>Ga0208257_1000010_pt1 | contig 101872 bp, 139 predicted proteins | sample CryBogCBH10Sep07_FD_184610 | JGI IMG/M metagenome (GOLD analysis project Ga0208257, IMG submission 184610) | Freshwater microbial communities from Crystal Bog, Wisconsin, USA - CBH10Sep07 (SPAdes) | ecosystem: Environmental > Aquatic > Freshwater > Lake | place: Crystal Bog, Wisconsin, USA... | reverse complement strand
TCTAAAGGCACAGATACAAAATATTTACTAGCAATTTCCCCTAGTTTTGCTTCTCCTATATCAATCATTTCTCACTCGCTTTCTTAATGTTCGCCAGACAATTCAAGTTTTAAATTTCCTGCCAAACCTTCCCTATCAACTATGTTGTGGGTGCAGTTTTCAAATGCCTCATATAACTTTTCACGCAACTTTAGTATTTCTTGTTGGTTATAAGTGGCTATTTGGCAAGTAAATTTCAATTCAATTTCTTTAACCTTCATTTCTTATTACTCGCTTTCTTTATAAGGTCTTTAACCTCACCCATTGATTTTTTAATATGGACATCGTAGGCTCGTTCCATCATTTCAATCTTTTCTTTATATGGTTTCAACACTTCTATTTCTTCTTTCAACAAACTAATTTCTTCTCGTAATACACCAATCATATGTCCTGCTTCAGTCAATTCAGCTTCTTGTTGACGTAGCATGATGGCTGATTCTCTGTAAAGAATAATAGCCCTACCTACTTGTTCAGTTTCTTTACCTAACAATCTAATACTTACACTTTCTAACTTATCTATTAATTCATTTGCTGTCATTTCTCAACCCCTTTCTTTGTTTTTGACTGAAGTTTTCTTTCGCTCACTCGTTTAATACAGGTCGCACATTTCCATCTACGAACTGATTTACTGGCAGTTTCAACAATCATTCCTCCTTCAACTGGCTGGTACGATACACATGACGAACAGTATCTTCGCTCATTCATTCTTTCTTCTCCTCTTAATTGGCGGCAGACCAACTGTTTCTTTTGGATCCAAAGCCTCTAATACTGCATCGCCATACTCGACAGAAGCAACTGCAATTGTTTCTGGTGTGGCCAATTTGACACCGCCATGTGACAGTAATCCATTCATGGCAAACAATGATGCCAACAATCTTGCGTATTCTTTATCTTGTTCAGTCATTTTGTCTTGCTTTCATCATGGCATCTGCTATTGCATAACAATCTTTTGCATTTTCTAGGTCTTGACCTTTTTCCCATATCATTTTTTGCATAGCTTTAGCAGCAAAGTAATCCCTTAAATCCATGCCATGTTCAACTTGATATTGATATTCTGTACTTACTCTTTGTGGAAATGTTTTCATTTTTTCTGTCATTGCCAAAACTCCTTAATGTTGAACCATTTTTCATCCATAATGTTTCCTATTTCATCAATAGTGCCTGTATGTTCGGATGATTTTTTTATTCGAATATATTTACCTCGCAAATCTTCCCATTTTTCAACACCAACTGTTTCAATAATCTTTCGAATACATAGAATGCTCTTGGCATGTCCTTGTTCTCCACCTTTGCCATCTAAAGCATATCCACCAAAGCCTTGTCCATAGCCACCACCATATGTAAGCGTTAAACTAAATGACATAATTCCATGATCTTCTATGCCAAGCATTGTGCTTTCAATTGTTGCATTAGCAATATACATTAGTGCACCTGTTTGATTAATTGTTTTAAACGTCTGTGAGCATTGCCATACGACCTTCTAAACGCATAAATGGCTTTCTCTTCTTCAATGCCCATCTCAACTGCCATCGTAGCTAATACCATCGATACGCCAGCTAAAATCACGCTGGCTTCTTGATCCGCCTTGGGTGCTAGTAAATTAAAGATTTCAAGTGCAATAATCCTCGATGGATCAGTTTCTTTTTTACGATCTTCTTCTAACACCTTGTTGATAAATTCTCTATTGTCCATTTTCAGTTCCCAATCTCATGTTTTCTGCATCAATGATGTCTTGCACAATGGCACTCTTTGAAGATTGTGGATGGTATTGCACACCAAACACTCTACGCTGCATAAACTCTTTCTGTTCTTCGTCAATATACTCACGATGAACATCAACTTGTTTTTGCAGATTATTAATCAAAGTAATACCAATATCGTTAAATGTATTCTCTTTGCCATGTTCTTGCTTCAAAAGATTAAACGCCTGGACAATAGAAAATCCTTCAATGTTTCTGTATTTCTTATCTATATACTTAATAGATCGCTCAACATCCTTGACACGCACCATCGTAGGATCAAGCGACATCATTAAATATAATAAACGCAAAATAATCCATTCTTCTTTCTTAATCATGCTCATTGGGTGTAGCTTGATATTCATTTGACCTCCAACTCTTTGATTCGATCTGATAACACAACGCCCAAGTCTTTGCCTTTGATGGCAATCATCTGGGCTTCCTCGCAGTCGTAAATTATTTTGGCTGCATCTTTGATACCTTTGTTGTAACCAGTTCTAAATACGTCAGTTCCATCTACCAACATTCCAATTGCATCACGAATTAGCTCAGACGCTTTACGCTCCTTTGCCAATTCTTTTAACTTTGTATGATGCTCAAGCGGCAGATAAACTGAGTACGGTACTAATTTTTTTGTGTCCATGTTTGGTACTCTCTATAAAGTTTGTCTAATAATACCTGTGCTTCTCTATTTGATTTCAGCTCTGCTCTTGACTGGATGTTCAGATAATTACGAATGTATTCAACCGCTTCTTCACCGTCTTCGTCAAAAATCTGTTCTTCGGCATACAGATATTTCCAAAATATTGGATCTCTTCCAAGCAAGCCAGCAATCCGTATTGCACGATCACCAGCAAACTCTTCTGCTTTATCCATTGGCTGCTCATTGCCATCTAGCCTGACTAGGACACATTGATATCTTGCCCCAACATAGTCACGCATCAGGTCTTCAGGAATCTCGTCAGGATGCATAGACAATGTTAAAACGTAGCCAGTCTTATCTTGCTTGAGAGCAACTTTAACGGCTTCGAATTGTAAGGTTTTCAATTCTGCCCTCCAAGTATTTAATAATCTTTTCTTTGTCTTGAATCTTTTCCCAACGATCCACACAAATCTTGGCAAGGTCTTCGTTTTCCAAACGCAATACTTGCATTTGATTCTCTTGTTTCTTAGCCAGTTCTTCCCAATCAACTTTTTTTTCTTCACTCATCATTTTTTCAATTGCTTGATTAAATGTTTCTTTATTAATTGGAACTTCTTTTTGCATATCTCTTAACAATTGTCTTGCATGATGAGCAATTCCTAGTGGAGCAATAAGTGTTTTAGGTTTATTTTTTGATACAGGCTTTCTACCTCTACGTTTTTCAGTCATGATTACTCCCAAGGGTTATTGTTAACAGGTTTTTCGTATGGCTCAGATAATGTCATTGACAAATATTTAAGCCCTTTTGATGATTCTTTCTTCCATGCTGCCAAAGAAATCTTCACTAAATTTCCTTTTGACTTATCCATCATGTCAATTAGAAACGTCTTGTCTAAATACACATCACCCTTCATATCAGGATGACTGTCTGATTTCTTCGTGTTAGGAAACAGACTACCTGTCTGTGGTTTATTTTCATATGCCATCACTACTCCTTTTTAAATTTGTCTTTTGTTTCGGTAAATTTAACCATCATCTCTTTAAAAAATGCTGGGTTAACTACTTTGACTTCATCAAATAGAACTTTGTTCTTCTTGAATATAGTCATTACATCTGCATCACTCTCACATAAATCAAGCAATGTGTGAGAAGCATCTCTGACAATCTTAATCCAGTCATTGATATCTTCAGGTGGATTTGGGATCGATATTTGAAACTCGCCTTTTTCTCCAGCCATTTTTCTAACCATTTTTGGCTCTGTTCTTGGAACAGCTTTTAAGGTTACCTTATCTTCACCAACCTGAAACTGCATATGTTTAGGTTCTTCTTTCTTAACTGGTTCAACTGCACCTGTAGTTGCATCTAAAGCATCATGCTCAGAAATAGCCATCGCAGATACATACAAATAACGTCTTTGATATGTCTCTACTGCTCCAATATTCTGCACTTCATGGCAACCCTTTAACTGGGCAGAACCCATCGGTGAAGTAAATAATGCAAACGATCCATCTTCTATGTCAAATATATTCATATAAGCCATATCTTTGTCAAAGTAAATCACATCGCATAGTCCGACCTCTTCAAAGATTGCCTGAACATGGGGCAAAAAATCGCCAAGCTCAAAGTAGTTATATCCTGCAAACTTGTTATGTCCTGACTTCTTCAACTCTAACTTACGAAGCATATTTCTTGCTTTAATCAGCTTTTGGTAAACACTCATTAACTTCTCCTTTATTTTTCACGAATCACTTCAACAACTTTTTTTTCTCTATTAACTGAAGTTATAATTGACTTAGAACCCCATCTTGTATGCGCTCTCGCACAAATGTTTGCTTGTAATTGCGAACCATCATATTTGTCAAATGGCACTTCAATATAATCGTTAATATTCAAATTATCTAAAATTGGATTTACATATTCTTTAAAATTTTGCGTGGGTGATGATCTTTTCCTTTCAGGAACTTGGATATTTGTATGTACGTCACCGTTTGGAAAAGTTACCGTATATATACATCCCCTTGCATTTAACATATTGACTGCATTTTGTGCTGCAATTAACTCCAGTTTTGACATTTCTATGGCGCTCATTTTCTTCTCTCCAATATGGGTAGATTTGCTTCTGTTGGGACATAGATGATTTGATTCTGTGAATGCTCAAGGTTATTGATATACAAATAACGTAAATAAGCTTCATTGTTATTCAAAGAATCGCCAATAATCTTGTTTGCTTTAGCCACACCTTCAGCACGAATTACTTCAGCATCAGCTAATAATTTTGCCGATTCCATCTTGGCATGGGCTTCTTGGATAGCTGTTTGTTTGCTGAAGTTTGCTTTGGCTAATTCAGCCTCGCCTTCCATCTGTTGATGATAGACATTGTATTTAGGCATCCCATACATACATCCACCAATCGTACTAATAAGTATTGCTACACCTACTGCACCGATTCGAAACATATTTCTTAAATCATCATCCATTTTATTTCTCCTTTGAATAAGTTTGATATTGATTGCACCATGTCGATACTGGGCAATATGATTCACAACGAGTTCTCTCACCTTTACGCTCTATCACTTCATACTTATCCCCTAACTCAGTACAAGCAGCAATTGCTTGCTCTGCCGTTTCATATAAGGAATGAGCACGTTTACCACCAATCTTTGTGACTGCCCATACGGCTGGCTTTTCCCACATCTCTTCAGGTGTGCAATCAGGTAGATTGCCATCTGTCTCCATCGCAAAATCACATTCTGAATGCAATGCAATACGAGATTTAATAAACGCTTCTCGCTCTGCCATAGTCCATAAAGTAATTGGAATCTCCTTCATGGGTGCTTCTGGGTAATCAACTTTCTGTTTTAATTCTCTTTCTTTCCAGTCACGCAGAATCGCTGATATACCTAAATCGGTAACAGGGATCTTCCTAACCTTCTCAACAAGCCACGCATATACATTTAATTGGTATTCCCATTCAATCTTTTCATTCATAACTGACCATACGCCAGTAGTCTTCCAATCTCGAATCGATATCCCATTTGGATTAGGTATCTGTACATCAATCGCACCGCTGAGATTCCAACCATCAACTTCGCTGTGAAGTCTTTGTTCAACAATGTGACCATCGCTTTTTCCTACTTCTAAAATGTTATGTATCGCTTTGCCAAACAACGACCACACCATCTCTGACGCATCAACTTCAATCTCATCATAAAACTGCTTCGTCAACGCAACAATCTTGGGACTGTTGATCAACTGTGTCACCGACAGATGAGCCTTACCCTTGGTGTAGGGATCACGCTTGATAACATTCATGATGGTCTCAGGGAGACCGTACTTATTTGTAATCTTCATATCTTCTCCTAGCGAAAGATAAACTTTGAAAAAATCAGCACAATAAAAATAACAACAGAAACTTTGACAATTAAATTGTCTAAAATTTGCTCTCGTCTTTCTTTTGGGCAGATCAACATGGTTTGTAAAAGCAACATATCTGGATCATCGATAGGCATTCTGATACCGTTTTCTTGGTAACGTAAGCCAATCTTTAAACCAGTCTTCGTGGTATATGGAACATTCATTTTGATTTTCCTAGCAGTTAATCAGACTATAGTTTGCATGATATAATAAATCATGTCAATAGATTGTACCCACATTAATACACCTACTATGAAAATAATTTATCTGCCCTGGCCGCCAAAAGAATTATCCCCAAACGCAACCCTGCATTGGGCTAAGAAAGCCAAATACAAAAAGCTGTACAGACAAACGTGTTGGGCTTTAACTTTGGAGTCTAAGGTTAAGGTATCAACTGATGGTCGAATCCCTATGACGGTGACGTTTTACCCACCTGATAAACGCCATAGAGATGCCGACAACATGGTAGCCAGCATTAAAGCTGGATTAGATGGAGTGGCTGATGCTTTAAAGGTGAATGACAAACAATTCTGGCCGATGTTTGTCTTTTCTGATGAAGTAAAAGGGATGGTTACAATCCAGCTGACTTCCTAAATCGAATCGTTTGTTCCAAAACCATTTCTTTTTTCTGTTTAAAGAAATTAATTTGAAAAAGTTTTTCTTTTTCATCAAGCTTTTTGTTTTCAGCAATCCTGCGAATTTGAGAATTGATATCTTGCAGCTCTCTACTCGCAGCTTCAGTAAATCCGTAAGCTTTGATCAATCCTTCATTACGCTTAAAGTATTCTCTACCTTCTGCCTGATCATTTTTTACAAGATTACGGTAAGTACCCATTGCTACATCACTACGTTGCTGTAAATCATAGAACAAGTCTTCTCTGCCACGAGGAACTTCAGGAGCAATAAACGAGCCATACAGAGGATTATTACGTTCTTCTGCACCAACTCTATTACCTGACAGTAAATTAGAGCCATACATCGCTATTGCAGCCACAGAACCACCTAATCCACGCAACAAATGATCAGCTTCCATTGGGTTTAACGCTCTTAAACTTGCAGCACTAAACCACTTGCCAAGCTCAGAAGTATTCATATTGTATTGTTTGAATGCTTCAAGATTCTTCATACCTTGTGGCGTAACATTACCACCTGTAAAGAAGTCATGGTTAACTGCAATTTCAGCAAATGGTTTGATACCAGTTGGTATCGGACCAGAGCCAAGAGGTCCAAGCAATGCATCAATCGCACCTTCTTTTAATGCTTTACGCAATCTGGTATTGTCAATTGCATCTTTTGTTCCTTCTTTAGTAATCTTGTTGTAAAGCATTTCAGGGATAGACTTAAAGAAATAACTGGCAGACGTATGCATTGGTATTAATAATGTATGGTCGTAGCCAATTTGCCTCATAAGAGAACGAGGAATTACAAAGTTACGCATCTTTGTTTGATCATCCATCTTCTTATATTCGTCATCATCACCAACAGCCATTGAATACATTAAACAAGTAACCGACAGCAAACCAGCAGCCACAGCTAATCTTGACATTGCTGTACCACGATCAACTCCTCTGAGACCACCACTAGGATTAAATGCTAACGCCTGGGTAAGTACATCAATCTGCTGGGCATACGCATTCATAAACGCAATCGTACGGTTTAAAAACTGTGCAGTCCTGCCGTAACCACGCTTATCAAAATCAATGACGTTAGTTGCAGCCAAAATCGCAGCTCGTTGATCGCCCTTTGTTTCTTTCATAACACGGTTATATACTGCTCTACGCTGGGCAAAGTCAGAAGCATCAGCAATCTGATCGAGAATCTTAGAAGCTTTTGCTATAGCAGATTGATTCAGTAATCCAATCTCCTGTTTATATTGATGCTCTGCCGTTCTCGCAGCTGAGTGATAACCACCAATACCATGTGACTTTAATATTTGAACAATCGGATCATTCTGGGTTAAACCTTTAATGAATGAACCAAACACGCCACCATATAAAGCTATTGGATTCTTTACGCCAGTTACAAGGGCAGCCGTAGGAGCATCCATGAATAACTGTTTAATCTGGAATACACCAGAGAAAGTAATCGACCTACGCAATCCATTGGCAAAGAATGAAAGAATCTCATTCATTGGGATCTCAATATGTTCGATACCAATAACAGATCGTGCAATTAACGGATCAACAATTCGAATGTTTACCTTTTTACCGTTGACAAGGATTTTCACAATACCTTTGCTAAAGTCTTCAGCTGGATAAACTTTGAGTTTACCCTTCTCATTACGCTCACCATACTGCTGGGCAATACGATTTGCAGCATAGTTTTTAATTGAGTTACGAGTTGTTGTCATGACATTGTGAAGCATGTTATCCACAATGTTATCAATGTCAGCCGTTACTTTACCTTCTTTGAAACGAGCTTCTCTGGCTACATTTCTTACACCCTTAGAGCCATAGATTGGCGTATGTGGATCAGTTTGCTCATCTTGAATACGTTGCCAAGGAACATAATCTTCAATCTTGCGTAATGTGTCAGCACGTTTCTTACTAATAATATGCGACTGTTCCATCATGTTAATCATGTTCTTGTTAACAGAGTTCCAGTTCTGCATCATTTCTTTCAGCTCTGGGTATTCTTTTTCCAAATTAATGAAATCTTGAATGGCTTCATCAGTCATATTGACTTTCTGTAAAGCGATACCAATGTTCTTTAATTCAACTCTAGCATCCTCAATCTCATTAATTAAATTTAATTGACGATCAGCTGCCGTATCAGGGTTCAACTGTTCAGTCAATAAATCTTCTAAATGAGCTTCACGGTCTAAGTATTCTTGAACAATACTCTTTGATCGCTTGGCTTCAAAGTAAGCTTGGATAACATTCGCAGCACGTTGAGCACCAATTTGTTTTTCTAATTGATGTTTGAGCTTAATAATATTTGCCATTGAAAATTTATCTTGAACAGCTCTAAACATCTGTGTAACTGGATCAAAGACCAACTTACCTTGCAGAATAACTTGTGTACCAATACGAGCAGCTTTGAGAGCTTGGTTCATTGCCACAGAAGCAATAGCACGACCTTCTCCATCAGTTAACAGTCGACCATAACGCTCGGCATCGGCAGCCGTTAAACCAGCAGTAAAGTCAGCATTGTTAACTCGGAAAGCCAATAAACCTCGATCTACATTACCAACCATATTGTTTACAGCCAATCGTGGAGAATCTACCATCTTCGCAGCTGTATTCTTCGCTTCTTGAATGCCACCTAATAGCTTATCTACGTTGGTATTTGATGTTGCTAATGGCGCATCATTACGTTGATGTTTAGCCAATAGGTTATCTGTATCTTGAATATTATTAATAAAGTCTAACTTCACTTTACCTTTGGTAACATAATCCACAAGCATCATCTTATGATCTCTTGGTGTCTCGCCTTTGATTAAATCATTGAATGCTTTGTATATTGGGTAGGTATTATTAAATCCAAGAACGGCTTTGAGTCCTTCAAACAACTGTTTAACAAACTGTACAAAACGATTCCAAGGAGTTCCCATTTTTGCAGCAAACAATTTCTCAGCGTTAACTGCCCAGTATTCAGATGGGTTTAGATACTGATACATATCCATGCTTGGACATAATTCAGAAGCTTTATCAGCCGTTTCTTTTGATGGATTCTCAATGAAATCTAATACAGCATTAAAGTATTTAACATGAACTTCATCTGTATTCTTTTTAATAGCAGCCTCTAAAGCATTTTTCCAGGAGTCTACAATCGCTTGACGAGTCTCTGGAGACATCATGTTCTCTAACGTATGCGTAAGTTCATGACGAATCGTTACAGGATTCATGCCACCTTCACCCTTGAATAAAGTGACAAGCGTTGTAAATGGATTGTAATTACCAATTGCAGTACCACCTTCGCTGGTGCGAACTGATAACTTAATGCCACTTAATAAAGCTGGTGTTCTGTCGTATACATATTTAATAACATTTAATGTTTCTTGACTAATGTTTTTTTTAGTAAACTCTTCCAATGCTTTCTTCATGAAATGCTCTGGAGTATTGTTCTTAGGCGTAGTCAATTTAATATCTTGTTTTAAATCGCTAGTCGCTTCTAACAAACGAGATAGCTCACGCTGATAGCCAATATTCATTTCGCCCTGGGCTACCTTCTTCATGATATGGGCAGAGCGTTGACGTAACTTTTTATACTCAGCTATTTGCTCATCATGGATACGTTTACGAGCATCTGCTACTTTTTCATTTGGAACAAATTTAATAACATTTGTCGGAACAGCTGGCTCAAACATCTTTCTTGCTTGCTCTCTTTGGTTAAGAGCAATTAATGTTTCACCTTTATCATTGAGTAAATAATCAATCGCTTTCTTAGCTACATCCTCATCGTAGGTATAGGCATACATTACGCTACCTGACTTATAAAAGTCACCAACTAACTTTGTTAACCGAGGATCAAGGAAGTAAGTACCACCAACTTTTTTAGAGCTTGGCGTATTAAATTGAATACGTCTACCATTTTTGTTAATTTGTAAAGCTTTATCAGGCGTACCAATCGTGCCATTAGCTTCTTCCATAAACTGGATAGCATCATCAGCATTTTTAATTTTAATCGGTGCATCACGCTGGGCTTTTTCAAAGTCATAATCACGACTCATTAATATGCCTTGACCAGTCGTACCATCATTTTTTTTGTACGAAATAATTTGACCTTGATTTTCTACTGCGGCATAACCAGCCAAAATATTTCCTGTAACAATCCAGCGTTTCTCACGCTTTTGTGTTGCACCTTTATCAAACATATCTAATAAAGGAATGTACTCACCTTTTTGAGTTTCAGGGTTATACCAACTTACATTATCGGTTTCTTGCCTTAATGTGCTTGTACCACCAACTTGTCTAAAATTAATATTGTAGGATTTAGATTCACCATTTGCCATCGCAATAGTCATCTTCCAATCAGATCCCATTGTTGGATCTTTAGTTCTTTTTTTGTTTTCAATGTTAATAACAACACCATAAAAAATTTGATCCAACATATTTTTTACAGAAATTGGCGTACCAACTTTATAAGAAGATAATATAGTTGTAATTTTGTTATATCGTACATTTAACTGATCTACTTCATTCTGAATTTTTACTTCATCTGTACCAGATTCTTTTAATTTAGATAACATTTCTTTCGAATATGTTAGTGTTCTTTCTTTTAAATCTGCTGCAAGTTCTTTTGAAAATTCAGTTGCTGTTTTACCCTTTAAATTTTTTTCTACCAATTCTTCAACTTCTTTTTTGGAATATGGTTTGACCGTTCTTTTTACATCGATCTGTTCCATATAAGCAGGTTGAGCAAATAAAGAATCACCTTTACCTTCAGTAATTGGGGTAGAAGATATTGTTTCAGCATCAAGATCAAGAGCTTTAGCTTCTAGCTTATTGGTTCCCATGCTATTTTCACGCTCAAGCAAATCGTTATAGCGTTCAATCAAATCTTTATAAATTTCTTCCTGTTGTTTGAGTGGAAGAATAGGAATGTAACCAGTAAGTTTGCGAATATCTTCTTCAATACCTTGTGCTGGATTTTCTCTTATTTGCATTGTAAATAATTGTCCACCAAAAGCTTTATAAACATCTGGATTATCATTAATAAATTCTTGAGCTACTTGTCCACCGTAATCATTCATAAAGTCAACAGTACCTTCAGCCGTTACAGCAGACTTACGAGAAGCCGTAGTATTAGCATTTAAAGAAGCCATTTTCTTTAACAACACAGCAGCTGGTCGCATTTCAGCTGGGATATCAGCCATCAACTGTGAATATATAGGCGTTATTACTTGACCAGTACGCAATACTCTACCTAATGTTTGCATATGAACATCAATGTTAAGATCAGCTTGAGCAATAATCATATGCCTTCTGCTTTTATCTTTAAATTTTTCCGCAGCGTGTAATGAAATTCCAGTTGATCCAGATTGATTAATAATTAAAGCAGTAATTTGTCCATTATTAAAACCATTAATTGCATTTGTTTTTTGTTTTAAATCTGGATTTCTTGTTATCAAAGTGGGCACACCACTTGAATAATTAATTGCAATCGTTCTGCCTGTAACTTCATCTACTTTATAATTTGAATTTGCTTTTTCAATACCATTTTTAATATAATCAATTGGTGACATTGGTGCAGAACCAAACCCTGCATTGCTAATAAAATTTTTAATTCTATTGTATTGTTCAACAACTATTGGACCCAAATCATTGTCTGTTAAACGATAATCTGTTTTAATTTCTGGACCACCATGTGGATGTGGTTTAGTAATTTTTACAGTACGTTGTTTTTCTAAATATCCCAAAAACATATCTTTAAATGATAAATTAATTGGATCTCCAGTTTTAATGTCCATTTCATTTGCATATTCTTGCAAGAATGATCCCATTGTGTTGGATACTGTAATAACTGGTTTTTCACCAGCTTTAATTGCTTCTAAAGCAATTCGAACCGTATCTTCTGCTTTTAATGACAATAACATTTGAGCAATTAAACTATGCATCTTTGAACCAAATGTAGTAAAAGTAATCGTTACTCTTTTTTCTTTTATTCTTCCACCCTGCAAATCTAATGCTTCTTGCATTTGATCTGTTACGTCAGAAACTGCTCTTGAAAATGCCAATATATCTCGTAAAGATGTTGCCATCTTTTCTGCTGTTTCTTTATTTACTTTTGTTTCTACGGTATTATATGAAACACCTTTAAATGTTCTTTCTCTGCGAATATACTGACCATCTTGGGTAAGCATATTTGCAACAATCTGTTGCATTGGGATACCACCATTTTTAATAGCAGCAGCTAATTCTGAAATATTTCCTACAGCAAGCTTCATATTCGTACTGGAATATAAATCCATTACATCAGGACTTTTTGCGTAAGTAGCTGACGAATAAAAAGATCCATTTGATCTATCAACTAACTGTCTAATAAAAGCGGCCTTGCCTTTTGCTTCTTCCTCATTTTTTTTGGCTTTAACAGCAGTACCACCAGCTTCATGGCTTTCATCTAAAATTAAATAATTGTCACTGGCAAAATGAGACATAAAGCGTTTACGTTCATTTTCAGCCTCTCCAACTATTTGTGTATATGCAGAAAAAATAACTTTGTAAGGAGCAATACTATCCTTTTCAATCATTTTCTTTAAAAGCGGATTTTGAGAACCAGTTTTAATTGTAAAATTTGTTTCAACAGGTTTTCCATTAACTTTACGAATAAGTGTATATGGAATTTTTAAACTGTTATTAGTAAACAAAATTTTTGGATTTTCTGTGTCTAATCCAAGTTCTTCTGTCATTCCAATATCATCTAAATCATTAATCATTGCAGGATACAATGTATTGGATTTTGTAATAAATATTGGTATCTGATCATTTAATAAAGCATATCGAATCATGGCAGCAACAACACGACCTTTACCAATACCTGTTTGATCGCCAATAATAAATCCTTTTCCTTCTTGTGCATTTTTTATGGCTAAAGCAAGAGCATCTATTTGTTCAGCTGAAAACTTTTCAAATAAAGTTTCAGTATCCATTTGCAATTCATTTGCAACATATTCATCAATATTACCTACCATATCAACAACTTTTTGCAATGAGTTCCGTATAGCTTGTGCCATTGCTTTTGGCATCAATGTTCCTACTGCTGGAGAATTTGAAAATGGTTCATATTTAACTTGATTTTCTGTTTCTGCTTCTTCGCCCCTACGGTCTTTTAATCCAGATTCGGTACGCTCACCTGTGACAATGCTAGGTCCACCCAATTCTCTAGGCTCGTTTCCTTCAACGCCTTTTCTGCCTCTGGGTTGCTTTCCTTCAGTTGTGCTGGGAACGGCATTTTTGTTATTGACACGTTCAGGCTCGTTAGTAACTCCAGGTTGTCTTGCACCAACACCTGTCCCAGTTGTCTCGGTTGTACGTTCGCTAGGCTCATTTTTAGACACGCCCTGTCCGCTGACTCCTGTGGGTTGCTTTCCTTCAGCACTAGGCTCACCACTCGGTCTGCTAGGGCGTTCACCCAATCGTTCTGGTTCACCTGCCCTGCTGGTAGGCTCACCGATGTTAGCTCTATTGGTGCCGTCATTCCCTCTGGATACCACGCTAGGTTCATTTAATTTCTCCTTGAGTTCTGCATAATTCTTAATAATTTGTGGAAGTTCTGCTGCTGGCAATGATCTTTGTGATTGTCCTTTGCCATTGATAACAATGACATCAACAGGGTAACTAGCACCCTGTTTAGAATACATATCACCAGCTACTGTAAAGTGATCTACTACGTTGTAATCTTTATATAAGTTAAAGTAAAACTCACGCTTTGCTTTTTGACGATAAGCTTCTTTTCTAGCATTATCACCTTCAGCACGGACACCACCAACGATAAGAACAGCTCTACCATTTACTGGCATCCTATCAAGTGCTGCATAAGCAATAGCATGATCTATTTCTCTAGTTTTAATTCCATATACAGTTACTTCTTCGCCAATCGCACCAAATGGAGGATTAGCAATCACAACATCGCTTAATTGGGGATTGTTCCCTAAAGCATTTCTATTGGTAATATCAGCATCAGGCAACACTCGTTTTAACATCTCATAGCGAGAAGCATTTAACTCATTGGCTTTTACATTCTTTGGATTAGCATCAATCAACAACATACCATTACCAGCTGTTGGCTCATAAACCGTTGTATCTTCATTAATGCCAGCCAATTTAGAAGCTACATAAGCCAATGGAGCTGGGGTTGAATACGCTTGTTCTTTTACGCTGGTCGATGAACGAACCGATAAATTAGGTTGGCGATTGTATAAATCTACCAATCTATCATAGGCTTCTTCTTTCGACTTTGTTTCATGAGCAATCTTTTGAGCAGCCAATACTACACCAACTTCTATTGTTTCATCAGCTTCTTTGGCTTGTGCTGTGCCAGGCTCAATCTTTTGACCTGTAATATCAGATATAAACTTACGAGCCTCTATAATTGTTTTAAAACTGTTACCTTCTAACAAATGTTTAGAAATAGATTCAGCCAATTTAAATTTGGCATCAGGATCAAATACATTGTTTGTCTTTTCAAAGCTATGCGCCATTACAGCATCGTGGCTATCCATCTCTTTAGCCAAATCCTGCGCTGTTGGCTCCATGCGTAGAGCTGTGTACCATTGTTTTAAGTATGGGATAACCTTATCACCTAGATCATCAATCATTGCTTTTGCATAGGCAGCAAATGTTCTTGCACCTTTTTCAACGTGATAACCAGACAAGGTAATACCATCAATTAAGAACTCAGGATCAACACCACTATTGAGCTGATTTAATTTTTGACGGATACGATTACGAGCTTTGGTTGCAGCATCCTCAGTAAATATTTTGTTTTCTGATACAACAGGTTTTTCTTCAGGAGTTGTTTCAATAGGCTCTTCTGTTTTTTCTGCTTCACGTTGAGCAGCTTGACGTTCTTGATTAATCTGTGCCTGCGTTTTTTGTTCAGCTTCTGGTTTAGTTTCTTCAACTTTTGTTTCAGCTTCTGCAACAGGCTCTTCTTCAGTTGGAATTTCAGCAGTTTTTATTGCTGGTTCTTCTTCTTTTATTTCGGTTGGTTTTTCTTCTTTAGGAACAACCTCATGAGATTCATATCCTAATGGTTCAAAATGCCAAGCCAATAATTCAGCATCAGATTTTTCTTTTGCAAATTCTTTATTACTTTTCCTAACTTTTCCATCTGTAATATCCATTAAATCAACAGAACCATCTTTATTTCTAAAGACTTGGACTGGAAATGTGCCAGCATCTTCGGTTTTTACGTTATATGTAGTAGATGATGCTATTGGAGATTCTTTTTTTCTTTGTTCTTTTGATTTTTCTTCTTTAGGAACAACCATCAGTTGATCAGGTGTATATCCTTTTAACTGATCAATATTTTTAATTAATACAGGATGTTCTTCATCTTGTTCATGGAATCCATAAACTGTATCACCATCACTGTGGGCTTTTTCGGCTTCCTGTTTTGTTTCAACAGGCTCGCCTTTTTCCATAATTTCTTCAAGAGTATGAGGCAAAGCTGGTGGAGTCGGTGGTTTAACTAAAGGCTCTTGTCTTTCTAATTCTTCTTCAGATACCATACCACCCAAAGTTGTGGGAGGAGTAACTGGCGGAGCGTTTGGTCCCTCTGGTGTTTCAACTCTTGCAATGCTAGAGTTGGCAAGTTCTTGATTTTTCTGTTCTTTTTTACTTAAAACTTTACCAGCAACATATGGAACTCCGCCCATAACAATTGATTGAAGTAAAGTTGGTCCTGCAACTTCAGTAAAAGATTTTTGCCAATCAGCAGGAGATAAAAAACTTCTTTCTTCTTCTTTGTTTAACCCAGCTTTTCGCTCAACATTGGTTTGACCAATTTGCGTAGCACTTTCACCACCTAGTTCAACAGCCTGTTCACCAGCAACCGCTAAAACTGGTTTAATAACTTTTCCCTCTAATGCTTTTCTAAAAATAAACTTACCAGCACCAATACCCAATGCAGTTGAAGCGGCTTCAATTCCTGCCTCATAAGTACCATGTTCTTGTGCTAATTTTTGAATTGATCCAGATCCACCCCATTCAACGCCATATTTTTTAGCTTCGGCTTTCATTTCAGGAGATTTAGCAACTGCTAAAAATTCTGCATTAGATAATGGGATGCCACGTTGTTTTAATGATGCTTCATCTAAACCATCTCTGAAATTTCTTAAAAAATTGTTTGTATCAATACGATATGCAGCAGCTCCAGCTCCAGCCATCATTGCACCATAGCCAACTGGAATCGAAGCCAAACCTAATGTTTCTGGTGCTACTGCTGCCCCAACCGCAAGTCCAGAAAGTAATCCTGCACCCATTGAAACAATTGAATTAGAAAAATTTTGTGGAAAGTTTTGCACATCGCTACGAGCAATTTTTACACCCATGAAATCTACATATGTATCTTTTCCTTCTGGTGTATTCGCATGTTCTGCTGCTTTTTGTTGAGCATTTTGAATAATCCGATTCTCAAAAGTTGTTTTATCAAGAATTGCTTCAGGATTATTTCCTTGATAATTAGCAATGACTGTTGCGGCTAACTGCCTCGGTGTTTCTTTAACTGCTGTTCCAATATCAGAAGCTAAATCAAATAAACCAGCTTGTTGTCCTTGAAGCTCATTTGCATGTTGCGTTTTAAAAGCAGCAATTGTTGGTGATGGAGTAATTGGTGCTGGTGGTTTATTTTGTAAAAATGATTGATATTTAGCAAGCACATCAGTTTGGCTGGCATTATCAGGAACACCACTAATGATTGTTCCATCTGGCATTTGCACATTTATAGGCATATTACTTAGGCATTAAAGTTGGATTCTGCGGCAATGAACTAAATGGCACTACATTGGGTTGTACATTAGGGGGTTGACCTAAAAAATAACTACTAAATGGATTGTTTGTTGTTGGAGCTGGTGCTGGATTTGGTGCTGGATTTGGAGCTACAGGAGGTGTTAATCCAAGTATTTCACGACTTCTTTGTGGAGTATATTTATATGCCAATGCTCCTGCTGCTGCATCTAATTGTTCTGGATGAACCTCAAACAAAGTTTTCGTGTCACCAGTTTGTAATAGATTATAAGCTTTAAGTACAGCATCTTGATATTCTTTGGCAGCAGCATTATACATTCCTACATCTCGTGCTGCACCTGCACTTGCATATCCTGCTTCTTTAATTGCACGAGCATTTGCTAATTGTGCTTTAACATTTTGTGAACCTGTGTATGCTTGATTTAATTGTCCAAGTAATGCATCTCTGCGAGCCTGGTCTGCCGTTGCAGCTGAAATTGTTCCTTGTTGCATGAGTTTTTTCGATGCATTAATATCAGCAAGACTCTTTTGCATACCAGCTTCAGCACCAAGAGCTGATGTACCTAATCCGCTTACAAAGTTTTGGAAAGGTGAACCTGTGCGATCACCAGCACCACTCATCATGCTTGTCCCTGTACGAAATGCAAACTCAGGAAGAATCATTGCTCGTTGTTGTGCAAGATCCGCTTTTTGTTCTTCTGCTAAAGGTTTATATGCTTCTGCTACAGTATTTTTCCCAGAAAAAGCATCTGTTAATTGTGCTTTTAATAAATCCGACATCCATTGATCATCTGCTGGAGGAACTGTTTCACCTTTAGCAAATGCTAATATTCCACCACCAGCCATTCTAGTCATATCGCCTGTGCCAATTGCTGCTACTCCTGAACGATTTTGTGGAGCTTCTGCCATTTGTTGTGGAGGAGGCATACCGCCACTAGGTGCGCCTGGCAATGGTTGTGCCATTATCTTCCCAGCTTCAGGATTGTTATGAATATATCCGTGTAACTGATCTAAACCCTGGGCATACATTTGAGCCATTGGACTTGATACAGGACTTTGCTGAACTTGCTGAAGTTGCTGATCACTCATCATTGTCATTGGCACAGCACCACCAGTAGCCATTGCCTTAACCTTACCACCACGTTTCTGTATTTTTGTCGCTGCGTTATACATACCATATGCACCAAGACCAGCAAGACCTAATCCACCCAACTGAGATGCAGTACTTGGAGGAGCTTGATACATGGTAGTTGATGATTGCTGTGTAGGAAGACCACGCAACATCGCATTCATTACTCCTAATTGCATGTATGGATATTGCTGTGCAGTTGCATAATTTTGCACACCTTGATTAATAATATTCTGCTGTGCTTGAGTTTGTTGACCACCAACTTGGTTCTGTAAATTGGCAATACCTTCTTGAGAAGCCAACTGTTGACCACCTAAACCAGCTAATTGATTTGCAGCTCCCATTTGCTGGCCATATGCACCCAGCTGACCTTGCATAGCACCTAACTGTGCTTGCTGTCCTTGTAATCCTAAATTAGCACCAAATTGTTGGGCTTGTTGAGCATTACCAAAAGCTTGGTTATAACCTTGACCAATTGCTTGTTGAGCTGCTAAGTTTCCTTGCTGTTGTTGCAATGAATTTGCCAATGCTTCACGAGATCCACCAAACGCACCTTTTGATGTAGCAGCAGCTTGTTCACCAGCAGAATTAATACCAGTTTGTTGTGCCAACATTTGCAGCTGTGGTGCAAGCGACTGCTGAAGGTATGGATTCATGTAAGAACTAATCGAATTTGGATCAGTTGCTTGTTGGGCATATTGATTACCAGCTTGCCCCATTTGAGATCCTAAACCACCCATTTGATTACCGACCATGCCAGATTTCATGGCATCTTGTCCAGTAATATTCATTGCTTGTCCATACTGCCCTGGTGTTTGCAAATTGGCTACAGTAGACTGCGCTTGTTTTTGCATAGGACTAAAATCAGCAAAATAATCTGATGGATTAGAACTATATGGTTGATATGGCTTGAATGATGAATAGTTTGGACTACCATCAGGATTTGTTTGAAATATTTGTGCTTGAGTAGCATTCAGCATATTTGAGGCGTACGGAGCCAAATAATCAGGAATCTGAGTATTATTTACATTTTGCTGAACTGGAGCTGGAGATGAACTACCGCCCATATTAATCCTTTAACATTTTCGTATACACTTTATCTGTCTGCTTATAACCCAAATACTCTAGTAATCTTGAATTGTCCAAATGAATCTTGGTATGAACAATAATTCGATCCACTTTACAATGCTTTAAAACTTGTTCGGCATATTGAAATAGTTTAATGCCAACACGACCTTTTCGAAACTCTTTTTTAACAAAATACACATCTTCTATTGCTGTAATGCAGGACTTATAATGTAAATGTGGACTAATCATAAAAATAATATAACCAATCAACTCACCATCATTCCTACAAGAAACGCAGCGCAACATTCCTAATTCTGCATACTTTCGATAGGCATCATAATCAGGATCCCAATCAAAGTCTTTTGTTACACACAACTCATCATAATGCTCTGGAAGAAGCTGTTCAAGCTCTTCAACTAATTTGATCGGATCGCAGTCGGCATAAACTATCATGCTGGAAGATGTTTATATGCCTTTGTATCTGCTGCAATATCCTTTGCTTTCTTTCTTGCGTCTTTAATTCTGTCCATCATGGCATAAAGTCGTTTAGCTCCAGCATCTGTGCTTCCATTACCTAACTCTGAAACAATTCGAGCTGGGATAACAAACTCGCCATCAGCCAATCTTGCTGGTTGTTTACCACCAATAACCGCAGGAATGCCATCGCTTACACCATCGCCAGGTCCTTTAAGCAAACGACCACCATCAGAGTAATCTCCTAAATGACTTTGCAAACCACCTTCTTTGGCAGTATTGACTACTGGGCTATTATTTTGAATGTCTTTTGCCGCTTCTTCTGCTGCCAATTGGTCTTGTGATAAAACTTTAATATCAGAACCCAATGGATTAACTGCACCTAATCCTGATTTGGTTGGAGTTAAATGAGCAAATTTACTAAGTTTAGATAAACTTGCTATTGCCGCATTGTATGCATCAAGATTTTTTGTATCTGGATCTGTATCTATATAGGTACTATCATGATCTGGTGTTGCCTGTAATATAGGTCGTTTAGACATCATTGATAAACCCTGCTGAACATCACTACCATCCGCTCCCGAATAGCCCATAATACCTCCAGATTTAGCAGTTGCCATGCTGTAAGGATTTTGAACATAATTTGGATACTGAGCTTGATAATATGGTTGTGGCTGTGCTGGAAACTGCCCTTGAAAATTAGGCGATAAAGGTTTTATGTTAAATGGATTTGTTTGACTAGTTTGAACAGGCTGAATTGTTGGTTGATTAAACCCACCTACTGCATTTAATAAAGTTCCGCCAAGTGCTGCAACTGATCCTGGATTAGCTTTAGCAAACGCTAATGCATTGGATCCAGAACTGGTAATATTTTGCAAACCAGATTTTACATTTTCTAAAGAATAAGGTGATCCTGATGCCATTGCACTATTTGCCATACCAGCTGATTTAACCAAACTATTGGCACTTTCAGGAGATACATTAGATGTCATATTAGCAATTTGATCAGGCGTAAGATTTGGCATCTGAGAAATCGTTTGTTTTGCTGCTGCCTGTGCTGCTTCTTCTGGAGTAATTTCAGGAACAGAATTTAAAAATTGACTTTGTGCTTGTTGAAATGCTGTATCTGCTACATTTGAACCTTGTTGTATTCCTGCTGAAATACCAGCTGATCCTATACTTCCAAATAAATTTGCTCCACCATATGCTCCAAGACCAGCCATAAGACCATCTTTTAAACTACCTGTCATTGCATAATCGGCTGCTCCAACAATTCCTCCTGCTACCATAGGATCTGCCAACATAGATAGACCACCAGTTTCAGGTGCAAGAGCCATTAAAGCAGCACCAGCTACCATTGGAAGAATAGAACTAAGGAATCCTGCTTCTGGAAGACCAGTAGATGGATTAATTGTGAGCGATCCACCGTGTTGTTTTGCTAACTTTTGCAACGCAATTAGTTCGCCAGTAGTCATATGGACTAAGTGGGTATCGTCTCCACGACCATGATGCTCTAGATGTTTGGCAATTAACGGTAGACTCATACACGACCTATTGAGTTATTTGGAATAATTTTATCATAATTAAACCGCTGTGCCAGTAGAATTTACCCATTTTTGACCGTTCCAATAAATTGGATAGCCAAGAGTAGTATCAAAAAATTGTTGCCCTATTTGCAAATTAGCTAATGGGCGTTGACCTTTTAATCCATAACTGGGCGTTGCTATTGCTTGGGTATAGTTGTTTATTTGATTGAAATATAAACGCAACTGGCTTAATACCTGATTATCATGTCCAGCACTATAAATCTCTGGAGCAACAGGCAAGTTGGGAGGAGTTGGTGCTAAAGGAGTCCCATTGTATTTTTGAATATTGATTGTTGCCATTATCTTATACTCCAATGTATGCGTTCTAGTTCTTTACGAGCTGCTGCGGCTTCTTCTATAGTATTAAACACCTTGGAGTAATAATTTTTCTTTTTTACAGTAATTTTTGCGTAATATCTATTTTTATAAAACACAACACCAGTAACGCCTGTTTCACTATTTGCACGAACTCTTACATTTCTTGCTTGTTGTGTTAGACCAGCCCATCTACAATTACTTGGTTCATAATTGCCATAAACATCAATTCTGTCCAATGTTTCATCACCTTGAGGCTCACCCATATCTTTTGCAAAAGTCGCATAATCCAACCATTCAGGACACACCGATACGCCTTTACCACCATATTTTGGGTAATCTTTATCTTTAGGGTTATTGCATCTTCTTATCATTGCTCGCCATGTATTATAAGAACTTTTTTTCCATCCACCGTGTTTTGTAATTGCTTCTTTTAAAATACAACCACACGATTCCGTATTGCCTGTTACTAAACTGCCTGAATCTGTTTGTGTTTCATTACCACAATCACATTTACACTTCCATAATACTTTTTTACTTACTGTTCTACCAGCCTGTTCTAATACTACTAATCTTCCAAACCTCTGCCCTGTACGGTCTACTAACTTCATAATATTCTCCTTGTTGAGGAGTTATTATATCACCATTTGAACAGATTGTAAACCTAGCGTCTGCCGTCTGGTCTAACATCAAATCGTGGAGTTCCAAGCTGCCAGGCAACACCATTTTGACCAGTTGATCTAATAATGAATGCCATCTGTCTACCTCGTAACCTTGTGAAAACTTCTGCTGTAAATTGCTGAATCGTATACTCAGGTACATTAGTGTAGTTTTGTACGCTAGTTACAGAAGGATTAGCTGCTGTACCGTACGCAGATCCAGAACTGTTTCTTGGTAATATTTGAATTGTTACCGATGGATTATTTGATGTTGATCCATTAAAGTTAACATCAGGGAACATTCTCCATACAAATCCAAAATGCTGACCTGCATCATCTGGACTAACTTCAAAATCAGAAGATTGCACATACGAAGTAATTGGCTGTGGAGTTCCTGTAGAAACATCATCACATCCATTTTCATGATACAGAAGTCTACCGTTGTAATCAGCCGCAATTGGGAATTGATTAATGCCTGTTTGAAACCAAGCAGATCTGGCCATTGTTCCATATGACCAAATATTTTCCACATAGTTGTAAATAACATATTTATCAATTACTGTATTTGGCTGTGTATTAGAACCATTGTTTCCATCAATTGATACATAAAACCACCATACTTCATTAAATCCTTCATTTGATCCAACAAATACTTGAAAGTTCTGGTTTTGATTAAGGTTGCCAAATATGTACTGTTTTAAATCACATTGCAATGTTTGTACAGTACCGTTATACATATAGAAACGATCACGCCCCATCCAATAAGTGACGTTATTAATTGTAATCATGCTATTTGGACCCATAATCGATATGTTGTCCATTAAAAGCTGGAATCCCCAAACATATGGCGTACCAATATATTGCATTGAATAAATTGCAGAATCAGTCCAGACTAAAATCTCTTGACGGGTTGAACGAGCACCTACAATATAAGATCCATTACTTAAAGCATACTCACCTGACTGATTGGTAACTTCAGGTATCCATTGATAGACATTCCCCTGATCTGACCAGCGTACAAGTAAAGGGTTAAATGATGTTGTTGGTGCTCCTGGTGAGTAAGGGTTTGCACCAAAACAAATTAAAAACTGTTGAACATCCGATGATAAAACTTGATAAACGGAATTGGGAACAAATGCACCAGCATAAGTAATGACGTAACTTCCGCTTGAACCTGCCGTAGTTGGATTGCTAAGAGTACCAACGCCAGTCACATTGTTCATTGAAGCAATATAAGTATTTGCAGGAATACCAACTCCTGAAATATACATATATGGATAAATGTATGGAGCATTAGCTGAAGTTACAGTTATATTGGATGAACCAGAAGTAAATGTAGAAGAATCTGTTAAAAGAGTTGTTTGATTAGCTAATGTCTGCAACAATACTGCACGAGATGCTACCCCATTTGAATTTTGCCAATAATAAATTTGTCCGCCACGAGGAGCTAAAACAAGGTCAGCACCAAAGTTATCTTGGCTCCATAAACGTAATTGTGTACCAGATGATGCATTCCCTGAAGATGCTGCACTTCCCCATCCTGTAGCTGCTGGTGTTGATGATGACGTTGTTGCTGGTAAAAATACAGTAACAGCTCCACCACCAGTTGCAGATGTAACCGCATTTGGAGACCATGCAGCAGTTAAATTAATTGTATAAGTATTCGCACCAGTAACGGTAACTGCATAAGATTGTTGCAATATTCCTTTAGGTACCCCACCAACCGCAGAAGCAACACTCAAAAAAGATACAGAATTACCAGTAGTTAATCCATGTGCTGTTTGTGTAACTGTAACAATATAACTACTCGCTGTTGTTGCAAAAGGATTAGTTAAAGTAATAGTTGAAAATCCAGGTGTTCCGCCCCAAGGACCAGCTCCCCAACCAGTACCAGTTGTATATGTGCTTGTACCACTTGGATATAAATAATTAACGGTTACAGTACCGCTTGCCGTAGATGGAGCAGTTAATGCTGAAATAGTATATGTTGTAGAAGTTGGCGTTGAAAGTACTAAATAATTTCCAAAAAAAGTATACCCACCAACCGTGTACGGAGATGAAAAATTAATGTAATCTCCTGTATTTGGACTATAAGAAGTATCAGTTAAAGTAACAGTAGTCGTTCCATTTGTTGCTAATGTAACGCTTGTATCCGTCTGAACAATTGGCGTAATGTCATTATAATTTCCACCAAAATATAAATAATAACTAGTGCTTGTTCCAACCCCAATATAGTTGTTACTAATACCAGTCGTAGCACTTGACCATACCCAGATTGAACGGGCAATACCATTAAATGTATTTGCGCTTACTTGAGTCCATCCACCAATCTTTTCAGGCAACCCTTTTCTAAAACGTACTTTGTCACCATCGTACCAACCGCCTGAATTGGAATAATTTGTGCCTTCCCGATATAGACCTGGCTTTAAAGTTAACTTGCGTAATGGCATAGGGATTACCCTAACATTTCTTCTGAAATTGTTTTAACTGATGCAACTCTATTTAACCATCCATTACCAAAAGTAGGGAAAGTACTTAGTGATCTGTAAAATTTTTCTTTTAAAGTAGCAAACTTATCAAGAATCGATTTGCTATCCTGCATCTTGATTGCGTTTAAAGTACCCTGCCCAATGATCCCATCTGGCGCACAGTTAGCAGCTTCTTGAATTAATTTAGCAGCTCGACCAACTCCCATATTAACTGAAGCGTCAAAGACTGCATAATCAATACCAGCTGGAAGATCGTCACAATGACATACATCCCAATATTTTTGTTTGTAAAGATCATGTACATCAGCATCTGAAATAGCCTTTAATTCTTCTTTTGTAATATATGGATTTCGTTTCCACGCACGGTATACCTCAAGGGTAATTCCTTTCATAGTGGCTCCTCCAGGATCGGCAGGGTTGTCACTCCAAAGTCCTTCGCTCTTTAATACTTGAGCCAATGATGCATCGTAATTCTCTTTCATATCGGTGTACTTTGATGTAATAGCTCATCTTTCTTTTGACTACCAGCAGATGAACCAAAATAAAATGCAATGATCCCTGTCCATGCTGTTCCTAAACTTCCAAGCATAAGCAGTAAAGCATCGGATTTTACAACATGATCGGTCATCAAACCAATCAAAATGCCAAAAAACCCTATAGTGACAAGAATAGATAAGACTGGTGGAATAAACGAATGAGTTGCTGTTTGCATATCTCTTGCAGATTTACGATCATCTACCGCAAGTTTTTCAAAGTCTAAACCCAATTCATTAGCTTGTTTTTGCAATTCTAATTCAGCTTGCTTTATAGATGTCAATTGATCTGAAGTAAGTTTGCCTGATTCAATTGTAGACTGCACATCTTTTTCATCAATACCAAGTGCTTTTGATACAGCAGTAACAGCAAGACCTGCTAATGGTCCACCTAGAGCAGTAGCAATGCCAGGTGCGATTTGAGCTAACCAATCCATATCAATCCTTTAAAAGAATAATTATCATCATACAAACTAATGCGAAGATAGTCCACCATTTAAACACTTGATCATCCACGCACAATGTCCTTTTTGGTTCGTTCTTCAGTAATAGTCCTAGTAATTTTAAATCGAATTGGCTTTTTTGTCTGCTGTAATTGCTTGATTTCCCAATGTAAAAATGCAATCTGACTCCATAAACCAAGTTCTATTAGAAACACAACGAACCAATAGAGCGTCATACAAGGTGAAAGTAATACAAAAGACAGGTAACGATAAATGCAGCAATCCAACAATACATTTGAACCCTTTGGACATCTTTTAATTTATGCCCGTAATGAGATTGATTTTCCTTGCGTTCTCGTTCAACCACCACTTTTAACTCAAGCACCTTTGCCCATTCTTTCTCACCGTACTTGGCTTTAAAATCTTTTTCCGCTTTGTTCTCGGCTTGAATAATTTCGCTTTGGTTTTTGTACTCCTGAATCGCTCGGTAGATTACCGAGTTTTCCATTGCTTCTGCATGTATACGTTGGCGTTGGTGATCTTCTAAATCCTTTTTTGCTACGTCTTTACCGTCACGCTGTATATCTTCAATTGTTTTGGTAAGACCTTTCCCTGCTTCACGAGCCTGATTTAATCCTTCACTAAGAGACTTTGCTCCTTCGGCAATCGGATTGACACTTGGCATTCACCTAACTATTCCTTATGCTGTACGCTGCCACATATAGACTACAAGATATGGCGATATTGTTGTTACCGCAGTTCCTGAACCAGTATTTCCAATTGTAATTCCAGTAGTCGCACTATTAATAGTTGCAGCTCTTAATGCATATGTTGAACCTGAAACTCCATCAGGAATACCATTACTAACAATAACATCAGTTATAGCATTACTTGTATGTGTGTGTCCTGGGTCTGTAACACTATGACTATGTGATGGCAAATTGGCGGTAGAAAGCGTTGTTGTTGCTGAACCACCTGTTGACCCTGCTGTATACCCACCACCATTACCTAATAACATCTGCCCTGCGCCTAATGCTGACCATGTACCAAAGCCCAATAATGTTGCTGGGTTAGTTGAATTAGAGGCGTTCATATAAATAGAACCAACAGGGTATGCTGCTTGTACAGCTGAAGTTGTATTACCTTGCACAAATGCTGTTGTTGCAATTTTAGTTGTGTTATCCCCAACTGTTGGAGTGGGTGCAGTTGCTACACCAGTTAAAGTGGTTGTACCTGTTACGCTTAAATTTCCACCAACACTTAAATTTCCAGTATCTGTAACCCCTGTGGCCGTTAAATTACCGTTAACAGTAAAACTGCCAGGAACTCCATTTAATAATGAATATACACCAACTCCACTACCTGTTGCATTTAATCCATCTAAATAAACTTGCGCTGTCATACCAGCTGGAATAGTCAATGTTTGGCTACCGCCAGATGCGGACATTACTATGTTATAAGAACCTTGATTAACAATCGCATACACTTTATTTGCTGAACCGCCTGGGCAGACAATCGTACATGCCTGAGTTGCACCTTGAAATACAAGAACCGCATTTCTTGCATCATCCAATGATCCATTAATATTAGTTAATGTATAAGAACTAAGCCCAGAGATATTAATGGCTTGCACACCAGTAATTGCTTGTTCAAGTAAAGTCCCAAGATTTGTATTAGTAACATTACCCCAAGTACCAGCGAGATCACCAGCGCCTATTATGGTTAGTTTTAATGAGGTTGAATAACTTTCTGCCATAATTTATCCTTGTGTATTGTTTACAGGTATCCAGTTTGTTGTTTGATTATTACTTATTTGCGCCCAGTTTGGTGTATTTTGATCTAATATTGGGCTTGGCACCATGCCAGTAAAACTTAAATATCCTGCAAATGGCGCACCACCAAATGTAAATCCTGCAAATGTAGCAACTTCATTAATTACTTGATTTCTAAAGCCCCAGCTTGCATTTTGATTATCATTAATTCTAATCCATCCTGCCACAAATTGCGAGTCTAAAATAGATAACGCTTCAATAATAGCCGAGTTAAATTGTGCAGTTATACCTTCTGTTTCCGCTATTGTTAATACTTCTGATGCGGTAAGCGGAAAATTAGCTTGTATCGCTTCAGATTCTGCGGTGTTTATATTTTCTAGTATGGTAAAGAATAACGCAATACCAATAACAATATTGTCCGCTACCGCAATGTTTTCTGTAATACTTGATGCAAAACTAGCAACGATTGATTCTATTTCAGCTAGTGTTATATTTTCTGAAAGCGACTGAGCAAACTGCGCGGCAAATGATTGAGAATCTGCAGCCGTAATTGATTCAGCTAAACTTTCCAAGAAAGCACTAGCCTGTGTACTAGAATCTGCTAGCGTTACATTTTCTGACTGACTAGAACTAAATTGCGCTGTTATAGATTCGGAATCAGCAGGATTTATGTTTTCCGACCTGCTTACGCCAAACTGCGCAAGTATAGATTCGGCATCAGCAAGGGTTGTTACTTCTGTTAATGACTCTAAAAAGTTAGACGCTTGAGTACTTGCATCGGCTTGTGAAACGCCTTCTACAATACCCTCAAAAAAGTTATCTTGTTCGCTTTGAACATCAAATACTTGAGAGATATTTTCTGTTAGGCTTTCCAAAAACGCACTAGCTTGAGAATTAGAATCTGCTAAATTAACATTTTCTGATTGTGATAAAGCGTAGACACTCCCTACTAATGTCGCAAATGGTCTTTGAGCAAAAGCAGAGAGTCCAAACATATTTAAGCCACGGCTTGTTCAGCCTCTTTAGGTGGCTCTTGTGGGACTTGCAAATCAGCTTGTCCTTTAACCTTAACCATCAATGGAAAATAGCCCATTTTTGCAGGTGTGTCGCCCATAAGGTTCATTAATGCTTGTACTTCTTCAATTGCTAGTGTGAGTTTGATTTCCACTTATTTCTCCAGTTATGTTAAAAAATTATGCAGACCAAGGCAATGGTGTATTTGATGGGGATACTGGTGGGTTCTCCAAACTGTTAATCTGTCCTTGTACGTTTGCTTCGTAGTTTGCAATACCTTGCTCGCCTAGTGCTGTTTGTACCCAGCCAATTACAATAGCCTGCGTTAAGTTAGCATAAGGTACAAAGTTCGGGTCAGATTGCTCTACCGTAAACTGTGTGTTGCCACCAATAGATGCGGTTTGTGTTCCGTCCGTACCAGTTAAAGTCCACAATGTATTAACTACATAGTTTGGTTGATTCGGTACGTTAGGTAGTGTGTACATGGAATTAATTGTCCAAGTCCAAGTTGTTACTGTTGCCATTATTTATTCTCCAAAGTTTTGATACGGTTTGTTAAGTCTGCGATAAGTGCTTGTTGTTCTTGAATCGCCCCTACAAGATATGGAATTAAATTAGGTGTTAACCCTAACAAAGTATCTGTACCAGCAACTTCTTTTTCTTCTGGGTTAGCAGCGTGTTCATTAACTTGGTCAGGCAATACTTGTTGGTATTCTTGTGCAATAAATGAAATATCTTTTTTCTTATCGCCAGTTTTGTAATTAAATGATACTGGTCGTAACTTTGTAATAATGTCTAAGTTTCCTGATAGTGTTGCAATGTTTTCTTTGATGCGTTGGTCAGAAGTAACTGACCATGTAGTAGAGTTGTTACCTTGATAACAAGGGTTTCCAATAACTGTTGTATTGTTTCCTTTACCAACAACGCCACCAGCAGAAAAAACCATTTCTCCTGTTGCACTACTTGAAGACGCTTGAGCATTGTATCCAATGTAAGTACTATTGCTTCCTGTAACTAAAGCAGTTCCTAAATACCCTGCTCCTTGCCCTAAAAATGTATTGTATGAGCCAGTAGTTATTGAATACCCAGCTTGATAACCTACTGCGGTGTTGTTAGATGCGGTGGTGTTGTTGGCAAGAGCACCAACACCTACTGCAATGTTGTACCCACCTGTTGTGTTGTAGTACAAAGGTCCTGTAGAAACACCGGGATAATCTGCGCCAATTGCTACGTTAGCAACTCCAGTTGTATTGCTATACATTGCCAAACGACCAACAGCAACCAATGACGTTCCAGTCGTATTACTATATACAGCTTGAAAGCCAAGTGCTGTATTATTATTGGCAGTGGTGTTTGAATATAGTGATTGGTAGCCTATTGCAACATTAGGCGAACCCGTAGTATTTGAGTATAGGGATTGATAACCTATCGCTGTGTTGTATGATGCGGTAGTATTATATGCTAACGCCCCCTGACCAACTGCTATATTGTATGAGCCTGTAGTATTTCCGTAGAGCGCAGAACGAATATTATCCGCATAACTACCACCTATTGCTACGTTAGCTACTCCCGTGGTGTTAGAAAACAAAGTTAATGCGCCAATAGCATCAATACGCCCTGTGGTATTAGAGTAACCAGCTTGATAGCCCAGCGCAGTATTGTACAGTGCTGTGGTGTTTGAAAATAAAGACTGTAAACCAAATGCTGAATTATATGATCCAGTTGTATTTGAATTTAACGATTGTTGCCCAAAAGCAGAATTTTGTGTTCCAGTTGTATTAAGCAACATAGAATTAATACCAAAAGCTGAATTAGAATTAGCTGTGGTATTTGCATTAAGCGCATTTTGTCCAAATGCAGAATTATTACTTCCTGTGGTGTTTGCGTTTAATGCGCCATTACCAACCACAGTATTAGCGGCAACAGCACCACCACCCTTACCAACAGTAAGACCTGATATAGAAGCGTCATTAGTTGATGTTACTTTGTTGGCAGTTAATGTTGTTCCGTCAAAAGTTAAATTAGCACTATCTACTAAAAGACCGCCTGTGCCGTTGTAATTTACTCGACCAGCAGTTAATCCTGAATCGGTTACGCTAGTAAATGTTCCCGAACCGATGCTAATACTATTTACCCACTGCGGTGCTGTTCCCGATGAACTTAAAATATATCCACTAGTACCAATACCAAGTTTAGATAACGCTGTTCCCGTTGCATAGTAAGGTAAATCGCCTGCTGTATAACTTGATAAGCCTGTACCGCCATAAGTAGTAACAATTGTAGAAGCGTTCCAAGTACCAGATGCAATTGTTCCTAATGCACTTACATTCCCAGATGCATCTAAATAAACAGATTTTTCAGATGGGTATGTTACGAAGACGTTTTGTGTCCCTGATGCAAAGTTAGTTAAAGAGCCACCATTAGAAGATGACAATACCGTTGTACGAGCAAGTGTATTTCCTGACGATGTGTACGTCCCAATACCAACTTCCCAGTTAGCACCTGACTGGTCGGCAATCGTGTAGTAACAAGTATTCGCATTACCAATCGCAGATGAAAATGATTGATAGCCTGTAACAGCCCCAAGTAAAGATACTGAGCCTGTGCCTGGTGCTGAGGCTGTTTCTAATACACGGTCTTTTAATGTTAACGCCATAATTAATTCTCCCAAGGGTCTCTATGCCATGTATATCCCTTATGAGATTTACGATGACCGCTAATACATTTTACGATATTAGAGTGCTGAAAGCTAGATTTGTTTAGGTCAGTAGTATTTAAAAACGTAATTACTTCTTTGGTTTTTTGGTGAGTTCCAACCCACTTAAAACCACCAAGAGCGTTTTTATTTCCCTTTAAACCATCGCTAATTTTCTTTTTAAATTCTTCAGTATGCTTATTTCCTAATGCCCTATTGTTGCCAATTTGAGCAATGCTATTTTTCTTTCTATGCTCTATAGATTGGGCATATCCAATAGAATATTTATTACCATATAAAGAAGCACTAATTTTATTTTTTTGTTCTGTAGTTAATTTATACCCAGAATTTCCTTTACCGCCATTACATTGATTTGCAAGCTCGTAGCCCATATCTTTAAAGCAAGAAATCAATAGCCTTTCGTGGTCAAGAGCCTCTTCTTCTGTTTCCCAGTTAGCAATAATTTCCATCCGTGGAGAACCGTATTTTTCAACAAATGACTTCCATAATAAACTACGTTTACAAGTGGTTTTATAACGCCCAAGACTCCCTTTCCCTATATAAAATAAGCGTCCTTCGGGAGTATAATGTGCGTAGGTATAAAACACAAAAATGCCTTATAAATCAATAACCTACGAAGTCAATGTGGTTGCGTAAGTTACGCTTACAGTATCACCTGATGTCGTTGTTTTAGCAGTAGTAAAATTGCCTTCAGAATATAGCGTACCGCCTGTGTTACTTTGTGTACTAACCGCACCTGTACCCAATACTAAGAAACAGCCATATATCGTACCGCCAGCACCTGTAATAGTGTAAGTAATCGAAGATGCAGTTGATGATGTGACGTTAGAAGGTGTAGAACCTGTTGACGTAGATGCAGCAAACACCGCAGTACCACGCACCGCAGAGCCACCAACTGTATATGCAGTAAACTCTTTACCACCACCAACTAAAGTAGTCATTGTATCTGTTGCAGCTGGAGTTAATGTAGCGTTAGTTAATCCAAGGTAAGGTCCAGTAACAGAATAAGAAGAACCCCTCATTAGGGTATCCACCATTAACTGTTTACCAACAGCAACCACTAAGTTTGGAAACTCTTCAGACCATTTAAGATTACCATTTGCATCACGGCACTCTGCTTTCCAATAACCTTCAATCCCAACAGTTTCGGGAACGGTCACGTTTGCTTGTAATGTTGCTACAGCGTTATCGCCACAGCTTCCTAATTCATTAATCATAATTTCTCCTAATCTGGACTACTATAGTTAAGACTGCCTGTATTAGTGCCAATGGTTAAAATTGCACTATTGTATGAAGCTGTTGGAAATTGCACGGTAAAACTGGTAGAACAAATTTTATCTGATCCAAAATTTAAAACAAAACATGCTGCACCCGTGGTTGCATTATAAATTAATGCGCCCCTTGTAGTAAAGGATGCTGGGTTCCAAACTGCATTATTAAACGATACATAACTAACATTATATTGAGTATTTTGAGTTGGATAAGTTGAAATTACTAAACTTTTTCCACCAGCCGTATAACCTGTGCCAGTCACTTCGTTTACCGTTGTATATGCCGTAGTTGATTGACCTAAATTAGCGTTTGCATTATACAAAGCAATATTATAAGTATATGGACTGGTTGCAGTAAAATTTTCCAAACCACTTAACAAGTTTTGCTGAAATACCGTACAGGATGTTTGAACTATCATAGGACAACATTACCTCTTAAATTGGTATTTAATTTTGTCTGACCATCTCTATATGCATCACCACGCTCCATTCCATTGCCCAAGCGAATAGCTAACTGAAGAGCTTCTTGATATTTGTCTTCGTAGTATTTGACCATATCTGCCTCACCCTTCATGAAGATCATTGCTTCACGCATTGAGCCATATAAAAGGACTGGATCAAAATTATCTCCTAACCAGCTCATTCCATTTGAATTATTAACAGATGATACAGAAAAATTAAATCCAGAGGCTGTTGAACTACCACCTAAATAAGAAGTATTTACAGTTAATAAATCGCCTGATTGATAAAAATTACCGCCATTCTGTAAAGTAACTGAAACTATTGTCCCATTAGCACCTACTAAAACGTCACCATAACCACCTGTTCCTGATTGATTTCCACTTGTGCTGTAATAACTAAATGGAACATTTACATACAATCCTGGAATGTAATTACTACCAATAGAATTTACTGCAATTATCGTAATAATTCCTTGAACAATTGATGCTGGGTAATAAAAATAATGTAATTCAGTTGAATATGATTGATCTGGAGTTGGACCTAAAATAACAGACAAAGCTGTTGGATAAGAATATTGCGATCCAAATAATGCATAATGTGTTGGCGTACCCGTAGCTGATGGTATTGGGAACGCTTCACGAATAAAATTAACATCTTTATTTAACAAATAAGAATACGCACCAGTTGTTGAATTAATTATTGCTATTGAAAATGTTGATAAATAATCATTAGGCAAAGATAAATATTGATTACCAGCCGTTATTGTGCCAGTTACGTTTTTACGCAATGATGGAAACTGCACAGAGTTATATACACGCTCTTCACATTCCTGTACAAAAGTGGGAATGTAGTTGACAAACGTAGACTCCGTATTTTGTGCATACGCTTGGATTGAGTTATATAACTGCTCGTAGTTCACGCCATTGGTCCTCTACTCATTTTACCTTTTGTGGCAGCTCCAGCACCACGCATTTCAATACCAGATGTTTTTAATTTGGATTGTCCATAAGCAACACCGCCATATACTGGATCACAAATAGAAGCATCTTTAGCTGATTTGGTTTGAACAAACTCGCCACGATCCATGACTTCTTGACCAGTAATGTGCTTTTCAGTATTGGTATGCGGATTAGCATAAGCCTCTGCTGGTTCAGCAAACTTGTTTTTGCCAATAGTAATCTTTGGACTATTTGCAGTCGTTGGTTTTACTTGGGTTTTCATTATTTGCTCCCTGCTTTTTGATTGTGTGCACGAGCTAAATTGCGACCAACAGCTCGCATTTCTTTACCTGTTACACCACCTTTTTTTAATTTGGTAACTGGTTTACCCTTGTGCATATGATGTTCATGCTTATGCACTTCTTTTGCTGCTTCTTTATCAGCAATTTTTACGACTTGTTTTTTGTCCATAATAACTCCTAAGTTGTTAATATCGTTACTTTACCTATTGTAATCACTAAATTCAAGTCATTGGGAACAAATGCATCTGTAAAATAACTTGCCCCACCAACTGGATTCCAGCCCCATTGCGTTTGCCTACTACCATCTGATGCATAACCTTGATTATCAATATTGGTTACCGTTGGATCATATGGATTAGTAAATAACCCAGTTGTTCCACTTGCTTGATAACTTACATCTGGGCGAGGCTCACGCACCGCCTGTGGATCGTTCACAGGGTATAAACCTAAACTTAACTGTGGCTGATCTGGATCCCAACACTCAGGACAAACTTTAATATTAAATAACTTAGTTTTAATTACTTCTTTTTTTAATTCAGTAAGTTTGTACCGTTGACCACATCGATCACATTCGGCAATTGCATACTTACCTGATGAATACTTGTTTGGCATTAAACTATCCTGCCTTTAGTCCTACCTTTAGTTTCAATTCCATGCCCACGCACAACTACTTTGCCACCTTTTTTATATTGCTCAGACTTTGATGCTCGACCAGCTTTTTCAGCAGCTTCAACTTCTTGATCCATGATTGAATGTATTTCTTTTGCTCTTTTATCGCCCTCTTCAGGTGTATCATATACAGGATATTTACCCTTGTTAATATCAGAACGCCAATAATCTCTAATTAAATCAGGATCTTCATATTGTTTTCCTTGAATATAGCCAGGCACAAGAGCTGATTTTCCTTTATATGGACCACTATCCATTGTTACGCCAGTACTATAAACAGTTACAGGCTCTCCATTTGGACCAGTTCCAACATTGTTAAATGCAATATTGTTTCTATGATATTGAACAATATTCTTTTCTTGTGGAGTAAGTTTTAAATCGGGCATTATCTATTTCCGCCACCATAGAATCCCATTCTTGGAACAAAACGGATTGCCGCCTTCTCTCTATCTTCTTCCGAAGCAAGTGTCCATTGCTCCATATAATCTGCTTTAAGCATTGCTATACGAGCAGGATCAACGCCATGTATTTTTTGTGCCAAGTAATAAGCCAAACCAGCAACTAAACAAGATATAAATCGAAATGGAATATCATTTGTTGCCGTACCAGTTCCAGCATCCTGCATTCTACGCAGTCTCCAATACACAAATGTGTACTGATTCCCTGGTGAATTAGGAGTCGGCCAGACGTTAATACAAGGCAAATTTGTCACGCTAATAGGGGCGTTATAGGCATGAGATACAGCAGTTGTACCTGCTTGCCCACGATAACAATTTAAAAGGTATGGAGACGTTGTAGAGACGTTTGGATAGTAAATAATCTCGTTATCTATTTTAATGTATCCAGTCGCAGCTAACCCTGTTAAATCGTTTGGACTTAATTGAATATTTGTATCTGTTGCAGAAATTCCAGTATTTCCATTAGATCCATTACCAACTAAAGTATATGTTGTTGGTTGTGTCTGTCCAGATTGACGATTAATCCATACTTGAATTGGTCTTCCTTGTGCCAGCTTATTTGGTAAAGTGGAATAAGTATCTTCTGAAATACGACTAATGTTAATGTCAATCTGGTTTTGTAGCGTTCCAGTTCTGACAACTTGACTCAGCAAATCAATTGTATCAATTGGCAAAGGATAAGTAATTTGCCCTGTGTTCAAAGGTATTTGCCCTTCTTCAACAGTCCACAGATTAATACCTCTGTTTGCCCATTCAACCGATAAAATATTTAATGATCTTCTGGCAGTTCTAAAGTCATATCCGCTTCTTAACTCAGCACCACACCGTTCGAATGCTTCTTCAATGAGTTCATTCATGTTTAAATCAAATACGGAGGTGCCTGTCGTTGTCATTTGTGCATTTTTCTAAGTGTCTCTGCTAACCTTGCACGTTGTCCTAATTTGCCAGGTTTTTTAGCAGCAGCTTCGAGCTTTTTCTCAGGGATCGTATGTCCTTCTTTAACGCCCAAAGATTTACGCAACGCACCAGCTCTGTGTATTGCGTTCTGTATCCAATGTTCAGCCATGATTAACTCGCTGCTGGTTGGGTTGGTTCAGCCTCTGGAGCAGATTCTGGAACAACTTCTGGAACTGGCTCTGGTATAACTGGAGGAGGAGCAACTACAGCAGGAGTTGGATCAATTTGTGGAACAATTGTAGCTGCAAATTGTTTTACAACTTGTGCATCTGAAAATCCAGAAACTACTTTTTCGCTACCCAAATAAGAGATAAACTCATTAATTAATTTATGCTCTTCACTTTCTACAGAATGCCCTATACTTTTTGCAAAATAAATTGCCTTTTCAAATAAATTCATTTTTTCCTCGCAGCTCTCATGTTATCAACTAAATTTGGATAAGGTCTACCAGCAGCTTTAGCCATCGCTTTCGCTGATGATTTTTTTGCAGAACTTAATTTCTTTGGTTTACCTAAACCTTTCGGTCTTGGTTTATCCCATACCTCGCCACCTTTTTTGTACATAGAAACATCATCGGGGTTGTCTTTACGCTTAACAACCTTTTTAGTGGGCATTTTAGATGGGTTAATTGCCCCCATACCCCGACTGGATCTCATTTGTGAGCCTTGCCGCCATGACACATTTTTTCAACGTGATCCATGTGGTGATGATGATGTTCAGCATGTTTTTTAAAGTGATGTTTATGATGCTTATGTGATTCAGTCTCATGTTCAGAAATGAATTCATCATGACGCACCATATCTGGACCTGATTTTGGTTCCATATGCTCTTTGACCATATTGTTTCTCATAACTACTCCTTAACAGTATTTAGTTTTAGTGTGACCACGTTTTGCAATTCCATCAGCACGATTTGATGTAGATCCGCCATGAGCCATTTTTTTAATATGACCACCACGCTTCATGCCACCTTCGATACCAATGTCTTTTCCTGAATCACCAAGATTTTTGCCACGAGTATGACCAGTTTTTTGAACTTTAGATTCTCCATGAGCACCATGTTTGTTTGAACCTTTTTCTACATCTTCGTTCATGCCACGAGGACCCATCGATTCAGCATGACCACCATGAGCCATTTTCTTCATATGAGCCTTACCGCCATGTTTCATTGCTTTGGCTTCATGCTCTTCTTCAGAAGCTAAATGACGCAACTGTTTAGCTTGTTTCATTTCATGCGCTTTTTCAGTCATACCACCATGAGCCATTTTGTGCACTTTGCCACCGTGCTTCATGCCATGACCTTCATGTTGAGCCATATGATGTTCAGCCATTGCCAAATGATGATGAGCTAAATGCTTATGATGAGTTTTAGATAAACCACCATGTTTCATTCCTGGTGCTGCACCAGGAGGCATTGGAGCACCCATAGGAGCTGCTGGAGGAGCCATTGATGGAGTTGGCATGGCTCTTGCAGCCATCATAGCCATCGCTGGATTTACACTACGTTTTTTCATTGTTGCCATGTTAATTCCACCTTTTTTAAAATGTTTGCCTTTATCGGCTTCTACAAAATCACGCCCCACTTTTTGTGGAATGTGAACCTTATCAGCAAACGCCTTAGAATGGGCTATTGCCTCCATAAAATCATGCTGTTTTTTACTATGACTTGGCATTGCTACCTCGTATTAATTCATTAATTTTATCTTCCAAACGATTAAATCTTGTATCGATGTGGTCCATAATCTTACCTAATTCAGCCTGAGTTACTGTATCACGAGCTACTTCTTCACGAGTTTTATTCAATAAAATATTCAATCGATCTAACTCATGGAATTTTTCTTTCATTATAAATCCTACTATTGCAATAAGTATAGTTAATATTGCATTCCAAAATGGCATAATTGCATCAGTTAACATTTCCATTTCCTTAAACTTTTGTTGATTCTTGAATTAGGATCATTTGCTGTTTCAGAACTAGTTAAACGCTTTTTCATTCCTTCCATGCGAGCACAGAAAGATTTCTTCCGTGATCCACCTTCTGGTTGTGGAGCTTTTAAATGTGCACCATGCTCTTTGTTATAAGAAGCTCTTCCCTTAGCATTCAAACCACCACTAGGATCTTTACCTTCTTTACGTTGCCAGGCTGGTGTCTTTGCCATAATTAGATACCATTAGAAATTAATTTACCAGCAATAATAATGCCAGCCGCAATCGTTGTTGCTGTGCTTGTTACTAACTGCCATTGAATGTCAGTTTTTTCTGTATAAATAAATGGATCAGAAGATCTATTGGCTGTGTAAATAGAAACAAATGGTTGTTGTAAAACATTTAATTTCACACCAGTTACGTTATTAATTGCTTGTACAGAATAAGTAACAATGTTTGAAGAGGTATAACTATTAGATGTATTTACTTCAGCAATGTCTAAATAAAATGAAAAACCTGCTGGAACGGTATAGATTGTGCTTTGTGATTTGCCAATCCCAGTATTAATCTGTGCATAAGTAGCAGTTGCACCAGCATTTTTAGCTGTAATTGTTCCAGCATTTGAAGTCTGACCAGAAGCAACTCCAACCATAAGCATGCTGTTTACACGCAAATATTTGTTAGAACTGACAACACCTGTTTGACCAGTTAAAACAATCACTTCAGATATTGGATTAAAGTTTGCATCAAGTCCGTTAATTTGTACGGCTGCTGGAGCTACATCGGCTGTTGAAGAACTAGCCACAGTTACGGTTGCAGCTGAGACTGGATATGTATAGGTAGTAGCATTTTCCCAAATAGGAATTTGCGTATTACCTACTGCTGATTGATATCCAAATAGACTTAATGTTTGATGCCCAGTAATTTGACCACGAGAAACTTGTAAATCAAACGGCTCATATTTAGCCTGTCGGCTAATTGATTGAACCGAATTATTTGTGCTTGGTATACCATTTGGACTTTGTGCCATATTAATCTCCTAAAGTTATAAAAAGGGGCGGTGTTAAGGACACTCGTTTAAGCGCAACGACCTTCAGCTGTGCGCCCCATTTATTCGATTAATTAGTCAAAGTTACCGTATGGGTAAGTTGTCAAAGTACCAATGTTGTTATCAGGCTGTGTGTAACGCAATGTTACGTTCACTTGGCCAGCGATTGAAGTCGCTGACAACAAAGCGGTTCCAACCAAAGCAATGGTTACTACCACTTGTGACAAGTTAGGCTGTGTACCACCTTGATAAATATCAGTAGAAGTTGCTGTCTGATTACCAATTTGAGTACCTGTAAATGTAGCCAAAGATTGACGGCCTACAGCGTTAGAAGTAATCGCAGCTGTTTGGAAATACGCTGCACTACCTGCTGCTGCTGTGTAGTTGTTGCTAGCAAGGAATTGTACTGAAGTCAATGCAGCAGTACCGCCAGTAACAGAAAATTGTGTAGCGATATCAAAGAAAATATCATCTAAATCTGCGCCAGTAGGCAGATAAAATACTGCGCCACGGTAAATATTAGTATTTGTATCCGCAGGAATAACTTGCGCTGTTGGGGTTGCCGTAGCTGATGGTGTATAAACTACGCCATTAATATTTGGAACACCGTTTGATACAACGAATTGACCTGCAGTACCGCCATAGGTAGAAGTACCAGGCGTAGTATTGGCAATGTTGATATCTACGTTTTGCACTAATTGTGCGTAGCCTACGTTACGTAGTGGGCCAAAACGATTATCACCCGATAAAATCGGTCCTTCAAATGTGCTGCGTCCCATAATGGACTCCTTATGCAAAAGTACTTATGCCGATCTTTGCATCGTCTGCTGGGGCAGTGGTGGCATAAGTGAATTACCCAGATAGCGTTATTTTACATCAATTTTGCAAATTGCAAATAAATATTGCAAAAAAAACCCCGCCTTTTGAGCGGGGCTAAAACTCCTCACGAGAGTATTTTAGTAAGAGCCGTATACGCCCAATGGGTCAGAAACACCGAAGGAATAACGCTCACGAGACTTGTAACGTACGTTACCAGTGTCGAAATCACCATCCATAGAGTTCTGTAATGGGGTACGAACGAACATCTTCAAACCGTTAGGTACATCAGTGGTCAAGAACCATGCATTAGTAGCGGTCAAGAAGTGGTTAATTGTATAACCTTCTGGAACGGAACCGTTGTTCTTAATTGCATTGATGTCATTGTTGTTTGTACCAACACGGAGTTCTGTCTCTAACAAACGAGTAGCAACGAACTGTAGTGCAGGTGGAACAATCAATTTCTTAGGTTTTGCAGCGATCAAGAGACCACGCTCATCTGTCCATGCAGCGATTTGAATAACAGCGTTTTCCAACGCAGTTTCGTTCAAGTCAGCAGGAGTAGATGGAGTGTTGGCGTTAACACCACCAGAGATCAAAGGATGAGCTGTAGAGAACAAAGGCTGACCATCACCATAAGTGAATTGGCCGTTAAAACCGTTATTCAATACTGCAGCACCTTTAACTTGCTTGGTGTAAGCCATGGCACGAGCCAAAGCCTTGGTATAGCGGCCTGACAAAGAATCGTAGAGGTTATCTTCGATTGCTTCTTCAGTTAAGCTAAAGCCCAAAGCGATAGTTTCATGGTTGTAACGAGCTGTCCATGCTTCTTGCCCGTTGTCATAAGCGATGGCCTGGCCTTCGTTTTTGACTGGAGCAGCGCTAAAGCCTGACAGTTTTGTTTCTTCTTCAAAAGAACGCTCAGAGGTCTCAATTTCATAGATCTCTTTATGTTCTTCACCGTAGCGAGCATACTCAAGTCCAAACAAAGCATTCAAACCAGGGAGCAACTCTTTTAGTAGTTGTGCACGAGAAATAGCCATTTATAGCTCCTTAATTAAACGCCAGTGGCATTGAAGTAGCTATGGTAACCGAAGTTCCATGTTACTAATGCTTCTGGGTAACCAGTGAAAGAAAACTGTGCAGCTGTCGACTGTGCTGTTGTTACAGCAGTGTTGATAGTTACAGTAGTACCAGATACAGCTGTCACATAAGTATTTGAACCTGCAGTGATGCCAGGGCCAGATACTGCCATGCCAGGCTGGATTGCGCTGTTTGCAGCAGATAATGTGATCGTTGTGCTAGAAGTTGTAGCATTTTGAGTCACAGTAACAGCTGAAGCAGGCACTAAACCAACGATACGGAATGGTGCTGATGTTGTAATTGGTGTGCTTACTGTGGCAGATGCAGAAACTGCAATACCAGCAGAAGAGTCACCAGTAGTGGTGGAACCAGTGTTACCAGCAGCTGCACCAATATAGTAAGCATTAGAACCAACGAAAGCTGGGTTAATGTACTGAATTGTTGTAGAACCGCCTGTACCAGCTGGGTTAGCCAATACTGCTGTTTGGAACACAGCTTGAGGATCATCTACTACATAACCGATTGCATCTGGAGCCGTAGTGCTAGCTTGCCAGAATTGATAGCGGTTTTTGCCATAGATTGGACCACCAGTTGTTGAATACTCCGAACCGACAAATACACCGATTGTTCCAGCAACTGCTGAAGAAGCGTTGTAAGCCAATGTTGAAGCGATTAAGTTACCAATGTTTGCGCCAGTACCAATTTGCACAACGTCACCGTTGAACATACTAGTGCTATAACCGTTCACGATAGGGAACATACGGGTAGAACCCGCATATACACGACCACCGATTAGGTTAACTGGCTTTAGGCCGTAAGGGGCCGAAACTGTAGGATAAGCCATATTAAATCTCCTAAATTAATTAAGAACCTTTTCCAAAACTCACTGTAGACTTTCTCTCCTGGAAGAGTGGCATACGGGTATCGCTTTGTCTCATAAAACTATTGTCTACTGCCTCTGCGTTTGCTTGGGTTTGGTTGGCCTCATAATCCATCCTTGCCTTTACAAATTCCTCAGGAATCTTGCAGAGCAATAAACCACCGATTTCGATATTGTCTTTATAACGGCTATCTGGATCGGTCAACATTCCATATTTCGGTTGCTCTTCTGCTCTGACTGGTTCCCAGCCTTCTCTCAGTTTTGAGGAGAGATTACGAGGGTCAGCATTGTTAAGCATCGAAACCCTTACCCAGCGGTAAGCAAAACCTGCTTGCTTGTCTGGTTCAGGTAACAATTCTGGCAAAGACCATGCTTTTGGCCGCTCTGCCTGTTGTCTTGTTGCTACTTCACGGGGGGTACGATTGTTTTCAGCCATTTTGGGACTCCGTTTTAACTAGTTCGTTGTAATATTGCTCTGGCGTAATTTTGAATTTTTTAGCCAGTTCCATTTGACGTGTGTTCAATGTGATCTTTTTGGAGGATGTTGAACGTGTCGCTGGAGCAACCACCGTGCTTTTGCGTGTTGTCGCAGAAGGTTTGGCTTCTGGTTCCCCAAGCTTGTCGGGGAAGCGCTTTCTCATCTCAGTATCAATAGCGTTCCAGTAGTTGTCGGACCCGACAGGGACTCCGTCTCTTTCCAGGCGCTTATGAATTCCCATAGCGAGAAAACTCATATCTTCATCTGTACCATACCAGCTATTTTTATCTAGCCATGCTTGGGTTTTTGAGTCCAAACGGGATGGTTGCTGAGGTTTTTGAGCCTCTTGTACGGGTAATTGTACATCACTTTCTTCATACTGTGGACGATAACGCTCAACATCTTGCGCTTTCATTTTTGCTTCTGTCAAACGCTCTTGAGCCTCTAACAAACGGTCAGAATCTCCAGAATCATAAGCATCTTTGTACGCACGTCTTGCTACTTCCAGTTCTGTAGCTACTTTTTCCTTGGCGGTATTGATATAAACCTTTTCGCCATTGGATAAGCGGCCTTTGAGCTGTTTATTTTCATTAATAATGGCGTTTGCGACCCGAATTGCCTCTTCGTTTTCACGAATTGCCGCTTCTTTGGCTCTGCGCTCGTCATTAATGAGCTTTTTCATCTGCAAAAGGCGCTGTTTTGCCTCTTTAGAGTACGCTTCTAAGTCATCTTGATCGATTTCCTCAACAATTTCTTGAGGTAATGGGGTTGCATTCTTGCGATCTTCCTCTGGGGTATCGTCAATAATCTCAATTTCTACATCTTCTGAGGGTTCTTTGACGGTTTCAGGGGTTGCATCTTGATCTTCTAAGAAAGAAAAATCTTGTTTTTCAAATTCTGCCATGATTGACTCCTTATGCACGTGTGATTCCACGAGGGTCTTCTACGACTGCCTCGACAGAATCATCATTAATTAATCGAAATTCACGGCCGTGGATTTTAAGCCGTGTGCCAGTGTTTGGACGTGCAAGAATAAAATCACCTTCTTTACACCAAGGTCCATTTGGGAACCTATTTTTGTCCTGGTAACAATCTGGACCCATTTTGATTACAAAAAAAACCGTGGAAAGCACTTCTTCCATTTGCAAAGTGGTATCCGCTTTAAGGATTCCGCCTGCGTGTTCTTTTTCGGCATCAGGAATACCGACTAACATTCGGTAGCCCTGGGGTTCTGGTAGTTGTCTTGCTTTTTCTTCTGCTGTTTGGGGCAGAGTTGTTGTTGCGTTTACATCATCGGGGTTTGAGCCGATTAGTATTTCACTCATCAAAATTCTCCAAGTTCTTTTTAAGGTCAGTTATGTACATCCGCACGGACAAAAGACCTGTTATTTGGCCGCACGTTTTTTGGTAATCAGAGTAGTCTTTGGCTACTCCAGTACCTAAGGACTCTTCAAGAGACCTTACTTTTCCATCGATCTGTTTGAGAAGATGGTCAAGCATTTTTTCTTTCATTTAGTTTCCTTTTTAGATTTGCTTTGTTGCTCGGCTTTATATAAATCCGCAGTCACTTGTAGCTTTTGGGCTTGCTTCTGTTGATTTAATTGGGCTTTGGCACTGCCAATTTGATGGCCTAGACGCATACCTTCGAGCTCTTGCTTAGCACTTAGGTTTGCTTTATCAGCTGCTGTCTTGGCGCCAATTTGCATTCCTGCAATTTCTTTTTGCGCTGCAATACGCATCTTTTCGATCTCAATCTGATCTGCTCCCTTGGCCGCATCGATTTGCATTTTCTTCTGCTTAATTTCAATTTCTTGCGCTTTAAGCTGCAATTCTTTCATCTGCATCTGAATGACTGGATCTTGAGCGGCTTGTTGAGCCTGTTGTGCGGCCATAGCAGTTTTGTTTTGATTGAGCAGGTTTTGCGCTGCTGGTACGGCCAGGCGGGTAATTTGCATTTCCTGTTCTGGCGTAATCTTAAAGTCAGGATCTTCATCTCCGTTATACGGAATTTGAATACCCATCTGCTGTTGCATTTGCACTAAGTACTCCATGCCTACGTGCTCGGCAATATGTGCCTGCAGCGCCTGCATAATTTGCGGAGCTTGTGGGTTTTGGCCAATAGTTTTCTTGATTGAAGGATCATTCAATGCGGCCGTATGAATGGCAATATGCCCTTTATGATCCTGGCCAATAAATGCTTTAAGAGGTTTAATCTTGAGCGCATTCATGTTTTCAGTAACAGGATCTACGGGATTTTGTTCATCAGGCATTGGCAACATTTTTTCCACATTTTTAATACCAATGACTTCTAGCATCTGGCGATGTAAGTAAGGCAGGTTATATAGCTGTGGTGCTGTTTGAGATAATTGCAGAGCCGCTTGATATTGAACTACTTTCTGGCTCATCGTGGCCGCATTTGGATCTGAGACAGGAACAATGTTCACCATCTCATAATCGGATCTACGGGCTTTAGCGCTGCCTACGGTTGGCTCATAGCTGTAATCTTCTGGAGCATAGTCTGCAATAATCTTTTTGAGCAGCTTAAACTCTTGCTTCATCGAGAAATGAATACGGGCTTGGATGGCCGACATGACTTTTAAGGTACGCTCTAAGATTGCTAGCGTAGTCCCAACTGGGGACTGGCTTGACATATCAGAAGCTTTTAAATCTCCAGAAGAAGCGAACCTACGGCCTTCCTCCACGATCTGATTGAGCAACGCCATCAATGTCTGGCTTGGCTCTTTGTACGGCAGCGGCATGATATTGTCTTTCATGGCGCCACTAGGCACATCTACATCACGGAATTCGCCTGGTGCTATCGGTGTGTCATCGCCTTTGACTCGCAAGCCACGGGTCTTAAAGCCCCCTGGCAAATTGCTAAGTGACCCTGCATCAACCAGCTGGCGGAGTATGGAAGTACCAGATTTAGCAAAAGCACCGATAAGATGGATAAGGCCAAAATGGTAGAAACCAAAGCCAGGAATATACCCGTAGTGGACGAAGTGTTGGCGTTTTTGATGTGTTTTGTCATCTGGATCCCAGTTTCTACGGATGGCTAATACTTGACCGTTTGTTTTTTCAATGGTTACAACATACGGCAAACCAATGCCTGTGGCTTCGCCTTCATGATCTGTATGTTCAAACCCTTCTAAATCCAGATGAACATGCATCTCCAAAATCTTGTAGCGATCATCTGTGCTTGCTCTAAAACCAAGTTTTTCTGCAATTTTCTTTTCGATTTCATCGAGCGTGTTATCAGGCGAACCAAGGGTAATGTCTCTGTAAAAACCTTCATATTGCAAGCGCTTGAGCTCGTTTTCGGTTTTACGCATCACATGAGTGATACGTTCGGCTGACTCTAAGCTAGAAGCGCCATAAGGAACTACGATGTCTTCAGCAGGAACATAAATCGATACTTGTCGGTCTAGGCTTGGGTCAATGTAAACCTTTTTAAAGCCGTTACCAGATAAACCTACGCCCCATAGCATCCGCTCGTGTTCAGGACGGAACTCTTGCATCTTGTCCGTTAGCTCGTAATTCATGTCTTCAACGACACGCTCGCAAGCATCTTTTTTCTCTTGGGTTTCTTTACCAATGATTTCGCCCTTGACTGGGCCAGCCGCTGGGAAAGTTTCCATAATCGTCTCAGACTGGAACTTGATGACGGCTTCAGCTAACACTGGGTGATATACACCGCAGGCTCCTTCCCATGGTTCGGTGCGCTCTTCAATTTTTAATCCCAGCAATTCAAGGCCGTCAACATACGTTTGAATCCAGTCCTTGCGGCTATCTAAGTCAGATTGAAAATCGCCCAACAAATCGCCAGCAATTTGCAACAAAATAGATTCAGGAAGATACTCCGCTAAGTTTGCATTAAAATCTTCATCCTCAGTTTTCTCTGGCATCAGATCAATGCCATTGACGATGACATCTTCAGGATCAACGATTTCTATTTCGACATCGGGGCCTTCTAGGTCGGGTAAACCCTGAGGTGCTGCGTACATTGCTTTTTCAATTGACATAAGTATCCTTAGTAATAACCTTTTTTGCGTCTAAACTCTTGTGGTTCATCAGGTTCATCACTTTGTAATGTGATAAACCCACCTCTTCTAAATCTTAATAATGCTTGCGTTGTTGAGTCGACCAAGTCATCATGGTCAGAGTTAGGAAAGGCCGCTAACTCTTCTACGACTTCTTCTGCCCATCTTTTTCTAGGCGCCCAGATTTTGCCAGAAGCAAAAAGATCTGATACGCTATTTACCCTTGATATTTTATCGTTACCACGAGTCGGTGTAAACTCTTGGACGGGAATGCCCATCCTACGCAGCTCAAAGATCAGTGGCGCACCAGAGGCTTTAGCTTCCACAATAAAGCTATCGGGCTGCCAATCTTTGTACATTTCAATGGCTCTTTGTTTGAGCGTGGGAAACTCCATACGCTCTTTGAATGCATCTAACAAGATGATGTTGGCATCATTTTTATCTTCATTGAGGTAAAAAACACCCCAGGTTGTACAGGCGGAGTAGTCTGCCCGTTCCGATTTTGTGAAGGCTGTATCCCAAGATTGAATCACGTGATCGCATTGCGGAGGCCGCTCTTGGTCCCAGACCTGCCACCACTCCCGTTTGATAATGGCGCCTTCTTCGGAGGTTGGGTCTTGTTGATACTGGGCTTGCCACTTGGAAAGCGGCAATTCAATTCTCAGCTTGCAAAGCTCTTCATACGACCAGAACTCTGGCCATAATGGTTTTTCATTTTTTTTGATAGCAGGAAGGCTAATAATCTCCCATTCATCGCCATCACGATCGATCATGGCCTGGCAGATTTTGCCTGTTAAGTCCCGCTTAGACCAGCGGGTCATCACTACTACAATAGATCCTCCAGGCTGCAGACGCTGGCGAGGACCTGAAGTATACCACTCGTAGACCTTATCAAAAACACTAGGATCCCCTGCTGCCAATGCAGCTTCTTGCTCGGAATGAGGGTCATCAATAATGAGCAGATCAGCACCTTTACCAGTAACAGTACCACCAACACCAATAGCAAAATACTCCCCGTTAGCATTAGTAGACCAACGACCAGCAGCTTTACTATCTGATCTAAGAGCCACATTAGGGAATACTTTGGCATATTTATCTCCATCGACTAAGTTACGGACCTTACGACCAAAGCCTACTGCAAGCTCGGCCGTGTTTGAACATTGAATAATCTTTTTTTGCGGGAACTTTCCCAGATACCAGGCGGGTAGTAAGTAACTGGCAAATTCAGACTTGGTGTGGCGAGGCGGCATATTAATAATCAGCCGCTTGGTTTTGCCACTGGCAATCTCTTCAAACTTTTGTGCCATCAATGCATGATGCTGGCCGTGAATAAAGTTAGGCCACATGGTTTGTACAAAGGACATAAAGTCATCCTGGCCCGCTTCTCTGGTCAGCGCATCTTGATAGGCAATCGCCAACGGCATCAAGGCCGCCCGTTCTGCCTCTGGCAGCTGGTCTACGATCTCCAGTAAATTATCCACAGATATCCTTACCTCTAATATGAGCAGGCCGTATCGATCTACTTCTACGGGTATTGCCCTTACATAGACCAATCTCTATCAATAGCTTCATCTTTCTAGCTACATTACCTCGTCCCCTGTCTCCAGTGATATGCATAATGTCATCAATAGTCGGGCCAAAGCCAAACTTTGCCCACCACTGCTCTATGACTAGGTAGATCTCTTTTTGTGCAGGAGTCATTTACCGCAATCCTCCATACCAGGTTCGTAGTTGCTTAATCTCTTAAAGCAGCCAGGATAGGATGCACAGGCGTAAGAATCCCTGACGGCCTTCATCGCATCTATCTCCATCTGCAAGCGTTGTATTTTTGCATCATAGGTAGCCACAGTTAAATCCATGTCCATCTTCCATTGCTCAAAGCTTTTCACGGGCGCTCCAATTTTTTACAATGAGTGCCATCTCTTCCAAGGTGGCACTGTTTTTAATCGTATTGGCACGGTAGGAGATAATCTGGACATTGCCAAAGACATATCCCAGGTTGGGGTCAATGCGATCTAAGGTAGCGTAGTTATCAGGCATTTTTTTTAGTTTATAGTTTTCGTAGCTCAGTCTTATTCCAAGAAGTGGGCAGTGACTAACAATCAATTGTTTGTAGTGATCGACCAATAGTTCCTTACGGGCTTTTTTGTTTTTGCCCGTTTTGGATCGGTAGATCCATCTGCCAATGTCGGTAGTCCTGTCATAATAGTTTTTTGGGTTTTGCGGTTTTTTGGGTACTACATCATCTTCATGTTTACGTTTACGGCCTGGTTTACTTAATGTCTTCTTTGCTTGTTTCTCGTAATATCGTCTTGCTTTTTGTAAGGTCCTGCATCTAACGCAAGCTCCATTGGCCGTCCAGCGTAAAGTGCCGTGGCCGTGTATGCAGGGTAAACCCTCATACTTTGTTTGTTTGGCTTTACGGGCATCTAAGCGGGGCGTCATTGTTTCGTATGCGTCTCTATCTCATTTCCTACAAAGTCATCTAAGCCACCATTAATCGCCATCTCAATCATTTCATTAGCCAGCTCAAGCGCATCACCTTCTCCCATGGTTGTCATCATGGTCTCGCCCGTATCGTCATTTACTTCAATGTGAATGCTTGCTTTCATAAAAATATACCCCCCCTATGTTTGTTCAGAATTTGGTAAGGGGGTCATTTCTATGTCAGTGCCTACTAACACTTGGATAGGATTTGTATCCCCCTCCCCTGTTGGTGATCCATTGTGCGAAATAGTATGCAAATGGCTGGCAGTGGGATCGCCAAAAAAAGGGTGGTGCCCCTCGGTGGGGGGTCGAAAATCCTGGTTTTCCTGGTGCTCCCCAGGAAGAGCGCTGCCAGGTTCGGCTGCTGCCTGGTCGCTGCCTGGTTCCTGGTCTACTGTCATGGCTGCCTGGTATTCAACATCCTGGGAGCCGTTCACCTGGGTGATCTCTGCTAGGAGCTCGGCCGCTGATCGCTTGGTCTTGGAATGCAGGGTCTTGGAATTATTGATTGCTGCCTGGACAGCATCCATCAGCTGGGCCTTTAGATCTGCAGAGTTCAGGCTGTGGACTATCTCCCTGCGCTCAGAGAAAAGAGCTACCTCGCTCATCTTGCCCACGAGCTCCAGGGCCTTGAGCTGTTCGGAGGGTTTGAGCTCATCATTGAGAGCCATGCTGGAGAGCTTTTGGACTGCCATCTCTCTTAAACGATCGGGTAAAAGATATTCCCTCACCTCCTGAGCCGACTCTAACGCTTGTATGTAAGTGGCAACTGCTGGGGTCTTTGCCACCTTCTGCGCCTCGGCTGATGCTGTCGTGCGCTTGCCGTCTGTATCGTAGGCTCTGCGGTATGCTTCCGTTTTGTTCCCAGTCTCGACTACTGCCTGAGCGAAGGCCTTCTGCTTCTTGGTAAGCTTGATCCCGTTAGGCCCAGCAGCTCCCAGTATTACCCGCTCGATAGGCACCTGCTGCAGTCCTTCCTGGATCTCTTTCCTGGATAGTTTTTTCATAAGTACTTGGTAGGTATATTCATCCCCGCTAAGTATAGACTAACTTCCTGGTAGGGGACAATAGATAGAACACTTACCAGGTGGATGACTCTCTCTTCCTGGGTATTCTCTCCTACAGCTGCAGCGCTGTTGTGCTTCGCACCTTGCCGCCTTTTTAAAAATTAGAGCGGGCCAGGATGCCCTGCTTTACTTTTCCCTGGCACCTGGTGCACAAGTAACGCCCGCTAGAACGCTGATTTTCCAGGGTTGAAAATATATTTCAATAACTTACGCAAAAACACTTGACAGGGTTTTGGGGCCTATGTTTATAATCAATCCGTCACTAGATGACATCTAAACAATTCAACTGCTAGGAGGTTTTAAAGATGGAATTTAAACAAGTGCAAGAGCTCCCACTGGGAGAGTTCGTCAAGCGCAAGGAAGACAGCGCAAAGGTTTACAGGCGTGGCCCGTATGACAGGCAGCTGCAGCGCTTCCAGTTAGATGACATGGACGACATCTCCAGGGCCATCTATGTAAAAAAGGGCACACCTTTATTTTTTGGTTTTACTTACTAAGCTGGGGCAGCTGCGCCTGGTGCGTGGCAATCGTACGAGCTCGGAATGCGTGAGCCCTGGGGATTATGTTTTTATTAAAAAGGGGGATTTATGAGAGATTATCTCAAAAGGTTTTGTCGTGAGTTCAGCGGCCTTGCGGCTGCTGTTTTGCTGTCCGTGGTCCTGGGTAATTGTGCCCTGGCCGCTTTAAACAATATGGGGGTTTTATGAAAGATCTAGATTTTATTATTGAGACTGCAGGTCGTGCCCAGGGGCTGCTGATGCACCTGGAAACAAATTTCTACCCACCACTACCCAGCAGCGTGAAGCGGGTCTTCCAGGACGCTTTTCAAGGGTACTGGGCTGGGTTGTACGGGGTCGAAGGCCTGGAGCAGGAGCTGTCCAGGGTTTATCGTGGCCGCCTGGACCAGTACGATTTTTGGCAGTTCTTAGATGAGCAGGACGGGGGCTGGAATGAGTGAGCAGCTGCAGGACCTTATCCAGGACACTATCCGCTCACACTATGAGCGGGATTATCAGGCGGGCGTAAGTGATGCAGAGGCCCTGGGCGTGATGATTGCTCAGTACTTCGAATGGGACGGGATCAGGATCCTGGACGCCTTCCAGGCTGCGCTCACGGACGCCAATTTCCACAGCGTAAGCGCTGCCATTGATGAGATCAGAGAAAAGGAGCATTTATCATGATTAGATTATCTAAAACTAGCAAGCTGGACGGGATACTCTCCTGGTCTCTCCAGGCCCGTGACACTTGCCCAGGATCGCTAGAAGGTGGGCAGCTGGTGCCTGCCTGCGCTGGCTGTTATGCAGTAAACGGAAATTATCGTTATCCGAATGTAAAGCAGCCCCGCCTGGAAAACAGGGAAGACTGGCAGCGCCCTGGCTGGGTTTCTGACATGGTCCAGGAGCTGGACTCTTCCCGTTATTTCCGCTGGCTTGATAGTGGGGATCTGTACAGCGTGGACCTGGCAAAAAAGGTCCTGGAGGTAATGAAGCGCACGCCCTGGGTAAATCACTGGCTGCCTACCAGGATGCACAAGTTTAAAAAATTCGGGCCAGTGTTTGCGAAAATGCAAGCGCTGCCGAATGTGGCTGTCCGTTTTAGTAGTGACAGCGTTACAGGGGAATATGAGAAGGGGCTGCACGGGTCCGTGATCATTCCCCAGGCAGGGGACGCTCCCAGGGGGACGAAGGTTTGCCAGGCCTATGAGCACGGGGGCAAGTGCAGCGGCTGCAGGGCCTGTTATGACAAAAAAATTAAGGTGATCGCTTACCCAGCGCACGGGCTGACAATGCAGAAGGTGATTAAATTGGAGGTAATTAAAAATGCAGCATAAAAACATTATTGACAAGTTAACAGATAGCCATCCCCTGGCTTTTTTGATGATCCTAGAGGCCACCAGGCAGTTCTCCCAGGAGGTGGCAGCCACTGATCCAGCGGACTACCCGCCCAGGGGTTTAGTTAACCCTGAGAGCTGGATACAGGCGGCCCAGGAGATACAGAAGGCCCTGGCTTAGTTGTTTCTTTTAGGCCTTCCCTGGGGAGGTCTAAGGGGCTGCAATTGTGCTGCCATTACTTTTTAGGGGGTTGTATGACTGAGAAGCAAAAGATCAGCAGAGCGCTGGCCCTGGCCTTCGCTCGTGGGATCCTGGACGGGGAGCAGCTGCTGCTCATCCTGGAGCTGTACAGAAAATGAGCGCATTAGATTATTTTCTAAGGGATTTTTGCCAGGTGTCGGAGGATCTGCTGGCCTTCGGCCTTGTAATAGGCGGGCTGTATACGGCCCTGGTTGTCATCTCCTGGCTGATCCGCCTGGGGAAAAAATGAGCGGGGCACGGGATCGAGCCGATTTCTTGCTTTAGCATGAGGCGTAATTTTTGAATTTTCACAATTTAAGGGAAAAAGAGATGGAAAAACATTTAGTATTTTTTGGCCGCATGGAGTTTGGGGATTTTGTTAAGGGCAAGGACTCATTCCCGATGGTGATTTTGCATGAAATTGAGGCGCAATTAGTCATGACGGAGATTGAAGCCGATGATTTTATGGTGGAGCACGGCTATGACGGATATTTGATACCCGCAATATTTGAAGGTGAGATTTTATTTTCTAACAAGGAGCAAGAGCATGAACCAAAATGACAAGGACGCACAGAAGTGGATGGAGGCTAACGCCAAGTGGCAATACAGAGAGCTGATCAAGGCTAAAGAGTCAGGGGACGCTTACTACATAGATAAAAATGGTTATGTGAATATTGAGGATAAAAAAAATGAACAGAGATAAATTATTAGAGCGCTGCCGTGAGCTGCGTAACATGGGCAGCTTTGCCTATAACCTCAGTGAGACGGCATTGTGTGCGGATGATAAGAACCTCAAAATTCTGATGGATGCATTCCCGCAGTTACTCAACCCTGACTATGAGAGATTTGCTGAGCCGTGGTGGCACAAGGCCCAGGTTTATGTCAATGACGAGTGCGGCAAATGAACCTAAGTCTATGCAAGGGAAAGGTACCCGTGTTTATAGGTGATCAGGTACAGCTGGTGCCTTTTCCTGAGCGCAAGGAGTTTGACTTGATGTTTAAGTCGAACTCCAAGGCCCTGCGGGAAAAGTACTGGAACATCCTAAAAATGCGATCAGAAGGCCATACTTTACAATCGGTGGGTGGTACTTATACTCTCACTCGTGAAAGGATCAGGCAGATTGAGGCCCGTTTTTTAAGGAAAGTAGCAACTTCTTTAAGGACTGACTCGCTTTGAATGTGCCGTGCTTTAAATGATAATCGTTGAAATCCTCCCCGACTGTCTCGGAGATCCAATACGGATGGCCTGTATTTTTGGCGCTGCGCTCTCCGATACTGTTGGGGTCATTATCAGCAACGACTATACCCCGCCCGACATTCCGTGCTACCAGCTCCATGTTACTTGCACTAAAGCAAATATAGATAACATGAGGCAAATTAAGCTTGCCCAGGATGTCACGGATGGAGAGGCCAGTCGCATACCCCTCGCAAAAGATCGGTGTGCCCTTTGTCCCAATCATGAATACTGCGCCTTTACTAATTTGACCATGCAAGAACTTCTTACGCCCCTCTTCATCAATGAGCTGGCAGCCTACCAATTGGGAGTTGCACCGCATTGGAATAGCTAGGATCTTCCTGGCGTCTTTAATAAATACATTACCCTGTTCTTTCTCAAAACCTTTTTTCTCTAGGTAAGGATGGGTATCAAGGCGGCAGCACTCCATGATCGAGGCCGCACGATCAGCAGCGATATCGGCCAGTTGCTTACGCTCTGTATTAGAAGTATTAATACGGGCTCGGATCTCAGGACTGTTCTTAGTCTTGCCATCGGCAAACCAGGTCGCTGGTTTATCCATCGTGGCCCAGTTAATAGCCCAGCCTACTTCCCCTAAAAATTTATACCTCCCATTGTTCGAACGGGGATGATCTACAGTAGGCGTGGGGACCCATTTATCGTATTGCAAACTGTGCTTAACAATCAAACCATTGGCCCTGCAAAAATCACTAAACTCCATTGGCTACTTTCATTTTATGTTGCCGCTTGCTCCAGGCAATATTGCGACTCTTAACCCAGCGCTCTGTCTCTAAGCTGGCAATGCGTGGATGCTCTTTCAAACCACGAGGCCATACGCCAAACTTCTCACGATACTTATTGGCAGCCCAGTTAATGTTATAGACTTTGCGCTGAGCAATATAAATTAATTCAGAATAAAAATTCTGCTTCACATCCATAGATGACTTGCTCTGAGCTCGCAGCTCAACCATCTCACCCATCAATGACTCGATCTGTTTGCGAGGCCGTACATAACCGCAGCTGGCGCAGGATAAACTACCCTTAGGCCATAGCGCTGCACAAGCAGGACATTTGCATTCTTTCTTTTCTTTTTCGGTCGGTTCTTTTTTCGCTTTCTCGCCCGTGTGATCTAAATCTTTAACGCCATCAGCGTACACGCTGTCCCAGTCATTGCGAAAGCGCAGATAGTTACCCGAATGATCTAGCCATAGACCAAATTGTTTACTTGGATGAGATCGCATGACCCGACCCATTTGCTGAACATGAGAACTAAAAGACTTACTAAATGGGCGAGCTGATATCCCAATACAAACATCAGGCACATCGAAGCCACGAGTAAGAATATCAGTAGCGATAAGCCCATGAATACTACTGTTTGGCTTGGCGAATTCATCTATAACCTCCTGTTTATATTCTGCGTTATCAAGATACGATACGCTGACAAAGTTGTAACCCTTCCTGGCAAACTGCTCTGCTAAATCTTGGCCGTGCTTGACGCCTGCACAAAAGACAATCGTCTTTTTAGGGCCGCCAAATATCTCATGCGTTTTCTTAACCCATTCGGTAACAATGTCACCTGTGATCTGCATACCACGCTCGGTCACTTGATCGGGGCTCCATTCGCCTGCAATCTTTTTGACGCCCGTCATATCAATTTCTTTAGCGATATAAACCTTGAGCGGGCACAGCCATTTGTTATCGACTAATGACTCAGTAGTCGAAGCGCATACGACATTAGAATAAATCGATCCCAGGCCTTTAGTAAATGGCGTAGCAGTAAGACCGATCACTTTAATCTTAGGATTGTTCTTGATGATTTTAGTAATTGCAGAGCGAGTGATGTGACACTCATCGACAATCATTAAATCAATATCAGGAAAATTATTTCTGCGCTCGATAGTTTGTGACGAGCAGATTTGAATACGCCTGGTTTTATCCTGGCGCTTGTGCTGCGCTTGTATAACGCCATGGCCGATACCATATTTATCTAAACGAGCCGAGGTCTGGTCGATCAAGACGATACGATCCAATACCATGGCCGCCTTGTGATAATTGTCTGCCGTAGCCTTCATTAAATAAATGGCTACTTCAGTTTTACCAAATCCAGTAGGTGCGTATAGAAGTTGGCAGCGATGGCCGTCTTTAAATCCTTGGCGCAATGCTTCCACAACACCAGTCTGGTGTTCTCTGAGAGCTAACTCCATACTACTTCTTCTTTTTAAGTGCTTTGAGCTGGCGGATCAAATCGGCATTACGTTCCTGGAACATATTGCGACTATCTGTCAACGCTGCAATCTCAATTTCTTGAATGCGTACTTGCTCTCTTAACTCAGTGACGAGATCGTGTATCCAGTCTACTTCTATGTCTGTTGCATCCCATCTACGGGCCGCAATAATATCTTTTGCTTTTGTCAGTTCTGTATCGAGATGTACTACAGTGTCGGTTAATTCGTGAATCTGTTCGTTAATAAAATCCATTACGGGCTCCTAGCAGTTGGAGCTATTATTCTATCAAATTACAAAGCCGTATTCAAGTTAATTTCTACGAACAAACCCTTAGGTACATCATAAAAATATTCGCCATCAGCGATGCGAGTATTTCTAATTTCTCTAAGTGGTTGTTCTGTAATGATGTTAGTGTCTACATACCACGCCCGTGTCAAGCTGCGGTTGACCACAAAATAAATGGTTCTCATATCATTGTTAAACAATTTCTTCTTACGCTGCGGGATATGGATTGTGTTATACGGACAATCTTCCCAGTCACGCATCTCTAACTCTGCGTACCCGATTGACTTTCCATCAGAATTCTGAATGAGCAAATCTACTTTGTATAGCTGATATTCCACGGCCGTAAGATTCCAAACATCTTTTACATATTGAGTGATAGCTATCCTGGCTGGAGGATCACAAGCATCATGTACGGCCTGGTTAAATTTTGCTGTTTTCATTTCGTCTTTTTAAGACATCTTTAAGCCTACAGTTATAAGAACAATACCCACGTTTTCTGTGGTGTAGCCATTCTACCTTCATAAAACTCAGATTACAGATACATTTCATAAGACCTCCAAATTTTCGGGATTGCTAGATTCAAGATACACCTATCCCTACTATAAGGAATAGGTGCTTCGGTCTTGCTGAGTTCTTGTGGTACATATTGCTTCGATGTCTTTGTCGTGCCTAGGTCTGTCATTATCACATCATCGGTCTATCCATACAGGACGGTTCCCATTTCTTACCAAGCAATAACGGTAAGCTGGGGGCATTTCTGCCATAGTAGTTTCTAGGGGTATTTACAGCCTTTACCGTAGCAACACCAATGAGTACGGGCTAGAACGGCTAGGAAGTTTATGAGGGCAATAGATCAGCGCAACACGAATGTTGTATTTAAGATCAAATTGTTGACAGGGAATTGTTGCAGTCCCTGCTCATAAACTTCCTAGCAGATGAACTTAGTATAGCGAAAAAATAATTTTGTGCAAGTACAAAAGAAAGAGCCCTTAGATCAGGGGAAATCTAAGGGCTCTGGAGGGATCATGGATCACCTGCGGGGGCTTGCATTGCACAAGATCTGCTAGGATAAATGAGCAAGGGTCTACAGGGTAGACAGCACTAAATATAGCAGATGTATTCTATTTTTGTCAATAGGTAGTATTTATTTTGTTGTTTTCAAATAACCAGCCAATTGTGCTGCGGTGTGCTTCTTCCCATTTTTCAATACGTTCCGCCTTGGAGAGCTTGGTACCCTGGTCGATTTCTTGGTGACAGACAGAGCATAATGCTGCGATGCGGTAATCATTTGCCTTAAGTCCTCGGCCTTTACCGTCCCGAAGCTGATTGGAATGTGCAGCCACAACTGTGCCGTCTTCTCGACCACAGATCTGGCATGGGGATTGCCTAATAACATCCAGTAATTTCCTATTTCTATACATAATTTATGATAACATTCATTGACTTACGAGGAGTCAAAATGACCACTATTATAGGCGATTGGGGCCGTAAAATACTAGTTGCAGATAGCCAGTTTACGGATTCAGATTCAGGTATTAAGTATTTTGAGGACAAAGTTTTTGCCATCGATGGTGGCTGGCTAGGCGTTGCTGGAAACTACTGCGATGCTGAAAAGGTGCTGGACTATGTCAGCAAAAAGAATAAGACCAAGCCCAAGCTGAAAGCCGATAGTTCTTTTCTAAAAATCACGGCCGAAGGATTGTTTGCCTGCGGAGATGATCTGGAATGGGAGCGTGTCAGAACTTTCATGGCGATTGGCAGCGGAGCGATGGCTGCCGAGGTATGCATGAGGATGGGATTAGAGCCTCAGCAAGCCGTTAAATGGGCGTGTAACGTGGACGTGAACAGCCATGAGCCCATCAAGACATTCGCCCTTGGCAAAGATCATCCAGTGCTTTGGGTTGGAATTACAGAGGAATAGAAAAATACAACATAATTGTTGTAGCATTGGCGTAAAGTAGTAGTGAGAACATAACTCTACGATACCAACTTAAATGTGTAGTTAATTACACACTTTCACTATTGCGGTGCAACAATCCCCAGTTTGATACCTATAAGTATTGATTTGGTATACATATTGATACCTATATGTACATTTATTGACAAAAAGTGTACATATCACCTAGTTCAAAAACGCTTATAAGTGCATGAAATTTCAATAAAAATTCATGCAAAAATAGGACATTGATGTCTCATATTTGTAAACTATGAGAAACAAAAAAGGGGCAAAGGCCCCTTGTTTTACTTACCAGTCTTTAAGAAATCTTTCCACGTGGAAATCAGGCAGCTGTACCAAAACTCATAAGCCTGCTTCGTGCGGTCTAAAACTTCTTCATACTTTTTGTACTGCTCTTCAAATGTAAACATAGCAATCTCCTTATTTAATGTTGCATTGCACCATTTTACAGGAATATTAGTCTACTTGTACATGGGGATTTTTAACCCCTAGGCGTATGATTTCTTCATCCGTGAGGTCTGGAACGAACCGAAAGCCGCAAATCAAGCGGTTCATCTTTTGGGCGTTACCCCGATGCAAGATCGTAGTATTGACCAGCGCAGCCCTGGTATCGTAATACATCCTGGCGATCTCCCAGGTTTTATCGGTCTCAATAAAGGCAAATTGACTGGCTGCATCCATGCCAAACTGGGCCGTGTCGTGCAGCTTCGTCACATCGGTATCGTGCCAGGAGGTATAAGAGCCTTCGTAGTCCGATAGGCCTAGGTTCAAGGACTGAGTTAAATACTGTGGGTCATAGGTATCTACGTGCACTACATGATCGGCCATATCGTTTAGTTTTTGCGTAGTCAGCAGCCGATGAAACTTGGAAACCAACCCCATTTTTATTAAAAATTCATGCACTTTTGGGCATTTGGCCAGGACTTGATCAGCCCAAATATTATAGGCGGTAGGATTGCTGCGGTACCCTACATCGCCCGTACGTACTAGGTTCACCAGCTCCTGGCGTATGTCTTCCAGGTTGGGAATGTCAACATAACTATAGAACCAGCTGGGGTGCAGTGGCCTGTACTGTAATTCATTCATAGGTGTATTTAAAAAAGTCTAGATCGTGCTCAAACACTTTAGCAACCTTTTTACGTTCTTTGTCAGTGTAGTAATCTTGATATTGACTGTGCTGTGTTGCATTATTTTTGCCCAAAGGAGTATAAATTCCAAATAAATCTTGGATCACTCTAAAGTCATTGTCAATATTTTCCAATTTAAGTAACCAAGTAACGCCATTGGCAATCCACTCATATTGGTTGGTGGCGGGCGTGAACCAGTGCATGGTTTGATGATGCTCAAGGCGATCTACAAAAGTAGCAAAATCTGGAAAGGATTCTTTCATATTATTCTTGGCCCGAAAGTGCTGGCACCAATCGCATGTACCATTCTTGGCATAAAAATAGCCACTTAACACACGGGCATAAGGATTTCTCACAATGGCGAAGGTACGCATAATCGGAATATAGGCTGCCATTTGAGTTAGGCTTTGATGGTAATAAAGTAAATAAACTTGATTGCCCAACTGCATTCTATGATCTAAAAACCATTGAATAACAGAATTACCTGCATTTTTAGGGATGTGAGCAAAGGTTAGGCCATGATTAGGGATGTGCACGGCTGTCATTCAGGCATCCATTGCTTGGGAGGTCTGTCATCGCCTTCGATATAAGTCTTTGAAAAGAGCGTCAACATCCGTAGATTGCACATGGCATGGGCTAAATGGGGTAGACCAGACTCGGGATCATTCTCTTCGCCCTGTTGCCAGGCCGCCATATGGCGCATAGCGCAAGCGAACGGCACGGACCACGGCATTCCCTTCATCCAGTTATGGGCTGCATACTTCTTAGCACCATACTCCCAGACCTTTGCTTCATCTTCTAGGGTGCATAGCGGGATCAGGCTAAAGTCTGCCTTACCGCTGTTATATCGGGCGCCAGAGCCCTTCTCTTGACTATTAACATCTCCCACGCTCATGCAACACTCCCCCTTGTTTGAATAAGATATGCCCCGTAATTGGCAAATGCGTAGCCCGCATACATACAGGCCAGCCCCATATTGCCACGCAGCGCATTCTCAGCGCAGATATACAGGTAGATTAGGCCCGTAAGAATAATTAACCAGCTGCTCATTTCTTTTGTGCCTTTCTTAGTATTGCTCTAGCAAAATCATAAACTCCGCTTTCTTTATAGCCGTAAATCTGATAGCCAAGAATATCGTCAGCTAGTTTTGCTATTTCCTCATCTGTTAGTGTCTTTGCTGGATGGGTGTAGAGTGGAATGTCATCCCAACTTTCTTTTTCATTTGTAACCATAGTTTCAGTAAAACCAAACTGCAATTCATTTTTACCTATCCACGCTACTGGTTCATTGTTCATTTCTCTTGTGCCTTTCTTTAGTTGCGCTTCCAATATGGCAATCCTGTCACGCTGTGCTTGGTGGCGTAGTTCGTACTTGGTTAGCTTTTCTTGTTGCTGGCGTAGCATGGTGGCTACCTGCACAAGTGGTTTATTACCATATTCCTGTGATGCTTCATCGCACCATTGAGCTAATTGTTCTGCTGGTAGTTCATTTGCGTTCATTAAAAGCTCCAGGTCTTGGTAACAGTAACACTGACTTCGCCCTGCTCGGCCTCGACATCTATATCAACGGATGATATATCTTCTTTCTTTTTAAATATGTCATCCCACTTTTTATCAAACTCTTCCATAGGAATACCTAATGGCCGTGGTGCATCGCCCTTCCCACCGTCTCTCATTTTTCTCTCACATTCAATAAATCAGATGGCTTGATGCCATGCTTTTCTAAAGTATTTTTAATCTTTTCCATGGCTGTTCTTTCGATATACGCCACTAGCCCACGACCGATACCCAAAGTTTGAGCAACTTCTCTTTGAGTCATCACAAAATTAGATTCTTTTTCACTGTTCATTAGCAGCGTCCGTCTATGTCAATTTCTTTTTTCTTTTTTGCGGGTTTGATTGCTGGCTTTCTTCCTTTAACTGTTTTAGAAGGCTTAGCGCTATCTCGTGCATTAATTTGGTCGGCAGTGGCGTGTTCATCAATTGCTTGCTTAAGCATACTGATAAGGCCCCATTGCACGAGCGTTTCAAGTCCTTGTTTGTCGTACCGAACGATAGCGTCAGCTGAACCATCTTTATTTTCCTTTGTTATTTTCACCGTGATTTCCATGTTTATCCTTAAAGTTTAATATTGGTTTTTCTAGGGCCCCTAAAGACCACATCAAATACTTTCTAATTTCTTGAACATCTTCCCCGCTGATTGAGGCCGCACTATAGCCAAGCGGCTTCCCCATTTGATCGTAATAAACTTCGCATATTTCAATGCACTTATCCTTAGGAAATTCAGGATCTGTTACATCTACCAAGCGGAGGTTCCAAGTCATTTCATTGCCCTTTCGCTATCTTTAGCCCAGTTCTTTAAAGCTTTATCAAACAATACTTGCAGCTCTATGATAGCGTTTCCTTGAATGCGTAACATATTGGTTACTATCTTTTTAAACTCATCATTCTGCACCCAAGTTAAATCTTTTTCCATCTCATCAGCCAGTTCAAAGGCATTCATAGATGCCAGTCTGTCTTCGGTAGTAAAAGTTGTCATTTAGTTCCTTTCCCAGCGAACCTACGCTCGCTAATTTTCTTTAAACAATTTGCACATTTAAAACGAGTCACCTTTTTATTGGCGGTTGGCACTACTTTACCAGTTTCTTCAGGCTGAAACGACATACAAGAAGAACAGTATTTAAGCTTCACTTTTCTTTCTCCGTTTGATAGGCGGCAATCCAGCTGGTTTAGAATCTCTGGCTTCCACCATGGCATCGGCCAGGTACCAAATATTAGCTGGCTCAATCTCTTCTGACGGCAGCCTGGACAGCAAGCCGTTCAAAATAAACATGGCAAAGCAATCCCGAAGGTCTTGTTCATTCATTAGTGCACCTGCCTGACAATATTCTTTAAACGGCTCTTCGCATTACGAAAGGACTTAGTAAAGGCGTATACGGCCTTTTCCTCCTCCATGCCCATCTCCACGGCTATGGTTGATAACACCATCGACACGGCCGATAAAATGGTATTGGTTTCTACATCTGCTTTTGGCGCCAATAAATGAAATATCTCTAGGGCAATCTTTCTAGAAGGATCTTCCTTTAATTTCTCATCAAGCATGGTGTTTTCTACTGTGGTCATTTTGCAAGCTCCTGAATGCGTTCTGATAAAACAACTCCCAAATCTTTACCTTTAACGGCAATCATCTGGGCCTCTTCGCAGTCATAGATCACTTTGGCTGCATCTGTTATGCCTTTGTTATAACCTGATGTGTATACATCCGTGCCATCGACCAGCATTCCAATGGCGTTACGAATTAACTCAGATGCCTTCCGATCTTTAGCAAAGCCTTTCAGCTTTGCGTGATGATCTTCTGGCAAATACACTGAGTATGGTATTAGTTTTTTTGTATCCATGCTGAGTATTCTTTTCTTATTTTATCTAACAGTATTTGAGCTTCACGATTGGTTTTCAGTTCAGACCTAGATTGGATGTCAAGGTAGCTACGCAACCACTCCGTAGCCTCCTCTTCATCTTCATCAATAATGCGGTCATCGTGGTGCAAAAACTTCCAAAATTTGGGCTCACGGCATAACCAGCCAGCGATACGAATAGCTTTATCACCCGCATACATTTCAGCGCTGATAGGCTGTTCGTTATCGCCAATCCTGACCATGACTACTTGATACCGTGCCCCGACAAAATCCCTGATCAGTTCATCAGGAATATCGTCAGGATGCATGGATAAAGTCAGTACATAGCCAGTCTTGTCTTGCTTAAGCCCAACCTTGACTCCCTCAAAATTTAAGGTCTGCAATTTGTTTCTCCAGGTATTTGATAACAAACTTCCACTTATCAATCTCTTCGTAACGCTGAACGCAGATGCGGGCAAGCTCTTCATTTTCCTGGCGTAGAACACTAAGCTCTACTTCTTGTTTCTGAGCTACTTCTTCCCAGTGCACGGGCGCACGTTCGGCAATCAACCGCTGAATGTTAGCCTCATGAGCTGCCCTGGCGTCTTGCTCCATTTGATCAAATGCTGCATCAACTTCTTGTTGCGTTGCTTTGGCTGGGCGGCCACGCTTTTTTAATAATTTCATGATTATTCCCAAGGGTTCTTTGGTTTAGATCCTTCTGGTGCTTCGTATGGCTCAGACGCTTTCAACGAAAGATAGTTCATGCCATTCTTAGAAGTATTGTTCCAGGCTGCTACTGCAATCTTAACCAATGGACCTTTGGATTTATCCATCTGCTCAATGATAAAAGTCTTATCAATGTGTAGATCGCCACGCATATCTGGCTGGCTGCCAGTTTTATTGGAGTTGGCAAACATTGCGCCTGAGTTTGGTTTTTGCTCGTAAGTCATTATTAATCCTTTTTAAATGAGTTTTTTACTTCGGTAAATTTGACCATCATATTCGCAAAAAATACGGGGTCAGCTGCTTTGACGGTATCAAATAGAACTTTGTTCTTTTTAAATATCGTCAGAACATCGGCATCGCTAGTGCATAAGTCTAGCAACATATGGGATGAATCCTGAACCAACTTGAGCCAATCTGCTTTTTCTCCTTCTGGTGGCGGATCAATCACAATCTGAAACTCACCATGCTTGCCTGCAATCTTGGCAGGGGACATTTTGATAGGAGGAATAACAGGCTGTGGTCTGGGCGTATGTACGGGCTTTGGCGGCTCATCATCGCTTGGAATATCCTCTCCCGCATAGATGTACAGGCCAATACCGAAGCAGGCAATACACTTTGTCAAGCAACGCATCTGTGCATCAGAAATTCTGCGTGAGTCAGGTTGGCGCACGGCATTGTTACGATTGTCCATGACTGGTAATTGCATTTCCATGGTCTTACCAAAAGCATAGACTTTGCAGCTAACCATCATAGTTTCGTTGTATTCTATTGGCGCACCAAAGGCCCAAGTAGCGGTAGGGTCATTCGTGAGAAGCTGATCAACGGCCCATGCCCATGACAGATAAGTAAGGTTACCTTTCTTTTCGGTATGTTCATTGACGTTAATCTTTTTTAATTCTGCATATGTTTTCATATTGAGTTATCCAAAACAGTGTGAGTGAGAGCGCAAGCAAGATCATAAACCTCTTGAGCTATCTCTTTATAGTTAGCAGGGGTGATATCAATTAACTCATCCTTGCCGTAGGTAACCTTATGGTTGCTTGCCAGGGCAACCATAAAGTCATAAATCATTTCTTGGCGTGTTTTCATGCTTTTTCTCGCCAATTGAGTTCTTTCCACAATTCATTATTCTTTTGCTTCATATCAGCCAGCTCTGCTTCTAACTTAGAAATGGTGATGGTGAAGTTGTATTGGGCGACCAATAAACCTTCAATCTGGTCTTCTTGAACTTTTAGTGCTTGAGTGGCTGGTGCTACGATACGCTCCAGCTCTCTTGCGATTTCAGATGCGATCATTTTGCTGCTCCTTATAGTCTTGATACTGTTTACACCACTTGTTAACCGCACAATAGCTGTCACACCGTGTGCGCTTACCTGGGCGATGATCTATGTCATAAGCATCTCCTAGGTCTGCTAATGCGCCCATAGCCTTCTCTGGGGTGTCGTACAGAGAATGAGCACGTTTACCGCCAATCTTCTTAATCGCCCAAACCGCAGGCTTTTCCCACATTTCATCTGGGGTACAATCAGGCAAGGATCCACCAGTTTCCAAGGCGAAATCACATTCAGAATGTGCCGCAATGCGGGCTTTTATGAAATCCTCTCGCTCTTGAAAAGACCATAAAGGAATAGGGATTTCTACCACTGGGGCTTCAGGATACTTCTCTTTAGAACCCACATCGTCCTCTTTCCAATCCTTAAGGACGGCAATAATAGTCAAGCCGACCACAGAGATTTTTTTGACTTTCTCTACCAAATAAGCATACAGATTGAGCTGATATTCCCATTCAATCTTTTCGTTCATTACGGCCCATACAGAGGTCGTTTTGTAGTCCTTAACAATCATGCCTTGTGGGTGTGGCGTCTGGACGTCAACGGCCCCGCTCAGCTTCCAGCCATCAAGCTCAGTATGCAAGCGCTCTTCAGTAATGTCATGCGGCTCTTTATGGCGCTCTAAGATCTCATGAATAGCCGTGCCTACCATGGCCCAAATCATACTGGCTACGTCCTGCTCGATTTCATCGTCATACTTCTTTGCTAAGGCCACAATCTTCGGGCTATTGATTAACTGAGTAACCGATAGGTGGGCCTCACCTTTGTTGTAAGACGGCCTCTGCAGGGCGTTTACGAACGCCTGTGGGATCTTATACTTGTTGGTAAATTTCATTGGATTTCTTTTCAAGTTTGATGTTAAAAGCCATAAGCTGCTCATCAGTCAAAGGGCGGATGCCAAGCTCTTCATCCATCTGCTTAAAAACTGCTCTCAAAATTTCGTTTTGCATCGGTGTAAAGATATCGTCTTCCATCTTCTTTCTCCTTAATGTAAAGCCAGTTGAGAGGCAAGTGACTTATCGAGCATATTGAGTACTACGCCTTTGCAATATGCTGCAGCAGCCGAAGTTTCAGCATCACTGATCTGTAGTCTGGTAAAGTCTTTGTAATCTGAGTTAAATACTTTCAGGCCACGAGCAATTAAATCTGGCTTATTACTTGAATTGACTTTGTTATCATTAACTTGGCGCATAAAGTTCAAAGCAATAGTAGGCAATTCATTAAACTTTTGATGACATAAGTTGGAGTAAACATCTTTGATGTATTGTGGATTATGGCCGTCTAAGATCAAACAGATTGCTGCGGTCTTTAATGGTGCAGAAGAATACACCTTGACTTGTTTTCCGCAATACTCCATCAGGTCATCAGCTACTTCACCTACGCCTGAGTTGTATACGCTCAAACATTCTTCGGCACTGGTATGCACACGACTAGAAAACGCCATTCGAGCTAGAATACGGCAGACTTCTGAAGTTCTAGCATTGATACCCGTTAAGTCAGACATGGTGCGTTTAATGCCGTTATCAAGCACCTTGTAGGCATCATTCGGTAGGCCAGTAACGACAAGCATTTCTTGTGCAATACCGCTTTCTACAATGCCTTCTAAACGATGCTGGCCATCTAATAAAGCGCCATCTTCTGAAAATGCAATACCTTGATGAGTGGTAATCCATTCGCCACGCCTCATCATGTTAGATAGTGAATTAACCCACCAAGCACGTTTGGCACGATTGTTGACGTTGAGTGCTAACCATTCTTTGGCAAGCGCTGGCGTAACCAATATAAATTGGCAAGTACGAACTGCTTTTTGTAAGTTCATGATAATCCTTTAATTAAATAAGAAAAAAGCAAACATAAGGAATGCCGCTGCAAACGTACTTAAGACTATGGTTAAGTTGTACATACGTTTGCTTCTGGCGTATTCGGGGGTCGCAAGCAGGGCTTCCTGGATGCGGATCATATCTGGGTCATCAACAGGAGCTGTGGTACCATGTTCTTGGTAACGAGATCCCATCTTTAAACCAGTACTGGTTGTGTATGGTGTGTACATTTTGTTTTCCTAGCAGTAAATCAGGCTTCAGTTTGTACCAGAACTTTTATCATGTCAATAGGTTGTACCCATATTAATTCATCTACTATGAAAACTGTTGTTTTTCCGTGGCCTCCCAAAGAATTGTCTCCCAACGCCAGTATTCATTGGGCTAAGAAGGCGAAGTACAAAAAATCCTATCGACAAATGTGCTGGGCTTTGGCGCTAGAAGCCAAATTAGAATGCGATAAATTAGGGAAAGTCCCTATGACAATTACCTTTTATCCCCCTGATAAAAGGCATAGGGATGCAGACAATATGGTTGCCGCTATTAAATCAGGGCTAGATGGGCTGGCAGATGCCCTAGGAATCAACGATAGGCAATTTCTGCCTACCTTTGTATTCTCAGATGAAGTAAAGGGGATGGTGGTTGTAGAGCTTACTCGTACTTCTTCAGTAGGTCATTGAACTGCTTCATCTTCATAACCTTTTGCTTTTCTAAACGAAGTATTCTTTCTCTCGGAACATTCTTTTCTAGAAGTTCTTTCTTCTCTTTGTTTAAAGCATTAATTTCGTTCTCAGCACTGTTTGCACGTTCCCAATAGCGGGCTTCAGGGTGCTGGCGATAGAAATCACCGACACTTTCGTGATGCTTTTCTCGGCCTTTAATTTCTTGCTCATAGTCTGCCATCCGAGTGATATTGGTATAGAAACGAGAGGTTTCAGCAGCTGCAGACTTGGTATCGCCATAAAAACGGCCGACCAATGGAATCTTATATGGTGCTACTTCTTCACCTGTTGCAGCGCTACGACCTACTTCTCCTACTTTCATAATCTCCCTGCCAAGGCCGCCTGTTACTTGACCAGCCAGGTAATCAATTTCATCTCCCGTAGGACTGATAAAGCCTTTGCTATATTTGCTGCCACCAGATGCCAAGTTTAGGAAATAGGACAGTTGTTTGCTGATAGCGCTAGCACCTTCTCTAGTACGGGTGTAGCCAGGCGTAGGGTTAGTTGTTTTGCCTTCTCTAAAGATTGGTCTACCGAATGCATCTTTGTTTTCGCCCAGGGCTACAAACGGGTCTAATACGGTCGGAAAAATGGTTTGCAGGAATGTGCTGCTACCTAGTGGATTAAACGCATCTAGGACCGAATTGGTAAGGTTAAAGAGGTGTTTAGCTGGATGCTTGCCACCGCCTATGATAAATTCAGTCGTAATACGGCCAGCATTAGGAAACACATTAAAGCCCAATGGATACGGAATGCCAAAGTATTTGCCATTAGGTAAAGGAATAATAAAGTTACGCTCACGCACAAACTCTGGCGGCTCGTCATCACGGAAACCTGCCAAGGCCAGCATCACGGCCTGCATAGATCCTAACAACACGCCACCAGCCATAATCTTCTTACCAGCTGGTCCAGAAAGTGTTTGATAAAGACGGGCTGTTCCTTGTACGGAGGCATTAAAGAATGCCCATAATGCATTGATGTTTGATGACAGCTGGCCTTTTTTATCAAAGTTCACTGTAATATTCTTTGCAATGACAGCAGCTTTCTGCTGAGATATACCAGCATCTATAGCCGTTTGATATGCGGAAACTCGAACGGCATTTTCCATCATGTCGTTGAGGTCTGTCAACGCACCTAAAACATATCTAAATGACTTCTTGGTATTGCCTTCATCAATCTTAGCTAGCTCATGCTCGATGATGGCCTTTTCCTGCTCGCTGCGAACCAGTGAACCACGGTAACCCGTTTGGCCACCTTGCTGCCTAAATTCGTAGAATGCTTGCGCCCATTTGTTATCTGAGTAATCTTCAACTTTGCCGCTGCGCTCGTCACGCAATACTCGAATAATGCCGCTCATGGCAGGCATGACCTGGCTAAGTACTTTGGCTTTCTTATCTGCAATCGGTGTAGTCGATAAATTCAGCGTTGCGCCACCTAAGTCACGCAGCAAGTTGACAGCACCGAAAATAGGATTGTATTGCGTATTGACGTTAGCAAACCAACGAGTAGCCTTACCCACCATGGACATGGCAGCCGCCATATTCTCTACATCCATGTTCTTTAATGCAGCAACCATGCGCTGTGCTTGTGGATCATCTTTATTAAAGAAAACGTAACGGTCTTTGCCATTAATGCGAACAGGGAATACATTGTCACCAAAGCGGCTTAAATTGTCTGCCTTGAGTTTGACGGCCTCTTCCGTTTCGCCAGTAGGCAAGCCTGTATTAGGATCAATCTTAGCCGTTTTGCCAATAGTACGGGTCTTTGGCTCCTGCATTAAGTTGTTAACGATCTCTTTAGCATCGTCAACATCAAATCCTAGCTCTACAATTTCTTTGAGCAGCGCCTTAGGATTCTTAATGGCATCAGGGTTGACTGGCAACCAGAAGCCAGGATTAGGATTGGTCAGAGCTAATGCATAGACTGAGCGCCCTACTTCAGCTTTTTCAGCCCGTACTAACGCACGTTCACGCTGGGCAATAATGCTACCCATAATATCAACTACTTCTTTGGCTGATCCCATAGCCCGCTTAGAAAACTTACCGCTTACGGCAAAACCACGGCTTGTGCCAGGGCCGCCAGTAGATTTATTGGCAAAGTTATTTTCCTTACGGAACAATGGCACGTAATGATTAAAGATGGAATTCCAAGCATCAATCGTGTCTTGAGTTTCTACGCCAGAGTACACTAATATTTGTTGTGTGCCTCTAATCATTCTGTCAAACATCATGGCAATTTTTTCAAGTGCCTCGTGTTTTTTCAATGGCAGAGCAGACAGGTATGCCTGGGCATCTTTAGTATTAATACCAGATGCACGGTCTTGTAATTCCCAAGGAGTCTTACGCAGCTCGCCAGTAATCGGATCGTACTTGTTAAGCTCATTCATGCGTTTGTTACGTTCTTCCGCATGACGATTATGCAAGTACTCCATAATCTCTTTAGGGCTAATCTTGAGCTTGTACATCTCTTTGACGGCTGGCATCAGCTCATGCAATAAGAACTCACGAATGCCTGCTGCTACTTTGCCGTGGTATACCTGCTCTTTATCGTATACGTTGAGCTTATCATCGAGCTCGCCAGCTTCTTTTGTAATGGCTTCCTGAACACGCTTGGTATCGATATGTTTATCTTGCAGCTTATAAATAATACTATCTACAAACTGATCACTGATACCAAACGGCCGCTTGATGCTATCTTCACCTAATGACCAGGATGGCTCTACAGCTTCGCCCCTGATATTGGTTGGTTGATTAATTTTGGCTTGAAATTCATCTATCTTTTGTAAGCTGGCTCCAACTTTACCTACCAGTGCATTAACATCCTGGGCGCTTTCATTGATAAAGTAATCGGCTACACCTGACAAGCGATCTAGCGCTGTTTGATACTTTGGATTAATTCCCAAAAGCTTTCTAAATACCTTGGCCAGCTGACCAAGTACAGTAGTTTTACCAGATGGAATGGTGGCAAAGAAATCCCGTACTGGGCCCTGTGTCAGGCCGTAAGCAAACATTTCTTCGAGAGAGTGTTTGCCATAAGATACTTTCCCATCCTTGATGGATTCAATATCTAAAGCATTCTTAATATTATGCATACCAGGATGACGCTCAGCTCTTGGTTTTGCTAGTTCTTCTTTGACTCGTTTAATGATGCTTAGACGAATACTTTTTAACTCATTGAAAATTGCTTTGTCACCTGAGTAGGCAGACTGCTTTAAAAAGTGAATCTGCAACGTACTAATCATGTGCGCCATCTCATGCATGATGGTTTCATAATCTGTGCCAGTGTAAGCATCAGCTTGACCTCTGGAGCTCAAGCCATTGTATTTCACATCGAAATGTGAAAATTTAGTTCCTGCAAATACTGGGCGTTGCGAGCCGTATGCTTCAGGGTTGCGCTTGTCACCTTCTAGCATTGTGACTCTGACAGGGACACCTAGCTTGGCATAACTCTTAACCTTTTTCAGAATGCCTTGGGCAATATGTTTAGCCGCATCATTTGGTGCATTATCCACCAGCCAATTAGCAATTTGTTCACCTGTAGTCATATCCTTGACTTCATCATGGATTTCTTTAGGTATTTTATCTATTTCAAATTCGGTATGCTTAACCTGTAGTTTTGGAACGGCTGGCTTTGCCTGTGGTTTAGCAGCTACCTGTGGTTTGTATGATACGGCTTGATCATGACCGAAGACATTCCTTAAGGTCTTTGCCATGTCACCACGGGGATCCATCTTAATGACCAATCCATCATGCCCCAGGCTTGTAATATGGTCTTTTAATTTTTGTGTTTCATGGGCAACCCTTTCAGGTGCCAAACTAAAGGGATTAGGATACGTCCAACCTACTGCTGGATTTTTGACTAATGCCCGCCATTCGTCATCATTAGTAATCACTAATGGATTATTGAGCGTCACTTCATGTTTGGTCACAGCGCCATAGTTGGCCGCATCTTCGCCAGTAGGCGCATAGTATTGACCTTCACCACCAACTGCTACTTGAGCACCAGAATAAATCTTAGACTTATCTTCACCACGGCCTTGATACATTTCTAATGTAACAGGCTGGCCAGTCTTCACTGTGTCCCATTTTGGATCGGGTTTGGTGATCTTTTCTGGTTCAGCTACTGGCTCACCTTTTGACTCAACAGGCTGCTCTGGTACAGTCTCAGGTGCCTCTTCAACCGCAGCTGGAGCTTCAGCCTCTTTAACGGGAGCTTCAGGCTCTTGAGTAGCCTCAGGTTCTGCAGCCTTCGGTGGTTCTGGTTTAATTTCTTCATTTTTTGGCGCTGGTTTTTCTGGTGGTTTAACACCACCAAAGTTATTGACAGCCTCACCGAACAAACCATGGTTCGTGCCCATGTCAGATTCAGCCAGGCCACCTTCGTTTACTAAATAATTAACATACTCTTCGGTTTGTTTTGGCGTTAAAAAGTTGCCAAATGCAGTGGTTAAATAGGTTTTGACTTGATTAAGTGTCTTGGTTTGCTCTGCGCCAGTCATTTTATTGAGCGCAATGTTGTACCCAACCGTGGCTTGCTGTAATACATGAGTTAGATTGGTTGTAGCAGCCACCATAGGCTGCATATCCATGGCTGGAGCTTGTGCCCTAGGAGCAGGCTGCTCTACTGGCTGGGTAATATCCTTGCCACCCAATTCATCATGCATCGCCTGGGTGTCGTGTGATTCGCTTGCTGGCACTGTTGTTGAAGCTGCAGGTGCTTCTTGTTTAGGGCCAAATTTCTCCCGAAGTCCTTGGTATTCTTTTTGCTCTTCAGGAGTGAAATATTGCCCTAATGTTCCCTTAACTTTAACGGTATTGCCATTTTCATCTGTAGCAAAAGTGTCGGATGTACCTTTAGATTTGGCTTCTAACTCATTAAAACGGGCTCGATCTTTAAGATCCTGATCTTCTTGTTCACGCTTATCCAGCTCCAGATTTCTAAGTTCTTTGCGGGCAGCACGATTTTCTTTGTATCCACCTAAACCACCTAATGGAGATTGCAGCAAGCTGCCGTAAACTGCTTCGCCATAGCCTTCGAGAGCCTCTTTAGAAAATAAATCCTGGCCAGATTGCCAACGATCCAAAATGTCTTGCGCTGGGTTAACAAAAGATTCTTCTAATGCAACTTTGCCTGCGCCTGTAGCAACGGATTTAATTGTGGATTTAGCGGTCTCAACTAATACTTTTTCTGCAATTGCTTTTTCAGCTGCCGTAGTTGGCACTTTGCCAAAAATCCCTTTAAGGAAGTTTTTGCCATAAGCATAAACAGTACCTGCTTCTTCTAAGGCCGCTTGGCCAGCAGCGGCAGCAGCTGCACTGCCACGATTTACATCTACTGGCTCACCCTTTTCAATAGCTTCTTGTGCCTGGGAAGCCAAATTCTCTGCATAAAATTGTGGGAATAATGATGCAAAACCACCAGCATAACCGCCCAATACAGTACCAATACCTGGGAATATGGCAGAGCCTGCCGCAGCACCAGCTACGTTTCCTGCAATCGTAGTGCCCATTTGTGGGCCACTTGCTGCGATAGCTCCTGGAGATTGGCTGAGCACTTCTCCAGCTGCGCCTAAAATACCGCTTTTTCCGTAAGCCTTACCAACATCTTTTAAGCCAGGTCTATGCCCAACTTCTTTTTCAATTTCCTGCTGACGCTTAGCAAGAGCAATAGCCGCTTTATTGGCATCCTCATGCGAAGCTAGGGAATCTAAAAATGCTTGATAGTCTGCGCCAACCTGTTTAACACCGCCTATAAACTGGCTTCCTACAGTAGCCTCTTTACGTGCAGGCTCAGCATTAGCAACATAGCGGCCTAGTTCATCTGGCTGAGGTGCAACTGCTACACCAAATCGCTGACGAATAGCATCCTGGGTAGCCGCATTGGCACCTGTAAAGTTAGCATCAGTAGCAGAATATTTATCAAAAATAGCCTGCTTTGTTGCTTCATTTGCGCTTACATAGTTTGGATCTTGTAGGATCTCTGACAAACTAGGCATAGGACTTCCTTACTTTAACAACGGATTATTCGTATCTACTTTTTGTGGAATGGGTGTTGGAGTAACTGGCTTGCTAGATCCGCCAAACAATCCATCGTACCAATGTGTTTCTGGAGGTAGCACATAGTCAGGAATTTTGCTTGGAGTAATTTCAGGATGCTTCAAGCCAACTGTATCGTAAATTTGATTTTGACGCTCTGCAATACGTTGCTCTAACACATTGTATTGCGGATCATTTTGATCTAAGTTTTTCTGTTGTGCTTGGTATTTCTTAATCAATGGGTCAGTTCCCATGAGCGCCTGAGCTTTGAGTAATAACTTAGTATCAGCGTCCCCAGCCGTAGCTTGGTGCATTAATTTAGCAGCTTCAATTTGGGCTTCTTTGTTTTTCTCAGAAACATAGGCAGGCACTGCAGCGCCCAACAATCGTTCTTGTTGTGTTTGGTCTGCTTTGGCAGCGTCAATAGTGCCAGTCTGCAATAAGCGTTTTTGAGCTTCCAAGTCTTTTTCTGACTGTGTCATGCCTTGTAGAGCAGTGGCGCCAGAGCGTCCAGCATTAGCTAAGAATTGATTGAGTCCACTACCAGGTTGACCGCCTGGAGAGGCCATCATTCCTAAACCAAAACGAGTTAACATTTCTGGCATGATCATGGATTTTTGTTGTGCAATGTTTGCCCGTTGCTCTTCTGCGATAGGGGCATAAGCATCCGATACTTTACTACTTTTCATGCTCTCTAAAGAATCTCTGATGATGCTCTTTAAATCTAAATCATCTTTTACTTGGCCTTCGTCAGCAAAAGCAATAATGCCACCGCCAGCCATCTGGGTCATGTTGCCAGTGCCAATCCCTGCCACGCCAGTGCGCTGAGGAGCCATGCCTTGTTGCATAGGGGCGGGAATGTTAGCCATTTGTTGTGGAGCTGGTATACCAGCGCTTTGTTGAATATTGCCCTCTAATGGCTGTGCAAATACTTTAGATGCCTCTGGATTAGCTTGATCATAAGCTTGAGTTTGTTCTAAGCCTTGAGCATACATCTTTGCTATAGGAGTGGAAACAGGGCTTTGTTGAACTTGACCAAGCTGCTGTTGCGTCATCATATTCATTGGCAATGCACCGCCTACAGCCATTTTTTTAATTACACCACCACGCTTGACTGCCTTCATCATCGCAGCAGTACCTAATCCAGCTAAACCTACACCGCCAGCTTGTGAAGCAAGGTTTGGAGCTGCTTGATACATAGATGTAGAAGACTGCTGCATTGGTAAACCACGCAACATTGCATTGAGCTGACCCAATTGCATGTATGGATACTGCTGGGCAGTAGCGTAGTTTTGCACCGCTTGATTGATAATGTTTTGTTGGTTGGCTTGCTGTTGGCCACCCAATTGATTTTGAGTATTTAGAATATTCTGTTGAGCGCCTAATTGTTGTGTACCAATATTTGCCAAGTTAGCAGCTTGATTTCCAGCCATACCATAGCCAGCTTGCTCTGCACCAACGCCAGACAATCCTGCTTGCGCTCCTGCAATACCTAGATTGCCAGCCTGACCAGCGGCCTGTAATCCCATATTTGCACCTTGTAAAGCCTGAGCATTACCAGATAACGCTGCTTGGTTAGCGGCATTCATCTGTTGTTGTGCATTATTAAATGCCGTGTTATAGCCTTGACCAATGATTTGATTCTGAGCCAACATTTGATTTTGCTGGTTTAATCCACCCATTAATGCTTCACGAGATCCACCAAATGCACCAGCCTGTGTAGCCTGTCCTTGTTCTTGAGCGCCAAGTTGACCATACTGTTGGTTAGCTAATTGCAACTGTGGAGCTAAAGATTGCTGAAGGTAAGGGTTCATGTAAGAAGCTACAGAGCCTGGGCCAGTGGATGCATTTTGTGATTGCTGTCCTAAGCTAGCACCAATATTGGCGCCTTGGCCGCCTAAATATTCACCAAGGCCACCCGCTTGTGTAGATTGCTGTGCTCCTTGTGCACCAGCTTGAGCACCCATAGCACCATAACCAGCAGCTTGTCCTGTAGTACCAAGAGCACCTACAGCAGAAGTTCCAGCTAAATTAGTAGCCTGACCATATTGTCCTGGGGTTTGTAGATTTGCAGCAGAAGATTGAGCTTGTTGTTGTAATGGAGAAAATCCAGCTACATAATCGGCAGGATTTTGACTATAAGGAACATAAGGATTAAACCCAGTCATGCTTGGGTTATAAATCTGAGCCTGTGCAGCATTGAGCATATTCTCAACATATGGCTGTGCATAGTCAGGAATATTGGTATTGGTTACCGTAGTATTCGTTGGTCCTGCTGCTGGTGCTGGTGATGGTGAACCCATATTAATTTCCTAACATCTTGTTAAAGACTTTGTCCGTATGCTTGTATCCTAAGTATTCAAACAATCTTGAATTATCCAAATGAACTTTAGTATGTAAAACAATTCTATTGACACCTATACGCTGCAATGCGGCTTCAGCATATTGAAACAATTTAATACCAATTCTGCCTTTGCGATATTCTTTCTTTACATAATAAATATCTTCAACTGCAGTCTTACACGTTCTATAGTGCAGGTTTGGCGTAATTAAAAACACAATATAGCCAATTAACTCCGCATCATTTCTACAAGTAATACACCTTAATAATTCAGCTTCGCTTGTTCTGCGATACGCATCATAGTCTGGATCTAATGCATATTCCTTGGTGACACATAACTCTTCGTAATGCTCTGGAAAAATCTTTTCCAATTCATCTATAAACTTTAAACCATCAACGTCTTCATAGATAATCATGCTGGTAAATACTTGTAGGCCTTTGTATCTGCTGCGATGTCTTTAACTTTCGCTCTTTTTGCTTTAATTCTATCCATCATGGCATACAGGCGTTTTGCTCCTGCATCCGTACTACCATTACCTAATTCAGAAACAATTCGGGCTGGGATCACAAATTCACCATCCGCAAGACGAGCTGGCTGTTTACCGCCAATCGTAGCTGGGATGCCATCGCTTACGCCATCGCCTGGGCCTTTTAACAAACGTCCACCATCTGAGTAAGATCCTAAATGACTATCTGGAATACTGCCACCAGAGGCATAAGGAGCCGTCTGTGCGTCAGACTGTTGTTGTGCAGCTTGTTGTGCGGCTTGTTGCGCTGCAATTTGTGCTTGCATAGCCTGATAAGCGGGTGATCCCTGCATTTTGGTTGGATCAATTGCATAACCAACGCTGCCTGTTGCGTTCCCTGTAGGTCGTGTTGGCGTAGGAATACCAGCCTGGTTGTATGCGGCAGTGGCAGCTTGCAATTGAGCTGGACTCAGTGGGGTATGCTGATAATCGACATAGCTTGGCTGGTATACAGGAGAACCGCCACCTGCCATGGCCATCAGACCACCTTCTTTTGATGAAGTTGGTTGTGTGCTAGATGCAATATCTTGTTGTGCAGCAGCTTCAGCAGCAGCTTGAGCTACAGGAGTTGTTGTATATGTGCCCAGCTGACCTACTGGCTGGATACCTTTTGCAACGGTAATATGAGCCCGTTTCATTACTTGATCGGGGTTCAACTTATTGTATTCAGTATCGCTTAATTGATATATGCCATTGGCAGATGCCTGTTGCCCTGCAGCAATCATTTGTTTTTGTAGATCGGATAAACCCTGGCCGTGTGTAGCCATGTCTAATCCATTTTGCATTTCATTCAACCCTTGGACCATACTTCCATAATCAGATGAGCCAGAGTACTTGTGTACATCCATTAAACCGCCACGCTTGGCTGTCATTGGATTGTATGGGTTTTGAACGTAGTTTGGATAAGTAGCCTGATAATGCGGGTTTGGAACTGCAGGATTGGATGCAGAAAAAATTGGGTTGCCATTAGCATCTCTTGGAATTGTATTCATTCCAAAAGGATTAGTATTTTGAGTCGTGGTTGCAGCGGGTATTGAACTCGTTTTACCAAAAGAACCTGCGGCTGATAATAATGGCGCTGCTGCTGCCATGGTAGCTCCAATATGGCTACCTGCATAATCCATCACATTGCCAGATGTCAGGCCTTTGCCCATATTGGATAAGGCATCACTAGCAGTTGGATTAATAACATTGCTGCCTAATGAAGCATTTGCTTGGCCAGCAGCGTTATAGATATCGCTAGGATTAACAGCATTGGGTAATGCTTGTTGAAACTGTGTCAATTGATCTGATGATAGATTGGGGAAATTTCCTGAATTTAAGCCACTAGATGCGGCTTGCATATCCACTGCTGGAGTGCCAGGAGCACCTACTGCTGCCTGAGACACATCAAATGCTTCTTGACCTAAATCACCTCCAGCTTGTACTAAATTTTGTGCGCCTAAGGCTTCCATTCCACCAGCAAGGCTGCCAGCACCCCAAGCTCCTATACCTGCCATCAAACCCTTTGTAAGGCTGCCTGTCATTGCATAGTCGGCCAATCCAATGCCACCAGCTACTAACGGCAATAACTCAGGGGCAAAGACTGCAGTAGCAATACCAGCTGCTGCTGGCAATATAGCGCTTAAAAATCCTGCCTCGGGTAAACCCGTAGATGGGTTAATAGTCAGTGAGCCACCATGATCTTTTGCCATTTTTTGAAGGGCAGCAATCTCACCTGTTGTCATATGGACTAAACGGGTGTCACCTTTGCGCCCGTGGGCTTCTAAATGTTTGGCAATCAGGGGTAGACTCATATGCGACCTATCGAGTTATTTGGGGTTAATTTTAACATATTTAGACCGTAGATCCACTAGCATTGACCCAATTTTTACCGCTCCACCAGATGGGAATACCTAAAGTTTGATCAAAAAACATTTGTCCTATATTGACACCTACTCCTGGGCGATTTGCAGTTGGTCCGTACTGAACTACCGATGCTGCCCTGGTAAAGCTATCAATTTGATTGAAATATAAGCGCAGAGCGTTGTATATCTGATTTTGATATTGCTGCGAATATTGGTCTGGAGCAACGGGTAAGTTGGGCGCAATAGTCTGCGGTATGGCTGGATTGACAGTGCTCATCTACGGCCTCCAGGCTTGATATCAGCACGAGGGGTTCCTAGCTGCCAAGCAACGCCAAGATCAGTAGATTGAATTTTAAAGGCTATTTGACGAGCACGAAGACGAGTATAAACTTCACCAGTAAACTGTTGTACGGTATATTCAGATTGACTAGAATAGTTGTTTGCGCTAGTGACTGTGTCAATATCAGACCCTACGGGGGCGGCCCCCGAATTGGCACGGCCATACAATGTCATCGTTACTGATGGGTTATTAACGGTTGAACCATTAAAGTTAATATCTGGCAACATACGCCATACAAAGCCAAAGTGCTCTCCCGCTTCAATGCCAAAGTTTGAAGATTGGATATAAGAGCGAATAGGCACAGGATTTGAGGTGGAAACATCATCAGTGCCTACTTCATGGTACAAAAGACGGCTGTTGTAGTCAGCTGCTATGGGCTCTGGCTCAATACCATATTGTAGCCAAGCAGTTCTAGCCATGGTTCCGTATGACCACACATTATCTAAATAATTATAAATAACGTATTTATCAATCTGTAACCCAACGCTTTCATTAGATACATAGAACCACCAAACTTCATTAAAGCCTTCATTAGAGCCAGCAAATACTTGATAAGACTGTGTTAGGTTAATGTCATCAAAAATGTACTGACGCAAGGCGCAAGGAAGGGTAGATACTACACCAGTGTATTTGTAGAACTTATCTCTACCCATCCAATAGGTGACATTATTAACGGTAATAGCCGCATTTGGCGAAATAATAGTAATGTTATCCATCAATACGTTAAAGCTAAATACATAAGGATAGCCAATGTATTGCATGGTATATAAACAAGAATCAGTCCACACTAGGGTTTCCACCCGTGTTGTTTGGGCGGCCATAATGTAAGAGCCATTAGTCAGGGTAAAGTCACCAGACTGATTGGTTACTTGCGGTGTCCATTGATAAGGATTACCTTGATCTGACCACCGTACAACCATTGGATTTTGCGTGGTAGATCCATAGAATTGGGTTCCAAATGCAATCACAAATTGTTGTATTGAAGAAGTTAATACATAGTTTGCATTGGTGGGAACCGCAGTAGCAGAATAAGAAAATGTATAGTTACCAGAAGAAGATGCTGTGGTAGTGGTAGAAATTGGGACGGTAGTAGACCCAATCACATAGCTTGACAATACATATGTGCCAGCAGTAATGCCAACACCGCTAATAATGTAGCTTCCAGGATAGATTCCAGTGGCGTTTGCCACAGTGATAGAGCTAGCACTAGAGGCAAAGGTAGCAGTAGTGACTGCGCTTACTTGGCTTTTAGTTAAAGTCTGCAAAGGAATGGCTCTAGTTCCTACGCCATTGGCCGCTTGCCAATAGTAAATGCCGCCTCCACGAGGGTTAATGACTAAATCTTGTCCAAAGTTATCGTTAGACCATAAACGTAATTGAGTGGTAAATCCAGTAGCAGTATTGCTATTATAAGAAGTGCCCCAACCACGATTTGGGGTATTTGGCACAACTACCGTTACAGCACCTCCTACTCCAGTGCCAGCAGTAATGGTGGTGTAATCATAATAAGTATAAGTATAAGTACCAGAGCTTGCGCCTGTTGTTAATCCATTGATTGGTACCGTGGTCGAGCCAGTAACATATAGTGAACTGACTGTTGTGCCAGATGGAACATTGGTACCAATCACCAGCATATTAGGATAAATGTTCATGGCATCTAATGCCGAAACAGTAATGCTAGTAGCTCCAGATCCAAAAGTAGAAGAATCGGATGTGGTAATGGGTGAAATATTAATGGTATAGCTATTGGTATTTACTACCGTAACCACAAAAGCTTGTTGCAATAAAATTGCTGGTATACCGCCTACTGGGTTGGTTACTATTTGAAAAAATACGCTATTGCCCGTTGTTAATCCATGATTTGCCTGTGTTACTGTAATAACACCGCTGCCATTGGTAGTAGTAAATGGATTGTTTAAATTGACCAAACTGCTGCCGTTTGCTCCACCCCACGGACCAGTGCCCCAGCCGTTACTGACAGATGCTACAGCCAAGCCAACTGCCAGTTCATATTGAATGGTGACCGTTCCACCTTGACCAGTATCGCTGGATGTGGAATAGACGGGAGTGCCTGCAATTCCTGTGCCTGTTCCTGCCCCAGTAGCGGTAAATATAGTTCCTAATGCATTGCTGTTTGCACCGATTAAAGTAAAGTTGGTCGTGCCAACATATTGAATCGTATAAACCGTGCCAACTACAAATGAACCAGCCTGAACTTGTGATGAATAAGCAATGACGTTATAGCTATTGGTGCTTGGATTAATGGCAGTAATAACATATTCTTGATTCAGAATAGATGCCGTCATGTTTCCACCTAAGCTAGTAGCGCCAGAGATAATAATGTAATCTCCTACGTTTGCAGTGTTAGATCCATCTACAATGGTTAATTTTGCCGATGGAGTGCTTGTATTGGCGGTGATAGGATTGGAAAGAGAATCGGTTTGAGTGATTGGGGTAATATCATAATAGTTACCACCAGAATAAATATAATACTTAAGCTGTGTACCCACGCCAATATAATTGGCCGCATTCAATGCCGTCCATGTCCATAACGCACGGCAAAATCCTAAAAATTGTTTAGCAGCAACTTGAATCCATCCGCCAATTTTTTCAGGCAAGCCAGAACGAAAACGTACTTTATCCCCGTCATAGAAACCCCCCTCGTTTGAGTAGTCGGTTCCTTCACGATAAACACCTGGACGGTATTGTAGTTTTTGTAATGGCATGGTTTATCCTAATACGCTTAACGCATGATTAATTTTTTTGATACGATCTTCCAAACCAACTGTGCCGCCATTGATACGCATCGTCATGGACTCATAGTCTTGGGAGTCGGCCAGTGCATTCAGGCCGTGCTTATTAAAAAACCAGCCCGCAGACAATGCAGCGTATTTAGGTTGGACTAATAGCTCTGGATTGCTTACTAAATCAAATCCTAGGGCAGTGCCACACTTTGTATAGTTATCACGGCCTGTTAACTGAATCAATCCACGTCCGTGGTACGCCCATCCGTCACCTTCTTCGTTATTGCCCATCCTGCCTTCATACACTTTATTGGCAATCTTTTCTGGATTGTTGGCGTATTGCATGGCAACATTAATATTGGGAAAACGGCTAGGCCATGTTTTCATCAATTCAACAGCGGAATAATGTAAATTCTCTTCTAAATGAAGAAAATTGCTGGATTCATGTTGGCACTGACCTATAAAAGCAGCTTGGCGCAATGGGGTATTCATGCCGTATTTTTCAAATGCAGCATTTAAAGGATCAAGCCAAAGCGTAGGTCCAATACCCAATTGTTCCAATTGTTCAAAAGTCATTTAATTCCTACTTGCTCGTTAAGCCACTTTTGAAGCTCAATTAATTGGAGCGTGGTTTGAGCGCACTGTCCAGCAAGTTCATTGTAGGAGGCGATAACATCAGGGAGCTTGGGGGCATTGGAAATGCTGGGCACTGAACTGCTACTGGGCTTGTTCCACACGCTAGCAGTCCGATAGTAGTTATGCACAGCAGCAAGCTTAGCTTCATATTCATCTTGAATTCCTTTTGTTACTAATTCATGTTGTTTTTGGATTGATTCGACCTGAGCTTCTTGCGCTTTGGCGGTAGCTTCAACGCTTGCTTTGTATTCCAAATATCGACCATTACCGATATGAAACCCACTATAAAACAAAGCACACCCCACCAATACACAAACTCCCACTTTGATGTAATTAAGGTACTCATCTATAAAGCTCCACATTACTTATCCTCCGTAACGGAATCAGGTTCTGAGTCCTTTTTCATCAAAAGCGCTGCACCATGGGCGCCCACAATCGCTGCCACACCCATATAAAACTTTTCTAAATCTATAAGACCTGAATGCACAGCATTAAAAATGCAAGCTCCAAGAAATGCAAACATAGTAAATACCAACGACCAACGACCAATATCATGGGTTTCATTATCTTTTCCAGTAAGAAGGTCATTGAATATTTTGTTCATTTCTTCTTAGCACGGGCAGGTTTACTAGCGGCATCAGGTTTTGGCTTGCGAGTAGTTGCTTTTCTTACATACGGGCGTTTCTTTTTTTCAACTGGAAACTCAAGTGGCTTAGAAAGGCTGGTTATTTTTCCTTCAGGAAATGGCCACTGGGCATTTTCAGATTTGATTTTGCCAATTTCCATATCTATCTTAGGCATATAGCCTAGCTTGTCCATAATCCATGTAAATGTAAAGTTCATATTATTTCCTTATAACGCAGCAATAATAAAAGCAAATAGCTCATCATAGCGAACACCTAAGCGAGTGCTTCCATCGGATAATGTATCAGAGCAAAACACACCATATTTATTTGGGTCCAATCCCTGAGCAATAAAAGCGGCTTGTACATCTTGTGCCATGATGCCTACATGAATTCGAGCATTAACGCCTTTTTTAACTACCGCAGCATTAAATTTAAAAGTTTTCATTAGCCCTTTTAAAGATTTAGCTACAGCCATTTCAGAAACTGTTAATTCTGCTATTTGTTGCTTTTCATTAGCATCAGACGTATTAATAGTACCGTTCACTGCATATACTTGTGTCCAGCGATTACCACCATCCCCTAAAGACATTAGATTATCTGTATTTGGGAAAAAAGTGTTATATACATTATTAAATGAAATATATGGTGTACCACTTAAGCCTAAGCTAAGTGTGTTTCCAGTTGAGTATACTGCTCCTGTATTTATACCAGAACTAAATGTATTTGTTCCAGTAAAAGTATTTGTTCCGCTTAAAGAAGCATAACCAGATAAATTATTAGTTGTTACTACACTATATCCACTAACTGTTGGTGCTGTGCTAAATGAATTGGTGCCAGTAAAGCTATTGTTACCACTAGCAGATACGCCAGTATTGGTTGTCAACACAGAATAACCGCCAACGGTAGGGGCAGAAGCAAATGTAGGAGTTCCTGTAAATGATGGGCTATTGTTTAGCACAACAGTTCCAGATCCTGTGGTAGCAGAATTTCCTAAAACACCACCATTGTTGTAAAGAACATAACCAGAAGTACCACCGCTAATGGCTGATACGCCAACTGTCAAAGTTGCACTAATTGTGCTCCATGAAAAAGAAGATCCTGTCCAATATAAAAAAGAATTGGCTGTGGTAGGGGCCGTGATAAATTGAGTATTACTTGTACTGGCTTGGTATAGGATTTGATTGGCTGCTCCTCCGCCCAAGGTAGTTGCGGCCGATGCTGCCACGGTAATACCATTATAAAAGTTTGTGCCATCACAATAAACCAAGGCCGATTGACCAGCTGGAACCGTGACTACAGAGCCTGTTGATCCACCAATGGTGACATTATAACCGCCAGTGGTAGAGTTATTGAGAATATACAGTTTAGGAACCAATGGGGCAATTACCTGACGAACGGCCGTGTTAGCGCCTGTAGCAACAATGACGGCAGCTCTAGCCTGGTCTTTTACTCCGTTTAAACTTTGCAGGGTATAGTTAGTATCACCCATCGGTACTGAAATAACGCCACAAATGGCTTCTTCCAAAAGGGTTCCAATGTTAGCGTTGGTTACATCACCCCATGTGCCAGATAAGTCACCATCCCCAATAAGGGTTAATCTAAGTGATGTTGAGTACGATTCTGCCATGTTAATCCTTACTGATTATTGTTAATTTGTACCCAATTTGGGGTTTGATTGTCGTTAATTTTAATCCAATCCGTGGTACTATTCAAATCGCCCAGCTTGACATTTTCTATAATAGAATCAAGGAAATGGAATGGAGAGCTGTAGCTATCAGCAATATTGAAATTTTCAGCAATACTAAATGTAATGATTAATATTGCTGTATTAGAATCTGCCATTCCAACATTCTCTGTAAAGGATGTTATAAATCCGAATACATAAGAATCTGCCATACCAATATTTTCTGTAATACTGTCTTTTAAAGCAGCCTGTACCGCTTGGGAGTTGGCAACACCAAGTCCTTCAACAATTGAATCAAAGAAAGCATCTGCCTGGCTGTTGACATCTCCAACACTAAAGTTTTCAGTAATGCTATTAAATAAAGCAGCATTAGCCACATAAGAATCTGCCATACTTACATTTTCGGTAATGGTAAACCCTATGAGATAAACATAGGTTTCTGTTTCCGCCATATTGACATTCTCTGATAATGAGAATATATAAAAAGAACCAATCACTTCACTTTCTAAAGGATTGAAATTTTCAGCAATACTTAAACTGGATGTTTGTGCGGCCGTTTCAGAATCGGCCATCGTAATATTTTCGATCAAAGTATCCAAGAAAGCGGAACTTTGTGTATTACTATCTGCCGCAGTAAAGCCTTCTACAATCCCCTCAAAGAATTGATCCGATTCGCTGTTAGCATCGGCAACGGTTACCGTAGCTTCCGTAATAGAAAGCTGATAACTATTGCCACCTAAACTGGCATAAGGAGATTGTGCGAAGGCTGTTATTCCAAACATTATTTAATACCCATTTCCTTGCGGATTTTAGTTGCACTGATATCAGTTACTGACTTATCAAATGTTTCCTGTTCAATCTTATACCCAACATCTCTACCGTAAGTAATATTAACGATATTAGGAACCACTTGAATCTCGTACTGACCCTGATAAAGAGGATCTAAGTCTCTCTTAATATAACCTTTTACCTGCTCTATGGCAAATGGGTTAGAACCTTGCCAGCCTTGACAGTCACGGATTTGGATAACTACTTGACCTGTTTTAGCAATAGAGCGTTCAAATAGCGCTCGGTGACCAGCATGCCAAGGTTGCCATCTACCTAGCATCTGGACAGTCTCTTTTTGCCAATCAAAGGTAGGGCGTCTGCGGTTCTCAATAATGTGGTTGCCAATAAACTCAGCCCACTTTTCGCAGTTCTGTTCCGTCACACGGAAGTCATAAACCTCTGGTGGTACAAATGCTTTATTAGTATCTTCAAAACGACCAGCGTCAATGGTATCAACCCAGATTGTCCAGTCCGCCTTGAAGTTGTTGCGCATCTCAACCAAAGGAGCCACAAAGTCGCAAATCACATAATCACCTCCAGCGGACAGGGCAAACTCAGCCATGCGTAAGGATTGACGGATACGTCCCTCTTTGGAGAAATCCCAGTCGTTGTACTTCTTACGTACCTCGTCAGCATTGAACCAAGTTACTTGGCAACCGTAATTGCCAATTTGTTCTTGTAATGCTCTAGCATAGGACATTTCTCCATGCTCTTCTAAATAAGCTTTTAATGCTTGTGCTAAGTAAGTCTTACCAGAACCTGGCAAGCCCATGATGAGGATCTTTTTCATTTAATCGCCTTTGCATAGATGTGGATTTGATGACAACTATTGTTATATCGCCCCATTTCCCTTTCCACTATTTCTCTGGGTTGACCCTGCATAGCTTGCTGGAACCAAGGCGATAAATCATAGTGTACGCCAACAACCTCTATATCTATTCCTAGTTGTAACCCTAGTGTTGTTTCTTGACCATTTTCTTCAATCGTCTGGCGATTTTTCTTTTGACTAAACATATTAACGCCAACAGGAGTTACCTTACGGACATGGGTAGGATCGTGATGGAAGTTCTCATGGTTCCAATGAGGAACCGTAATCTTCAGCTCTCCGTCATTTTTGAGAATGCGGTAAAGCTCTTTCCATATAGAAAAGTAAGTCTTTACATCCTGACCCAAATGCTCCAAGACGTGATACATAATGATCTCATCCACCGAGTTATCTTCAAAAGGCAATCGGTCTTCTAGGTCTGCAACAATATCGGGCTGGCACAGGGAATCATGGTCTACATTGACGTAGCCATCAAACTTATTGTACCCACAACCCAAATTTAGTTTCACTGAATAGCATCCAATTGGTCGTGCGTTGTAGCGGCTTCAATAGCAGCGATTTTGGTCGCAGCAGCAGACTGAGCAGCAGATACTTTAGTCGCATCAAATGTGGATGGATCACGAGCCATACCTTGGAGTAATTGACTTACTTCAAAGTTAGCGTTAGCAATCATGCCTTTTTGACGGTCTGCTACAGGAATGTCAAATGTGCCATACACAATTTCCACTGGATCTTTAGTCAAATCAAATGTGTGCGCTGTGTAGCCTTGACGATTTGGGGTGATGGTTGGGCGAACTTCAACTGCGTTCTTCCAGCCAGCGTTACCTATGCCTTCAGCAGGTACAGTGTCAATGCACTGTTTAACTTCATTGTTGACGATTTGTACATATAATGCCATTTTAATACTCCTTTTGTGTTAGTGTTTGTTAATACCAAAAACCATATTTGAATTTCTAGCGCTGTTATTTGCGTTTACAAATGTCCAAAATGTTGAAGATCCTATTTGTTGCGGTGAACTTAAATTTGTTGTATTACCTTGACCCAATTGTCCATTTTGGTTGCGGCCCCATGACCATAAAGTACCATCGTTTTTGATAGATTGAGCATACGCATATCCAGCAGAAATGGTTGACCATGTAGCTAAAGCACCGATTTGTTTTGGTGAAGAATAATAGGCGGTGGTATTTAATCCTAATTGACCATAAACATTATAACCCCATGACCATAATGTTCCGTCTGATTTTATGGCTGTTGAATATCCATATCCTGCAGAAACTTTTAGCCAATTGGTAAGCACACCAACTTGTTTTGGAGAGGAATATTCTGTTGTATTGCTTAAACCAAGTCCGCCATAGGTATTAAAACCCCAAGCCCAAAGAGTGCCGTCAGTTTTAGTGGCTAAAGTATGGGTAAAACCAGCAGTAACTGTTGACCAGTTTGTTAATGCTCCTATTTGTGCAGGAGAAGAATAATTATTTGTATTATTATTTCCTAGTTGACCATGATTATTGTATCCCCAAGACCATAACGTACCGTCTGTTTTAATAGCAAAAGATTGGTAATTTGATGCTGCAACATTTAACCATGTTGTAAGAGATCCAACTTGATTTGGAGAATACATTGTGGTTGTATTATTAAGGCCCAATGAACCGTAAGCACCTTGTCCCCATGCCCACAATGTTCCATTTGTTTTAACGGCTAAACAAAAATTAAAACCAGAAGCAATTTTTGACCAATTTGTTAACGCACCGACTTGAACAGAAGAAGAATAATTTGTAGTATTACCTAAGCCTAATTGACCTGCATTATTTCTTCCCCAAGTCCATAGCGTACCATCGGTTTTTATGCCTGCAGCAAAATATGCTCCAGCGGATATTGTAAGCCAAGTTGTTAAACTACCAACCTGTTTAGGAGATGAATAGTTTGTGGTATTTCCTAGTCCTAACCCACCATAACTATTAAATCCCCAGCTATAAAGATATGGTACAGGAGGAGTAGCCCAAGTGCCTGCCCCCTGAGCTGCACTTGCTGCGTTCAGTTTCCAGATGCCTGTGTATTGGGTGTATGGGTATGTAGTAATTACTGGCATATTAATAAATCGTTGCTATTACGTTTCTACCATAAAATCCTGGGGCTACAGAATTCCAAGTGTTTAAAGCGCCAATTTGTTTAGGCGAAGATATGCTAGTTGTGTTTCCTTGCCCTAATTGACCATAAGCATTATAACCCCATGACCATAATGTTCCGTCAGTCTTAATGGCAAATCCATATCCAGGTTGACCAGATGCAAAAACTGTTTTCCAGTTAGTTAATGCGCCAACTTGAACAGGAGAAGAATAAAAATTTCCTGATGTATTCAATCCCAAATCACCATATTGGTTTTGACCCCAAGCATATAGTTTGTTGTTATTTATTGCAAAACCACCGTAACTAAATGTTGCAATAGCAGTCCAAGTAGTTAAAGCGCCAATTTGCTTAGGAGAAGAGTAATAGGTTTGGTTATTTAATCCTAGCTGACCTTGATAGTTGTAACCCCAAGACCATAGGCTTCCATCTGTTTTTAACGCAATAGCAAAGTTAGAGTAACCGCCAACAACTTTTAGCCAATTTGTTAAAGCGCCAACTTGTTTTGGTGATGAGTAATAGGTAGTATTACCTAAGCCTAAACTACCAGAATTGTTACTCCCCCAAGACCATAGAGTCCCGTTAGTTTTGACAGCATATGTGCTTTTCCTTCCACAACCAACAGATAACCAGTTAGTTAATGCTCCAACTTGTGCAGGAGAAGATCTATCTGTAGTATTGCCGTTTCCTAATTGACCGTTGTTATTCCAGCCCCATGTCCAAAGAGTGCCATCGATTTTGGTAGCAACAGAATGATACCAACCGCATGCAACATTTAACCAGTTGGTTAATGCGCCAATTTGAACTGGAGATGAATAATTTGTTGTATTACCTATTCCAAGTTGACCATTTCCATTGTAGCCCCAAGACCATAAAGATCCGTCTGTTTTAACGGCCAATGTAAATTGATATCCGCTTGCAATAGTTAGCCAGTTTGATAATGCGCCAACTTGTTTTGGTGAGGAATAGCTTGTTGTGTTTCCTAAACCTAAAGCACCCTGTAAGCCACTTCCCCAACTATACAAATTATAGTAATACGTAGTTGTACCATTGGGTGGTATCAGGGTGTTTAATCCTGGATCTACAATAGCGTTGGAATACCGATAGCTCATTAACTTACCATTCTTAATTGATTAGCTGGTAATACTGTAGAAAGATACTCTTTTACTTCGTTAAATGGGTCAGACCATTCGCCAAATGTTTTCTGTCTAAAGAGGCGCATACTATTATAATATGGCACTTCTGAGCCATCAAGGGCATAAAGATAGTATCCCATACAAGGTATTACGACAAGCGTTTCAATGCCCATAGCGGCTGATAAGTGGGATACGCTAGTACACGCAGAAATCACCATATCGCAGCTAGCTACGGCATTTTGGGTATCAATCCATGAATCAAGCGGAACTCTCTTTACCCAAGGAGGACATGCCTCAGAACCCTCATCTCTTTGTAATGAAATGAACTCTACATCAAAATTCTTGACCGCATTGAACATTAGGTCATATGGGAAGCGTTTATGGTGGTCATCCTCAAACTTAGAGTTACCCTGCCAACGCAAACCAATGCGCTTTTTACGCCCTTTAATGGTGGTTGGGCGAGGAATGTATGGTGTGCCTTTAAGGTCACTCATCTCGTATCCTAGGTAGTTTGGAGCTACCATTCCAAATGCCCAAAAGTCGTGGTAAATACCGTATTCAGCGCCATGCTGCACCACAGCAGAAACACCTTCAACTTGTGAAAATAACTGCGCTAACTGACCAGAGCAGCAAATAATAACTTTGTTACCACGTGCTACCAAATCTTTGGCATAGCGTACTTGGTGGATCTGATCGCCTAATCCGTGGTCAACATAGAGCAAGATTGTGCCTTTGGAACGACCGTCCCATTCTGGCATTGGGGTATCTGGATGACGCTCGCCAATAATTCCGCAGAAACGTCCACGATCCATCTCACGGTATCCTTCACGGATCTTACCTTGTTTGAGTAGATACCAAGAACGGTTATACGCTGCACGATGGTCTGTTGGGCGCTCTTTAGCTAGCTTCTCAGATAGTCTCCAGCCTTCAGCAAAGTCACCAATCTTACCCGCTGCCAACTGCAGGTCTAAGTCATCCAACTCGGGCATGGTGCGCTTGTTATCATTCCAGAACTCAGGCTGGCAGAACTGATTGTAGTGGTGCTTGAGTAAGTCTTGTGATCGGTCTGAGTGTTGTTTTTTTAGCTCTGGCTTGATGTCGTGCATACCAGCGTAACCGTGCAGATTCTCGTCATCTTCTTTTACTGGTGTGCCGTCAATGTTAGACAGGTCATACTCAAACGGTGCCAATCCAAGGAATTCATGGATGCGGTCTAATTCTTTTTTAGGGTCTGCGAGTAGGTTGTCGTATTCTACAAACAGGAAGTTCTCTGGCATGGCTTCATAGCCTTGTTGCAGCGAGATATACGCAGCTTTAAGGTGGTCAGCAAGCTGTCCAGAGTACATAAATTCATCTAAATCGGCTGGTTTTGCAACACGTACAAAAGAAGCCATACAGTCAGGCACAGGGCGTACGGTAGCAATAATCTTTGGGTTGTGGCCTAAAACCTGAGTCATAGCGCCCATAATGATCGGAATAGGCCAACCACGACCTTTGTCGATTACTACAGGCTTATCGGTGTCCTCATAGAACGCATCAATCATGCCACGCATAGTCTGCGCCAGCTTCTTGCGGTCTGGGTCATTTTCGTTAAGCAGTCCTGCAGAATGCCAAGTATTCGCTAGTCCATCTAGCGCATGCACTAATCCAGATGTTGTAGAAACGTGTGTCTCTGGATTTTGGTTAAGGATTGCCGCCAAGACTGTAGATCCTGAACGGGGAATTCCTGATAAGAACGAAAGTTTCTTTTTCATATTGTTAACGCCCTGTTATGTGTTTTGTTGAAATGCTGATTAAGGTTATTTGTTGATACCTTTTTTTGACAAATCATACATGCACAGGAACTAATTGACCTTTTTTTGTTAAGCCCAAAATGGGAATTGTAGTGATGAGTTAGGTTATTAACAGGAACTTCTTTTTTGCAACAAACACATGAGTAGTTAGGATATACCCTTCCAGTTAATGTCTGGCTAATTTTTTTACGCCATTCATATGTAATCTTCCGACCTTTTAGAGCTATGCTGACGGCAAGTCTATTTTCAGGTTTTGTACCCCAATAAGTAGTTCTGCCACGGAGAGCATTGCCAATTTTTTCTCCATGCTCTTTAGTTCGTGGCGGCATCTTAGATCCACGTTTTGCTTTACTCATTCTTGCACGAGTTACGTCACTAAACTTTGCGCCAGCAACACCATCACCGCCATCTGTAAGATTAATTAAAATACCAGTATTTTTATCTTTTCTTCCCCACCATTTAATTAATCGTCTTTCCATTGCTAAAGATCCTACTTCAGTAAGACCAGACTCTAGGATGACGATTAAAGATTTATTTTTTGGAACTGGAACGCCTTTGTGATGTGTTTCCAATGATCTGCGACCTTTACCCTTACCAATATAGTATGGCGTGCCAGCACGTGCAGTATCAGAGTCTTTTTCCCTGATATATGCGTATACGTAGAATGGCAATGTTTTTTTCAATTTTTCCTCTTGAGTTTAAGTTTTTGCAATTGCCAATGTTTCATTGTATCCATTTGTTACTGTTAACCAAGATGTTAACAATCCAACCTGTTTAGGCGATGAATAATATGTTCTATTACCAAGCCCTAGTTGACCGTTATTATTTTGCCCCCACGCCCATAGTGTTCCATCCGTTTTGATTGCTGTAGCATGATTAGTAGCATTTCCTAAATTAGAAATAAACGCCCAATTACTAAGGTTTCCAACTTGTTTTGGTGAAGAATAATATGTTGTATTACCAAGACCTAATTGACCGCTTTGATTGCGGCCCCATGCCCACAAGGTGCCATCTGTTTTGATTGCTAATGAAAATGATAATACTGATATTTGTGACCAATTGGTTAAAATACCCACTTGTTTTGGAGATGAGTAGTTAGTTGTATTTCCAAGACCTAATCCACCAAAGTTATTTACACCCCAAGACCATAAAGATCCATCGGTTTTGATGGCTAAAGTACAGTAATATCCCGCTGCAACATTTAACCAATTAGTCAAAGATCCCACTTGTGTTGGAGATGAATAAAAGGTAGTATTACCTAAACCTAATTGCCCATAATTATTTTCGCCCCAAGACCATAAAGTTCCATCGGTTTTGACAGCGTTGGTACTATTAGAGGAACAAGCTACTTTTGACCAATTGGTTCCAGCACCTAATTGTTTAGGAGAAGAATAGTATGTATTATTATTAAGTCCTAATTGTCCATATTGATTTTTGCCCCAGACCCATAATGTTCCGTCTGATTTAATAACTGCTGCATGATATTGACCACAAGAAATTTTCAACCAATTAGTAAGAGATCCAACTTGTTTTGGAGATGAATAAAAGGTTGTATTACCTAATCCTAATTGACCACCATTATTTGATCCCCAAGCCCATAATGTGCCATCGGTCTTAGTTGTAAGTGTCCATCTTATAGATTCAATTATCGAAGACCAATTAGCAAGAGAACCGACTTGTTTAGGAGATGAATATCTTGTTGTGTTTCCTAAGCCCAGCTGACCATATACATTATTACCCCAAGCATATAAATGTGGGCTTGGCGGAACAGGCCAACTACTAGCGGCAACGGCATCAGTAGCTTGGCTTGTTGTCCAGATGCCACCGTATTGGATGTAGGGGTAAACTGTAGTTGCCATATTATCCTAATGCCACACTGAAAGCTAATCCACCAGATACTTTATTCCAACTTGTGGACGTTCCTATTTGTTTTGGAGATGAATAGTTTGTTGTATTTCCAAGGCCCAACTGACCGTTATTATTGCTACCCCAAGCCCATAAAGTTTTATTTGATTGAATAGCAAGAACAGAATTTTGTAAACCAACAAAAGATAAAGTCCAAGTAGTTAAAACTCCAATTTGTTTAGGAGATGAATATGCTGTTGTATTACCAAGACCAAGTTGTCCTTGAGCATTCGCACCCCAAGACCACATTGTTCCATCAGTTTTAACGGCTAAACTTGCTCCAAAAGTTGTTGCTGAATAAGCCCATGTAGTTAACGCACCAATTTGTTTTGGGGAAGAGTAATATGTTGTATTTCCAAGTCCTAATTTTCCGCTTGTTCCTTGACCCCAAGACCACATTGTGCCGTCTGTTTTGATAGCTATAACTTGATATTGCCCGGAAGATAATCTAAGCCAATTTGTTAAAGAACCAACTTGTTTTGGAGATGAATAATATGTGGTGTTGCCTAACCCTAAATTTCCAGATCCGTTGTAACCCCAAGCCCATAATGTACCATCAGTTTTTATAGCAAAACTGCATCCTTGCCCGTTAAAGGCAGATGACCAGGTTGTTAATGCGCCAATTTGTGTTGGGGAAGATAAGTTACTTACATTTCCTTGACCAGTTTCTCCGCTTGTCCCTAGACCCCAAGACCAGAGTGTCCCATCTGTTTTTATAGCTAAAGCTGTAAACGCCCTCATTGAAACTGATGACCAATTAGTTAATGAGCCAACTTGTTTTGGTGATGAGTAGTTAGTTGTATTGCCTAGTCCAATCTGTCCAGTACCATTATATCCCCAGCCCCATAGCGTTCCATCTGTTTTAATTGCTAAAGTAGTATATCTTCCACCAGTTATAGATAACCAGTTTGTTAGCGATCCAACTTGCTTAGGTGATGAGTAGTTAGTTGTATTGCCTAGTCCAAGACTACCATATTGACCGCTTCCCCATCCATACAAATTGTATAAAGTTGTTGGCGTAGGTGCGGCTAGCGGGTTGAACGCTCCATTTTGCATCCAAGCACCAACATAACGATCAGACATCTTAGCTAATTGCTTCGAAAATTGCTGTGTAAGTCAGGGCTGAACCTGTACCAGAGATTACTGCCAAAGATTGGTTCTCAGTAATGTACAGGTCTGTAGTCTTATCAATCACGATAAGAGACGCATTAGCTGGTACGCTAATCTGATAGCAAGGATAAGAAACTACAGTGGCAGAACCGAAGGTAGGATTGTTGCCAACTGCTACTGTCGCATAAGCCGCTGAACCAGTAGTGTTTGCTACGATCAAGCCCGTAATCTTATTTACAGTGCCAGTCGCAGGAGTTAAACCAGTCAGTGTTGTTGTGCCATTATAAGTCCAGCTTACTGTAGCAGATGTTGTAGAAGGAACGACATAAGCCGTATTACCGTAGATAGAGGTGAGTGCTGCGATATTTGCGTTAGCCATTTTAGAATCCTAAAGTCATGACTAAAGCTGTTACTTTAGCCTGTGAAATGCTGGAAGGTGTAGTCCAAGTAGGAGCCGATCCGCTGCCAGATGAAGTGAGAAACTGTCCAGACGTACCATAGCTTGGGCTAGATCCTACTCCGATTGCGCCCGATGTATTTAATGTTAAAGTTGCTGTATTGGCTAAACCACCAGTATAAAAGGTTAGATTATCACCAGTACCAACGCTAACTCTTCCGTTTCCTGTGGCGTAATCTAAAACAATACCATCGGTATAAGACCCACCATAGGTGCCTGTTGAATAAAAACCGTTACTTGCCACTATTGATGTTGCGGTTGCTGCCCCAAGCGCTGGAGTAGTTAATGTTGGGCTAGTTGAAAATACTAAATTACTGCTTGTTGTTCCAGTTGCCCCAGCTGCAGAGTATCCAGTAATATTATTAAAAGATGTAATGCTTGCTGTGCTGGCTCCTGTTCCGCCATTGGCAACAGGCAGAACGGCCGTGCTTGGGGCAACTAAAACTGTACCGTTACCATAAACAGCATTTTCTGAAGGATAAGTAACAAATACGTTTACTGGATTACCAAATGTAGATACAGCACTTCCCGAATTGGAAGAGGAGATAATGGTAGTACGAGTTAATGTTGGTCCAGTGGTTGAATAGGTTCCAACACCGACCTCCCAGTTACCAGAAGCATCGGTTGCAGAATAGTAAGTTGTATTGCCGTTACCAATAACAGAGAACGATTGATACCCTGTTACGCCCGAACTGAGCGTAAAACTAACAGTAGTATTGGCCGATCCCTGCTGCTGGACACGATCCGCTATCACTAGAGCCATTTAAAGCTCCTTAGCTAGTAGCAGTAGTCGAATATGTTACCGAAACTGTATCACCAGATGTAGTTGTTTTAGCTGTACCAAACAATCCTTCACTGTATAAAACACCAGCTGTTGAGCTTTGTGTGCTTACAGCGCCAGTACCAGTTACCAAGAAGCAACCATAAATAGTACCACCAGCACCAGTAATAGTGTATGTAATAGCAGTAGCGGTAGATGAAGTTACGTTAGATGGTGTAGAACCAGTAGAGGTTGCTGTGCCAAATACGGCCGTACCACGAACTGCTGAACCGCCAACCGTGTAGTTAGTAAACTCTGTCCACGTATGGGAAGCCATTGTGTCTGCTGCTGAAGCAGTAAAGCTATTAGAAATCAAACCTAAAAATGGTCCAACAGTGGTATATGTGCCAGATGTTGTCAATAAGGTATTGAGCATTAACTGTTTACCTACGGCAACAACCAGGTTAGGAAGGTCATCTGTCCATTTAAGATTGCCATTTGCATCACGGCACTCTACATGGTAGTAACCTTCTACGCCCATACCTTCTGGGATAACAGCATTAGCTTGTAATGTTGCTACGGCTTGATCGCCAAAATTTGATAATTCTTTAGTCATGAAATCTCCTTAATCGCCTGAACTGACTACGTTTGCATCCGTATAACTACTAATCGTTAAAATAGCAGACGAGTAAGTCGCTGCTGGGAAAGTCACCGTAAAGCTGTTGTTACAAGTCTTATCAGACCCAAAATTCAACACAAAACAAGCTGCTTTTGTAGTGTAATTATATACCAATGCACCCCTACAAGTAAACGCAGCAGGACTCCAAACTGCGTTTTGAAATGACACATAAGTTGTGTTGTATTGGTTATTAATCGTAGGGGTCTGGGATATTACTAATGGTATTCCGCCAGCCGTATAACCCGTTCCTGTAACCTCATTTACTGTGGTATAGGCCGTGGTGGTGGCGTTCAAATTGGCATTGGCATTGTATAAAGCAATGTAATAAGTGCCGTTGGTAAAGTTCTCATTACCATTGAGCAAATTTTGCTGAAATACATTACAAGCGGCTTGGAAGATTGGCATAGTTATAGTCTGTTATAAGGTAGGCTAGTTTGACCACGTCTGTAAGCATCATTACGCTCCAGACCATCTCCAAGGCGTTTAAGCTGTGCAAGTGCCTCTTGGTACTTATCTTCATAAGATTTAATAACATCGGCCTCTTGACGCTGGAAAAGCATAGCTTCACGCATAGCGCCATAAAAAAGCACTGGGTCATAGTTATCACCAAGCCAGCTGGTGCCTGTAGCATTTGATATGCTAGTAACCGTAAGGGTAAACCCTGTACCAGTACCACCGCCCAAATTGGTGGTAGCAGCGCTTAATTGATCGCCAACAACATAGTAATTACCGCCATTAGTAATGGTAACGGATGTCACCGTGCTGGTATTTCCAACAACAATCGTGGCAATAGCGCCAGAACCCGTTCCGCCTGTCAACGGTATATTTTCGTAGGTTCCAGCAGCATAGCTAGATCCTGGATTAACAATATTCCAAATGTTAATTTGACCCTGAACAATGGTTGGCGGATAGTAATAATAATGCAATTCTGCCGTGTAATTGGAATCTGGCGTAGGCCCAATAATCAATGACAATTCATTGATATTAGCTAACTGTGACCCAAAAAGGGCGTAACAATAAGGCATTCCAGTGGTATTTGGATTGGGGAATGACTGACGCAAAAAGTTTACATCTTTATTCAAAATGTAATTGTAGTTGCCACTACTATCAATAATAGCCAATGAATAGGTTGATAGATAGTCCATTGGCAACGATAAATAAGGATTACCAGCAGTTAAGTTACCTGTAACATTTTTCCGTAAGGAAGGAAGCTGCACCGAATTATAGATGCGGTCTTCCGCCTCCTGAACAAATAGGGGAATATTTGCTACAAACAGTGACTCTGTGGTTTCAGCGTAATCTTGAATCGCTTGCCACAGCTGCTGGTATGTCATCATGCCATTGGGCCTCTGGACATGCGTCCTTTAGTTGCTGCGCCTGCGCCACGCATTTCTATGCCAGAAGTTTTAGTTTCTTTGGTTTCAGCGTAGCAAACACCACTTTTAACAGGATCTGTTAACTTAGCATCTTTAGCTGATTTGGTATGGACAAACTCACCACGATCCATCACTTCTTGGCCAGTAATATGCTTTTCTTTATTGGTGTGCGGATTGGCATAAGTATCTGCTGGTTCAGCAAATTTATTCTTACCAATTGTCACCTTTGGGCTATTCTTGGTTGTAGGCTTTACATTCTTTGCGGTTGCCATATTAACGACCTCTTGAGCTTGATTTTTGGTTCATAGCACGGGCCATATTGCGGCCGACAGCTTTCATTTCTTTGCCTGTCACGCCACCTTTAGCCATCTTTTTGATCTTACCGCCTTTTTTCAGGCCAGAAAGATCAGTATGTTCGCCATGATGTTCTTGTTTGTCATGCATACCAAAAGCTTTTTTAATGAGCTTTTTGTCTTGTTTGATATCTTCTTTATCCATTTTAATACTCCTAAGTCATTGTAATTGATACTGTACCGATTGTTATAACAGGAAGCAAGGAGTTTGGAGTTAAATAACTGTCAAAATAACTTGCACCACCTACAGGGTTCCAACCCCATTGTATCTGCCTACTGCCATCAGATGAGTAGCCTGCACTATCAAGAGCGTTTACATTTGGGTCATATGGATTGGTCATTAACCCATAAGTACCGCCAACTTGATAACTTACGTCTGGGCGAGGCTCACGCACCGCCTGAGGATCATTCACAGGATACAATCCCAAGCTCAACTGTGGCTGATCTGGATCCCAACATTCAGGACAAACTTTAATATTATAAAGTTTTGTCTTGATGATTTCTTTCTTTAAATCCATCAACTTGTATCTAAAGCCACATCTATCACATTGGGCAATAGCATATTTGCCTGATGCATATTTACTAGGCATTACCGTCTACCCCCCGTATAAAAAGAAGCTCGTGGCACAAAGCGTACGGGCGCTTTTTCACGATCCTCTTCGGATGCCAGCGTCCATTGTTCCATGTAGTCTGCTTTCAGCATGGCTATTCTATTTGGATCAACGCCAGGAACCTTCTGGGATAAATAGTATGCTAATCCAGCCACTAAAGCTGAAATAAAACGGAATGGAATATCGTTGGTTGTAACGCCAGAACCAGCATCTTGAATTCTACGCAAACGCCAGTAGACAAATGTGTATTGACTACCTGGTGAATTGGGGGTAGGCCAGACGTTGATACACGGCAAATTGGTTGTGCTAATTGGCGCAGAAGTGGCATGTGTTGCAGCCGTTGTGCCAGCCTGTCCACGATAGCAATTTAACAGCTGTGCAGAGGTCGTAGAGACGTTTGGATAGTAGATAATCTCAGAGTCTATTTTGATATAACCAGTGGCTGCAAGACCCGTTAAATCAGCTGGAGTAAGCTGAATCGTGGTATCCGTAGCAGAGATGCCGCCATTACCATTAGAGCCGTTGCCAACAAGAGTATAAGCCGTAGGATTGGTTTGACCAGATTGACGATTGATCCATACTTGAATAGGTCTGCCAACGGCCAATTTATTAGGAATGGTGGAGTAAGTATCTTCAGAAATACGGCTAATGTTAATGTCGATCTGGTTTTGCAGCGTCCCAGTACGAATCACTTGGCTTAATAAATCAATTGTGTCAATTGGCAATGGATAGGTAATCTGACCCGTATTCATGGGGATCTGACCTTCTTCTACCGTCCAAAGGTTAATACCTCGATTGGCCCACTCAACAGTCAAAATATTTAATGACCGAGTAGCCGTTCTTAAATCATAACCCGTTCTTAATTCAGCACCGCACCGCTCGAACGCCTCTTCTACGAGTTCGTTCATGTTTAAATCAAATACGGATGCTCCAGTAGTAGTCATTATTTATGCTTAAAACCTTTAAGAGTTTCAGCAAGACGAGCACGTTGACCTAACTTTCCAGGCTTCTTAGCGGCAGCTTCCAGCTTCTTTTCTGGGATTTTATGGCCTTCTTTTACGTGCAGCGCTTCTCTCAAAGCACCAGCTCGTTTAATAGCGTGTTGAATCCATTTTTCAGCCATTATTTTTTCCTTGCAGCTCGTAAGTTATCGACCAAATTTGGGTAAGTCCTGCCAGCAGCTTTCGCCATTGCTTTAGCTTTTGACTTTTTAGAAGCACTTAAATGCTTAGGTTTTCCAAGTCCTTTCGGACGAGGTTTATCCCAAACTTCCCCACCTTTTGCATACATCGCAACAGCATCAGGATTATCCTTTCTTTGGATAATCTTTCTACTGGGTATCTTGGAAGGGTTTACTGCGCCCATTCCACGACTGGCTCTCATTTGTGAGCCTTGCCACCGTGACACATTTTTTCTACATGATCCATATGGTGCTCATGCGAAGCTTTGTGCTTTTTGAATTCATGCTTATGATGCTTATGGCTCTCAGTTTCATGCTCAGAAATGAACTCATCATGGCGCTCCATATCTGGACCAGCCATTGGCTCCATATGCTCTTTAGTTACATGGGGTTTCATATACTTCTCCTAATTAACAATATTTGGTTTTTGTTTTACCACGAACAGCAGCGCCATCAGCACGAGCAGAAGTAGATCCACCATGAGCCATTTTCTTAACTTTGCCACCATGCTTCATTCCTTCGGTGCCAATATCATTTAGACCTTTTTCTTTCATCTTTGGATGACGGTCTTCTGTGTGGCCACGTTTTTGAACTTTAGATTCGCCAAATTTGGTTTCTTTGTTAGAACCCTTTTCAACATCTTCTTTCATTGAGCGTGGGCCCATTGATTCAGCTTTGCCGCCTGAAGCCATCTTCTTCATTTTGTGATGTCCTTCATGCTCTTTCATGTGGTGCTCAGCCATTGCTAAATGGTGATGAGCCAAATGTTTATGGTGCTCTTTAGACAAGCCACCTTCTTTCATGCCGCCTGGAGCAGGCATAGCGCCTTGTGGAGGGGCCATCATTGGGGCTGGTGCTTGCATAGCACGAGCGGCCATCATTGCTGCTGCTGGGTTAATACGTTTTCTTGTTGCCATGTTAGTTCCACCTTTTTTAAAATGTTTGCCTTTATCGGCCGCTACAAAATCCTCGCCAACCGACTGAGGAACTCCTACTTTCTTCGCAAACGCTTTATTATGGGCGATTGCTTCCATAAAATTGTGCTGCTTTTTACTGGTACTAGGCACGAGTAAATCCTTTGTTACAACATCCATCAGCACGTTTAGATGCAGAAGAGCGCACTTTACCACCTGACTTATATTTATCACCCATAGGATTTGTAGTCTCGCCAGTATCAGGTTTAGTTTCTTTTGGTTTAACTAAATCAACGGCCGCTCTAGCAGCACGTCTTGGCAAATCCTTAGTCTCTTCATTTTCCTTACGGTCATCCTCGTAAGTTTGATCATATCCGTTTTTAGCCATTATTTAAACCACCTATCAAGGATCCAAACTACAATACCGCCAGCCAAGCCAGCGCCAATAGTTAATACATTATGCAATGTTTTCTTAGCAGAAGCTTGCTCACCCAGCATTCTTTGAATAGCTGCTAAGGACTCTTTTACATCTTCCATATCTTTAACAAGTTTGTCCATATCAGCCTGAAGATGCTCAATGTCACTAGCGTGTGTTGCTAGCTCTCTAGCGGTTAAAATTGGGTCCATTTCGCTCATTTTAACATTTCCATTTACGCAACGATTTGTTAATTCTTGAATCTGGGTCATGTGCCGTTTCTGCACTAGTCAGTCTTTTTTTCATGCCTTCCATGCGAGCACAGAAAGATTTTTTCCGTGAACCACCTTCAGGCTGCGGTGGTTTGATATTGTGCCCCTCGGCCTTTAAAGAGGCACGGCCCTTAGCGTTTAATCCGCCATTTGAGTTTTTGCCTTCTTTACGTTGCCAAGTTGCAGTCATTTTTAAATACCGCTATCGATTAAAACACCACCAATATTAATACCTACTGTACAAGCAGTAGTGGCACTGGGGGCAATTTGCCATTGAACATCCGTACCAGCTGGATATGCAAATGGGAAAGTACGTTGAATATTAAACTGTTGTACAAAAGGTGTATTTAAAATCACTCTGCGAACCAATGTGGCAGAAGAATTTAATACTGATGGATATTGTGCTACAACCCTATATGTGCAATAGTTTGCAGTATTACCAGTAAAAGAACTATTTGCAGTAAATCTTGTCAACTGCAAAGTAGTATTTGCTGGAACTGTATACACCGACATTTGGGATGTGCCAAGGCTAATAGTGCTACCGTTAAAAGTAGCTGTATTAATCTGGGCATACTCAACTGCACCAGATGTTGCAGCTTGGTTTTGAAGGGTAATAACACCAGTAGGCTGTACTGTTGAAGATGATGAAACAGATATGTTGTTAATTCTAAAGTATGATTTTGTAGTAGCTACGCCTGTACCTGCGGTTGCGCCTAATGCAACGACTTCAGAAATTGGGTTGTAGTTTGCATCTAATCCAGTCACTTGAATTAATGCGCCTGAATCACCAGCGCCTACAGTACTAGCAACGTACATTACTTGTGCTGATACTGGAAATACATAGTTAGTTGTAGGAGAATTTTCCCACATGGTTACAAATAAACCAGCAGTTGTGCCAGTTGTGCCGTAGCCAAAAATATTTAAAGGCGTGTGACCACTGATTTGACCACGAGATACTTGCAAGTCAAACGGTTCATATTTTGCTTGACGGCTGATAGACTGCACCGAGTTATTAGTGCTAGGTATTCCATTAGCGCTTTGTGCCATATTAATCTCCTAAAGTTATAAAAAGGGGCGGTGTTAAGGACACTCGTTTAAGCGCAACGACCTTCAGCTGTGCGCCCCATTTATTCGA
>Ga0208257_1000009_pt1 | contig 109070 bp, 142 predicted proteins | sample CryBogCBH10Sep07_FD_184610 | JGI IMG/M metagenome (GOLD analysis project Ga0208257, IMG submission 184610) | Freshwater microbial communities from Crystal Bog, Wisconsin, USA - CBH10Sep07 (SPAdes) | ecosystem: Environmental > Aquatic > Freshwater > Lake | place: Crystal Bog, Wisconsin, USA... | reverse complement strand
TTGTAGCCTGGCATGTTATTCATACTCATAACAGTTTTTGGATCAACTCGAAGTGGTTTTTTATCTTGGCGTGTGCCTAATGCTTGATTCATAAATCCTGCAAATTTAGGATCATGTGCTTCCGCCAGCATCTTTTCTCTAGCGATTTCTTGTTCAGCATATTCGATAAGCTGGCGCATTTCTTCAATGCTTTCACAGTTCCAACGGCGTAGTGCTAGAGCTTTGGGAGTAGGTTTACCATTAGGCTTTTTCATTGGCCCTTTGTTGCCACTCATACGAGCACAGAAACTCTTACGGCGTTTAGCGGCCTTGGAGCCTGCTTTTAGTTTACTGGGTTTAGTGGTTACAGCAGTCTGTAAATGACTGCCTGGATGCTCATGACGATACGCATTAACAGCTTTTTGACTTAGACCGTTAGTCTTATCGTGATGATTGACTTTGTTCCAATCTTCCCATAGGTTGGTTAGATTGGAAGCAAAATTTTGTAATAATTGATCTTCAAGTGTCTTCTTCATATGGCAATCCTAAGTGCCCGCATCCCCATCTAGCTAATATTTTATAACAAATATCAAACAGGGCTGTAAGGGTTTCGCGGGCGGTCATATCCATCATCCTCTGGGTATACTGGATATTTATCTGGATTGTCATTAGGATTAGTCTGTTGATGCATTAGCTCCACACTTGTTTCTCTTAGCTTGAGTCAATGCTCCAAAGTCTACTGGCCATTCTTTACCTGGTTGTAGTTCAACTGCACCTTGTGGGAAAGCAAACTTAACACCACCAGCTTGTTCGATCTGTGCAATTGGCAAACGGAACTTGGTCAAGTCGTTACCCAAGTTTGGATATGGTGCAACGTGTGGGAATGCCCAACCTGCGATTTCTTTAGTTTGGTTATTGATAACAATCTTGTAGAAGCCATGTGGTACAACTACGCCTTTACCGATTGTCTTGTCACCAGCGCCATATACCCCGCCCACATATACTGTGTAGCTCTGATTGCGTTGGACTGCCCAACCGCGGACAGAAGTTTCCAGTAATTTCCAAATTCCACGATTTAATGACCCAGCCTGTGGACTCATGTTTGTCATCAAGAATGATTCGTATTCCACTTGTGGGTCCCAGGACAAATCCCCGTCTGGAGCCATGTGTCCTTTGTCGTAGCCTGTGCCAGCATAGTCAGCTGGAACTGCACCGTTTGGTACGAATTGGTTTGGAGCAAATGCGTTAGTACGTGCTACACATCCTAGTGCGTTTTGTGGCAATAGTTCGTAGGTTACATACTTAGGCAACTTAGCGGCCGCATCGTATCCAACTAGATATGCTTGTTGGCAAAGTGGCTGTACGCCTTGTGCTTCTGGAAATCCGTATGGCGCATGTGCTTGACATTGTGCTGGAGGAAATGGTTGTCGTTGTGTCCATGCGAAACTGCTAACACTAACTAAGGCTAGAACCAAGCCTAAAAGATATTTCTTCATGAGTAGTACTCCTTTATAAAGTACTATTATTTACTCTTTTATTTGAACCAGCCTATCTTTTCGCCAGCTTCTTTACGTCTTTGATATTCCTCCGGTGTACTTGGAAATCTCCAAGCCCATACAGCTACTAAGAACATACATGCGGCTGTCCATGCAATAGCCTTTAGATTATGGGTGGTAAACCACATAATTACAAGACTACTGTCCATCATGACAACCATGAATATCTTGCCGTTGAAAGGAAAAACACGTTTCTCATTCCAGTTGGTCAGGAACGGGCCAAACAATTTGTGATTGTATAGCCACGCATGCATTTTAGGATTAACCTTGGCAAAGCAATAGGCCGCAAACACTACAAATATACTAAACGGTATACCTGGAGTGATCACACCTATATAGGCCATGCCAAGACTGGCAAAGCCTAATAAGTTCCAAAATGCTTTTTTCAACGTAGAAACTGATTCCATTCTTTATACCTTATGTTGTCAAAGCCTAGCTTCTTGCGCTTATTTACAAGTTCATAGAACTCTGGTTTATAAGGTTTGATTTTAGGTTTCCATCCTTTTGTAGCATCACTTTTACTGGCATTGCATGGACCACATGCTGTGGTACAGTTTTCCCAAGTACTCAGTCCGCCTTTGCTAACAGGTAACACGTGATCCAAAGTAGCATCTTTGCGCTCAATATGTTCACCACAGTATTGGCATTCGCAGTTGTCTCGTAGATAGACATTGCTACGACTGAAACGAATACTAACTTTTGGTTTCATGTATTCACGCAACATCATAACGCTGGGTACTGGAGTTTCCCAAGTGGCTGAGTGTACAATCCAATTGTCGTGCCAGGCTAGTACATCGGCCTTATCAAGAACCATGTATTTGATAGCGTCTTCCCAAATTAGGGTACTCAACGGCATGTATGAAACTGGCAAGCCGTCAGCATTGAGTAGCAGAGTATCTGCCATTTTGATTACCTTTTAGTTGTGTTACAGACCCAACTTTAGAAGTTATAATTATAACTTCACTTTGTATTTAAGTCAAAATGCTTTGAGCAAACTCTAAACCGCTTAGATCTAGATGTTTTGCCCATTGATCGTTGCCGTCGTAATCAAATGTTAAATCTAAATTGCTTTTTGAAATGCACCAGCTGTATGCTGGATGAAATGGTGCACGACCTTTGAATTCATCCATCAATTGTCCCGGAGCCCATGCTGCCATGCCCATAAACAATCTCCAACGAAGCGGAGAATCTCCAGCGGCCAGTCTTGGCATAATATCATCGGCACTGCTGATGCTGAGAGAGTTGGTAACTCGTAAAGTATTTTTACAACTCCACTCGCTTGAATGTATCATTGTCAAACTGTGATTGTTTACAGGACCACCAACATACATGTTGCCGGGAGCATTGACTATGATGTTTAATTGATAACCAAAGTCTATCACACTCATAGTGCTGGCCTTGTTTAGTACAATTCCTAAGGTTCCCTGTGGAGTGTGCTCTGTAATTAGAATAACAGTTTTATTCCAGAAGCCTTGTTTAACTGCTGGAGGTGCGATTAATATATTTCCTACTAGTTCCATGTAGGTATTTATAATACGTTATGCTGACTTAATGTCAGATAAGGTATTCAGTGCAACTTGAGATTTTACACCGGCCTTGTTAGATCCCACACCCTGGTATGTACTCAAACCAGTAGTGTTGGGTAGCCCTGCCCACACTCTAGAAAGTAAATTTAAGAACTCACCATCGGATACTTTGCCGTGTAGCCAATCGTCTAACTTGCATTGATAACGCATTGTATAGATACACAGTTCGTCTTGGAACTTGGGATCAAACTTTTGACTGTTCCAATCTACGCCCATACGTTTTGCATAGTCCCGCAATGTACCAGGCATGTACTGATATCTACCAGCGGCGGCAGTTTCTCCTCCTGCTCCACCACGTTTTTGGTAAGCATATAAATCTGCTAGTGTCATGTTCAATATTTGTGGAACATGTCTTCCGCCTTGCATTACATCATATGATCCGCCACTTTCTGGTTTAGCAATCAGATCCAATATCTTACCAACTTTACCTTTAGTAACTGAGTCTTGTGACAATGCGGCCATTGGAGTATTTTGTACAGCACTGGCCTTTACATCCGAATCCTTAGCATGTGTTAACTTACTTGTGATTTCAGGTTTGCCTGCCAACAATTTATTCAATGCGCCAACAGTCTCTGGTCCTGGGTCTCCGTCAACTGTAACTCCAAGTTTAGACTGTAGTTCTTTGACTGCACCTGAAGTGTATGGACCACGTATACCATCCACTCCATTAGGACCAATATCAAAACCTAGTGCAACTAATACCTTTTGAATATCAGCTACTTCAGTTCCTACTCTTCCATTAGGGATCGACAGTACAAAGTCACCAGTATCAGAAGATGAACTAGATGTTGTTCCACGTGGACTTAAACTTTGATCAGATTTCTTATCGTCTTTACTGTCAGGAGCTGAGCCACCTTTACCTATCATGGCTAATACTTTGGCACCTGTTGATTTATAAGCATTTGGTACAGCATGTACTCCGTCGGCCAACGGACTGCCGTCCATGTCAATAACAGGAACGCCCACTGCTGACCGAATGGCTTGACGGACCTTTTCAGTGTAGTTGCCACCATAGTAAGGCTTTACACTTGGATCACCGTTTGGAAATAGTACAAATACAACCTTGTGTCCTGCTCCCTTTGCGGCTGAAACTACCTTGGCAACGTTGTCTGCAATAACACTTGGTGATACCAAAGGTGTTTTACCTTTACTCATTAGATTTGCTTTTAGGCTATTGGCCGCATCATTGCATCCTTGTGCTATCACAATGCTAGCGCCTTTTGGAACATTTTCAATTCCTGTAGGATGCCCGTTGTAGTTACCTGAAAAGTTACTGGTAGCAGTACTAGGCTGTCCACCATGTGCATAGTTTTTTATACCAGCGGCATAGGATAGGCCTTCAGCATGACTATCTCCTACAGCATAGACAACTGAATCAGACGCTTCTTTTATAATTTCTAAGATTCTCATTACTGACCTTTCCTTGTACCATAGTCAGGTAATGGACCGCCATATTTGCGGCCTTTAATTCGCTTGCCGCCTACAACAATTCGTACCTTACGATTGCCAGAGGTTATCAAATGGCTTTTATTACCATCACGTGCTCGCAGTCCTTGGCTCTTACAGCTGGCTAAATTGCTGGCTCCTAGATCACTATCTGGACGACCACTAGTACACAATGCACGACTGGCTTTACCGTGTTCGTTTAGGCTACCGCCGCAGTCTGGGCAAAATTGTTCTGTTATTTCATGTAAACGCATAGTAATGTATTTATTGATTCAGATACTCAAATACATTTAACCATTTACGTTTGCCTATAGTTTCTTTAAGATGTGTTAGATCAGCACAGGTTTTAGTACGCATACGCTGTTGTTCTTCTAGAGGAATAGGCGTCAACTCTAGTGTTGCACCTTCAATTTCAGCTATTTCTTCTGCTATATCCAGGAAACTGTGTGCCAACCCGGATCCTACATTCCAAACACCTGATCCATTGACTGTTTTAATAAAGTCTATGTGTAGACGGCAAACATCACCAACCCAAGTCCAATCACGTTTGATGTTTTCAGCACCTTCCCAAACAGTAATCTTACCTTCGTTGCGAGCCTGTGTGCGCCATTTTTCTATTACATTGGCACGATTTCCACGCAGGTGCATATACTTGCCATAGACGTTAAAATAACGAAACCCTTGTAGTTTTATATGTATGGGCTGTTGAAAAACCCAACGATCAAACAAATACTTGCTCCATGCGTAGGGAGTTTGTGGATGGCAAGGTGCAAACTCGCTAAAGTCTTTGGTGTTACCGTACACGCTACTTGAACTGGCATACTGTAGGTTTACGCCATGCTCGTTACATTCTGTGAATAGTCGTTGGCTGAACTCTAAGTTTTGTTTCAGTATACGATCAACATCATGGTTAGTCATGTCGGCTATAGCGCCCAAATGCACTACCCAATCATAACTACTCACATCTGGAAAATGAGCAGGGTCATAATCGTATCCGTCCACATACCAACCCTCTTCGTGGGCAAGCCATGCTAGCATATTTCGACCAATAAAGCCTTCGTGGCCGGTTACTAGTATTTTCATAAGTTGTAAACTTATTTTGTATCGGGTTGGGTTATGCTATATCTTTGTAAAAAAGCTTCTAGTCTGCAATAGTAAGGTTTTTCAAGATTATCGTAATATTCGATCCAATGATCGTTTTCTACTTCAAAGATTTTTTTGACACGGAATTTTGCACCGTTGACTTCTGTAAAGATGTCGCCTTCTTTTGGTGTTGCAAACATTCTGTCTTCTGATGTAAATGTTGTCATAGGTATTGTCCCGGATTGCTTTGTTCTAATTCATCTAATTTATTCCACACAAACTTTAATAGCTCTTTGCCTGTAGTAGGGTCTGTGCTCATAAGCAGTGTAATACGACTCAATAACATACCTGCAATGTTGTGCGCTTGAAATTGATCTTGATATTTAATTATTACTGCATCAAGATCTGCTATAAAAGATTCAATATCTTCATCTGAATGATTAGCCATTCACTATCATCCTTACAAGGCCAACACTATCGATAGACACAAGCAATAGATAGTTAGCCAACATTCCGAAACTTCGTCTGGTCCAACTAGCCCAAGCGTACAAACTGCAACCAGTAATCCAAATGGGATACAGGATAGGAAGCGGAGGGTTGGGTACAGTGACTGCCATTGTAATGCTACAGCCAATACTAATAGCCCAAGCCAACAGCTCAATGCAAAAACGAAATCTATTAGAACTATAGTCATCTCGTATCCAATCAAATGTAGGTTTTAATATATTATCGATCATATAGTATTTTAGCAAAAATCTTAAATTAGATCAATAAAAAAGGCTACCGAAGTAGCCTTTGAACTTAACCTAGTCTAGTATTAGACCAAACCCATTGCCAATGCTTTGTAACCAGCGGCAACAATCTTGCGGCTTGGTGTACCGATAACATACTCAGTTACCTTAACATTGTTACCAGCAACACGAGTGTTAGCATAAACTGCATAGCCATTTTGGCGGATGCGGCTTACTTCAGCACTGATGTTCTTGATGCCAAAACGCTTTTCAGCTTGAGCGGCTGTAACAGCTTCACCGTTGTAAAGTGCGTTGAACAGCTTGTAGGTCTTAGTTTCTGGATTGAAAAATTTCATTTTAGTTTCCTTTTAGATTATGCTGTAATTCAACAGCTATATCTATTGTAACAAAGTTACAATTACTTTGCAAGCTCTTTGGCAGGATCGTCTGCACTAATTGTGCCAAAAAACTTCTTGCCTGGAAAACGTGTATGAACAGCTTCAAGTAAGTTATTAAGATTTGGTGCTTGGGCTAAAAATTGTCCAGTGTGTTTGTCGTAAGCATAGAGATGATCTCCTACTCGTTCAACATCCATTAGATGTGCATCTTCTGGCATGTCGTTGTTTTCGACTTCGTGATTGATGTCTTTGATCTGTTTCAGTATTTCAATCATACGGTCTGGATCTTTACTAAGATTTTGACTAAACTGAAACAATGCCCAATGTTTACCTACGTAAAATGCTCCGTATGCTACGCAAAAATAGGGCATGTATGTGAAAAATGTTTCCATGGAGTTCTCCTGCTGGTAAAGTTATTTACAAAAATTAATCTTTCATACCTTCGAACATAGCGATTTTGGCTATTCTTTCGCCAAAATCCTCGTCATTGCGTATGATATAGAGGTCGTGCTCATTACGGTCCTTTTGACGATCATAACGACTAAACTCTACAATCTTACCGCCACGTGCATTATAAATCTTAAACATCAGTGTGGGATCACTGTTGACATCACGACCACCAATACTGTTCTTTGGTGAAACAGTAGCGTATCTGCCTTCGTCAATGGTAATATCTTGTTCACTGTCTAACCAGCGGCGTATTTTTCTTTTTAACCAATTCATTGTAAATTCCTAGGTACTTCTTCATCATCTTGCAAAACCTGAAATATCTTTTCAGCTATATCAGGGTCTGTTTCCATCAATTCGTCAATATCAATTTCTGTTCCAGGAGAAGCACCGTTTTCAAACATAGTTTTAATTTCGGCCACCAACTCGTCTAGTTCTTCCTGAGTGCCTTCAAAATTGTCAAAACATCCAGGAGCAAATATTATTTCTTTAGGCTTTTTTGCATCAGACATTAGGTTTCCTTGGAGTTGTACAGCTATCACTCCAAAGTTCTTGAGCTTGACGTTTGTATTCTTCCAGCTCTTGATCTTTCCTCAATTCTTCTTCCATCCAAAGCATTTTGGCATGTGCATAGCCTTCTTCGGTTAGGCCATGCCAACCAATACACTTGCCTGTTGGGCTACGACCACAACCGCACTTGCCAAACTGTTCTGAATCTTCTTTAACTCTTACTTGCATTTTACTTTCCTCCAAATATATCAAAAAATTTAATCACAACAGACAACACAACAAAGGCTATTGCTATAATGACTAAACCTTCTGCGATTATTGTCATAGACTCATTATCCTATTGATAACTTCTGTTGCCTGTGGCCATTCCTTGCGTTCTAACTGTGCTTCAATGGCACGTTCTACAGCCTCCTGCATGTTTCTCAAATATGGCCGCTGATACTCAGTAGCATAAGGCTGTGTCCATTTAATAGTATACAAATACTTGCGGGGTATGATAGGTTCATCCATTATTTTTCAATTCCTTCTACACGTTTGCCTTCTTTGAGGGTACGCATCAATTGACGATTGCGTTCCTTTTGTTCAGCGGCCGCACGTTTCTTGTCATCACTAAGTTTAAGTATCATGTCGTATTCACGTGCCCAACGCACACCGTGAAGCCAAGTTTCTAGTCCTTCGACACTACCTACATACAGTTCAGCATCCCGATTGTAGATTGGAAGAGCATCTGGATCTTTTGGTTTCAAGCATAGTGAACCATGATCATTATTCCATTCCGAATGTTTGCTCTTGGCAAACTTAAAGCCTAGCTTGTCAATTTCTTGTTCAAGACGGCGAACTCGTTCAATTGTGTTCCAACCTGCCATAATACATCTTTCTTGTTTAGGATGTAATTATTATACTATCACTTGTTCTTTACGTCAAGCTCGTGTCCCCATTTGATCCACCAATAGGTATAGTTTTTGGGAGAGAGTTCTGCTCGAATTGAGTAAGCATATCCATAATTGTGTGGGTCAGCACTACGATGCCAACTAGGAGTTTGGACAGCGTTAGCCATTACCCATTTGCCCATTTCAGTTTGTTGCCATTGCCAAAGTGGCTCAGCGGCATACAAGTCTGGATCTTCTACATCGCCCATTCTAAAGTTATGAACTACTACAGTCAGTGGACCATGCCGCTTGACATGCTCGACTGTGGTAAAGTCTCCGTTTGGTAAAGGTAATATGGTATCGTTCAATTAGAACTGTGTCCAATCAAATGTAATTGGGTCTGCCTGCTTAAACTCAGGAGTCTTTGCAGGCAACGGTTGGGCGTTGATTAGACTGTTGGCCAATTGTGTACGAGCTTGAACATTTTTTTGTCCTAATACTATAACACCATAGAGCCTATGATCCTTTTCTACCAACATGAGTACGCAACGGCCAGCAGGATTGGTAAAGCCTGTCTTACTAATTAAAATGTTATCAAACTTAAAAATGCTAGGATTGGTATTGTGCAAAAGAATGTGTAGTACTTTTTTGCCTTTTGGAACAACAATCTCTGCTGTACGGTCATCGGCCATACTACGAATAGTGGGATTATTGGCAATCATAGAAAGGAATCGAATCAAATCGTCTGCTGTGCTTTTATTGCTTTCACTTAGTCCTGTGGCATCATCTAAATGTGTATGGATAAGGCCATGTCCAAGTATATATTGATCCCTGTCCATAACAAACTGAACAAAACCTCCTGGGTGGGTCATCGCCAGTGTTTCCGCCGCCCTATTATCACTAGAGACCAGCATGGCATGCATAAGATCATTACGACTTACCATCATACCTACAGGAAAGTGTCCTCCACTGCGTCCTTGCACCTTGACCTTTTCCGTCATTTCAGCACCACTTCGAAGTACTGTGATAGCAGTAAACAGTTTGGTTATACTGGCCACAGGACGAATCTGTTCTATGTTGTAGGCCACTTGATACTCGCCACGCTCATAGTCATATAACGCATAGCTACCTTCAGCATGCACAGTACCACAAAATAGTAATAGTAATAATAGTCGTTTCATTAGGGCCACATCATTTTATATATAGTATATAGTTTATCATCGCGGAACATGAAAACAAATTGTCGTTTGGGTGTAACTCCGCCTGCTTGGAATGGCAGCTCAGCACCAAACCATTTGCCAGCCCATGCATCAGGATACAGTTGTGAATATCTAGGACCAAAGGTATCTCTACACCAATTGGCACGCTCTTGGCATTCTCGAACTGATAGATCAGTCATGTCATGTATCCAACCTTCCTGTTTAAGTTGCATGGCCAATTGCATTTCTTCTCGTTCGTGTGGTATTGCCATCATGTTCTCAATTCAAACCAAATCCAATCTCGTTCATCTCTGAAGTATATCTTATTACCGTTATAAAACCAACGGGTGCCTGGACGACCAAATGACTCTACTAAACAATCGTGTACCAGTGTACGATCGTTGACTTCTACCACAGTATATTCGTGTTCTAATAATAAGTTGGCATGTAGTGGTATCATGTTCGGCACAGTTCCAATAAGGTACAGTAATGCTGATAGGCTTTTTCTACAGCAGGATTCTGTAGCCTAACAATACGATCTCGTTCATATCTAGCCATCAGCTGGCGATCAGTTGTATGCTTTTCTATTTCAGATTCTGCATATTTGATATAGTCAATAATAGTTTGTAGTCTATCTTTGGGCATGAGTATTTCTACGCAAGGCACTTCTTCTGCGTATGCTTGTTGATACAACAGTTCGTCGGACATAGTGACATCCCAGGCGTTTACTTGCGGCAATGATTGTTGTTTGAGTCTACGCAATGGGCGATTGCTGGGTATAACATGCATTTCCATTTGATTGTAAAAGTTCTGATTAGGATCTCTCATATTGTTCCCCAACGCAACTTAAACCAATTAGCATCCTTAGCATTTTCAAAGATAAAGTCCCTGCCACTGCGCTCATATGGGCTTTTACAGTTGTCCTCTAACCACGTAATAATATCAACAGCCATATAAGCATCGCCTAAGGTAGGTAGCATAACACGATGCCAGCCCATACCTTCAAGCATACCCCAAAGGATTTCTCTGTCAATTTCATCTGACATTTGTTTGGCTTTGGCTTCTAATATCTCTTGTTCCAAAATATAGTTTTGACTTTCAACCCATTTACCCATGTTGGCTAGTGCTTCTGGACTATAGTTTAAGATGTCCATTTTAATAAAAACATAGTAATTTGTTTTTCGCTGGAGAACTGCCAAACATTAAAACTGGTGCGTACTCCGCAGTTACATTCTGTGCTCCATGCCTGTACGGGATCCATGTCATCTTCTCGTAGTCCACGCTCAAATCCTCTGGGCTGTATTTCATCAACATAGGCTTGTAGTTTAAGTCCTGGCAAGCGTTGCCATTTAATTTTAGGTGCGGGTGACATAACTTTTAGCCAATAATTGATAAAGTCCGCATTCCAAATACTTTTACCATGTTGACGTCCGGTAATCTGCACTACTCCGCGGCCTTTGTATCGATAATCTGTTCCAGCCATGGTCGACATCCTTTCCAAGTTCTATAGATATGTGCCAGTCCTCCAGCCTTTTCCCATTCCATACAGTTGCTTGTACGATCATCGATTAAGATATCACCAGGCTGACAGTGCATCCACTTGTCGTGACTGTAAGGTCCTATGAATACGGGAATGCCTGGATAATAGTGTTGTGCCCATTGCACTTTATCCCATACTGCCCAACCCATATCATTGTTATGTGGCAATGCTGACAGGAATCTTACTTCGCTGGCATGTCCTTTTAATACTAGATCACGACAATATTCAACTAGTTCATCGGCACCTTCTTTGAGAGGCAAGTCTCTATAGAAACGACTATTGCGTTTTAGTTCTTGCCATTTCTCATCTGGAATACGGGCCCACTGATCACCGTTGGGGAATTTTAGTTGTAGGAAATCTTCGGCGGCTGTGCGCCAATCGGCTACAACATCATCCATGTCCAAGTATATAATCATTCTGTTTCTTTATCAGTGTTAGGAATGTGCTCACTCCATCTAAGAATAAACCATTCTCTGTGTGCTTCTTTTTTGAAGCTCCATAAAAATTCATTCATGCTCATGCCCACACCTTCTGCTTCAGCCCAGGCCTGCATTTCAGTTAGGAGTTCAGGAGAGAGCTGTCCTTTATCAAAAGCCAGTCCAGGCAATCTGAACATGCCAACTTCTACATGTTTCATACGGGATTAGGATCTGGTTTTACAAAGTAAGGTGCGCGATCTCTATAGCCTTCATGTTGAAATCCTGCTGTATTGAGCATGTCCAATAGTCCAGCCAAGTTTTCTTTTTTAACAAATCCTGCTACCTTAACTCCGTTTGAAGAGTCGATAGTTTGATACTCCATTGTCTCGGGAGGAGTATATGTTTCTGTTGCTGTCAACTGATGTTTGAAGTATTCAGTTAACTGTTCTAGTGTCATCTTTGTTTCCATTTTATTCTCCATTTAATATCCAGGTGCTGAATAGTCTTTATGTTTTTTATATAGTGCAAATCCATCTGCACCATAGGCAGGACAGACAAGCACATATTCCTTCATACCATCTGCACCTTCTTGTCCGGCAGTACCACATATGAATGGACGATCAACTCCGTAGAGGCGCTTGAGCTCTTCTACGAGCCTAGCGTTTTCCTGTTTGAGTTGTTCTAGTTCATCCATTTAGATATTCCGAATACTTTAATAAAAACATAGTATACTTTCTTTCATTATAGAAATCAAGTCTGATTGAGAACTCATGCTTTTTATCTCGATACCAACCGTCCTGACTAGTGTCTAACCAATCAGGGCCTGGAGGTTGGGGATCAACTTTGATCCATTCTCCGTGTTCACGTACGGTAAATCCCAACACTTCCCGCATTTTCTTTTTGAGCATGAACACACTCTTTGGATATTCTTTATGCAGTTCATCTCGAATGGAACGCCATTGTTTAGGTGTTAATTTGAGTGTACTCACTGAAGTCTCGTTCTTCCCAGCATTTAGCCTCGTAGTTCCAATGACGTGTGTCATAGATTAAGAAATGTATTCCATAACCTAGAATACCAATGCCAAATTCAAAGCCTGCATGATCTTCTCTAGTACTAAGACGTAGCTCGCAATCAAACAACATAGGACTGTAATAGCTGTGTTCTAATTCCCAAGCTGTATATCGGCCTATAAGGCCACTGATACAACCCAAGTTGTTAAAATAGTCCCACTGATCAAATGGATTTTGTAGTTCAATTCGAATGTTTAAGATTTTCATAGCATAATTGAAAACAAGAAAATTAAAAAAGCTATAACAGGATTGCCTGTCAGCAGAGCGAACATGGCCAATATAGTTCCAAAGAACACTTTTGAATCATCCATTATGGGCTTGTCATGGGTGCTTGCACTTCCATGCCTGCGTTATCATCTTCTTCGCCTACTAGTTTATCCAGCATTTTGAAATCGGCCACAGCCTTGTCGATGTCTGCATTAAGCCTTTCTTCTGCACGTATGATAGCTTCATAGGCTTTCTTTAGGCTAGGATGTTCTTCAGCACGGCGTTTCAAATAAGCCAGCTCTCGCTTTTGTTCTTGTTCTTTGGCCTGCTTGTCACGTACCCAACTAACAATACTGGAGTCCATACGTACGGTAGCATAGCTAGTGGGCAAGTTAGTCCAATTACCATTGTTATAGTATTGTATATCACTACCGTTTAATCTCAGCACACCACTAAAGCTATCGCCCTGCTGAGGGCTGTGATATGGCAATGCGTTGTTGCCGCTTTCTACAAAGACTCCGTCTGAGCCCATTAGTCCTTTGATCATTTGCGTAGTTCCTTTATATCTTTATACTGTACACGAACAAATGACATGTGTACAGAGTCTTTGGTTTTCAAGGGCAAGTCTAAATGTACACAAACCATTGGTCCTTCTTGTAGACTGCGAATGTTATCTGTGCCTACTGTACCTACAAATGGCACGCCTTGATAAACACCGCCTACCCTATCACCAAATTGGTACTTGGGTTTAGCAACGGTACGTTCAAAATAATCTGTTAGATTGCTCATTCAGCACTCCAAGTTAAAACAAACCAATTCAATTCTTTTTCTGATTGAAAGTACAATCTTTTGGCACCATCTTGTGTATGCCAAGCCCATCGTCCCATGGCATAATGATCACTGCCTAACTCAATGGCAATCTCACGTTCCATACCTGGGCCCCAAGTGTTCCAGCACCATGTGCGCCATTCAAAGAACTTGATCTTATCTTTGAGTTGACTAGACCAAATCGGTTGGATATAATGGGTAAATTGCTTGTACCCTTTATGCCGTCTATCCAATCGAGTTACTGTAAATGCTTTCATACTGATATGGTTTTAATACAAGGTTGTTCACTAGGCACATCAAAATCTATGTAGTCAATTATGACAGCAAAGATTAGGCAGGCCAGAATAAATCCTAACCAAAATTCTCTAGTGAACACCTTGCGTTTCATTTAGGGCCGCCTGCTACGGGGAACAAACGTTCTCCTTCAAACGGAATAGTAAAATCAATACCATAGTACTGTGCCAGGCCTTTGACTATTTCATGTCTAGCACACTCCTGGATGTTTTTGTCCCAAGTGGTGTATGAACAACGATTGATGTTCATGTTTACAATAGTTTCTAATACATCTTTAATTTCTACTTGCATTTTAATCCTTGTCTACTTCAACACAGTGGCGGGGCCATGTGCCCTTTTGTATCCACATATCTTGATGCTGTTCCATAATTATGTTGTTGACACAAGCAACAACAGGTTCGGGCGTTGTAATGATAACATAAACTTGTCCAATAAACACAAAGGCCAGTAGAGCCATCATGCCTCTATATAACCATTCGCTCATGCTGTCTCCAATTCTTTAACGTGTTTACAAGTGCCGCGATAGGTATATCCTGGGCAAGTACAAGTCTTAGCATCCACGTCCAAAATATACTTGGCGCCTTTAGAACCGTCAATTTCTTTTAGGTTGTTGCTGGTTTCTTGCGGAACAACAACTGAAAAGATATCATCAAATGGATTGTCTTCCAGCTTCTCAAACTTACGTCCACGCTTGTCGATACGTATGGGTTTTTTGAAGAAAAAGGGTACGCTGGTGCCAGTACGCATATAGCCCAGCATAAGGTCACCCTCTAGCAAATAGGTATGATTGATGGCTGTGTTGCCATCTTCCCAAACTGTTGTTTCTTTATAGGCCTGCGCCATCATCTGCTCCTGATACTAGTTAACGTTCTAGTATTGTAGCAGGATCAAGGCCTAAAGTCAATCAGTTCTTGGGTTATTTCTGCCATTACTGGTTGCCAATCGTGTGGCTTGGCTTGCCTAAATATACGCATGGTTGGGTACCAAGGGCTGTCAGTCCTTCTCAAAAACCAACGCCAACAGGTGTCCAAACGGTTCAGCATCCAAACTGGACGACCCAGTGCGCCCGCAAGATGTACTGTACTGGTATCCACAGCTATTACCAAATCCATGTTGCTCACTAGGGCCGCTGTGTCACTCCAAGTCTTGACGTCATCCATCAAATTGACTATGGGCACAGTCACTTGAGCTAGTCTAGTTTTCAAATCGCTTTCTGCTGGATCACCCTTTTGGATTGAGTAAAATTCAATGTCGTCACGTTGCTCAGTCACCGACAATATCATCTGCTCAAACAGGCTCCAGTCACAGTTTCTACGATCATTCAAACTCCAAATATAGGGTTGGTCCTCTCTGTGTCCACCGTTCCAAACTAGACCCACTCGAATTTTATCCTTGTTGACTCGTTGACCCCATTCAGCTACCAGTTCCTCTCGAGGATTCAGATAGGGTATTTGATTGGGTATGGTCTGCATGGTGGTGCCCATGATGTCAGGCAAGCTGAGTAAAGGAACCCAAAAGTCCCAAGAGACAGTGATATCCGACGCTGTAGACACCACCTGATCCACACCCTCGATATTGGCGGCCAGTTCCTCAAAGCCCTTGTCAGGATTGAATATAATAGTGCAGGTGGGCCAACGCTGTTTGACTAGAGTTAGATAACGGCAAAACTGTATGCTGTCTCCAATACCCTGTTCTCTACTGACTAGCAGTATCTTGCCCGCAATGTCCTCGCCCGACCACACACGACTTTCGGCAAAGACCTTGGGCATTTTAACCACGGCAAATCTGTGATTGTACAGGTGCCATGCATGTGGATACTGTCCAGTCAACAGCATGCTGACACTGAGGTTGTAGGCATACTGCTGTTTCTTCAATGTGCTACGGGCCAACTGTATGGCACGTTCATAGCAGGGTATGCTGGCATTGGGTCTGCCTGTGTCTTTGAGTATGGCTCCGCGACTGTTGAACACGTCAGGGCTATTGGGATCAGCTTCTTCTGCACGAGTCAGCCACAATTGACTTTGGGCATAGTCATTGCATTCTCTATAGGCATTGCTGAGATTGACCATACAGCCAGCGTGTCTGCTGTCTATGTCAAGACACTTGTGATAGCATTCAACAGCCTGTGCATGGTCTCCGTTTTCCTGCCATGCTATGCCCAAATTGAACCAAGTCTGTGCTCGTTCAGGGCGCAGTTCAGCATAACGTAGAGCAAAGTCCAGGGCCTCTTTGTGACGTTTGAGTGCTATCATGGTCATGCCCATGTTGTTGATGGCATCAGGTAGGGTGTCATCCAATCTTAGAGCACTTTCAAGATCCTCTCTAGCTTCTTCATGTCGTTCCATGTCAGCTAAGACCACACTACGATTACAGTACCATTGTGCCACATTGGGCAACTGATTAATGGCTGAGGTAATCATGTCATAGGCTTCGTGGAATCGTTCCTGACTGTGACGTATGAGTCCCAATAGCTGTAGGCTCTGTGGTTCCCGGGGCCAGCGCCGTTGTATGTCCAGCAACTGTTGTTCAGCCTGTCCTATTTCACCCTGATTTTGTAGGTGACAGGCCTGCTCCAACTGCCTATGGAACAGCTTGTTGTTTTGTAGTTTTTGATGTAGACTTCTAGTGGCCATATCTCTCTGCCAATCTCTGTGACACTTGTTCTAGTATAGGTTGCCAATCACGCCATGCTGTTTGCCTGAATATTTCTACTGTAGGGTACCAGGGTGTAGCGTCGGTATAGCTGGCCCAACGCCAATCACCCATGCGTCTGTTAAGCAACCAAGTGGGTCGGGCCATGGCTCCTGCTAGATGTGCCACGCTGGTGTCCACTGTGATGACAAGATCCAAAGTGTCAATCACGGCTTGGGTATCGGCCCATGAGACCAATGAGGGCTGGGTCAGGCGGGAGTCCTTGGGTATGGGTCGTCCCGCCTGTAGGCTTACCCATTCAACATGAGGATAACGCTGAGCCTGCTGATCGACCCATGCCAAGAACAAGTCCTGGGGTACGTCCCTATCAGGTGGGGGTCTCAACCACAGCTCTTCAGTTTGTAGTCTCAGGCCTCCACTCCAACACACACCCACCCTACGAGGGCCACCCTCTTGATGGTTGCTATCCACATAGGCACCCTCCCAGGGCACAGTTTGATAAAGGGTACCCAGAACCCAGGGCGCACTCATGAGCCCTAACCAATGAGTCCACACGGGCCACTCATCTGCATCAGTTACGACATGATCCACTCCGGGCACTTGACGTGCTAGTTCAACTAGTTCAGGCTGTACAACTAGCGTAACGCTGTCAGCACCCTGTTGTTTGAACTCTGTGGCATAGCGCATGAACTGTATGGTATCACCCAAACCCTGTTCCCAATGTAGCAGTACACGACTGCCTGTAACTGTGTCTCGAGGTGTCATGGCCTGTTTCTCACGCAATCTACTATCACTTATGCCATAGCCAGCACCAGCTCTAGCTTCGTGCATGCGAAATCCATTGGCATAGTCTCTATTGAGTAGGAGCAGGTGTGCGGCATTGACTTGATGTCGTGTGCGTAGATTCGCATCAACATCAGTGGCACGGCCCCAAGTGTCCATGGCTTCTTGAAACTGTTCTTGATCACGCAGTATTAGGGCTCGTATGTTAAGTGCTAGAGCACTAGCCCGAATAGAATCACTGGTGTCCAATAAAGCCAAGGCACGAAGATAGTCATGTTGTAGTCGTGCCACATCAGCACGATATATGACAGCATCTTGATCCTGCTGATTATTGGCAATTAACCAATCCAAATGCTCGATACTGTCTGACAATAGACCCTGTGCCATGAGGAGTCTAGCTAGATTGTGACGACAGCCCGTGTGATTGGGAAACTTGGTGAGTATTTCCTTGTAAATCTTGACAGCGTAGGGTGTTCTGCCATTGCTGTGATGTGCTACAGCCTTGGCATAGAGTTGATTGACATTGTGTGGTGTGGGTTTCATACTGCTATTATATATGTGCCGAGTGTAAAGGTCAAGCGTTATTTTGGGCATGCCGTTGTTACTTTGCCCGCGGAGCGGAGCGCAAAAATTCGGTAGCGATTTTTTTCTAAGGTCTAGAGCCTACTCGAAATCTCGTAGGCTAGCCATTCATCAATGGGAAATGAGCGCCTTTCCCATTGACTCTGGGGCACTGACTGTGTTAATATACTCGAATGATGTCCGGCAAAACCGTCCTCGCTTGGGTATTCCTAGCTCACGCTCTAAGTGGCTGTGCAGTGTATACTGGCGCGAGTGTTGTAAGCATGGGTACTACGGGTAAAAGCCTGACGGATCATAGTGCTAGTTTGGTTACCAATGCTGACTGCAACATTTGGCGGGCTAGTATTGAACTGACATACTACTGTGAATATCTCCGTGATCCCGGCACTACTTATAATAGAACAGGGTTTTGACTATGCGTGAACTAGCTCGAGAATGGATTAGATGGTATCGGAACTTGTATCCGATCCCTGGAAAGATCCTGGTTTGGCTAGTCTTAGCTATACTAGTGTATGGTGTATTCGCATGGGTCACATTGGATAATGTAAGTCGTCCTAGACATCAAATACGTGTGACTCGTGGCATACAGGCAGTGAGCCAATTCTATGATCACAATTGATTGAGTTTTGAGCTAACGCCATTAAAGTTTTTAGTGAGCACATAGTAAATACTCAACTATGACAGCACAAGACATAATCGATTACCTATATAAACACACGATGACTCTGCATCCTACATACACTAAGGAAGAACATCAAGCATGGTGCTTGGGTTTTTTAGCCAGCATAGCGGTTGAAAAGAATCATATGGATAATGTCGTATGGGCCCGTGTTAAAGAACGCATTGCGAGCTTATACGATAGCAACACGATGTAAAGACCCCGCTGTACACATGTGTAGAATCGGGTGAACGCTCGCTCGCTCGCTGGGCCGGCGTAAATACAGTATGAGACACTTGTTCGAAACTGTACTAGACAATGAATTATACTATGTGATAGCCTTGACAGTCGTGGCTATTACGGCCTTTGCACTGGGAGTGCTGGTGGGAGTCATTGTACTGCTATAGGCCCCGCTGTACGTGTATAGCATATAGAGGGATTGAGTAACCATTTTAGCATAGCCTGTCTCGACCTCAACCATTCTCAATGTCTAGACCCTAGCCACACCATCCCCAGGCCTGGTTGTGATTCTTATTCAAGATTCTGTCACACTTTATTGCACTTTGTCACACTTTTCCACACCTTTCTATCTAAAAGACCCCGCTGTACGCATGTGCCGAGCAGGTGGGGAGATCTATTTCACACTTTTCGACACCTTTCCTTACGATAGATCAGGGATCTCTCCGCTATTCCCTACTAGTATAGACTATCCAGTGGCAGTCTAAGGGATAGTGACCATGTCTAATGGCTCTAATCCTGAACAACTGTGTAAATACTTGTATCAATGACTGGCTAGGAGGCCTTATGATACGCACTCGGAGTATGATACAGTTTACTACACACACTGTCAGCATCACAGTGGATGATCGTGGTCATATACATGTATTCAAGTACAGTGATCGTGCCTGTGACTTTGATGTGTTTGAGGATCAGGACTTGGCCAGTGATTTTGTATTAACTGCTCCAGCTGACTGCTACTATAGAGTCATTGTCAACGGGGACGATGACTCCTTCATATAACGAGATTTGAGGGCCCGAGACCGGTCCCAAAGTCCCTTTTGTCAAGCGGGACTTTGGATTTTTTCGCTTCAAAACAACAAGATACAATATGTGGATAACTCTGTGGACAAGGTTATTCACAGGTTTATCCACTGTCAATCTCTCTTGACGAGGGGTACCGTCACCAAAACCATCGCCAAAAGTTATTCACAGGTCGTCCACACCTGATAATAACGCCCAGCCTCCACGTCCATCCCCAGTGAGTGCTGTTCGAACCATACCACTATTATAGCACCAAAATCGCTACCAGTCAACAACCCTACAGCCGAAAGGGTCTTTGACAAGTTTGCCAAAGTGCGTTATAATAACGACTTAGCAACAAAGGAGCGTACAATGTTTAACACACTAGCAAAAGCAAAACTAGTATACAATAAAAAAGTACAAGCGTATAAACTAGTAGTAGCGTTTAACGTACACACTACTACACGCGAGGACAAAAACGGTAATGAGAAAGTAGTACACTTGTTCCCAGTACAAAGCAAGTGTGCCTATGTTAGTGGGGACTTACTTAAAAGTAACTTAAAAAACGAGCTTGCTAATGCGTTAAAACACGCTAAAGCAACAGCTCGCACAGACAATATTGTATTTGTAAGCTAAAGCATTAATACATAGCACACTTGCTCTTTTTGCCCGAGTGTGCTATAATTAGTTTTTTAAGCAGTACAAAGGAGCCAACATGTTACAATGCCCATTCAACACACTGGACGACAATGCTAAATTTGCTTATGCTGTAAGCGAAACATACAAAGCAATAGCTAACAGCACTGACGCTGTAATTTACAGCCAAAGTAGCGACGACGACACTATAGTGGACTTTATGCGCGACGCAGTTAGCAGTGACATTTACAACTACGTTATAAGTGACGCTTGCGCTTACGACCTGTTTATCGAATGCATTTTTGCACTACACAACACAATGCAATTACCCGGAGCGCAGTAGGGTTATTTGACAAGTTAGCCAAACGGCAGTATAATAAACACTTAGCAACACAGGAGCGCATATGACACAAGCAATACAACTGGACGATAACTTAACACTAGTAATAAATGACATGACAGCTACTTACTACTACAATGGCGGGGAGTTTGTGTTTACAGGGGAGCAAGCGTTTGGGGAGTGCTGGATTAACAATGTACACTACAATTACAACATTGACAGCAATGAAATAATGTATATTACTAACATGGACGGCGCTATTGCGTATGTAGCTAAAAATGCTTACAGCGAAGACGACATGTATGCGTTTATTAAAACTGTACTAAGTTAAAGGGTTAATACATAGCACACTTGACAGTTTGGGTTGAGTGTGCTATAATTAATTTTTTAACACAGCACTAGGAGTGCAAATGAAAGATACAATACTTGCTAAACTAGCGGAAGTGGAAGCTATGCTGTTAACTGCAACATGCGATGGGGTACAACTAGCGGAACTGGAGTGCTTTAACGAGTTAGAGAACGCAATGAGCACACTATTGCAAACAGTTGACTACTACGTGGATTAATGTTATAATTGTTTTTTAATAGGAGCGAAACTATGCAAACATACACAACACTACACACAAGCGGTGGCGGTTACTGGTCTGGCAAAGCTCGAGCAGTAGACATTACTAAGCTGGACTTGCAGTACTGTACACAAGAGAAAAATTTTGGCGAGCTGTGCGTGTACTTTAGCCCTGCTAGCTGGAATACAGCAGTAGACGGATTAATTTACTCAGACCCATTATTTTTACAAACACTACGCACATACCTGCAAACAATCGGGTTTACAGAAGGCGAAGCTAACGACGTGGACTATAGCGAACAAGGTATGCAAACGGACGAGTATGTTAGCTTTGACGTTGCTAGTACTTTTATTGCAGGGCTAGAGCGTTTAGACCCTAGTACTGTAGAGCGTGTTTGGGCAGAGTGCTTAGATGTTTAATAACGCAGTGCAGTGGGCCGGCACGGCCTGCTTCATGTGTATGTACACATTAATGTCGTTCTTCCCACAGCTCAACAGCTACAGCATCTTAGCTGGGTTTTGTGGGGGCTTGCTGTACATGATATGGAGTTTACGTGTGCGCAACTGGCCACAGACGCTGACTAACGTTGTGTCAATAACCATTTGCGCAATAGGGTTATACAAGTACTTTGCTTGACAGCCCGCCCATTTGACAGTATAATTAACACATAGCAACAAAGGAGCACACAATGTCAAAAGCACTAGTAAAACGCATTAACACTGCATTTGGGAAAATTTACGACATGGGAGACAGCGGGCTTGACTACTTAGACGGGCATAGTGTACTAAACGCTAACTTAATGCAACACTTTTATGACAACACACTTGACACACTCTCAAAAGACATGCTAGAGGCGCTGGCTGTACAGTTAGAGACAGTAGTAGAGGACGCAGAGTTTGACTTAGAAGCATAAGCAGAGTGGTGTTGTAGAAATACAACACCACCTAGGTTCGGTTGACAACTCAACCCAAACTTGCTATAATACTAACATCAACAACACACAAGGAGCGAAACTTATGTCAGGCATTTACGACGTTGTTCAAAACCCAATCCCAAAGACCGGATTGTTTGCAACCCCAGAGAGCTTGGACCAGCTGATGGAGTACTGCCAACGCTTTAATGGGCAAGAGCGCATTATTGCTATCACTGTAGCCACTATGGCCCTTAACTTGGCACACGAGCTGGTTGAGGACCGGATCTTGTCTAAAGAAGTGTTTTGCGGTTGACAGTTTGGCTAGAAGTTGCTATAATTAACACTTAAACACATTAAGGAGCGAAACATGGGTACACGTTCAATGATTGCTATCCAAAACCCTTACAACAAAACTGTTCGTGCAGTTTATTGTCACTGGGATGGCTACTTGGAGCACAACGGTGCTATTCTGCAAAAGCACTACAGCAACAGCCCTAAGGTCAATAACTTGATTGCACTGGGTGACATTAGCTCACTACGTAGTGAAATTGGTGAGAAGCATGCCTTTAGTCGACTTGAAACGCCAATGGACGACGAGGCTTACGACAAGCTCTACGGCAACATGACTACTTACTACGGGCGTGACAGAGGTGAGACTGGCACTGAGTTCAAAGTGTTTAAGACACTTGCTGAAGCTGAGGAGCACTATGGATGGAGTGACTACTTCTATTGCTTCAAGTACACCAAGTCAAGTGACTACACATTGGGTGAGTGGCACTATAAGAAAGCAGGCGAGCGTTGGAAGAAACTTGCTCCAGCTATTCGTAAGCTCGACCCAAAAGAGTGCGCTGAATAACCCTACAACTAGAACGGGTATTGACAACATACCCGTTCTATTGTATAATACACACATAGACAACAAAGGAGCGAGCGATGGGATACTTTACAGATACAGCATTTGACAGCACATTGGACATGATTGACGCTGTGAACGAAGTGGTTGAGCGTCATGTACGCAAGATGGAAAGCTGTAGCCCTACAGAGTTGGGCTTGGATGTACGCTGTGGTCCTGTGTACATTGACAGGGATGAGGAAGTGATTGCTGTTACTCATTCCAGTGCTATTGACTACTATGGCGGGTTCGAGTACATTAAAGAAGGTGAAGGACGCATGGTCTGCGGAGACTATACATTCTTCAACACAGAGTCCAGTCGTGTGCAAGACTGCTTTGATCACTTGAACGAAGTGGATGAGGAAGAAGTTGAGTAAGTTGAAGGGTTATTGACAGTCTGCTCGTTTGGCGCTATAATAAAGACTTAGCAACAAAGGAGCAGACAATGGAATGTACCTATTGCAGAAAGTGGCACTGGAAGGGATTTGAAGTTTGTAAAGACCGTCCAAAACAATAGGTTATTGACAGGTTAGGGTCTATGTGCTATAATAAGCACATAGACAGTTAGGAAAGCATTAAAGGTTACCTACATCGCTAGGCGCCCAGGTAGAGGACAGTATCGACGGATACGCTTGAACTGGGGCATGAAACAGGGGCAACCCGGAGAAGCGGCGATAGTAAGTAGGCAGTAATGACGAAGGCGACTAGTCCAATAGACGGTATTGGCAGCCAGTCCGGAGTTCCTTTAGTACTTTCCTAACTGTAGGGTGCTGGCCTTAGGGCGGTACTTAAACGACACAACTGTGCGCCTAATCTAACATCGCTGAGGGACAAGTGCGTTCCTGTGGGGCTAGCTATAGGCTAGCGATTAACAAGAGTCCCCACAAAACCTGCTAGTCGACCCGGGTGAGACTTCTCAAAACCCTCCCGGAACAATTCGGTTGACGTAGAGCGAAATCTGCGTTATAATATAGACATATTAACACACTAAGGAGCGAAACTTATGCGTACTATTTCTACTAAAAACAACGGTAACATCTACGAGATGTCTATCACAGAAGCCATTGAGATTGTTCAGGCTTATCAAAAAGTCAACAAACTCCCCGGTCTACTAGAGACAGCACAAGAGATGCGAGCTAAGGCTTTGCTAGACGAACTGCCTACAATACAAAAGGTTGCTATTCGCAGATTCTTAAAAGACATGGCTCAATTGTTTGCTCCCCGTGAGGCAGAAACATTATGACAGGCTTTGCAACAAAGAAGGCTATGGCGATTGCTAAACTAACAGGAGCAGGTATGAAAACAGTTAGAGTTGAAACATTGATTGCACAAGAACTTGAAGTGCCCGATAGTTGGGAGCGCGAGGATGTCTACGACTTCTTGGCCGAATACCAAAGTTTTCGCACAGCCTTCCAGGGTGTGAGCAATACAGAGCAGACAGCCCGCATCGTTGATTTGGGTGTGGTAACAGAAGAAGTAACTGAAATGGGAGATGAAGCATATGACGACTGAACGATATACACTGAGCGACGTTGCCTACGACATTGAGCAACTCTACATCGAAGGCTACAAGCCTATCTCAATTGCCGCTAGGCTTGAGATCCCCGTAGACATGGTCTACGATTGGCTAGAGTCTACCAACCTAGAGGATGAGGTGGATGCCCAGGATTGGGACGAGATTGAAGCTGATTCCGCTGATCCTTGGTCTGTGATCGAAGACCCTCACTTGATAGACTAACATGAAGGGCCTTATTACCAACGAATGGGACAGGGACAACCTAGAGTTCCTGCTCAACACCAAGGGCGATGCGTTCAAGGCTTGGTTCGCCCAGGCCGACGAGGATGACAAGGCCTATGCCCAGGAACTGATGGATGCCTACAGCAGGGAGCTCAAACTCCGTGCAGAAGAGCTGGAGATTGAAGCCCGCCTAGACAATACCCAGGAAGCCCTCATGGTTATTGACAAGATTAGGAAACTCTAGTATAATAACTACTTACACACAGCAAGGAGCGAACCTTATGAACATATCAACTTTGGAAGCCTATGTGGCACAGAAGAACCAATGGACCCGCATCTTTAAGGGCAAAGAGCTCAGCCTGCTCAATGCTCGGGATCGCCAGCGTATCGCTGACATGATTGATGCAGACATGAGCCCTGAGAACCTTACCTGCGATGGCGAACTGCCACGCGATGTGGTGCGTGACAAGATGAACCGTTTGGTTCGTTGTGCCGAGCAACTGCTTTCGATTGATCCTAGTGTAACCTTTTACGAAATGGGAGTTTAATATGCCTAATTGGTGCAATAACTATCTAGAACTAACACACGATGACCCTGAGATGATCGAGAGGGCCAAGAAGGCCTTTGTAGATGGTCGTTTGCTTGATGAGTTCGTGCCAGTGCCCAAGGATCTGCATATCGTAGCAGGCCGAGTGGGTTCAGATCTCGACGCAGAACAGATCAAACTGGAAGAGGATACCAAACGCAACCTAGAGGTGCATGGCTATGCCAATTGGTATGACTTTGCAGTCAACGAATGGGGCACCAAGTGGGATGTGGGCGGTGATGATATGCTTACAGAAGATGGCCCTAATGCTATCCGTATGAGTTTTGACAGTGCATGGGCTCCGCCTATTGCCGCAATGGAGAAGTTCCAGGATCTAGGCTTTAGGGTCAAGCTCATCTATTGGGAATCGGGCATGTGCTTCTGCGGTCTCTTTGATGAGAATGGTGATGACTACTATGACTACACTGATATGTCAGCAGACGAGATAGCAGAGTCTATCAACTCAGAGATTGACGAGTGCATGAACATCACTGAAAGCATCCGTGAATGGGAAGAAGACAACGCAGAAGACGCTGAAGAATAAGAGTTGACAGGCTCTCCAAAAGCCTGTATAATATAACTTTAACAACGAGGAAACCGTTTTGAAAACAAACCGACAGCTCAATACCGAGCACGATGAACGACAGCAGGACAAGGTTAGGCCCAAACAGCCAGAATATAACTTTAAGCCTTTAGAAGAAGTAATTAGGGCTTGGAAGGCTATGGCCCATGAGCAGACTTGAATTCTATAGCAGACCTTTAGTAGCTTTTGATGCAGGACTCAAAGAGCATCGCGAGATCTACTATAGGTTCGTCAAAGAACGCAGTTGGGGGCATAGTCCTTACAGATTTATCGTTCCTGAGGATCACGGCGATTTGATCACTATGATTCAGCGTAATTTGATTGACTACTATGTTAGGCGGGAATTTGGCAAGAGTTTTGAAGCTCCCCAACCAAAAATTCGCCCAAAACAGAAGAAAAATGGTTGACAACTAACTAAAATAGTTGTACAATTAGAACATGAACAAGGCGTTCATACTTTTTAACTTTAACACACACAGAGGTAACAAAATGGCTACAGATAAACTTTTCAAAGTTGCAGGTATTAGTAAATTGAATGGCGAGTACAAGGTTCGTTTCGCCAATGATATGATGCGTATCAAGGTGCTGGCTAAGTCAGGTCACGAAGACATCCGTTTGGCTGATCTCGAAGCTAGCTTGACCAAGTTGGATGCCGCTAAGGTTCTGCTTGGTTTAGACGAGTTTGCTGATTCAATTGCTCAGAGCACAATCACTGAGTACATTGAAGACAACACTCCTAAGGCTAAGGTCTCTAAGCCTGTTGCAAAAGCAACGAAGACTCCGGTAGCGAAGACTACCAAAGCAGTTGAGAACGAAGACGCACCGTTCTAAACTCGGCGTGACAACCAGGGCCTATAGCTCAGTTGGTTAGAGCAGAGGACTCATAATCCTTTGGTCCCTGGTTCGAGTCCAGGTGGGCCCACCAACTACTAAATACCTTCATGAAAGATTACAAATTCAAGTTGGTACGTGAGCTGGATCTTATTATTCCAGCTATGAGTGAACAAGAAGCCTGGATCGAAATAACCAAAGTCGATCCAGAGCTTATTGCTGACGGCTGGCAGATCACATTGATCAACAGCAACGAATCAGAAGCATTATCCCCTACAGCGCCTGCACAGGCAGATTCTACCTTTGACGAGTTTGAAGGCTTCGAAGACTACTCCTTCCTAAACCCATCAGGACCAGCCACTTTAGGTTGACAGAACCTAGAGGTTCTACTATAATCAAATAGTCGAACAGAGGGGGATGGACACCAAGGCTACCTGTTGTATTCATACAACAAAATAGTTTGATCTTTTGGTTGACAAAGACCCCCGGCCTTGCTATAATACTAACATCAACAGCAAATAAGGAGCGAACCTAATGAAGCTACACATCACTACCCAGTACATGGAGAACTATGGCGCCCACGATTGGGATGGCCAAGGTGAGTGCCCTCAGTACTGGAAGTTCAAAGGCAGTGAGGACTTCTTCTATCAGTTGGGTTCAGAAGTACCTAGCGATGAGCACCTAGCAGAGTTGGTAGAAGTCCTGCGCGGCCGCTTTGAATATGATCACGAAGGTGCCCGTAACTACATGACAGGTTATGGTGTAGTGGCAGATGACTTCATGACTGAGTTCGAGCAGAGCCAGTTGGATTACGAAGGCCGTATCGCTTACCCAGCTGTGATGCTACAGCCCTTGGCGGAAGTTGAAGACAATTATTATTTTGGAGCTTGATATGTTATTAGAAGATCAATTTTGCCGTATAGAGTACAAAGGACAGGAGTATGACAGCCGTCATGGTGGCCCGTTTGATAGAGGCTCAGCAGACAGTTGGTATAGCCGTCCATTCAATCCTCACTTCTACAAGGGTGGAACCTACGAAGGTCCCCGTGTGGAATTGGCAGATATGACTGTAGAAGAGATCCTAGCTTACACCGCAGGCTATCACTGGAATGAGAAGTTCGGCGGGAAGAAAGATTACGATTAACCCTCCAAAGTGAATGGGATTTGACTGAGTGTCCAAAAGACAGTATAATTGATACATACAGACACAAAAGGAGCAGACAATGAGAGAAGACACTTTAACCGTAGCAGACCTAATCGCAATCCTCAGCAAGGTAGATCCTACTTTGCCCGTGAAGATGGCTATGAATCAAGAGTACGAGTGTCCAGTGGAGGCAGACATGGTAGGTGTACGTGAATACGACGAAGGTCCTGTACTCTACATCAACGACGTCCTCAGCGACTACGAGGACGAGGATAACGGTTGACGCCCAGCCCAAAAGGCGTTATAATACTTACATCAACAGCAAATAAGGAGCGAAAAATGACACAATTAAAAGACATGCAAGGTAAAGAGATCAAAGTAGGCGATCGTGTAGCAATGGTCAGCTATCACAATGCCGGTAGTCTTGTTATTGGGGTAGTTGAGAAACTAGGCACTGTTCGTGCTCAAGTTCGCCCTGTACAGGCCAGCTTCACTAACATCGTCCCTACAGTAGCCAGCATTGGCTCAACAGAGTTAATTAAACTCTAAGGTTGACATACCCTCCAAAAGAGGGTATAATACTAACATCAACAGCAAACAAGGAGCGAACCATGTTTAAGTTACTTTCTACAGCAAACCCTAAGATCCAAAAAGGTACTAAGATGGGCTACCTCAGCTTCATCCTGCACCTTGCACCAGCAGACTTGAGTGGCAAAGAGACTTGCCCAAAGCGGACAGCTGGATGTACAGCGGCCTGTTTGAATACAGCAGGACGCGGCGGTATGTTCAAGCGAGGCGAGACGACCAATATGATCCAAAAGGCTCGTATCCGCAAGACCAACTACTTCTTCAATGATCGCAGAGCCTTTATGATGGACTTGGTAGAAGACATCAGCAAGGCCATCAAGTTCGCAGAGCGCAAAGGATTGACTCCAGTGTTTCGTTTGAATGGCACGAGCGATTTGAGCTGGGAGAAATACGAGTGCTATGATGTGGGCGCGGCCAATATCTTCGAAGCGTTCCCTAATGTACAGTTCTATGACTACACTAAGGTCTTAGGCCGTAAGGTCAAGCATATCCCTAACTATCACCTTACATTCAGCAAGGCAGACGGCAATGATGCTGATGTGGCTGAAGCATTAATGCAAGGCATGTCAGTGGTTGCTGTCTACGATAAGATTCCTGAAGGCGTTCCTAGTGCGGATGAGACAGACTTGCGCTTCTTAGACCCTAAGGGCATTATGCTTGGTCTTAAGGCTAAGGGTCGTGCCAAAAAAGACTACAGCGGATTCGTAATTCGGTTGACAGAGTCAGCTTAATCAGATATAATACTAACATCAACAGCAAATAAGGAGCGAAACTTATGAACTCAAAACTCTATGCATTCTGCGATAGCATCGTAGCAGGCGTTGGATTCTTTCTAGTGTTTGGCGTGTCAGGCGCATTGGACACGGCAACAGACAGCCAATTGTTCCCACTCACATTGATTGCCATCGCAGGCTTGGGCTTGTTCTTTGCAGGCATCAATGGCTTAACCACTCGTCGATAAGGAGATATCATGCTAACCATTAGAGAAGTCAATTCAGCCATCATGCTACAGACCTGGACGGATACGGAACTCCGTAGCATGATTGATGCAGTCAAATGGAACCGTGCTCAACTGGTCAACCAAGTCAAACGCTCAATCCGTCGGGGCGATAATGTAGAGTTCACCAGCTCAAAGACAGGACGTTTGACACGTGGCTTCGTCACAAAGATTGCTATCAAATACGTCACAGTTGATACGGGCATGGGCTTGTGGCGAGTGCCAGCCAATATGCTAGCCCTGGTTGACAAAGAGACGGCCTGACTGTATAATTAAGACTTAAACAACACACAGGAGCGAACCTATGCGTACACAAACTAACCGGCTAATCGACATGATGGACGAGGGCCTTATCAGTGCCCAATCCGTTGCAGAGATGGCCCTTGCTTACATGAGCGAAGATGATGTTGCAGACATGATGCGAGCTAACGACATCCTGGACGAAGAGTCCGACCCAATGGATGACTTCAATTATGTGGGCAGTAGACATCATTATTGAGTTGACACAAGGCCCAAACGGCAGTATAATTACTACTTCAACAGCAAATAAGGAGCGATACTTATGATTACAGCAGAACAGATCCGTGCAGGTAAGGTGCTAGCAGAGCAAGCAGGCCGCGCAGAGTACGCCAAGTGGGGCGGTGACCGTGGAGCTTGTGGCTTTGCTTGGGTAGAGGTCTACGTGGATCGTACCAACTCAAAGCAGGCCAAAGAGCTGATTGCCGCAGGCTTCCGCAAGGACTACAAACCCAAATGCTTGAGCATGTGGGATCCAGCTGGCTTGCCCGTGCAGAACATCGACATCAAAGAAGCTGGCGCCTATGCTTACGCCAACTACCTCTCTGCTTTGGGCTTGAAGGCCTACGCAGGTAGCAGACTAGACTAACCAATTCAAGTGACACGGAGTCAACTCCGTGTTATAATTAATACTCACAACAGATACAGGAGCGTATATGGCAAAGGTTGTTACTAGTAAGATGCTTATGGCACTACAAAGCGAAACTAAATCATTGGAAGTGGACAAGACAGCGATCAAGGCCAAAGAGCTGGCTTTGAAAAGCGAAACAGATGAGCAGATCTTGGATCGCTTGCGTGAACGCTTTGAGATCTTAGACGACATGACTCGTGCGGTCAAGAAGGGCGATGTTAAGGCCATGATCGTAACTGGCCCTCCAGGTGTTGGCAAATCCTTTGGTGTTGAAAAGGTCTTGAGCAAGCATGATGTGTTCGCTACTGTAGCACAGGATGAAAAGCTCAAGAAGTACGAAGTGGTCAAGGGTGCTATGAGTGCCATTGGCTTGTACTCAAAGCTCTATCACTTCAGTGACAAGAAGAATGTTCTAGTGTTTGACGACTGTGACAGTATCCTATTGGACGACTTGAGCTTGAACATTCTCAAAGCCGCATTGGATACCAGCAAGAAACGTACTATCAATTGGAACACTGATAGTTCATTGTTGCGCCGCGAAGGCGTGCCTGACTCATTTGAATTCAAAGGCGGTGCTATCTTTATTACCAACATCAAGTTCGATCACGTTAAGAGCAAGAAGCTTAAGGATCACTTGGAAGCATTGGAAAGCCGTTGTCACTACTTGGACTTGACTATTGATACAGAGCGTGAGAAGCTCCTACGTATACAGCAAGTGGTCATGGAGTGTGGCATGCTGGACAGCTATGAGCTAGAGGACTATCAAAAGCAGGAAGTGGTAGACTTTGTAGCAGACAACACAGCACGTCTACGTGAGCTCAGCTTGCGTACAGTACTTAAGGTAGCGGACCTGCGTGTTAGTATGCCAGCCAAGTGGCGGGCTGTAGCTGCCATGACCTGTATGCGCAACAGCTAACAGCAACAGTATAGGGTAGGGTACAGCAGATAGTAACCCACCCAGAGACTAGCCAACGATTCGCTCCCGGCAACTAGTCTCACTTAAAAGGTTCCGTAAGCCCGATTCGCTCCCGGCAGAACCTTTTGTGATCCTCAGGGGACTTACATGTTCTCTGGGGATTTTTTTTCTTCGGGGGACATGTAAAAGGAAAAAGATTTTGCGAGAGGGTGGGAGGCATGCAATTTATATCGCTGTTGTAAATCTGCAACAGCGCATGGGTACCGAACTATTTTCAGGGGTCTAAAAGCTCAAGTACTTCTTTATAATTTTTTACGCGGTAGAAATTTTGATCCCCTAGGACCCATTTGGCTATATACTAGTATGGACTACGTTCTAGAACAATTCTTTTGGATCCTGCTTACCGGTATCAGCTGTGTACTAGTGATCCCGCCTATACATGCCTTGGGCTATTGGCTACAGCGTCTGCTAGGCCACTCAGTTGACGAATCCTAGCAATATCTTCGCCAATTTTGATCTTTTTATCCAAGCCCGTAGTCTGTGCCAGTGTTTGGGCATGTTTCAATTTATCCGCATCACTGACTAGTCCCGCTCCAGCACTATAGGCCTTTTCTGCACGATTTAACACATCATCTGCCTGTGCTATTAAAGGATTGCCTGTATTGCGTACAGCGCCACGCACATCGCCCTGTGCTAATTTTTGGCCCGTGTCTATAGCAGTAGTGACACGATCACTTCCTGGTACAAAATCTAGTGCAGTTTTGGCCGCATCCACATAGTTGCCCTGTGCCGCCGTTTGAGCAATATCAGCGCCCTTCACTGCCATACTTAAATTTTGCGCCAATCCGCCTCCAGCTATGCCAGCTACTGCCGTCAATGCGCCTTTGGCATCGCCTTTAGCAATACTAGTGGCCGCTTGTACTACAGTTAGCACTAGTCTAGTCTGTGGCAATAACTTGAGTGCTGTTATTATGGTAGGATGTGTTTTCATCCAACCGTTAACCGTGTCTACTATGCCCTTGGGTGATAATTCACTGACTCCGTCATCATCCTTGTCAATCTGTTTCAATAGAGCTACGGCTTCGTCATACTCCTTTTGACGCTGTGCCAACAACTCGGGTGGAGTTGGCTCAGTGTATAGTGTTTCAGTTATTTCTTTGATCAGCATAAGATATTTACCCAACTAGCTCAAGTACTTCTCAAAATTTTTTTGCGCTCAGAAAATTTGATCTTGTAGAACCCTTTGTGCTATACTAGTATATGAACAGCCATGTGATCCTAGCACGAGTACTCTCGGGCATTATTAGCCTATTCCAAGCCAGCAATCTGCGTAACCGTGTCTACGAACAGTGCAATCGTATTGAATCACTAGAACTGGCCATTGAGGACATAGCACGTATTGCTAGCAGTGACACTAGCCCAGAGCATAAAACACGACTTATTCTGCGTATATGTAGTTCTACAAGTCCCAAAACTCACGAATAGCATCTTTGCTGTGTACCGCAGTCCAAGTCATTTCAGCACAGTATTCAAAGTGATCACGCAGTATGCGCACAGCTGGTATGGCACTATAACTCAAGACAAAGTCATAGGCGCCCTGTCCAATGTCCGTATAGTATGTGGCTCTGATACCACGACGTGTACCAATGTCTGGAAATACACTACGAGTGAAAAAGCAAGTATTACCCAAGTCCAGTGCTTGACTGGGAGTGCGTAGAGTCATATAACGTTCAGCATAACTGGGTTCAGGTTGCCAGGGATTTTGATCAATCTTTTCAGCTAGAATTTTAACTATGTACTCGCGCACTAGGAGTGGACAGGTGAATCCATGCTGATCCCACGATTCAGTTAAGATGTCGCGTAGGCCATTATGGGCGGTCGGATTGGTCATGCTAGATCCTGCTGTTACCCCAATTGCCGCCAGCGTCACCATGTCCTATTGACACCACATCCACAGCATGATCTTTCAATCGTCGTTCACGTGTCTTGCGTTTAGCACGGGGCTTTTCCAACAGTCTTTGATCCTGGGCACGTTCTGAGCCCATGCCTAGGTCAGTGTTGGAGGCCCATTTGGTTTCTGTTATTTCTCTTATCAGCATTGTGTATTTATTGGTCTAGGGCAAGCGTAACGCTGGTTCGCGTTTTTACGCTACGCTTCGCGTTATAAAATTTGTGCTGCCGCTTCGCGTGTAAAAATTTTTTCCGCTTCGCCTTACAAGCCCACTGCTAGCGCCAACCATACCTTGCTGTCCACATACTGCTTGTTGACCACTTGATTGGCCTGGCTAGGATTGGCTGTGACTGTTAGGGCACCCTGTACTGCTAAGGCTCCTGTAATTGTACCACCCTGTGTGCTGACAGGAGTATAGTTTAGGGCCGTTGTTACATCTTGACTAGTCAGCTGTGCCGCGGCAGTTACCAATCCCTTGCTGTTGACTGTGACTGATCCTGTATAACTGCCTGCTGTAACGCCTATATTGGCCAAGGTCAAAATCAAACTAGTGGCACTCACATAGTTGGCTGTCTGTATGGTTATTGGAAAATTGTGACCTGCTGTGCTGACGTCGTAGCCAAATGTTATTGCACCACTGCTGACAATATTGGTACATCTACAAGTGGTAAATGTTTGTGTGGAGCCATCTGCATAGGTCATTGTAATGGCATTGAACAGTTGATACTGAAGATTGCCAAACTGTGTGGTTGTGTCCAATAAAGCCAAGAGCTGACTATTGGATCCCACATTCACTGTAGTTGTTCCTGCAACGGCTCCTGTAGTGGTATTGCCATAAATGTCCTGACTAAAAGTCTGCTTGTAGCCCGTGATTGCCAATGCGGTAGTACCTGTGGCATCACCTGACACACTAAGACTACTGCCTCCCGTTACCACACCTTTGCTGTTGACTGTTACTGCCGCATAACTGCCTGCTGTAACGCCTGAGTTGGCCAAGGTAACGTTAAAACTGTTGCCCAGGGTGCCTGTACCCGATACATCGCCCGTCAGTGCTATGGTGCTGTTAATGGCGGCAATCTGTTGATTAGTATAGTTTTGTAGTGTTTGAGTAAGACTGGTTTGCACACCTGCTACATAAGCACTGACATAGGCCTGATTGGCCAGCGGAATACCGCCTGCTGTGCGTCCATCCAATAGGCGTAGCGTGGCATTGGTTTCATCATAGACAATTTCGCCCTGATTATAAGTCATGTTGCTGAGAGCACTGTAGGGATAATTTACTAGTCTAATACGGGCTTGTGGTTGCATGTTGGGTCCTTGATAGTGTATTTACCTTAAGAAAGTGCTATGGCAAGGTAGATGTTTGCCTTGGTCTGTGCCAGTGTAGCAGTGGCAGTTGGATCTGGTAACAACTGTATGCCAGTTGTGGGAATTAAGGGAGGAGTAACAGCCACGCTGATCTGTTGGCTGAACTTCTGACCATTGGTATCTGTAACTGATATTGTGGTCAAGTTATATTCGTTTGATATCACAGTGGGCGTGCCTGACAACACACCTATTGTTGTATCAAATGACAACCCAGTATCTAATTTGCCCGTCAACGCCCAAGTATAAGGTGCTGTACCGCCTGTGGGCACAAATTTAACATTTAGTGCTGTATTGACCTGTACTGTGACAGCAGTAGGAGCAATGGCAGTAACAGGTGTATAGGTAGGTGTAACAACACTAACACCCCACTGAATAGTTATGGGGTACTGCATGACCAAATCTGTGCTGGCCACGCCGTCTGAGGGTAAACTACTGACAGTATAGCCATTAGACGTTAATAGTGAAAGAACTCTATTGTATTTGTACTTGCTGAATGTTAGAGTAATACTGCTGTTACCGCCAGTACTGGCCGCTTGTATTTGATCAAATACATATTGAAATTCAGCAATTAGGGCAGTCAGCGCCGCCTGCGCTTGGCTAGCAGTATAGGTTGAAAGAGCTTGAACAGCTTGTGTAGCGGTAAAGATAGTCATACTACTATTTACCGCAAAAACTTCTATTCTTTGTAGTAGTACTCGTAGTTAACTGTGGTGGCGTTTTCTTTGCGAATTCTAGCACCATTTTTCAAATGGAATCGCTTGGCCATGGGAGTTTGTGGGCTCAGTGTAACTATGCCCTTGATGTCCTTGTGCTCGGACAATAACCAATTGGCTGCCTGTTTCAATAGGCTAGCGCCAGCTCCTGGAGCATAACTCCAAATGGTATAGAACACAGCAACTTCCTTGTCCTTGCTCATGTTAACTAGATCTTCTTCTGTTTCTGGAACTTCTTTAAGCCACTGCATACATGTGGCCGCAAGTATTTCTTCTCCTGCTTTGAGTATTAGAATTTCAGCGGCTTCATTGATACGTTGCTCTAGTGGAATGTGTGGACGTACAGGATCGTCCTTAATCAATCTGACTAGGGGATCAGTTATATCTCTAATGTGATGCAGTTCCATGTTCGCTACCTGGTTATTATATAGGTACTTATCTCTTTGGCTAAAATTCCATAGATTTAAGGGAGGTAGGCGATCATCCCACTGAATCTCAAATGTCATCGCCAGGCAGATTGTTTAGTAGTTCTCTCAATTTACTGGAAGCAACTTCTGCTCCTTTGACCTTGGCCACGGGTGCTCCTATAGTTGGATTAACTATTTCACCTGTGGAGGCATTGACAGTTTGTCTCTGTTTGATACTGTTCAATAGTGTAGATCCTGCACTTTGCGTTGAGCTATTGCCGTAGCCGTCTTCTTCATCAAGATCCGAAATTCTTAGTGTATCAATATCAAAACCCAAGTCAATTTTCATACCAACACCGCTCGAGCTACGTGTCTTCATCAGCTGAATTTGATAGCGTCCACGCTCACGCATAGCACGGCTTGTAAAGATACCAAACACATTATCTGCTGTTTGAATCTTGGATAGTCCGCCTGAAATATGACTGTGGTCAAACTCAACTTCTTCTACTGCACCGCGATTCAACTGTGCCGCTGTTACAAACACACAGTTCTTTTCTACCGCCAAATTTCGCAATTCTTCGGATACATACTTGTCCTTAACAAACAAGTTTTCAGCACTGATACGCTTGCTCAAAGGCATAATCAAGTCCATGTAGTCAACTAACAACACGTCAATCTTATGTCCCATTTTAACTTCATACTCTTTCATATACGCACGAATGTCGTTGGCAGTTTTACCGCTAGGCATATATTTTACCTGAAGATTTCCCGACTTTTTACCAATCATCTTGACCTTCATTTCAACGTCATCGATGTTCTTAAAAATCTCTCTTGTGGGTATACCAGTGGTCATTGCATCAATACGCATACAGACCAAGTCCTCACTCAACTCTAGTGTAAGGTATAGTACGTTGAGTCCAGCAAGAGCATAATTGACACCAAGATTAGCCAGAAAAAGAGATTTTCCAGCACCACTACCACCAGCCCAAATATTAAGCTCGCCACGATTAAAACCACCATAAAGTTTATCATCAATGCTTTTCCATCCTGTAGAAATTTGTCCGTTCTTGTCTTTAATGCGGGCAAGACGTGCTCTAGGGTCTTCAAAATAATCAGTGCCCATGTCTCGTTGCAAGCCAATTTGTACCGCTTTTTTAATCTTTTCTTCTACTGGACCATACTCACCTTTTTCCAGTAAGTCAGCACTTTCTAAGATTGCTCGCTCGAGTCCTTTGTGCCTAATAAAAGTTTCAAAGTCATTTAGTACCCAATCATAGTTGGCTTCTTTTACACCTTCTGGTGTTTTCAAATTACTGTTTGTTGATGCATTTACAATATCAAATGTAGGCAATACTGCATACTGCTCTACATACTTGTTGATAAACTCTGCCGAGTCTTGTAGCTTGCGATCAAACAATGTGTGGTCAAAGATAGATTGGCAACGCACAAAAGTTTCAGCGTCACTCAACATCATTTCCAAGTACAATTTTTGTACTTCATATCCATAATTTACGTTTTGTGTCATTGTTATATTATATACTCTAATTAAAAACTTTAACACCATAATGGCGTTCAAAGTTACGGGCATCTGCGTGATCATTTACCATAGGTTGTCCTTTGATATTTAGACTGGTGTTTAACAACATAGGACATCCAGTGCGAGCATACCATAATTCTAACAGTTGTCTAAATGGACTGCCGTCGTTGGGAACAGTTTGTACTCTACTAGTGCCATCGCGATGTACGATAGCGGGATAAAGCTCAGGATTCCTACAATGAGCGACAACTTGCATAAAACGACTATTGTCCCAGCCACTAGGCATGCTAAAATAATCATGCACAAGCTCTTCCAATATAGCCGGCGCAAATGGTCTAAATTCTTGTCTTTGTTTGATTGCATTTACTTGGTCCTTTATATCATATCCTCGAGGATCTGCCAATAAACTTCTGTTACCTAATGCACGTGGTCCAAACTCGGCTCGACCACGGGCAACACCACAAATTTTGTTGTCTTCCAAATAGTCTACGATTTCTTCATTAAGAGTCCTATGTCCCATGTCATAGCCTAAAAAATTATTAGACCAATCTGTATATTCTCTCCAATGTGGTTTATGTGCTAGTACTGCTCCGATTGCACTGCCAGCATCGCCTGGATTAGGATAGATCCACGTTTTACCGTAGTATTCCCCGGTCAATCTATTGGCACTACAATTCAAGGCACAGCCACCCATTAGAACTAAATTGTCGCTGTCTACCATTAGTCTTGCCTTGACTAATATCTCATCAAGCCAATCTTCGTAGAGGCGTTGCACCGCGGCTGCAATATCAAAACTGTCCTTGATGATCAAGTCAGGAGCCCAATCCATACATCCTCTGTGAAGATTTCTTTTCATTTTGAAACTGTCAAAACGTCCTTCAAAAAAATCTTCATACATACGACCAATATGTTTATCGGCATCACCGTATGCGGCCATGCCCATTAAAATATATTCGTCCTCATTAGGTTTCAATCCTATTCGCTGTGTCATAGCACTATAAAATAATCCCATGCTGTATGGGTAAGATTTACTAAATCGTTTTTTAAGTTTAGTGCCTTTACCTTCCCAAATAGTAAATGTTTCAAATTCTCCAATGGCATCTACAACTACTACACACGCATTGTCAAATCCGCTAGTGTAATAGCCGCCTGCCGCATGACTGAGATGATGGTCAGTGTATGTTACAGGAGCGTGAATCTCATACCTTGCCATATAGATGTCGATATCGTTGTCACGACCCTTCCAGCCTTGCCCTGCGTAAAATTGTCTAAGTGTCTTAAGAAAAGGTCGCTCATACCAATAGACATGATCTGGACTTCCAAATTGTTTAGCGGCATGAACCAAATTCTTACAAAGATCTCTATCGTTTTTTATGCCGCTATATCGCTCGCTATGACTAGCAAAAACTAGTTTTTCGTCCGCGAATACAGCGATTGCCGCATCGTGGCTGTTACCGGATATGCCCCAACTAATCATTTGTAAATAAAAGGATCACGTTTCCGCAATTCTTCCAAACGACGTTTGAATGCACGATGCTCCTTGTACTTGCGTAAAGGATATAAAATAAAATCAATTATTCTTTGAACCATTTCTTTGCTCTCAGTTGTATCTTAAGACTATTAGATTCTTTGGCACTAACAATTAACCACATGGTGGCTAACTTACCTAATTTGGCCACTGCGTCATTTATATCTTTAATGCCATCGGGCCAATCAGGCATACTAACACTCCACCCAAAATCAATCGCTTGCTCAACAGTACGAGGACCTTCGTGATCTTTATCGGGCACTAGTACAATTTCTTTATTCAATTGTTTAAGTAAATAATTTTGACTATCTTTTATCTCTGCACCAAGAAGCGCACATCCGTCAATACTTAGCGCATCAAATGGACCTTCAGATACAATCACGAAATCTTTATCATCATCTTGGTTATCTAAATTAAACACATAACCCGGTTGTTGTTCGCTTAGATATTTAGGTTTAGCATCATTGATAGCCCGAGCAGTCCAGCCTACAATTTCGCCTTTGTATAAAAATGGTATAATGATTCTATTGCTGAATCCTATCTTGTTAGTATAGTAAAACGGATAATCAAATAAATCTATTTTTCGTTTTGCTAGATAGTCGACAGCTCCAATAAATCCGCTTGGTATTTTATAATCCTGATCCGTAAGTTGTAGGAATGTCTTCCACTCATCAAAACTACGGGACTCTAAAGGTAAAGCTCGAACATCAAATTTAGGAATAATACTACGCACCTCCGCAGTATTGTTTTGATCTAATCTAAGTGCTTCTAATCGTAATTGACTGATGACATCATCCGGAATTGACAAGTCTCGCATGAACTTGTTCATATTTTTACTGATGTGTCTGCCTGGTTGCCAACTGCATTTGAATCCGCAATTGAAACAGTGATAGCTAACAGCATCACCGGCATTAACAATGAATCCGCCACGTTGTCTTTTGTCGTCACAACAGACAGCATTAAACGAAATCCAACCACTTGGAGTTTGTTTACGCTTTCCGGGCAAATAGGTTAATAGTGTATCCGCAATTAGACTCATTGTCTAATTATAACAGACTTTTTGATTAAACTCAATAGCTAACGGTAATTAAATCAACCGTTCCGTAAGGATTAGTAGCGGCTAAACTGCCGTAAGGACTTACACTTGGATACATCCAACTTACTCTTATATAATTAAAATTTTGTCCAGATGCAGGGTTTACAAAAGAAACATTTGAAAATATATAAGTGCCAGTATTGGCTGTAGTCCAAGAATGTGTTTGAATACGTGTAGCATTTTTGAAACTTTCTACACTGATAGTGCTGTCTTCTGTGCCTTCAATATATAGATCGCCGACAAACCCAGTCATATTGCAAGTAATAGAAAAATTTGTAATAGGTACGGCTTCATAATACTTGGTAGGAATGGCACTAGAATGATTTATAACATTTCCCATGAAATTTATATCACCGCTAAATCTATCATATACACGATTAGCTCGAGTTGTTGGAGCGGCCGATCCTACCAATTGTATTGTACCCACTGCACCAAATCGACTATCGGTATATAGAGGAATATGATTACTGCTGGTATCAGTTGCGGTTAAACTATATTTTAGATATTGAGCATCTAAATTAGTTGTATCTGCGGAAGGAATAGTGGCTGTAGCAATTCCGGTAATACTTGTGGTTGAAACAGTATAAGGACTATTAGGTAGTGCTTTGCCGCCAGCATCCATGACATTCAAAGTTAAATTTGTAACTAAAGGACTTGTTACTAGATTGAGACGCTTTTGATCAGCGTTCTGAATGTCAAATTGTATGACGTTATCAACGCCCTTGTATATTTTTACGGTTTTTGCGTACACGACTGTATTCTCCACGGTGAATCCTGCCAAATCGGCTATGACAATTATTCTGTTTGGATATAAATAACTTTGAATTTTTTGCATTTGGCTGGACCTTTAATACTATTTATGGCAAAATTAAGAGACGATATAGAACATAACTTACCCTTTATTAGTGTACTAAACTACGGCGATAATGAGTATGTTGGTATCATAATAAACCAAGATCAATACGTAACCAGCTTTTACGACCTTAATGCTCTCCGTACCCCCGAAGAAAAGACTAGTCTAATAGAAATAGGCGAAACATGGTGGTGGGAAAGCAATCGTCAGTTTCCTATTAATATTTTCTGTAGGGAACAAATCCAACCATATCATTATGCTATAAAAACATTTAATAGCAAAGATACCCGTGTAATTCTTGGGCCGGTTGTAAATCTAATGAATCTTACACTGAAACGTGTAAAACGTAAATCAGTTCAACTTATCCGTAAAGTTCGTTAAGTTTTCACAAATGAGATTCATCTGCACAACGATCACATGTGCATAGGCTATAGCATGTGCCTTCTTAAAAAAATACTCATCATTCTCTGGACGAGTCCAAATCTCCATCATCACCGTAGTCCAATCTTTCCCAATCAGATAACGTTTCGCAGGGCGAATCATAGCCAAAACGGCCGCTAATTGTTCTATCGAGGTAGGCCGCATTTGTCTCAAGATAGAACCATGCCCGTTCACGTGAAATAAGTTGTTGACGAAGTCGTCTTCTAGTAGTAGATCCCATAACGGTTCTGTCTCCAATAATTTTGTAAGATGTGTTTTATCTTTAACACCCTCATACACACTTACATTCAAAAAATCAATCTTAAAATAACCCCGTTCTTCTGCTTCGTTGTAGTCTAATGTACTTATTTGATCAATAGGGTTATATGGAATACTTGTACAATATACGCCAGTATTATGTTTCTTAAAAGTACCAATACGTGCATCTATATGCTTGAGTACATTTAGTGCTCGTGTCCTATCAGCAAAGTCAATATCGATATCTGGCATTATATTCCACTTTCCTTAACTACTTCTTTGACTAGTATAACGTCGGCAGGCAATTTCTTAAATTTATTAAGCCAAAATGATGGATCTATCACTGTCTGTATATGAGCTAGTTGTTCGTCGCTGAATTTTTGTAACATAGATTTACCACTAGCACTATTTAGAATTAACCAAGGACTTATTTTTCCGTCTTTGATATCATAGCAAGCACGACTTAGACTAACATACAAGAAATAGTGATTCCATTGTGCCGAATGATCATCTGCCCACGTCATCATTGTTTGGATCGTTCTTTGGAGTGCGGTTTCGACGGACTCAGTTTTGATGAGGTCGAAGATGTATTGTTCGTAGAGCTCGTCTCTACACCAGTGGTCGAGTTTAACGCCACTGGTGATAATATAATTGGTAAATCTTTCCGGGTAGAGAGGATTAACATTACTGATGAAACTGCCAAACTTAATAAAAGCGTTATAGTAAGGGCTTTTACAAAAATCTTCATAGGTTTTTTCCTTTACGTTAGGCTGTGCGTGTTTGAAAAACTTTTGAAACGCATCAAATGCCAGTATTACATGTTTTTCACCTTGTGCCATTGCCCTGCGTTTTTGTTCGCAAATATGCACAAACAAAGTTTTTTCTTGCATAAAACCTTTGTTACAATATCCGCAAACGTAGGGTTGTTCAACTAAAGACATCATTTGAATTTCTTAGCAATAGTGGCTTCATCCATACCATGCTGTCTAGCCAGGTCCTTAATTTCTTTATCTGATGCTAAATCCGCTAACATTTCTAATTCATCCAATTTACGATTAGGATAAATCTCTTCAAGAAATTTTAATTTTTTACCACCTGTGCCTGTTTTTTTCTTGGCACCAATCCAGTTGTGATAAAAAGTTTTTTCGCCATTCCAACTGCACATACACAACAATAGCCACAATAATTTAGGATGTTTTTGTAAATCATTCCAGTTTTTATTAAAGTATTCATTAACAGTTAGTACAAAATGTTCTTGTATTTCTCGTTTTTGATCTTGAGCACTACTGATATATCTGTTCAAAATAAAGAGTTCACTCTTGAGACTTTTTTGTTGTTCGGGCGTCATTTCATCCCATGCCGCGCGAACATTCAAGTCTACAAACGCTATCTTTTCTTTTAATTCGATTTTATCACTCATGTTTTTCTTTACTTAGTTTGTATATCATTATAGCACGATCCAAGGCTTTTTGTAAAGTCACATTGGTCTCAGCTTCTCGTCGAATTTCTCCCCACATTTTATCTTCCATTATATGTTCGTGTAATGGTCGACCATCACTAGTACGCGGATCAATCAACGGAGTAAATGTGGGATTTTTAGGATCGTAATCCCAGCCAACTACTTTCCGCAAACTAGGATCTTCTCCAAATTCTCGTGCGTAGACTGTACCGCCACTGCGTTCATATATGTAAGTTGCACCTGGTTTAAGAGAGCCCATTTATCTTTACCTTAATTGCTTCAATCTCATCTTTAAGGTGTAATTTCAGTTTCTTAAGTGTTTCAATTTTAAGATCATTTTCATGATGATTATAAAGTTCAGTGATTTCTTTATCAAATGCATCGTGTTTTTCCTGCAAGTGTGCCACGTGGTGCTCTAATTTTTCTTTGGTAATCATACTTCCTCCTTGGGTACAAGTTTGGCATCAAATGCCATTACTGTTCGTGTTCCTGTGCCTTTCCACGGATAAACAGTATGCGGTACATAACTGGGAAAAACTACATACGTTCCTGGCTCAGGATCATACTTCCATGTATCAGCCATGATAAATCTACTGATATCTCTAGTAATCGGCAACCTGAATAACAGTTGTCCATCACTAGGTTGTTTGTCTTCAAACTCGGGTGCCGTGATATAAATGTTACCACTGATATTGCCGCCCGGATGACTGTGCATTTCTTGATAGTCGCCAGCTTGTTGTTGTATAGTCCAGATACTAGTGACTACAGGGCGACAATATTTTAGATCTTCAGCGGTGCTTTGTTGTGTTACCATTTCCATGTAGGCAATACAAACACTTTCCAACCACTTTACTAACCACGCAACATCAATATCCAGTTGATTGGGATAAACTTGTATTTGCTGACCACCTCGAAGACTTATTGTATCAGATGCATCGTTAAGTTCTGGATGTGCATGTAATTTTTCTGATAAATTAAAAATTTTACTGAATTCAACCGGGGGTACACTATCAGTGAACATGATCACGGGCTGAAAGTATCCTATCTTCAAACTCATAGTAATTTATCCAATTGTATGACTTCGCTCTGACGACTAATTTCTTTTACAAAATATGCACAGTCGGGCTGTGATCCGCCCCTTGTAGGAGTTGCAATCAATTGCCCGTTTTTCATTTTAGGAAAATACCATTTAACATCATTATAAAAATTAATAATTTTAATAGGCCTGAATTCAAGTCTAAAACTACTTAATGGATTAAAAACTAACGCCTCAAATCCTCGATCATTCAAACTGGTCAATGGTAGTATTTCAATTTCACAACTACTTGAACTATCTCCGACAGCAATACACCAATCAATAGGCATTGTAACTTCATCGTTACCGATTTGTAATACTATTGCTGGACTGTTGAAACTTTCTAAAAATATCAGTGGCATAAAGAAAAAATCTGGATTCTGTGCATCACTATTATCTAGCACGGCAAATCTAGTATTTTCGTCTACTTCCTCTGGTAAGTTGTTTAACGAAAACGTTTCGTTATCTAATGTTAATATCTGCATAATTCCTTATTTAGACCAATCCACTTTTTCTAAAGTAAATGGATATTTGGCTTCCTTGTAAAATTTCTTTCTTTCTGTAAGATGCCTTTTAGCAAACTTACATGTGGACGTAATGTCCCATATTTGGACAAAGTCCTTGTCTTCTGCCTTACGGATGCCTCTACCTATACTTTGAATAACTCTAACAAACGACTTACCAGGCTCAAGAAGTACCATGTTAAAGATACGAGGAATATTAATACCGACAGCCGCGACGCCATAAGTTGCAACAATAATTTTATTATCGCTTGTTTTAATTTCGTCATACTCTTCCTTACGATCTTTTGTCTTAACTTCGCCTGATACAAATACTGCTTCTGGTAACTCGTTTATTAGAAATTTGCCTGAATCGATTCTATTAACTAGAACTAGTGTGTTACCTGAGAGTGATATTTTTTTAATTAATTTTGATAGATAAATCATCCTGTCATCGTCTGTGACAAGATATTTTAATTCTTCTTGATATGTCTTAAACTCGGGTAAATCTATTAATTGTACAACATTTACATGACATGTAGACAATACGCCCATCTCTTGTAATTCGTGTGCTTTAATTCCGCCAACTACTGGTCCAAGACTTGCAAAAATAGGCTGTGCTTCAAAATCCCCTTTAGGAACTGTGCCGGTTAGTCCCCAGCGTATTGGAGCATTACATAGGTTTTGTGTGAGTAAATTCTTTAATACTTCGGCTTTGGCCATGTGAACTTCGTCAACTATAACTGTCTTAACTCCGTCAAGAAATTCTGCTAGTGTAGTGATATCATGCTCGTGAGCTTTTGATTTTTTATCTAAAATATTAAGACTTTGCCAAGTACAGATGGTGTGCGTCTTGTTGAGATCCTTGCGATCTCCGTAATAGACACCTACATCCAAACCAACTGCAATGAAATCTTCTTCTGTTTGTTCTACAAGACTTTTGTTAGGAACAATAGTAATAGTACGACCATATTTTTCTGCCAATTGACTCAAGGTTGCCGTTGTAATAGTTTTCCCGGCTCCTGTTGCAATTTCTTGTAGACTTTGTGTGTTAGTTAAAAATGTATTAATGGCATCAACTTGATAATCACGCAACATGATAGGTTGGCCTTCTTGTTGGTGTCCTTTAGGCCATACTTTTCCTTGATCCGCCCAGTATGTTTCCGTTACTGGTGTAAACTCAATGCGAGGAGTACTACGCAGATCTTCTAATTCATCAATATCTATATCCATGTTGGTTAGTATTTCGAGACATTTTTCCAATTGACTCAAATAACCATTTCCGCCGAGGCCAAACATACTGACTTTACCGTCCCAACGTCCTAGTTTGTATGCAGGACGATGGCGAGCTGTAGGATCTTCATACTTGAATGTGTTGGTCAGTTTTTTACGAGCTTCTAATGATAGATTCTCAAATTTAATATTAACCTCATCCCGTATGACTAATTTTACTGTCATTATCCTAGTATCCTATTATCAAACATTGTTTCTTTTTCAGCCCATTCAATAATCAAATCACAGCAATTGGCATACACACTAGTTTTGCCATGCCTGAGACCCATTTTTGTATCCAATGCCACTACACTCATAGGAGTCCATGCAGTCTTTAAGAAAAACTTTGGTAGCTTACCGCTCATTACTACTGCCACTTGTGTGTCGCTTGTAAGATTATAATTGTATTGTTTTTCTTTAATCAATTGGTTAAATTTCTTACCAGCAGTATCATTAGGTAGTCTAAAATAGACACCTATTTTATCAAAAATTCCGTTGTGTTCTAATGCAGTTGATAACATTTCTAAATTTTCATAATACTTGTCATTAACAAATGTATCAAACACTATTAGCATAGGTAAACGATGTAATTGTTTTAGAGAGTCAACAACACTGGTTAGATTGTATTCAGTTTTACTGATCCATACCTTGCTTTTATTACGATTGGCCACATATTCTATTAAGGTTTCTCCGGGATTTTTTGGATCTTCTGTAAAATATTGATAGCGTACACTTCTGTCATTTATGATGTTTTTGTCTATGGCAGTTGACAATCCGAGGTCCTCGGTAATGGCCTTTTGAAAGTTTTTATGCTCAATATTTGTAATTAAAAATTGGTCTCTAAAAGTAGTTTCTGACCAAGATTTTATGGTAGCATAGTGTGTCTTAATCAAGGCATCAATTTCAAAGTTATAAGGCGTTAATGCTTCTACTAACAAGACAATATTTTTTTCAGTAAGGTCAGCAGTGCATATTTTTCCAGCAGATGACTGAATAAAACCTTCAACTGACTTTGAAAGATCTGCTATAATTTTGCGAATTTCTGAAGAAAATGTAAACTCTATTTTTATTCCGGATTCGCCTTGCTCGTCTTTATAGAGATATACTTTTCGTATTTGTTCAATTTTTCTAAATGGTCTACTCCACGATGGAGTAGTAACTGCCAACTCAATTGCCTCATGAAAATTCTTTATTTTTTTGGAATTTTCACGCAAAATCTTCAAAATTAAACCTGCTTGATTCTCAGTAATAAATGCCGGATGAGTTACCGATGTTGCTAGACTCCTGAGTACGCGACTGTCTCTAGGGGCAATTAATTCCTCAATAGTAGGTGATGTGTCGGCCACAATAGCTAGAAGTAAATTGTCAGTAGTAGTCATATATGTTAGTGTACACTAAGTTAATTGTAGAATCAACCTTTTAGAAAAAAATAGGCCTCAATATTATTTAAGGCCTATAGGTATAGTTTTGAGCAGATTAGTTATACTGATGCATCTTCCATACCGGCAACACGTAGTTTTACAATGTTAGTGATTTGCCATTGTTTCTGATCTAATGCTTTTATGATTGCCAACCATTTGTTGCGTAGTAAAGCAAATTCGTTGATAATTTTTTCCATATCAACAACATCTGCTTCACCTTCTACATATCGTTCACAATCTCTACTACTAAGAGCACGTTGATAGTTTTCAAGATATTTTCTAAAAAAACTACTTTTAAGTCTGCGTAGTTCTATGTTTAGATATTCTAATATTGCTTCAATTTCCTGTAGCTGATTGAATCTGTGTTCAACTACTCCAGGCATGCTTGCTGAAGATTTTTCAATATTACCAGTCAGTCGACATTCTTTTCGGGCTTCTATTAATTCACCCTCAAAGAATGCCACTGCATCCGGTATGTTAGAAATGTCTTTTGCAATATCAGTATACCAACCCATTAGAAATCCAATTCGTCGTAGTCTTCTGTGTCGTCTTCGTCATCATTCAAATAATAACCAATAGCTTGGTCTAGAGTTTCGTCTACACCTGTGGCATCTTTGAATACGCGATCCTGTACACCAAAGTCAGCAAGCAAATCGACATAACGCTCTGCCACTGTCTCTAATTGTTTTTTGTCTATATATTCGACAAACATTAACCAGATATCACCAATTTGTGTTTCACTCAACATTTTCTTCTGTCTCCTCGGGAATAGTAGTTGTTAAAGGTTTAATATGATAATTGTTCATTATCATATCTAATTTATCATCTTTCCATTCTTTTCGGTAGAATTTGAATTCTTCACCAGTAGTAGGATCAACATACTTTAGTCTGTTGCCTTCTTGTTTTAATATGCCTTGTTTTTCTAACATATCAACCATACCGCTGTAAGGATTCATACCTGTTTCATATGGTATCTTAATCTGCACAGTTTCAAAAGGCTTGCTATAACGAGTTTTCATAATTTTACAACTAGCACGAATACCCATTACATCTGACACCTTGTTGCCGTCTTCGTCTTCTTTCAATTTCAATTTTTTCATAGCAACAACAATACTACTTGCGTAGACAAATCCTTGTCCGCCGCTGATCTTGTCATCAGGATCAAACATATCTTGACTTGCGTATGTATGGTTAGTACACACCATTCCGACATTATAGGATCCAAACATATTAACACAATTACGCACTAGAGCTGTAAGTGCTTTAGGTTTACGACCCATGTCGCCCTTTAGATCTCCCGCTTCAAACTGATTGATATCGGTAGGGGTAAGCAACATACCCAATGAGTCTATGACAAATAAGACCTTAGGACGTTCTGTCATTTCTTTGTACTCTTTCATGAATTCGTGGATAGTTTTAGCCACATCATCAATCATAGCCATATTGAGCTTGAGTAGTTTATCTTCGCTAGTGTCCACACCCAATGCGTGTAACCAGCTTTCGTCAAGTGCATTTTCGCTGTCAATTAAGATAACATAAATGCCTTGTGCTTGTGCATTGCGTACTAGGTTACCTGAGCAGATAAAACTTTTTCCTGCACCAGATTCGCCTGCAAACACAGTAACTTTACCTAGCGGGATTCCTTTGTGGAAATCGCCACTGATTAGATAGTTAAGCGTATAATTGCCTGTACTGACCCAATCTGTAGGATCATTAAATCCTACGCCGAGACCATCAATACTCTTGGTCAAGGTTTTTCTAAATTTCGATAAATCAAAGGCTTTTGTAGCCATATATTAATACTCCTAAAAAGATAACCCGAGCGTACAACTAGGTTGCAGAGGCTCGAGCCGTGTTTTGCTTTACGCTTTTTGACGATTACGAATCATTGCCAAAATGTCTTGGGCACGTGAGTCGCCGCCGGCACTTGCTTCAGCTTTTGGTGCTGGAGCAGGAGTAGACTTAGCTACTGGTGCTGGTTCATCATCAAAATCATCGCTCACTGCTGGAGCAGAAGACTTAGGAGTTGCTTTATTAGGATCGCCTGTTGCTTGACCCATACCTGCTGGTTTGAAATACTGTCCCCAACGTTCCATGTCATATGGCTCGCCATCAACTGAAGCTTCAAACATTTCTTTCATGACTTTTAATTCAACTTCGCTTGGCTTCTTAGGCAAGAAGTCTTGCAAATTAAATAAACCATACTGTTTGATAGCCGCTTGTTCGACATCACTCAATGGACGCTCGCGACGTGCCCAACTTGATGTTGAGTAGTCAGCATAACCTCCCTTGCTACCTTTCTTCATACGATAGTCTAAGCCATGTACAAAGTCAGTTGGCAAATCTTCCAATTCTGGATCGACTAATGCCGCACGAATTGATGTAAAGATTTGAGGGCCAATAATGAAACGGCGGATTGGATTTTCTGGTTGTTCTTCAGCTTTTTCGCCAAGTCCGTCTTCTACAACGAAACCTTGGAAAATGTAAGAACGTTTTTTCCAGTACTTACGACCCATATCTTCCAAACTAGGATCCTTAAACCAAGGACGTACTTCTGAAAGAATTGGACATGTATCGCCATACATTTCTACGCATGGGACTTGTACTGTGATGTTTTTGCTTTCTGATTCGCCTTTGATGCCTGCAAAGGGAAGTTTGATCATTGCACGTTCAACCCAGAAAAAAGTATTGTCTGTGTTGCCGTCTGGTAGGAATCGCATAACAGATTCTCCACCTTCTTTTAAGTTCCAGAACGGATAAATTGATTTATCTCCGCCTGTTCTTTCTCCTGAACCTTTTTGTTCAGATTGTTTTAGTTTTGCTCGAATTTCAGCCAAAGTTGCCATAATAATCTCCTATATTAGCCTTTAGTTTTTTGCCTATTATTGTTTTACACCTTGTAAAACAAAAAGTGCATATACATAGTATACGCACTTTTATTTAGCATTGCAAGAGAAATCTTGCCTGAAATATGAGTATTTTACTCAATTAACGATAATGAACCAAACTAACTAGTCTTTGAATTTCATCAAGCTCAGTGGATTCGGCTGTCATTGTGCCTGGTTGCCCTGGGCGAACTCCTGGTTGTCTAGGAGCTGATGCCGCTGGAGCTGATGCCGCTGGAGCTGATGCCGCTGGAGCAGTTGCCGCTGGAGCAGTTGCCGGAGCAGTTGCCGCTGGAGCAGTTGCCGGAGCAGTTGCCGCTGGAGCAGTTGCCGGAGCAGTTGCTGGAGCAGTTGTGCCTGCCGCAGGTGCCGCACCAGTTACCGCCGCACCCATTTGTTGCGCTTGTGCGCCCATCTGTTTTGCCATATCCCCTGCTTGACCTGCTTGTGCCATAACTGCCTTGCCTTCAGGACTATTAGGATCAACTTGTTTGCCGTTAATAGTTACAGTTTGTCCATTGGCGCCTGGTGCAGGGGCCGCCGGTGCTGTAGGTGCAGTTGGTGCAGTTGGAGGTGTAGGTGCAGTTGGAGGAGTTGTTTCTGCGGGTGCTGTAGGTGCCGCGCCGCCAAATTGTTTTTGTGCCGCTTGGGTAGCTGGTCCCATAATACCATCAGCTTTAATTTTTGCGCCCTTGGCGATCAAATCTTGTTGAAGTTTCATAACAGCTGGATCTGATTTAGCCGCTGGTTTAGGAGCAGTTGTTCCTGCTGGTGCTGGATTTGTTCCTGCTGGAGTACCACCTGTAAGGCCGTTCCACGCAGATTTGGCCGCACCAGCAATATCTCCAAATACGCCTTCAGCTGTCTGTTGTTCAGATTCTGCTAATCTTTCTTTCAAACGCATGGCACGTTCAACTAGTTCTTGTTCTGTAATTTTTTTCATAATTAATCCTTACTTTCTTAAACCTGCAATTTTTAACCAGCTACTTAGTTCATCCATAGATTCTTGCATATGAGTTTGTGGTTGCTGATCCATTGTCTCTAATTCTGACATCTGGTGATTCATTGCCGCATCGCGTGGATGTTCTTGATTCATACCAGATAAATGACGGATATGACCTAATTCATCATTACCGTCATGACTTGGATCCATCTTATCAATCATGTGTAACACATGACGCAAGTCTTCTTCGGTAGCGTTACTAAACTCGCCGTTCTTAAAATCTTTAACAACTTTAGTTTTTGCGCGAGTTCCGCCAATAGTAAAATTTTTAGCTTCTTTATTCCAAAACCCACTTATACTCTTAAGCATTTGATGTACACCATCTTCGCTGTCGTCTTGATCAAATCCAAAATCTTTTGGCTCCATACCGCACCCGTGTATGCAATCATGTAGTGTCATTTCTTTATGGCCAAAATCTAAAGTAGTATCTAATTTTGCGCCATGTTTTTTAGCTGTATGTATTGCCTTAATTAGTCTAGCCTTAGGATGTGATCCACTTATACTTTCTGCCACAGGTGGTGCGCCTGGTGCTCCTGCTGCCGCTTCTGCTCCAGGTGCGGGTGCTGGTGGTGCTCCTGCTGTTGCTTCTGCTCCAGGTGCGGGTGCTGGAGGAGTTGCTTCTGCTCCAGGTGCGGGTGCTGGAGGAGTCGCGCCTGCCGCTCCGCTTGCTGGTGCTTCTTCTCCACCAACTGGTGTATCAGACGGTGTGTTTAAGGCCTTAGTTGCTATAATTTGTTGTGCAATATCTTTTGCTTTAGGAATATCTGGTTCACTTATTTTTCCAGACGACAAATCTTGTAAGTACAATTTAATTGCAGTTCCTACATCATCTTCGTCTGATAAACCTTCTAAATACTCATCTGTAAACACTTGACTATCTATAATACCTTTTAGACTTAACACAGCATTGACACCGTCAACACCTGGCTTTAATCCAGTGCTTATTAGTTCTTTAAGTTTATTCAAAGCTTCTGATTGACGAGCTTGATCTTTACTAAACAGTTCGTTTTTTCCTTCGTCGTCTTCACCATCTTCGTTAACGATACGGTCTAAGAAACTTTCAAACTGTTCTTCTGGATCATTAGAGACAACATTTGCAGGATCTCCGTAATGCTCACGATATAGTTTGTCAATTGCGGCTCTATGTAATCCTGTTTCTGCTCTAACTTCTGCAAGTGCATCTTTGTACTCTTCGCCTGCTTCCAAATGATGACGTACCTTTGCGGCAACTGAATCGCCGCGGTAGCCGTTATGTATGTTGCCGCCGCCGGTCCCAAGGTTGTCACTAGTTTCATCCATATCATCTTGTGGAGCGATTCCTGCAAGTTCTAATTCAGCAATAACTATATGCATTGGTAATTTAAGTTCAGTAGCAATAATATCAACATCTTCGCTAGCTAGTGCATCTATATCATGATGTTTCATATAATGATGTGCAAACTTAATTACTTGATGATGGAATCTACCCTCATCTAAAATATCTTCTGGTCCCAACTCTTTAGTTGGAATATTTTCTCCAACTAGTCGATAGATATAAGGGAAAGCTGTTTTTAATTCTTCATTAAATGTACGAATTGTTAAACGATCAATCCAGTCATTTAAGATTTCTTCTGGGATGTCCTGTGACTCATTTGCTTCAAAACTTTCTGCAAATGCCTTGTAATATGTAGGACGTTGCAGACTTTGTACTTCTTTTTTTACAGCTTCTATTCGTTCGTTCACACGACCATTGATGTCATCCATAGCTTCTGATAGTGTGTTATTACGACCTACATAGTTTTTGAATTTACGCAGTTGTGCTAGTTCTTCGCTTAGACCGCTAATATGTTGACCAATGGTATCATACGGATTGCCGCCAGCCTTGATATGCTCTGCCAACGCACGAGCACCATTAAGATGTTTATATGGATAGCGGAAACGTTCACCTTGGGCATTTTCAATATAGATACTTTCTATATGCATAGTGCGGCCAGCGGCTAGTTCTGTATTGATAGGTTGACTATGTTTAACAACTAGTCTAGCCTCACCTAGATCCTGATAGCTCATTCTTGTTGTGCCGTATAATTTACTTTCCATAATTGGTTCCATCGGTTCTTGTTCTTTACTTTTTGATTGAAATTCGTAATCGCGTTTATCTAAATTATTTTTGCCCATGTTTTGAATATCAAAATTTAATAATCTATCTTTAGCAAATGATCTCAATCCGCGAATAAATCTAAATGCACCTTCATGCTGTTTATTGGCTAGGTCGCCGCTAGTTTGCACAACTACACCGTCATCATCGTCGAGCGTAATTGTTATGGTTCCTAGTTTTTTCCCACTGTCGAGATATTCAAATTCAAAGAAACGAGCCTTGGGAATATCTTCTTTTTTGCTTAAAACATCAGCATGCTGATCCCCGATTTTAATGTCAGAAAATCGTGTTTGTATTTTGCCATACAGATCCAATGCAATTTTATCTAAATTCGTGTTCATGTTATATTTATCACATACCTGAGGAAACGAATATGGGTAGCGGCGGCTCCCAACTGGTGTCCTCGTCTAATTCGCTGACCACACGCATGAGCTCAAATACTTGCGGATCCCATTCTGCTAGTAATAAACTCATACGTACTATCAACAACAGTGCAGAAACTAGGTCATCGTGCTGGCCTTCCTTGGCCTTAAAACTAGTTCCAGCGGCTATAAATGTTTTAAGTTCGCTGATCAACGGGCGACTATTTAGGGTTAATTTTTCTTCTTCTATTAGGTATTTTACTTTGGCGCATGTACTGATTTTGTTACCAAAAGTTGTGTTAAAACCTTTACGGAATTTACGAACATGCCCTTTGCGTAGTGGCTCGCTGAGGAAAACTCCTGGAAAAGTCTCTTCTCCTAGATTATCAATAACTACAAGAGCACTTTCTCCCACCGTGTTATTTTCCACGCTGTAGTATATTTGATTGTAAGATTCTCCTCCAATTTCTTCAGCAATATATTTTATTATATCTCTAAAAATCTTTACCTGTCCCTGTACAGGTGTTATATTATGTTGCCATTCAGCTATTTGTACCATCTCAGGCATCTGGAATACTTCAATTGCGCCATAGTCCCCGCCGGTTCCTAAACTAGGATCTAGTGCTACAAGGTATACATGTCCGGGAGTGGGTTTTTTCCACCAGCGCACTTGCCCCATCTTAAATGCAGGTTCTCGACCATTCATTTCTGCCAGTTTAAGACTGCTGATTAGTGTTTCGTCAAAAACCAAGAACTCACAACCGTATTCACGACGGAAACGTTCTTCGCCGATACGACCCATCTCAGTTTTCTTCCAGTTTTCATCACGATCCGGATGTTCGTGCCACTCGGCACGGAATCCATGGAAGCCGTTACGACCTGTGCCGTCTTCTTTAGTGTTGCCAAATTCGTCAAACTTGTCTTGGCTGTCTTTCCAGATTATTGCGAATTCATCTTCGTCGCTGTTTGGAGTTGATGTAATGATTGCCCGTCCACCTGTTGCCAGGGTTGGTGAAATTGAGGTCCAAAATTCAGTTGCAATATTGGGTTGAACAAACGCAAACTCATCGCAATAAAGTAAGGATATGGACATACCACGACCGGTATTGCCAGTAGTAGTAGCTGAAACAATTCTTGATCCGTTTTCAAATTCAATACTCCCTTTATTATAATTTACCACACCTGCGCGAACATAGTCTTCACACAGTTCGTATCCGTAACGAATACGTTGCATAATTTCCTGACTGCCTGTATACTTGTGGGCGGCCACTAGAATAGTTTGATCTGGGTGAAACATGGCATACCATAATAGATAACTTGACGCACAAGTGGTCTTACCACTTTGACGCGGTAGCATGTTGATGTTAAACCTATAATCGTGATAAGCGGCAAGCAATCTCTCTTGGTATTCAAAAGGTTCAAATTTTACCTTGCCCTTTACCGGATGCTGAATATGAAAAAAGTTTTTGGCAAAATGTAAATAGCCAGTCTGAGGGTCGGCACACTTCATCAAGTGTTCAACTTGTTCTTCTGTGAACTTTTCTTTAGTGTGCGCTTTTTTAGTTAAGACGCCGTCTAGTGATTTTGCCATATGTTTATTTAATCAAAAAAATAGACCCCTTAGGGTCTATTTGGCACCTTGGACAGGGTGCTAACTGCGACGAAACTTAACCGTTTAATCTTTTGTTTAATGCTAGCATAGCATTTAATTCTTTACTTTCATTCATTTGTTCTGGTAAGGTTGGAGTATGGTGTTGTCCTAAACTTGATTGAATATCATTTTTCATACGGTTTCTTCTATCAGCCGTAAGTTTTCCTTTTGAGCTGCCTTTGCTAGAGATACTACCGTATCCCCAGTTTTCGGGATCGTTGTGATGTTTAGGTAAATTACTTCTAGTATCCAATGGATCAGTCCAAACTGTATCTCTGTCAAATGTAGAGCGTTTTTGTCCAGGATCTTTTTTAGGTCTTTCTTTTATACCGTATCCGTAATCTATGCTATCGTAATCGTCACTATCACCTTTCTTTTGAGTAAACAATTGGCCTTTGTACTTAGGATCACGCCATTTGGCAGATTCTTCCATGTCTTCATAATCTTTAGGATCATGTTCTTCATAGTGATAATACTCTAACGCTTCTTGATGGCTCCAACCGTATTTTCGCATTAGGTGTCGAATTTTTTTCTCTTCGTCGTCATCGTGATGAGCATTTTCTTTTACATCTTTCTTAGACATTTTTTCACTTTCACGACGAGCTTTGTCACTCATGTTAGTTACTTTACCCCGGCCATTTTTATCTTGGGCCTTGCGCCATGGAGTTTCTTCTTTCCACTTAACAACTTTACCATTAGCATCTTTTTCTTCTGTACGCTCTTCTTTAATTGCTTGATACATTTGACTCAAACGATTTACTAGACTTTCATTTGTGTGTTTAATTTTTGTGTTGTAAGGATTGCCGCCGCCTTGTTTCTTGGTAGGCTCTGGACCACCTTTACTGTTCATATCATCGCCATGCATGGTAACACTGTCAATTCCGTGAACATGATGTCCGCTGTCGCCATGCGCACTATTTCCCCATGTTTGACTGTCATCGTCTAATACTTCTTCTAAATCTTGGTCTGGAGGTGCTATTTGTTCGTCAGCCATGGCTCTTACCATGTCTCCCATGATTGGTTCTTGATGATCGTGCCCATCGTGATCGTGTGAGCCAGTATTACCTGTTTCAATATTATGTAGAATGTTCATTAGATCACGAACACCGCCGGCGCCTGTGCCATGAAGTGTAATATTCATGTCAACATTATCTTGTTGTTTAGGAGGTGTGCTTTGACCCATACCTCCAAGCATTCCGCCCATAGGACTGCCAATAATGATGCCTTCGCCGTCTGCTGGACCATCGGTGTGTACTGGAGCGACTGGTTTGCCCTCGTCGATTCTTCGTAATTTAGTTACTAATTCTTGTAAATTCATTTTCCTAGTCCTTTGAATCCTGGCACTTTAATTTGTTTGTTAAACAGATTACTAACTTTAGTTTTTATTTCTACTTGTTTACCAGGAGTTTCTTTGTCGTGCCTAGGATCGCCCTTGGCTAAAATTTCATCGTTGACACCTGTATATTGAGTACCGGTATGTTTTTCTTGATTTAATTCTTTTAAGAAATCCATCATATATTTTTCACCAACTAAGTGACTGTTGTCGCTAGGATCTTGTATTGTGCCTACAATAGCTTTGCCAGTTCGCTTGTCATACTGATGATTAATTTCGTCTTCTTTTTCTTCTGCTAGATTCTTAACTTTAACACTTGTATGTGTCAAAGATAGCACTGCGGCTAGTTTATCTTGAATTTGTTTATTTGTTGCTGGATAATCTGTAGTAACATCAAACACAGTCATGTTGATGTTTTTGTGTTCTGGAAATTCGCTGTGGCGTTCTTGGATAGGTACGCTTTTACCTGCACTAACAGAGCTTACGTGAAATTCGCCTAGTGCGGCTTTAATCTTTGCTACAGTATCTTTTGGGCACTCGGCCGCAATTTTTACTTTGAATTCGTAAATCTTTTTGCTTTCTGTCAGGTATTCTTTGAATGATTTCATATGCATATTCCAGTATTGTATTTATTTCATTTGCTTGAGTTTTTCTAATAGACTATTGCGATCTGTAATGATTACACCGTCCCCTTGTAGTGTAACTCCGTCGTCTGAATTATTGGCATCTTGATCCAGTTTTTGCTTTTTTAACTGAAGATCAATCATTTTTAACTTTTTATCTAACTTGGCGGTTTTGGCTTGAATAGCATGCCCTAACATACTAGCGGCTACTTCAAATAAGCGTCCACTATAACGTGCTTCCACATTCATTCCTAGATCCATAATATCTTCATACGCATCTTTGGCCTTTTGTGCCAGCTCATCTAACTCTTGATCGCCAGCATCGCCCAAGCCTTTTACTTGCGGCAAGGCAGCCGATATTTTATCAAACTCATCAATATTGCGGATAAAAGGAGCGGCAACTTCAGCTTTGCGTTGCTCTTTTTCTTCCTGCTTGATAATTTTCTTACTTTCAGGAAGATTTAATAGTTCTTCAAGTTTTTTAGTCATACAATTACTTATGCTCAAGTCTGACTGAATATATCATTTTCATTTAGTATTCTAAATCGAATACCCTGTTGTCGGCACCAATGGTTAGCCGCAGTCCATTTGGCTTGGTTTTTTACATACTGTGCTTGATTGTATTTGTTCTTTCCCACACGTTCCAGTATGGTTTGACTAGCTGGTTTGATTTCAATCAGCTCGGTTAGCACCCTGTTATTTTTATCTACGTATTGAATAAAAAAATCTGGCACATAAACTGTTTGGCGTTCAGTCAGTGGATCTCTATAGGGGATTTGTATTGCTTCGCTGGCCCATTTTACTACTGATTTGTTGTTATCACAAAAATTCATAAATGTCCACTCCCAGCTTGATCGATAGGTAGGAACTTTAGTGCCCACATACTTTTCGGGGTGTTTCATCATAAATTTACCGCGGGCAAACTTAGTAGCCATGTTAGATTAAAATATTACGTGCTTCGTAAGTATTGGTCACAGGTGCAGATCTGTAACCTAACAAACTTGTTCTATCTCTACTGGCATTTAATACCTGTGCTACAACTTGACTAAGTTGCACATCGGTTAACCCTTTTAATGTGTCTAACAAAGTAAACACGTTGACATTTTCTGTTCTAGCCTGAGTTAATAATACAATAGCGACACTATTTGCACCGGTTTTGTCAAAGCCTCGTTTGATGAAGAATGCCACAACTGCTTCAATTTGCCCGGCAGGAAAACTCATAGGAGTTTTAGACAGATTGTTAAAAAATGTTTTAACAAGCTGTGCATTAGTTAATTGTGTGATTGGTAAATTGCTAGCTGACATTATGAAAATAATCCTGAAATTGCATTTCCTACACTTGAAGCCGCATCCGATACAGCATCAACTGCTGTGTTGATAGCAGGGCCAATACCAAGATCTGGAAATTTAATATCACTGAGACCGCCAGAAGAGCTACTAAATTTATCTAATAAATTTGATCCAATGCCAATTACACCAGCTGCCAAACCAACTCCAACACCTATTGCACCAATCTTGCCTAAAGTGTTTATAGGTGAGGAAGATTCTTGACTATTTTGATATGTGTTAACTTGTGCCAAAGCCGCAGACAATGCACCTGGAGCAGTAATTGCAGTTGTGCTATTGACAAAACTTGGGCCGCCTGCGTCGAGATTTGTTCCAACAGATGATTGTAATGGACTAGGAACAGAATCATAATGTACTACGCCAAACCCTTCAGGGTTGTCTGCTTCTACTTTACCTAAACTGTAGCTTATTGCTTCGCACTGAACTTTCATATCAAAGTCATTTACACCAGCATCGCTGTAACTTAATTTGTTATGATTCCAGCTGGTTATGATAGGATTGACTAATGTATAGCCTACATACTCATGTCGTGCCATTTGATAGATTTTGATGTAATTAAAAAATGGCACAGTACTTCCTGCATCGTATCCATAATTTGCTGGGATTGTACTGAATGCCTTAGTTGCATTTCTTGCATAGGCTCCAGGAATATTGGCTGTAATTGAGTCTGCATAATAGTAGGCATAGTAATTTTGCCACATCTGATTAATAAGACCCATATTGTCGTCATGAAATTTGATCGCAATCTCTCCAGGCTTGTGTTGATATTGTACAACTTTTTTTCTGTTGTACTGATTAATCATTTCTGTAGATATGGAGTAATTAGGTAAGTCAACAGTTTTAACCAGCATATTAATTTCTTTACCATATGTGGAAGCTATAGACGGATCTCGCAATGCTTGAGTATTAATACCAAACGCCACGTGGAATAAAAATTTATGTTTAGGGGCTAGTCTAAACTGATCGACGTTGAATAAATCAGCCGCGTGACGCTGATCCCTTAGAATAGTTCCAGGGTCTTGTACAAGATAATTATTAGGTGTGAATGCCATACAGTATTTATCGAAATAATAAACTACGCACTTATTGAACGCCTATAATAAAACCCACCTAAGTGGGTTTATATTATTAAGAACCTAATACGCTTGTTCCACCTGGGAATTTTTGTATTGCTGTTGCGGCGCCTAGTGCGTTTGTTGGACTGATTTGCACAGCGTTATCAAACTGGATACTTAGATCAATCATAGCAGGACCTTGATCACTGTACTTCAAATCTGTATAGTTTGTGCTTACAAGATAGCAACCATAACACATCCATGATTCTAAAACAGTTGGTGTGCCTGATCCGTTACCACCGTCTAACATTTCAATACGCATAGTAAACTTGTAGTCACCTGCGCTTGCGGCTGAACTTTGTTCAAAGAAGTCAAATTGCTTTTGATTTTGCTCGCCTACTAGGATAGTCACAGCATTTGTAACATCATCACGTAGTTTAACTGCAATAGGATCCCATGCTGGTTTTCCTGCATAGTGTATAACACTATTATAGATTTCAATCTTTTGATCTGCAAATTTAACACTTGGACGAGCTGCCTCGGCCACTTGTTTTGTTAGCTCAGTAGTACTATTGCCTGACCCAAAATTTTCAAATGTAATTCTAAAACGATATTTTAATTTTGGCATCAACAAGCCTTGTGAGCTTGCTGATTGATCCGATGCTAATGGTACTGTAAAATTCGATAAGGCTGCTATTGCCATAATGTTCTCCTAATTATTTGCCAAGGCCTTTGATTGCGCCAGTATTTTCTAAACGCATTGGAATATAGATAAACTCCACTGCCTTAACTGGTTCAATCGCAATATCAACCCATAGTTCTGAACGATCTATACGTGCAGGTGTATTGTTTGATGAATCACATACAACTAAGAAGTCATACAATGCACGTTGAGCTGTTAATTCTAACAACATTTTTTCAATTTGTTGTTTGATCTGATTACGTGTGATAGTATCGTTGGGTTCAAATATATATGGTTTAGCAATTTGATTCAACTGATAACGTAGATAAATCACTAGACGTGCTACGTTGATACGATCTAAACTGCTTGCGACCAATTGACGTGTTTTTTGTCCGTATACAACTAGACCAGTACCTGCTAGATATGTAATTGGATTTACATGGATTCCAGCTAGTGTATCGCGTTGACCCAAGTTCAATGCAACAGTTTGGAATTCTCCTGTTTGTCCATCGACATATCCAACGGATGCCGCATTGGTTACACCGCCACGACGTACACCAGCTGGTGCAAACCATGGATAAGAAACGTTGTCGCTTAGAGCGATTGTACGCAACATGATATGACTTGGCGGAACAACAATGTTGTTGCCTGTTAAATCTTGTGTGTAAGCCCATGGATAGTAGATAGCTGAATAAGCATTTGTAGCGATTAAGCCTTGCTCACCGTCTATTACTGCACCTGCTGTGTTATTACCCCAGTTACTTAAACTTGTAGCATCTGGTGTCAAACGTGCTGGAGGATCCATAACAATAAACGCTGACAGTCCGTTGTCTGTATTCAAACCAATCAATGCACTGAATGTTTCTGTGTATCCTGGGCAACTTAACAAGTTATAGATAACTGTATCTGGTTGACGGATATTTTGATTTGCTTGGATTGTAGCTTCTAATGCCTGTAATACTACTGCACGTTGAGCCTTGCGACCTAGTTGTGCAACACCCATTGTGTCGTTAGCGGCAGCGGTTACCCAGCTGTCTGGATAGTAGTTGGTCATTAGTGCGTTGTTATAACGAACGTTCAAACTAGTAGTGTTGGTATAACCTACACGATACTTCTTAACGTTATAGCCACTGCGACGTGTATTCCATAACAACATACCTTTTGGATATAGTGCAGGATCTGGACAATCATAAGACACGTAACTTGTGCTCAACAAACTTACAATAGTTGCTGGAGTGCCTGCGCCAGTTTGTACGCTGTTGTTAAGGCTGTTGTCAGTCCAACGTGCATCAGCAAATACAATACCGTTGCTGGTTGTATGATCTGTTTCATCCATGTTTATCCACTTAGCAGTTAGGCTATTATACTTGTAAACATTAGGAAAATTTTCTAAATTGCTTGTGTTGATCCAAATATCGCCATTGGCTAGTGGAGTACCATCGCTTTGTGCTGTTGGTTGGGTAGCACTAACGATTGGACCCATTGGGTCTGTAGCATTAACGCCTGTTGGGCTTGCTGTACCTGCATAAACAGCTTGGTTGATAGCAATAGCTTGTGTTGTCAAATAACCACGCCATGCTGTGCCGTCATTGATCATGATGTCAAATTCACTTAGTGAAGTATCATACCATAGTGTGCCATCTGCGGGTGCTGTTGTTGGTGGTGTTGGACTAGCTGTTACTAGACCGTTACCAGTTGTGCCAACAGTAGTTGCCCAGTTGCTTAGTACATAAGTTGTCGAACTAGCGCCCGAAACACCGTCAATCTTAGGAGCACTGTAGTTGAAGTTTGCTGATGTACCTGGTGTAAACAACTTGCTCAACGGAGTATTACTTCCGTCAACAAATAGTATGTCTCCGCCTTGTACATGGCTAATACTAATACTGTTGTTAGCATTAACAACAATACTTACTAGTGGATCGCTCACTGCGGCTGTAAATGCTGTTGCAAAAGCTGCCGCATCGCTTACTGCACCAGTAGCAATAAATGTTACTGTAGCTAAAAGCGGAGCAGTTGTAGGTAATACTGCTGAACCTGTTTGGCTTGCTTGTACAGTAAATGTATAAGTTTGTGCTGTAAATGTGCTGGCTGTAACAATATTACTTGTAGTTAATGTTGGACCAACTGCATTACGGAAATAAATTTTGAAGTCGCCATAAGCTGGTGAACCTTCATCATCGTTGTATTTTACATATAATTGATCTAACGCTAGATTAATACCACCGCCTGTTGGATCTAAATTGTATAATGCTGTATAGTTGTCTTTGTACAAGCTAACAGGTTGACTGATCCAAGAACTTGTTGCGGCACTATACTGCTTGACCATCCAGTTTGCACCAAGATTGATTGGTGTTGATTTAACCCATACAGAACCTGTTGGGTAACCGTTTACTGTTGTAATATTGTCATAGCGACCATATGTCGGAATACTTGTGTGCGGAGCGATTGTAAACGCTGGAGCTTTGTAAATCCAAGTTGGGCCGCTTTGTAATGTTGTTGTAGTACCTTGATTTAGTCCAAGTGCAGACACTGCTGTACCACTAATTGTAACGTCAACACCTGTTGAATACAAATTCAAATAACCGTTGATTGCGGCTGCTGTAATACCTGCGGCTGTTCCTACGTTAATGGCCGCTGCCAATGCTGTTACAGTTGATACACCTTGAAATGTTGTACCGTTAATGGTCAACTGACTTCCGCCTGTTGTTAATGTACCGCTTGCCAATGTTTGGCTTGCGCTAACTGTATAACTTGTACCTGCTGTTGGTGTACCTGTTGAACTTGCACTTAATGTCCAAGTACTTGTACCACCACCTGACGCAAATGCGCTACCTGTAACGTTAGCTGTAATGTATGTAAATGCTGGAGTAATACCAGTAATCACCATGCCAACTGCTATAGTTCCGCTAGCAACTGCTGTTACTGTTAGTGTTGTGCCGCTTACTGTACCAGTAAATGATGCAGAATTAACTGCTGTAACTTCTGTACCAGCTGTAACTGTGTTACCTGCATTGCTTAAAACTTCACCAACTGATACGCTTCCGCCTGTTACTGTGCTAGTTACTGTTAGTGTTGTACCAGCAATTTGTCCTGTAAAACTTGTACCAGTAGCAGTTAGTGTTGGGTTAGCTACAGTACCAGTAGCGGCTGGCCAACTTGCGGCCCATGCTGTTGAACCAACTTGCACCCATGTGCCACCAGCTGTATCTGTTTTGCCTTTTTTGTACCATAATTTATACAATGTTGTCAGTGCAACAAGAGCATAGTCGCCTTGTTGCCCATAACTGCTCAATGGCTTGTAGTTACCGTCAACTTTAGTGCTGTCAGTAATAACAGTAAAATTGCCTGCTAGTTGTTGTTCTGTAAATGTTTGTCCGCCAGTTGTAGTTGCAACGTTGGCATTCCACTGGAATACACCGAACGCACTGGTTGATGTGTTCAACCAAAATGTGCCATCTGCAGGGTTACCTGTTGGAATAGTTGCTGAACCTGCTAATTGTGCTGTGTTTACATCTGCACGTACTACATAAGCACGACTACTAACACCTAAGAAGCTATAAGCGGCCTGTAGACCGTATTCGTTCAATTCGCCAGCATTGATAGGATTGTTTTCTGCGTCAGTTTGGAAATAAGGAATACCAAATGTGGCTCCTAGATCCATTTGACTAGTTAGCAAGTATACCTTACCTGCGTTAGCTTTGGTTGTGCCTGGAGCAGTGCCTGTTCCAGCTGAATTCATTTTGTCTTGTTGTGTAGCAACAATAATTAGGGGTACGGTTCCGGGTGCGGCCGGTGTGTAGAAACTTTCGTCTATTACGGTTACGCTTACGCCTGGTGAACTTAATTGAGCCATTGTGTTATCTCCATGAGTACATGTTCTTAATGTATTTATGGCAATTTGAATAAATGGATGGTTTATAACTAGGCAAAAAGGTTCAAAAAAGGCTTAAATAAAATATGAGACCATTATGTGGGTGCGGAAGAGCACCAGTAGCTGTTAATTACTACAAAAATAAACGACCATACTATAGAAGTCAGTGTGGTGCTTGTTTGCGGGGAGTCCTAGTGCCTAGATGGGCAAGTGCAGGTTACAAGATGAAAAACTCATGCGATAAATGCGGATTTAGGAGTCCGCATCTTGATGTGTATAATGTGTTTCATGTAGACGGTGACTTAAATAACTGCCACCATAGTAATCTCAAGACTGTGTGTGCAAACTGTCAGCGGATTCTACATAAAGAGGGTGTCCGTTGGCGACAAGGTGATCTTGTGCCAGATTTATAACACCTTTAACTTGGGTGTACAAGTCATCAATAGTTTCATTGTTGTCTAATACATGGTCAAATTTAGTGCCAACCCAAGCTGTTTCACTAGCATGGATTCCATAACTAGATAATTTTTCCTTGAACATTTCCAATCCGCTATTGGCATATTCTGCCACTTGATACCATTCAGGTTCAGGGCCACGGACCACACGAATAACTTTGCCTCCAGCGGCTTTAATTGATTTAATTTCGTTAGGAAAACGGCAGTCGCTAATAACAATATCGTCTTTACTATTGCGTAATTTATTTTCTAAACTGGCAATCCAAATATCATCATGGAATGCCTTGCGACATACTTCTGTGCCCCAGTATTGTAGTACCCATCGAGGAGTAAGATTAGGCATATCAAGTCGGGCACTCCACCAAGGATCTACCTGTTCACGCCATTCGCGGGCCATTTTTGTACGCCCTTCCAACATGGTTCTATCCCAACCAAATACTTGGGCTACTGCATCTTTCAAACTGTTGGCAAAACTTTCTCGTCTAAATCCATGAAAGTTAGTCAAATAATCGGCAATAGTGTCTTTGCCAGAACCAATAAATCCGCATACACCTATAATCATAAGAAACCCCGTAATGTAGTGCTAGTATATAACACTTTTATTACGGGGTCAATTAATTAATTACTCAATTATACTGGAACTTCTTCCCACTGTACTGAATAAGCTGTACCTGATGAACCTGAAGCGGCACTTAGGTAAAATTCTGCGTATGCACCTGGTGGAAGAATCAATGAACCTTCCAAATCATAGTATGCACCACCAACTGAAGCTGCCTGCGCACCAACAATAGTGTGAACTACTGGAGTTGTACCACCTGTGCTAGCCGCTGTACCAAAAGTTGCTACAGAGTAAGCAATACCTTGACCTTGTGCGTTTTGGCCGTTTACAAAAGCGTTACGTGTAGTAGCTAGTGTTGTGCTTGATGGAGGTTGTGTTGTAACACCAGTTGCTAGACCATATAGTGTAGCAGTTGGAGCAACAACGAATGCAAAACCTACTTTATTGATAACCAAGTTAACTGAGCTTGCTAATGGGTTGAATAATGCCAAACCTGTGTAAGCTGAACCTAGTGCAATAATACCGTTTGAAGCTGTTTGTGCGGCTGTATTTGCAACAAACACGTTACGACGGTAAGTTGTTTCGTAATAACGACCGTGTAGTTCGCTAACTACTAAATCGCCTAATTGTCCTTGACGGATTGCTGGGGTAGCGCCTGGTTGGTTAGAACCTGCTGGTGCGCCGACTTGTCCTTGAATTAACATTTATAAATCTCCTTAATTGATCGGGTTATTGTTGACGGTCTGCACGTCATTGCGTAACCCGTCGATATCGTCATTAATATTTAGCCCTTGAGCCAAAATAATGTTCATTACACGCAATTCTTGCAAGACTTGATCCATAGTTTCTTGCATTTTTTGTATTTGTCCACCGTATTCTGCAACGTTGTTAGACTCATAACCTGGCGCTGTGTCATAATAAACGTTGATTTTATCACTTGCATTTAGAGATGCTGTACTAACAGCCAGTGTAATTACACTACCGTTGATATTGGTAATACCTAATCCTGGAGCACCTGCAATATAAAGCGGTGTATTTCCTGTAACATCCATTACTGCATAAAGTTTGTCGATGTTAAAAATGCCTGGGTAAGCACTGAAATCCAGTGTACCTACGCCTGCGGCACCTGGAGTTAAAATTGGTTGAAATGGTAATAATTGTTTCATAGTTGTCCTTAGAGTGCTAGTTGATAGGCTAACATGGTAGTCAAGTTAGGTACTACTACTCCGTTTTGTTTTAGTGTTCCTGGGAAATTAGTAGTGCCAGTGCTGGATCCAACTGTCATCGTACCAGTTACACCAGCAAACAAGTTAACTGTACCGCTAGTTACGTTGGTTGTAATTGTTGCCGAGCCGCTGGCACCGTTGCCTAGTACACTAAATGTACTGTTGCCAGTGCTTTGTCCAACATAATATGTAACACCTGCCGCACCTTCATTAATTGTTGTGGCAGCTCCATAAGCATTTATAGTTGTAGCATTAGTATTGAATAGACTAACAGTACCAGTGCTTGCAGTTGTTAAAGTTGGATTGGTAAAACTTAAAACACCAGTTGTACTCAACTGCATCTGTTGACTGCCACCATTATAAAAACTCAATGGTAAATATGTTCCTGTACCGTTAACACCTGAAACTAGTTGTACATCAGTTGTACCATTTGTAGCAATTAAGATCTTACTAGCATTGGTTAAACTACTGCTGTTTGCCGCTTGCCATGAAGCCGCTGTTGCTGTGCCGTTTGGTACAACATATATACCTGGATTAGCATTAGTTGTTTTAGTTGTGAACACTGTGCGGCTGTTCACTGTGGCATTATCAAAATCGCCTGCTATCTGTACGCTAGATGCATAGGTAGTATTACCGTTTATTTGTGTAGAACCGCTGAGAGTAGTTGTGCCAGTTACTGTTAAACCATTATTGACTGTAGTTGTGCCTGTTGATGCGCCAATACTTACTGTTGTTCCTGCGCCAGCAAAATTAACTGTGGTAGCTGTTGTGTTTAGTAAGTTGAAAGATGTACTAGCAGTTGTTAGACTTGTACTAACTACTGGAGAAGTTAATGTCGGGCTAGTTGCAAATACTACAGAACCTGTTCCTGTTGCACCAGTAGATGTAACTCCTTCTAGTGACACATGTCCAGTGATTGTTGTTGTACCGCCACTGGTACCAATATTAAGATTCGTTGCGGCACCGCCAAAATTAATTGTTGTTGCAGTTGCGTTGAATAAATTTTGTGTAGTTTGTGTAGTCGTTACATCTCCGCCAACTGCTAGGCTTGTTAATGTGCCTACACTGGTTAAACTTGAACTAACTACTGTTGATTTTAATGTTGTACCAGCTAGACCGCTTGCGTTAGCTGAAATAATACTATTGGTTACAGTTGTACTGGTACCGTCTACTTTGACTCCGCCTAACTGTGTAGTACTAGCAATAGCAAGACTTATAGTTCCAGTACTGTTGACTATACCGCTGGTTGCTACTAGCGGAATAATTACGCCGCCTAGCTGAGTGTCGGTTGCTTGTTTCAAATCAATAGTAACTGCTACACTACCATTGTAGGTAGTTGCACCAGTTGCCAAAATACCATTACCAATGGTTAACACGTTGGCCAAATTAGCACCAATAGTGTATGTGCCGCCTAGACTTGCTGTTGTACCATTAATTGTTATTGAACTATTTGTCAATGATGAGTTGGCAATGTTTGTAATTGTGTTGGCACCACCGCTGATAGTCTTGTTAGTTAGTGTATCAGTAGTTGCACGACCTACCAGTGTATCTGCACTGGTTGGCAATGTTAATGTACCAGTATTAGTAATCGTGCTAATATTTGGTGCCGTTAATGTTTTGTTAGTTAGCGTTTGTGTGCCAGTTAGACTGACAGCATCTGTAATACCATATCCGCTAACAGTTGTTGGTAAAGCGGTAATATTGCTGAACGCCAGACTTGTGATAGGAATAGTAATGTTTGCACTACCATCGAAACTAACACCATTAATTGTACGGGCTGTGTACAGCTTAGTTGCTGTGGCCGCATTTCCTGTTGAAATATCAAAAGGAATTGTAATATTCTGACTACCATCAAACTGTACACCGTTGATTGTACGGGGTGTGTAAAGTTTTGTGGAGGTGGCTGCCGTTCCTGCCAACACATAGTTCTTCAGCGTGAGCAAAGTGGTGTTTTGGCTGGTTGGAGTACTGCCAACTGTGGCAGTAACCAAGGTCAAATTAGCATCTGCTAATGTGCTGGTTGTGGATAATTGCGAAAGTGTGGTGTAGGATGGCATAGTGTATTTATTGTATTTTGGTAATTATTAAGTACCTGTAGTTGTAGTTACTCCAGTATTTGTAATAGTCAAATTGTTGCTAGAACTATCAGCCAGTGTGCTGTCTGGCAAACTAAACAAGGCTAAGGTGTTGCTGTCAGTTTGTATAGTGCCTCTAGTAGCTGGTGTAAAGTAGTTTGTACCTACGGTGCTGCCAGTATATCGCAAGTTGTTGCTGATTCTAAAATCTCTTATATATCCTCTCCAACTACCAGAGCCGTTGTAGGCCACGTGCATCACACTGTTGAGCGGATTGCTTGAACCGTCGTGGCTTGCAGAGCCTGTAGCTGTACCTATACAATATCCATTCATATAAGCAGTATATGTTGTACTACTGGAGCTGGTGCTGTTCCAAGTGAAAGCATAGTGCATCCAAGTATTGACAGCGGGTGTGTATCCTGTGCCAGTTGCGGCTGTGACATTGACTGTACCTCCCGAGTTGGCAAAATGCAAGGCTCCAAGTGTATTAAAATAAGCACTGAATTCTGCATTTGATCCAATCCAGTCAAATAAACCCTGAACATAGGTTGTTAAATTGGCGGCATTACAGTAGAACCAACCTTCTATGGTGCATGTAGTGCTGACCGGTGTGGGATTGATATTAAAATATTGAGTTCCAGTTGTACTCAACATATACTTGCCAAGATTTTGTATGTTTATGTTGGTAATGTCAAATCCGCCAGTATTGGTTGCAGGATTTGCACCTACATCTGTTGTAGGAGCAGAATACAGGGCCATCCAAGGATTTCCGTTGATTCTAAACCACATTTTGTTGTTGGCCGCATCTACTGCCACATCAATGATGTCGTTGGGATTATATATTCTAGCTTTTCGTGTACCAGCATTAAAATCTTCAGCTGTACCAGCCGACGATGTGATTATGGTGCGGCCGTCGTCATATATACCAGCCGCATACGTGGCTGGAATGTTGCCCAAGCTGCCAGGCCATTGCCCTGTAGATGTAACGATCGATTGTTTAGCAATTCCAACGATTCCGTTGTCCGCCGCAGGCCACACAGCAGTATAGACATACTTAAAACTCATCATGACTTTGTCGTTCACACCGATAGCATAGGTAGTTGTAGTGGTATTATTACCGGTTAATGCTCTCATTGACAAATTACCGTTACTCAGTGTATTACCAGTACCATTATGTGCTGGATCAAACGTGGCATTGCTAACAAATGTAAATCCGCTCGGTACTGTGTAGGCGGTGGTGGTCTGTATGTCAAACCCAAGTCCAGCTCCGGTGTTGACACCAAAATTACATATGGCAAAATAATATTGACTGCTGGGATTAGCAGAATAGTATCTTGCGTAGTAGGCGGCCCACTCAGTTTGTATCTGTGCCAGGGTCAGCGCACCATTCCAACCTTGATAACACCAATGTCTGCGGGTGCGGCTTCTGTACCGCTTGCTCTGTTGAACAATCTCAATTGATTGGGTCCTCTAATGGAACTATTGGTTACTGAGTAGGCAGAGCTCAAAGGTTGACTGTTTGTTGCTGAATAGATTTTGCCCACACCTGATGTGTTGTCATACACTGCCCAGTCCAAATGCCATACAGTATCTGCTGTTTCTCCACTCAAGTTAATGGTGACACCATTGCTGTAATACACTTTGGGTTTACCATTATAGCCAGCCATGACAAAATCGCCAAGGGTTTCATTATTGGTATTGATTAAACGTCCTGAACTTGACGTGGCCAACTTATATGCCACAAATACTGTATAACTCTGGCTACCTGCGCCATAGTTTGGCCCACCGGCAATATAGTCGCCCATGGCGTCGCCTATATAAGTGCTTCTAAACACACCGCTGTTGGCGCTGTTCCAACTTATTCTACCATTGGTATTGCTAACGGTCAATGTAAAATTGCCAGTTGCGTCAGTTGACGCATTTGTAGGCACAGCAGAATAGTTTGCCGCATCTAAATTAAAGACCAAAGTAACAGGAGTCGGGCCAGCCTTGTGGCTCATGTTGTGCATTATTATACCAGTCATTATGTTAATCCTGTTCCGTTTATAAACCAGCTTGTACTGGTAACTTTAACCGCAGTGGCCATACCATATGCGGCCAGTGTTCGGCTTCCTGTTGTACCAGTACCACCTAAATACATGGTGTCAGTTGTTATAGCAATAGTGACTGTTGCTCCTGCTGCCGCAATAAATGCAATAGTTGTCCCAATAGGAAATGCTACACTACTATTGGCAGGAATAGTTACAGTGCATGTTGCTGTTACATAGATATGTTTTCCAGCGTCGCCTATAACAATAGGGTATGCACTAGAAACACTATTTTGAGGCATGCCTAAATAACCAATACTGGAAGCTGTACTAGACGTAGTAGCTGTTGCGGCAAATCCTATTACAGACCCTGTAAATGTTGGACCGGACAATGGCGCATAAGTTGTACTGGCTGTGCTAGTTGTTAGATAACTGCTTAGTGATGAAGTTGTGGCATACGAAGTCAGTGTGCTGGTCAAGGTACTTGATGTCACATAGGATGTCAGTGTGCTGGTCAAGGTACTTGATGTCACATAGGATGTCAATGCGGTCGTCAATCCGCCTGGACTAACATAGTCAGTACCGGCAACCGCGGCAGTGAGCGCATTTGCCCCATTACCCTTTACCATGCCACTGATAGTTCCAATAGGTGATTGATAGTCAGTACCTGCAACCGCAATTGTCAGTGCTCCGGTAGTAGTTGTGCTCTTAACAATACCAGTAGCTAGCGCACTGGTACCAGGAGCATAATCTGTTCCGCTAGTTGCCGCACTAATAACTGTGCCATTACCTTTTAGTAAACCCGTTAGTGTAGTTGCGGTTGCATTGGGACTACCCCAGGTTAAACTAGTTCCATTCCAAATCAACGCAGTGCCTGTTGTAACTGGAGCGGCAACAAATCCAGTAGTACTTGCGGCTGTTTGATAGGCCAACTGATTTGCACCACCGCTGGCCAAGTTGCTGGCTGTAGTAGATGTTCCGTTAAGAACAAATGTTTTAATTGTACTTAATGGAAGTTGTACTGTTGTAAGTGTGCTTGAGACGTTGGCGACTATTGCGGCGATTTCTGAGCCAGTTAGCGATTGTCCAAGACTTGGAAGGTCTGTAAATTTTGCCATAGATTATCCTATAACCATAGTCATAGGCGTTCCGCCTGCGGCATTGGTTTCTATTTCTTTTTCTAATTTGTCTATCATTTCCTTGCTTTCAGAAATTAGTGCAGTACCGTTAAGAGTAATGCCGCCTGAACCAGGTCCTGCAATACTAGCAAATTTGCTACGTGCTTGTCCTAGCATGCCTTTAGCAGTGGCCAGACTATAATCTTTCAACCATTGTTTTGCATACGGGTCTTGCAACAATACCCAGTCTGGACGAAAATTGTAACATTGAATTAATATCTGTTCGCCTTGAGCAAAAGGGCGTTGTAAAATGTCTATGATATGACTGGTGGGTTTCCATAAAAATTCAATGTAACTACCGAACATACGTCCAACTAATTTTTGATAGCCGGCAAATGCATCATAAGTTGCTAGACCGCCCATCATTGACCCTGACATCAAATATGTATTTGTATATGCCAAGTTAAAGGGTTCAAACAAAGTGCCGCCAGCACCGATACCGCTACGACTGCCAATAGCACGACGGAATACTTGGCGAACTGTAATAACTTCATCAGGTAATCTGTATTCATTTTGATCCTGTATTAATTCTAAGAACATATAGCTTTCTTCTACGCTGTTACTACTGCGTTGTCTATAGTAGGTTAGCGCACGATCTAGTGCTAGTTCTAAATGTGCAGGATCTAATTCTACTTCAACCATGCCATCGCCCAGCATTAATTTGATATATTCAAACACTTTATTGCGCTCAACTGTGCTGTTTGATTGGGTTGTTGATGGTAGTAAATCTGACATTTTTTGTTCTCCTATGATATTTATCACTACCATAAATACTATTATGCCACGATTATCCTTATACAGACCAGAAAAAAGCTCGGACTATAAATTCATAGATCGACAAGCCAGCGAGATGTTCCAAGTTGGGGGCACAGATGTCTATTTGCACAAATATTTAGGCACTAAAAATCCCACAATTGGTACCGCGGATCAGCCTATCTATGCTCAACAAAGCCCTACAAACATTCAAGATTTATTGTTCTTAGAAAATCGTGACAGAGCTTATGATAGCCAGATCTACAGAATTCGTGGTATATACAATGTACAAAATATTGACTTTAATTTGAGTCAATTTGGCCTGTTTATCGACAATGACACCTTGTACATGACTGTACACATTAATGATTTTATACACTACATTGGCCGTAAACCCATCAGTGGTGATGTAATCGAATTGCCTCATTTACGAGATGATTTTGCCTTAAATGATTATGATGTAAGTTTACCCAGATACTACGTTATTGAAGATGTAGGTCGTGCAAGTGAAGGTTTTAGTGCTACGTGGTATCCGCATCTATACAGATTAAAAATTAAAAAAATCACAGATGCTCAACAATTTGCAGACATCTTTAATCAGCCTGCCAAAGACGCCAACGGTGATCCTGATCCGTCTGGTAAATCTCTTAGAGATTTGTTGAGTATGCACAGTACAGAATTGTCTATCAATGATGCCATTGTTGCCCAAGCTGAAGCAGACGCTCCAAAAAGTGGTTACGAAACAAGACAATATTATACCCTGGCTGTTGATCCTAAGACTGGCAGCCCATTATTACAAACTGCTGACAGTGGATCCATGTTGGCCAGCGATAATGGTACTGAGGTAACTGCGGCGGCTGTAAATGCAGTGCCGCAACGTAGTGGTTATACTGGATACTTGTTAGGAGATGGATCTCCTCCCAACGGATATGATTTTGGATTTGGAATACAATTTCCATCTAACCCTGCCAAAGACGATTTCTTTTTGCGTGTAGATTTTTTACCCAACAGACTGTATAGGTTTGACGCAGATGTAAGCTCTTGGATTGCTGTAGAAGATGCAGTACGTATGAATATGACCAATAACGATACTAGAAATACTCTAAAGACTGGATTCATCAACAACAACAATTATGTTTATTTTGATGCTGTGGTCAGCGACTATGTAATATTGAATCAAGGAGATAGTGTAATTAATACTATTATTGATCCTAATGTAACTGGTCTGTATCTTGTGTTAAAATTGGAAGTTACCACACTACAATATGTTGTAGCCGATAATCCAACCATGTTTAGTACCTATCAATACGTAAGTCCTGCCGGCATAACCAGTAATAAAACACGTATTACACTACCAACTATTGGAAGTGTACAACAGACCATACCGGTTACAGGTCAATGGATTATAACGTTCTACAACACTAGACAATCTGAACGTCAAAGTCTTAGCCAAGCACTTAAACCTAGGGCAGATTTATAATGGAATTTTTTTACGATGGTCAAATAAGACGCTACATTACACAAACCATACGTGTGTTCAGTAATTTTGTAGTCAAGTACGGTGACGGTACGCTAGTTAGAATACCAGTCATGTACGGAGATGCTGATCGCCAAGTGGCCAGTATCATACGCAATAATAGCGAAAACAAAGTTAATAGTGTGCCTCGAATTGCAGTCTATGTAAGTTCGTTTGCCTTAGACAGAGATCGTCTAGCTGATTCCAGTTACGTAGGCAAAATACATATCCGAGAACGTGGCACACAGCTAGATTCTACACCTGGTAGTCCTACATATGGACAAATGATCTACAATGAAGATCAAGGAAGACAATATACTGTTGAAAGACTAATGCCAACTCCTTTCAAACTTACCATGAAAGTGGATATTTGGAGTTCTAGTAGTGAGCAAAAATTGCAAATTATGGAACAACTGTTAGTCTTATTCAATCCTAGTTTAGAATTACAAACTACAGACAACTACATTGACTGGACTAGCCTTAGCGTACTAAACTTAAACGATGTTACTTGGAGTAGTCGACAAGTTCCCGTAGGTGCAGATACTCCTATAGACATTGCCACTATTACTGTAGATGCTCCAGTATGGATTAGTCCGCCAGCTAAAGTCAAACACTTGGGTGTTATTACTAAAATTATTACTAGTATGTACGAAAATTCTACTACTAGCGGTACTTATATTGAAGGGTTAGGAAGCGATCCTATTGGCAGTACTACATCATTATCGACTATTTTAGATAAAGTAGTAACTGTACAAGGTCAAAACAATATAGAAGTTTACGGTAGTTCTGTTATATTATTACACCCTAATGAAAGCGTTATGCCCAATGAGCCCACTGCGGATCCAGCACCTGTAAGACAACAACCAGCGTTAGATTGGAATGAATTTTTAATTACTGCTGGTGGCAACTATGTTGCTGGTAGCAGTATGATATATCTACTCCAAACCAACGGGTCTTATGTAGTAGGTACATTTGCTCTAAATCCCTTGGATCCAGGAAAATTAAGTGTAAATTGGAACCCCGATTCGTTAGTTACAAACACCGGCATAGACAGTGCTGGCCTACTGGATAGTATGACAGGTTATAATGCCGCTGCCAGTTATAGAGCTAACAGCACAGGCACATTTGATGCTATCATTAATCCGTTAACTTATAATCCTGGAACCGTGTCTGCTGGTACACGCTATCTCATAATCGAAGACATTGGCAATGCGGCCAATACTACACCAGCTGTTGCTTGGGGTAATCTAGTCGCACATGCCAATGATATTATAGAGTGGACAGGTACGCACTGGAATGTAATCTTTAGTCACAGTCAATATACAACTACTATGGTCTGGCAAACGAATATATACACTGGTATACAATACTTATGGAACGGTGTTTCATGGGTTAAGAGTTACGAAGGTGAATATACGGCAGACCGATGGAAAATAGTATTATAAAAGAACAGATAGTATGTAGTGGCGCATTATTTTATGCTAAATCTACACGACGATTTTTACTATTACAAAAAGCCGCAGGTAAACACGAAGGAACTTGGGGACTAGTTGGTGGTACTAATGTGCAAGGAGAAACACCTTGGCAGGGATTGCAACGAGAAATACAAGAAGAAATTGGTCGTTGTCCTGATATTATAAAAACTATCCCATTAGAAACATTTGTATCCAATGATAAAGTATTTAATTTTCACACTTACTTGTGTGTTATTGAAAAAGAATTTGTGCCTGAACTAAGCGATGAACATCAAGGATGGGCTTGGTCAACCCTGGATCGTGCGCCTAAGCCACTACACCAGGGTCTACGTAACAGTTTTAGCAACAAGACTATTCGTACTAAACTTCAAACAGTCTTTGATGTAGTTGATTTAATGTAATGTTGGTTTGTCGCCAAATCGATCCATTTTAGCTTCTTTTAACTCGTCCACAATTTCTTCCATATCGTCGTCTCCGATAGTTTCGTTAACGTCAGTTGCTTCAAATACTTGTGGCGCAGTCTCATCTAACTCTACTTCAAAATTTATAAATCTAAGATAATGGAAAAAGAACGCCTTTAGTTCTTCAATGTCGTTATCCGTAGCATCAACAATGCCATGATACTCTACAAATTCTTTTACAGAATTGGCCAATAACGCGGCTTTGATCTGAGGATAATACCAAGTAAAATTCTTTGTGTTTTTATAAATTACATGCACATCAAATTTAGCCAGCTCTTGTTCATCCTCAATTTTTTCTTCAGGGCCAAAAAACTCAGCTTGCCATGCTGTTGATATAATGTCTTTTTCTGCAAGGTCGTCTTGCCAATCTTTAATTTCTGTATTATCTGTGCTCATGTGCTCTCCAGGGTTGCAACTATTTAACTAGATCCGAAATAAGTATACTATAAAGTGGAGTAAAAATATGTTTTCAAGAATACAAGATTTAGATCGTTACAAACTTGATTGTAAACGATTTACCCTAGGAATACAAGGCCAATCGGACGATGTTGCCAAAGAAGGTCAAAAACTATTTGAAAGTTTGAAACAGTCAGTTGAAGATTTTGACAACACTACTCGAGGACTTATAATAAAAACTGAAACTGGTGCCCATTTGGATCACGTGGCCGCACAAGACCGTGTGCGCGAAGCTAAAACAGCCATGGAAACATGGATGCTGACCTATGCGCCAAACACCCATGTAGAAGAAGTTATCCAAGATTTGGCTAAATAATAGCAATAAGCGGAGATTCTTAAATGACGACTCAAACCCAACAAGGCGTAACTAATACCAATCAGATAAATCCTGGCTTCCCTATTGTAGGTGGCGACGGTGCTGGTAGTAACTTAGTTATTAGATCAACCAGCAACGGCAACAAGGGTGCTGTGATATTCGATGAAGCAACATCCAGTTTTGGACCTAATTCAGGTGCAGTACAGGCGATTGGTGGTATTGGTTCTCAGAATAACGTGTCCGTAGGAGGACAGTTTATCAACATGCCTTATGGCTATAGTGTGAGCAACGTCATTATTCCGCCAGGCTTTGGCGGTGACTACAGAGGTTACTATAATCTAGTTCCCACAGGTGCTACCAGAGTATATTCAAGCTATACTGTAACATTTAGTGCAATGCCTGCACAAAATGCACCCCCTTTTATTGTAGGTCAATCAATAACTGTATCAGGCGTAGTTCCAGTAACTTACAACGGTGTTTATACCGTAACAGCGTGTACAACTACTTCAGTTACATTTGCAGTTAACTATACAGATCCTGGTGTTATTACTACTCAAGGATTTGTATTCCAAACAATCAGCGGAGTGAACGCACCTAGCATTACCGTACAGGCACCACAGTTGCCTAACAGTGCTCCAGCAAGTATTAATCCTGTAATGAATAATCAAACACTAATGGTTACAGCTGGTACTAACAGTGCAGGAACTACCACATTGACATTTGTTAACCCATATGGTAGTGCAACTATTCCTCCATTTGCAGTTGGTCAATATATAAGAGTACAAGACGTTACTCCTACATCTGGTACTATGAACGGTGTTTATGCTGTCACAGCATGTACAGCTACCCAAGTAAGTTATCTATCAACAGCAAGTGGTCCAATTACACAACAAGGTACAGTAAGTAGTGGTTATGTTGTTGGAACTAACGTGGTATATCCTGGTACTGGATATACTCAACAACCACAGATTACGTTTTCTGATCCGGTAGCTCCTGGACAAACTGTATATTATCAAGCTCAAAATGGATTTGCACTAGGCGCAGTTCCACAAAGTCTTGCTATTACTGGTCTATCAAATGCTACTGGTCCTATTGCGGCTACAGCAAACACTAGTATAACTGCTGTAAGCGGTACTACAGTTACCGTTGCTAGTACTACTAACTTAAACGTAGGACAGCCTATCCTAGTAGCTGGTGTGTCAGGCGGTATTCAAAACGGTCTATATAACGGTGTATGGTATATTGCGTCACTTAGCCCGTTTACACTGGCTACAACTTTACAAAACGCTTTATGGAATTTACCTTACACATTTGGTAGTGGATCTATGACAGGTACAGTTACAGTTACTAGCCAAATACCTACTTATATCTCACAAGGATTTGTAACATTTTCATTTTCCAGCCTTGGTAGTAGTATTGTGCCTTTTTATCCTGGTCAACAAATACAGATACAAGGTACTGGAACAGGTATTGCAGGTAGCGGAAGTTATAATCAGTACAACGGTACATGGATTGTTTGGACAGCTTCCAACACTACAGTTACTATCAGTACTGGTGTAACAGGTTCATTAAGTGCTAACGGTACTGTAACTTCATTGCCAAATGCTTGTCCAACATTGTTTATTAAAGCTCCACAGAGTAACGGACAAGTTTATTACTATCAAGTAAGCTATCCAGGTTATTTAGGAGCAAGTACTCCTACTCATACAGTAGGTCTTGCTGTTAATGGTACCGCAGGTTTAACTTATGTTGGTTCTGTTGCTACTGGTCAATCAGCTATTGGATACAGCGGCATTATTACAGCAGGTGCAGTACATCAAGTTGGTGCAGTAACTAATATTATAATTACCTTTGCAGGAACTGGCTATACTGCTCCTCCGCAAGTATTACTAAGTGGACCACAAGTTGCTGGTGGACGTCAAGCCATAGCAACAGCTACAGTTGCTAGCGGTAGCATAACTGCTATAAACATTGTTGATGCAGGATCTGGTTACTTATATCCACCAAGTGTAACATTTGTTGGACAGGGCGGTCAAACTGCCGTGGCCAGTGCTACAGCAGTTATTGGTAATCCTGGAGAAAAACCAATTGTATCTACACTAGTTCCTCAAGTGGCATTTGGTTCAGTCAGTGCTAATACCTATGTGCTAGACTTTGGACTGAACGGACATAATGTGGTATTTTTACAAACAGCGGCTTCAAGTACGTTCTACTTTGATAACTACGCACAAGGTTCTCCAAACGCAACTCCTTATAACAAAGGTTTTCCATTGGGACGCAGAATCATTCTTTATGTAAAGAATACTAGCGGTAGTGGTATTACACTAACATTTAGTAACTTGCAGGCAAACAACGCTGGTTCAACTGGTACTACTCCAACACTAGCGGCTAACAAAACACTGAAAGTAGAATTCATTGTGTTAAGTCAGGGTAGTTTGTTAAATCAAACTGGAGCAGGATATGCTGGTGGTAGTATACACGATGTATATGCTACAATGACAACAACCTAAACAACTATGCTTAAACAAAAACCCGCTAAGGCGGGTTTTTTGTTGACTAAAATTTTAATTTGTGCAGTTGTATAGTCACAAAAAAAGGATCTTTCGATCCTTTTCTTGTATAAGCGTCGTTGATTACGCTTGTGATTCAGTCCATGAAATACGACTGAAAATTGGGTTTGCATAACGTGTATCCAAGTTAGTTGCAAACACTGTGATAACGTCTGGACCGTCTGGGAATACACCGTCACCGCCAAATACGCTGTTACCTAAGTCTTTAACAACTGTCATATCAGCACTTGTTGAAGTGAAGAATGTACCACCTGAAGCGTTAGCGTAGAAAGCTAGGATAATATCACCACCAGTTACGATATCACTTGGGTTGTGATAGATAACTTGACTTAATGATCCTGAACCTACGCTGTTAGCTGTCCATAGTGCTGGAGTAAACGCAACACTTGCACAGTTATACTTAACTGTAATCAAGAATGGTCCAGCGTTGAATACGTCCATCTGGTACAACTTGGCTTGCATACGTAGAATAACGTCACGTACACCAAAGTTACGAGCAAAGCCGTTTGAACTACTTGGGCTTACACGCATACTAATCAATGGTGATGTTTGGTTAGGCTGTACAACCGCCGCTGTCTGACGTGGTGTTGTAAACACATATGAAATATCGCCGTCAAAACGTCCGTCCATAATAGCTGACACACCCCAGTGTTGTACGTTTGGTGCTAACAAGATGTTAGAATTCAAAGCGTTACTTAATGGATTACCAGTATTGTTATAGCTGTAGTGTTGGCTAGCTGTTGGGTTACCACGGTTAATCAAGAACACAGTTTGTGGTCCGCTTGTACCAGTAGACGCAATGTTAGTATATGCAGTTGTACCGCTGATACCAACAATCTTAACGTTTACATAGTTCCATGCTGGATGTGCCGCTATTGTACAACCAACAAACAACTGAGCCGCAATAGTTGCACTACCAATAGTAATTGCATTTGAACCTTGTGTTGTTGTAACACTGAATCCAGCACCGCTTGAGTTCACTGAACTTACTACTGAACTTTCACGATAGCAACCAATCAATTGATTAGCACCAATAACTACAGTTGGAGTACTAGTATAGCCATAACCTGCCGCTGTAACAATAACTTGTGTCACAGAACCGTTAACTACTACTGCACGAGCTTGAGCTCCTGCACCGCCACCACCAAAGATATTCACTGGTGGAGTACTGGTATAACCAACACCGCCTGATACCACTGGAATACTTGTTACACCGCCACCACTAACTACAATAGTACCTGTTTGAGCAACTGCTGTTAGACCTGCAAGTCCAGTTGCCCATGGAGCACTAGTACTCTGTGGAGCGAATGGAACTGAAATATTTTGGTTAACTGCATCTGGGTTACCAGTAAGTTTTTGTGTTGTTTGAGCTGCCACACCTGTGTAGAAGAACAATTCGCCGTCGATAATTACTTCGCCGTTGAACATCTGTCCTTTATCACCAGTACTGCTTGGCATAAAGTAACGACTTGCATCATACAAGCTGATAGTACCTGCACTTGGGCTTGCACTCATTGTGTAACCAGTTGAAGGAATATCAACAGTAATTGGGCTACGTGCTGGAGCATTAACTGCTTCAAAACGGCCTGGCAAGTTACCTGAGCGTTGGAACGCTAGATATTCACGGTTACCGTGTTGTACCTTGTGAGCGTACACGATATCACCGTTAACCATTCTAACTCCCCAACGGATAAATCCTGCACCGTACCATGTGTAGTCGATGTAGATCATCTGGATCTTAGTGTGATCCATGTTAAATCCTGTTGGTCCTGTGCCGTCCATAGTATCCAAGTTGAACTGGAACTGTGGAGTACGTAGCTCACGTACCATGTATTTCTTAACTGCAATATCTTCAGCAAACATCTTAGTAGTACCATATGTGCTGATAACAGTTGAACCTGTTGTTGTACCAGCTGTTTGATACTGTATTGTTGAACCGTCAGATGCAATGTTGATGATTGGCCACATACCGTTTGCGTTGGTTTGTGTAGCACCTACTACAAATATACGTGATCCAAATACCAAGTTAGTAGCACTAGAAACTGTACCACTTAAACCCTGTGTAGTTACAAATGGTGTAAACAATGTGATTACGTTTGTACTTGTGTTGATACCAGTTACAAATGTATTCTGTTGAACGTTTGTACCAGTAACAAAACTACCAATTTGAATACCAGCAACGGTGTTCATCGTTAGTGTAGTTGCACCAGAACTTGCACTTGAACCGCCAGTAGCAATAGTCAATGCATACAATGTTGTGTTAGCTTGGAATGCCAAACTACCAGTAACGTTAGTAGTAATTGGAGTGTTTAGAATAACACCAACACCACCAACTGCTAGACCAGCAACCACACAGTTACCTGGAACACCAGAACCAGTAATAGTCATACCTGGAGCAATACCGTATGTAGTATTTAGGCCAATAACCTGTGTACTTGTTGTATACAAAGCGGCTGATTGATAACCTGGAACTGAACCAATAATCAATGTGCTTGCAGTAGTTGTAAGAATCACCGCCTGGTTAATGTACAAGTTAATTGTCAAGTTAGCACCGTTGTTACCAGCTGTGTTGGTAAATGATGAAACCTGTGTACCGTTGGCAATAATACCTTGTGCCATTGAACCGCCAGTTGCTACAATGTTCATACCACTTGCTGGACTGTTATAGAATGCAACAACAATGTTAGCTGTAGTAGCTGTTGTAATACCCTGTGTTAGTGGAACAACTGTTGAGCCTGAAACATAAGTTGAAGCAACAAATGTGTTAGCTGGCAAATAACCTGCACCAGTAATAACAACTAGTTGTCCTGGTTGGATACTTGTAGCACTAGCCACTGTGATAGTTGTGCTGTTAACAGCAGTAACTGATGGAATTGAAGTAGCAACGATCTGTGGAATAGTACCTTGTAACTGATATGCACCTGTTACACCTACACCGCCTGAGCCAGCTGTACCACTACCTACTAGTGAAGTAAATGTAATACTTGTTGCTGTTGCTGTAGTCTTCATCTGTACTGTTGCAGTATTTGTGCTAGAACCAGAAGTAATATATGCAAATGGCAAGCCTGCTGTACCTGATGCCAACGCTGGAGTAGCCGCACGATATGCTGGAGTAATGTTCAACACGTTATCGTTAACCACCTGGTTGACTTCATAAGTTTGTCCACGGATAATAACTTTATCGCCTGCTTGTACTTGTTTTGTATACTGTGAACCAGTACCAATAACAATAGTACTACCAGTCAACACGTTGATTGAACCACGCATGATAGTTGTACCGTTACGACGAACAGCGTTCAAGAATGAACCATCATATTCGTAGAAGAAACCGTTTTGATCATCAAATAGTCCAAATCTAATGCATGAACCTGTTGCATAACCAACTTCAACTGAACCAATACCAACGCCTGGGTTGGTATCTGTTGGGCTACCGCTCAACTGTACACCAAAGCTACGTGCTGTTAGTACTACTTGTGGGCTTACACTATATGTGTTGTTATAGAAACCCATATCGGCAACTGCACTGGCGCCTGCCGCTGTAATGTTACGCAAGTTAACAATCGCACCGTATTGTAAACCATGGTCTTGATCTGTTGTAATTGTTGCAATGTTACCAGATACAGTAATACTAGCAATATCAAAGTTTGGTTTGAATGTTGCACTAGTTGAGAACTGAATTCCCTTACCAGCTTGGTAACGGAAATAACGACGTGTTTGACGCAATGCTCGAGCACCCGCCACTGGGTTACCAGAGAAAATACCGATACCGCCGTCACCTGAACGTTGGATTTGGAATGATTCTGGACGAGCATATACTACTGTAGTGTTCTGCAACACGTTTGCACTTGGCTGGCTAGTTGGAACACCGGCTGGCACGTTATATGTGAAAGTGTATGGGCTTGGTACACTTTGAATGTACTGTGGACCGTTACCGTTAGTGATAGCAGTTTGTAAACCACCTACGTAGATAGGAGCACCTGGTACAAAGTTATGGTTACTATAAGTAGTAATTGTGATTGTACGACCGTCTGAGCCAGTTGTTATTGCGCTGATAGGCACAATACTTCCAATGCCGTAACCTGCCGCATAGTATCCGCCAACGAATGCAGTAGTTTGTGCTTTTTGCAATTGGTTTGCGTTGAACTGCTGGTTAATTTTTGGAAAATATGAAAATGCACCTTGGATCTGACTAACAAATGCCGCTACAAATGATCCGTCGCAATATGGTTCGTTTTGTGTTTCAGCAATTAGAATTGGTGTACCTGGTGTTAAGTTAACACCGGCTGCTGTGATGTTGTTAGATACTTGGAATGCCGCATAGCTTGGGTTAGCCGCTGTACCTGGTAGAGCACCAATTGTAATGCTTTGTACTGTATAGCTACCAGTTGTACCTGTTACAGGGAATGTAAACTGTGATGTGCTTGAACTTGCAATAGCGTAACGGAAGTTACTGAACTGAGTGCTTGTACCGTTGGCGTCCACAATGTACACATATGAACCAGCATATGGAGCACTAGATAATGAAAGTCCAGTTACAGTACCAACGTTAGCGTTGATGCTGACTGCATAGTTAAGTAGTGTGAATCCAGCTCCACCGTAGTTGATTGATAGAACTGAGTTACTGGTGCTGGTATAGATACTAGCATGCCAGTTTTGTGTTTGGAAGAATTCCCACTTGGTTGGTTGGAATGAGTATTCAAAGTCAGTATCAATCAAACTTTGTGGTAGTGTTACACGTAGTTTGTTTGTAGGATCTTGAAGAGCTTCTGCTGGAGTAAATGTTTCCACATACTCGTCAATCATGATCTGTAGTTTATCAGTTGCATTAAACGCCGCTGTATTGGTGTTGAAGCCTAATACAATAGTTGTTGTTCCTGCACTTGCACCCCATGACACTTGACCTGCTACTGCTGTATAGCTAGTAGCTTTCAATGTTGTGTCTGAAAAGTTATATAATACGGTATTGTTGGTGACGTCAGTGATCAGAATCAATCTTTCTCTTGGTATGTATCGTGGAATTACGATAGTGGCGGTCGAAGGAGTGAATGTGTATGCTGTGTCAACTAATATTTTTCTTGCCATTTTGTTATTTCTCCAATATTTAGGCTTAAGTTCCTGTTGCTATATCTAGTGCAGTGAAAGGATAAGTGGTGTAAACTGGGTTAGTTACGTTACCTATCATTACTATTGCACTAATTATATCTCCATACTGCGGTGGACTTGTAAAAACAACTTGTCCAGCGGTTACTGTGTAATCGCCGTATCGTGTCAATGTGTTCCACACTGGTCTACTATTATTTAGCCAAGGTTGCTGATATACCCCATTTTTATGCACTAAAAGCTGAACAGGGTAAGTTACGCTTACCGCATTTCCGTTGTTTGTAGGGCTAAAAACAGTGGTTCCGCCGTTTATTGTGTAATTGGCGTCAGCGCCTCGATTCCAACTGTCTAACTGTGTGATGTTTGGTAAACTGCTACTAATGTTTGACCATGTAGGTGCTATAGTACCTGTTACTGTACCTGCACCCAATGTAAATCCTGTATTACCTAAATTGCTACCCGATGTGGTATATGTTACTGTAGTAGTTGAGCTAGCTGTAACGGTAAAGCTACCATTATAGCCTACTGGTGTTAGACCGGCTACGTTGATAGCTGATCCTACGCTGAACAACACATATCCAATGCTGGCAAATGTTAAAGTAGCTGTAGTTCCTGAACTGGCTACACCAGTTACTGCTATTGATTTGCTGGCGCCGTTGGTAATCAATACTTGCCCGGCTGTGCCAGCACTACCACCCATGCGCAATGCGCCTGTCATGTTAACATCGCCGCCAACATCCAACTGATATGTTGGAGTCATGTTGTTGACACCAGTTTTACCTGTTGATGAAATTGTGACTGAATCTAATGCATTTGTTGCCGCATTTACTTGTAAGCGAATTGCGTTGGCACTATAAGTTCCAATTGCTAGATCGGTAGTAGCAGATGCTAAAACGCTATATCCGGCGGCATTTAGTGAACCAATACCATATGCTGTACTGTTATAGGTTGTAGAGTTGATACCTAATTCTACATAGTTAGCACTTGCGGTACCAGCATTGTTATAGGCAACAATGTTTGCACTTGCATTATTACCAGCATTGGCATTTTGAATTGTAATCTGATTGTAATTATTGGTGTTGGATACAAAACTGGCTAAAATATTAACATCGTTAAATGTCTGTGTACCAACAGTGATAGCACCTTGATTGCTTAAACTACCTGTTCCAACACTAACTGATAAACTTGTCAGTGTTCCAACACTGGTCAAACTTGAGTTTAATACTGTTGAATTTAATGTTGCGCCAGTTAGTGTACCAGCTGCCGCTGTAATTGTACTTGTTCCACCCAATGTTAATGTTGAACCGTTAACAGTAATTGTGCTGTTGGCCAACATTGAATTGCTAACGCCACCACCAGCCAATGCTGATTGAATATTAGCAGTAGTTGCGTACTTGTTGGTTGTTCCTTGAGAAATTTGATCTGTAGTTAGAACAATAACACCAGTTTGATTATTAACACTTGTAATTGATTGAACAAAAGTAAAAACACCGTTAGCACTATTATAAGTCAAAGAATTGCTAGGATCACTAACACTCAATTGATTTAGAACATTTGACGATGTCAAATAGTTAACGTCGTTAATAAATGCTGATATGTTAGTAGGCTGTGTATAACTAAACACACCTGTACTGCTGTTATAGTTGATACTACCAGTAGCACTAACTGAACTTCTTGCACGAGACTGTGTAAAATACTGATTGCTACCTTCTGATACACTAGTAGTAGTCAAACTAGGTGTATAGTTGGCCACTGCTGTGGTTACAAACGCTGTTGTAGCCACCTGTGTTGTATTTGTGCCGGCTGTAGCTGTAGGAGCTGTAGGTGTTCCTGTAAATGCTGGACTTGCCAAAGGTGCTTGAGCAAAACCACCAACCGTTGTACCATCGTGTACTACTAGGCTGTTAGTAGTTGTGTTGACAATGACCTCGCCGACTGCACCAGTAAAGGTAGCATTGTCTGCTGTGGTTCCTCTGCGTAATTGTAATGTGGTTTTTGCCATCTTATTTTCCTAAAAATTTTAATCGCCCAACATGCTGTGCATGGTAAAACGTGGAACACCGTTGTTGTTACTTGTAGTTTGTACTTTGTAATACAAATAGATGTAGTTTACACCGCCCTGTATTCCTGTCGAGACGTTGTTACTAGTACCGTCTACACCGCAGAATAATACTTGTCCGTCATCTGTAATGAATCCTGACAAATCATTACCTGGTACGCCAAAGCCCATAATGGTTGTTATTCTCACGTTGCTAGGCATACGTGCTGGCCAGTAGTGATACCATCCACCTGTTTCTGGATCTTGTGTTTGATCGTTGCTAGATACTGCGGCAGCTTGTGAGCTATATCCTAAACTCAAACTACCATAACTGTTGGTTCCCTGACCCCATACGCGACCGCTTTCATCCAACATCATAATAGTAAATTGGCTGGTGGAAGTTGCGCCTTGATTACCCTGTTCATTGTTAGTAATAGTCACTACGTTGCGCGGACCACGAATCAATGCCCATGGACCAGTAGCGCCTTGAGCGTTAGTACTGTAGTTGCTTGACTGTGGAGAAATAGTATTTCTTCTGTTGTCGCCCATACCGTAGGTTAATCCTGTGTCTTTTTCACGGATGAACACATTGTTTGAATAAGCATCGCCTAGAATCCATACATTTTCTACCTGTTTAATATTATAGTTGGTAGTTTGATACTTAGTGAATCTATTTAGATAGTTACCTGCGCCATTGGTTACCTGCGCCGCAACTGAATACATAGGAGTTAATGGGCTCATCGCTTGAGGTATTGCACCAGCACCAAATAAACTGCCGTCGTTAGTTAGTATTAGTACCCAACGGTTGTTGGCTCCAGTATAATGAGCAAATGTCATCTTTTTAATGCCGCCAAATTTCTTAAAGTCAAATGGCACACGAGTAGGTATATCTCTATAGTTGTTGGTACTAACTTGCCCACCCATACCTAATTCGCCTGACCAATCTGATCCCCAACCCCATAGGTCACCGTCTTCATCTATGGCTAATACTGATCCTGTATCACCACCAAATGCAATAAAGTCAACAATCTTTTTGTTATCAAAAAATACGCCTGGAATTCTGATAGGCTGTGTTTGGTTTACATAAGAACCAGTGATAGTAGTGTTAGTTGTTGTTGCACCTAACCCTAGTTGTCCTGATTGGTTGTATCCCCATGCCCACATACTGCCATCGCTACCCAGTGCATACCATGACAACTGTAACGAACTTTGTAGACCTGATCCTGAAGAATCAACTTTAACAATCTTAGTTTGATTAAAACTGCGAGGTAGTGTGTCGCCTAACCAACCAGTTGTACCTACGTTGGTTACTCGGGTAGTGTTGTTGTATTGGCTAGTACCTGAATTGCCTGCTTGGCCCGATGCATTGTTATATCCTGAAAAATAAACTTCACCATTGTTAAATACCCAGCATGACTGGTTAAATGTTCTTACCCATTGAATGCATCTTGGAGGCAATCCATCTGGTGTAGGTAACCATGTGTTTGGTAATGCGCCTAGTCCTAAACTAGAAGCATTATCAGTAGAACGTAACCAATCTACAAATGTAAATGTAGCAGGTTGCCAACTATTTGTGTAATCTCTAATGCCTCGACCTACAGCGTTAAGGGACACACTAGACCAGCCGTTACTATAAGGAACACCGTCTGCTCCAATCCAATTTATAGTATTACCATCTGAAACTTGTGTATTTGGATAGTCACCATTGTTACGAGTCCAACCTAAAGGTTGATGGTTAGCAAAAACTGTGGCATACAAACGTCTAGAATCTCTGCTAGGGCTTTGAAATACTCTTACCCAATAGGTAGGATCTTCTGGATGTGTGTTACGTACAGGAGCAAAGTTAAAAAATACTGTAGGCGCTGTTTGATAGCCAATACCTGGGCTTGTTATTACCACACCGGTAACTGCACCTGTTGGTGATATAGTGGCATATCCTTGAGCGCCAAAACTGCCTCTCAAGCTGTCAAATCCAAATGTTACCAGTGGAGCTTGACTGTAACCAGTACCTCCGTTAGTTATGATTACGTTAACAATACTGCCTTGGCCGTTGATAACTGCTGTTGCTGTTGCGCCTTGGCCTGGCATACCAGTATACATATAAAGATCGCCACCGTAACGCACTATGTCGCCATACACATAAACTCTGTGAGGCGCCCAACCACGTTTGAACTGATTACCACGTACAATCAAACGGAAATATTGTGTTTCTAGATCAGGACGCTTGTCTACAAAATAAATTTCAGGAGTTCCAGTGTAAGAGGATTGTGTATTAACATCCTTTTCCATGGCAATTTTCCACTCGTCTTGAACGTCTTGCAAGCAAACATAAGCGGCATTGTTATATTGTACTATATCGTTCTTTTTGTACAGTGTAGATGATTGCCATTGGCCTCTGTAGCTAAATTTGAATTGAGAAACGGTTAATCCCATGATGTTGTCCTGTTAAAATCCTAGATTACTTAGGTAATCGTCGTGTTCTTTTTTAAGTGCTGTTAGTGTATCTATAGTATATTTATCGCCAACTGCTAAGTTGGTTAATACTGTAAATAGATCCATGGTCAGCTTGCTTTTAATATCTTGTAATTCTTCTCTTACTACCCATAGTTTGTCTTTTACTGAATCAAGGTAGGCTTTGTCTGCTGGATCAGTGACATCGTATATTTTCATTTGAAATTTTTCATCGTTGTCAGCTGGTATTACCACAGCAGTATCAAAACTATAAAACTCCTTGTCGTCCACAGTGCCAAGCAATTTATAACTGACTTTAGGAATAAATCCGTCAAGATGTTCAGCATCTTGAAAGCCAGTTAAATCTCCAGTAATGTGACTAAGAATTTTTCTCATGTTACCTTGCATATTGTATGTTAGTTGGCATGAATACGCCTAGGCCTTGTGTGCCGCCGCTAACGTTCAATAGGAATCCTGTAAAAGACATACTATCTGCTGTAGTTACAGCCACGTTACCGTTGCCTTCGCCCCAAGCAAATACTTGGCCACTATCAGCTATAGCAAACATGGCATGTGGATAACTTTGATCAGTGTTGCCCCAACCGCTAGGCATAAGTTGTACTAGCTTGGTTCCAGGTGGAACATAAGTTGATACTGGATAGTATGTGCTACCACTTTCGTCAACTGGATTAGATGTACCGCCAGGAACGCCAGGGTTGCCTAGTTCGCCATAGTAATTATAGCCTTGGCTGAATACTTTGCCGGAAGCAGTTAAAAATGTAATGGTTCTGTAAGCGCCTGAACTGGCAAGATGTATAAACACATCTACCACGTTTACAATTCCTTGACTGCTACCTAATGTTAATGCTAGAGGATTATTTGTTGATGTTATCAACTGTCCAGTAGCAGGTGTAGTAGCACTGCTATAACCCAGTGTGTTATTTCCAGAAGTTAAAGTAGAACTAGCGCCACAGATATAAGTTTGGCCGTTTACAGCTCTTACAACGTTTTGTACAAACGCAGAGTTATCACTACTCCATAATAGCCAAAAGTTTGTGATAGAACCGTTGATACCAATTGTTGATTTAGTTAATTGTGTTCTGGTAGAAGCAATAGCATTACCAGAAGCTCCGTATGCATCTGCACCAGTTTGCCACAAGAAACCTTGACCATCTAGTAACATAAACGTAGCATTAGAACCTACGTTGGCTGCTTGCCATTTGGTAATACCAAGACTAGTAGTCGGTGTCCAGTTTGTCATTTGTGTTGGACGATATCTAGTGTTAGTATCGTTAGTACCCAATTGGCTTGCGGCATTATAGCCCCATGCATACAAGTTGTTCTGAGCTGTACGTGCATAACTAACGCCTGAACCTGCTGGGCCCATTGCCAATATGTCTATCACACGCTCGTTATTGAAATATGTACGTGGCAAACGTTGTGCGGTCCACATATCACTTGTGGTACCTAATCCCAATTGACCTACGTTGTTTGCACCCCAAGTCCATACGTTACCTTGATCATCTAATGCTAATACATGGTGTGCATCACTAGCTGGGCCATAAGGAGCTGAAATTTTAATAATTTTTACATCGTTAAGACCAATTACACGCTTAGGCATACCAATATTAGTGTTATCACCTGTACCCAAGTATCCTTGTGAATTGTTTCCGTTGCCCCAAACTTCACCGTTATTAAACAAATAGTGAGCCCACTGATATCCAGCTTCGATTTGGATGCAACGTGGCGGCATACCATCTGGGGTAACTAGACGGCCTGGACCGCCATTATCACGACTGTTCCACCAATCAGCATGATTGAATGTTATTTCTTGCGGGAAACTAATTTGTATAGGAGCAGTACCGTTACCGCCGTTAGCTGTGTTATTTAATCCGTTATTATAAGTATCGCCAGTGCCGTGTTGATACACGCGACCAGAACGACTGATCCACTTCATACTTTTACTATGATTACCGTTACCGCTGTTTCCGTGTGGATAAGGCCAGTTGATTGGTCCTTTGTTCATAAACCAGCCCACACTATTGTGTTCTGTTCTACGATCTCCGTTAACCAATAGCATCCAGTTATGCCCAGCACTGCCAGTTATAGGATTAGTTGGGAATGATCCAATTGAATCTGCAAGAGCTAGATAAGTTGCTCCTTGATATTCTACTATATCGTTATAGTAGTACTGTGTAATTGCATTATAGGCTCCTTGGAATCTATAGCCAGAAGTCAACTGATCCCAATACTGATATCCTCTAAATGACGGAGTCACAGTAATTGCTGGTTTAGGAGTTAAAGCGGCTCCGCCATATCCTGTATCAGTAGCTGAGAAATAATATAAAGTACCAACCAAAGAGCTAGGTAAAATTACATCTAATACACCATCAATGCCAGGAGTTCCATTATATTGATATGTATAAGTTGTAGAACTAGTGCTTAGTTCTACACCGTTAGTTCCAAAATAACCATCTGCTGTAGTTGATAAAGCAAATCTGTGTGTAAGATTGCTGTTATCTTTCTGATAAAATCTATAGTGAACGTTAGCATATAATGTTAAACTTGGGTAAGCTCTACCGTCTATAAAAAAGTAGTTAACGTTACTGACGGTTCCTACAGTTACATAAAACACGTTGATTTCATTTGCATCCACTGTTTTTGACAAAACATTTGAACGATCTCTTTTACCTGGGCTAAATTCAGTGCTTGTGCCAACACCGTGACCTTGGGTACAAATCCAAACAGCGCCGTTGTATGCCACAATATCGTTGGGCAAATAGCTGTTGCTAGGACTCCAAGTACCTCTCCAAAGTTGTTTAATTTTTCCTAAATCTAATGTTGACATTTTTATTTTCCTTAATCAGTCAGTGGTATAGTCATGGATTCTGCGTTGGCAAAGTTACTAGCATAGGTAGTGTACACTTGTCCGAACACGTTTACAGTAGTACCAGTTGCCGCACTGGCTGCCGATCCAGACAACATCAATCTTCCATCTTTATTAACCCATACTAACCATTTGTATGCATCGCCTGGGCCTGCATATCCCATGCAATTATCCATGTAGCCCTGCATGCCTGGAGCACTACGCAGTGGCTGCCATGCAAATGAGTTTACAATTTCAATACCGTTGGCATCACTACCATTGGTACCGCCAAATGATGCTACGTTGGGTGCAGTTGATATTGCGCCGTATGATGCGTTTGGACCACTTCCGCTAAATCCAGTACTACATTGTCCGTAAAAATTATTACCTATACTAAAACTCATACCGTTGTCTAGTACTATGGTTGCTGAAACATAACTGTTCCAAGCACTAAACGCCAGTTGTTTTACGTTTGTAAGATTATAAAAACTTCCAGCAATATTAATTTTGCTAACTGTTGCTGTGCTGTTATTTGAAGTTACTAGACCAGTAGCTCCTAATTGTCCTTGTCCGTTATATCCGCAAGTATAGCAAAGTCCTGTATTTTTATCACGTTGCATCATTGTAGTATAAGAACCGCCTGATCCGTATAACCACATGTCAACGCATGCACTGTTGGCCACAGTACCTGGGCCGCTACCTACTGGAGACCATTGAGGATTAGCTACAGTACCACTTCCTGCCCAGCCACTTGCATTGTTACCTGCTATGTAAACTTGACCTGTACTGGTTAAAACAGCCGAGCAAGCATTTGTGGCTGCACTACCGGTAAAGTTGTCTGACACTTGTATTTTTACTATGGAACCTACTGCACCACCACCAAACGGTGTGCTTGGAGCACCGGCTGTTGTAACTTGCACTGGTTGGAATCTGTTGGTTGTATCATTTAATCCTAATTGTCCACTTCCATTTGCGCCCCACGCCCACAAGTTGCCGTCCGCGGTTACAGCAAAACTCCAACCGTTAGTAGAAGCTCCACATGCCCAAATAGCTACAACCGATTGTCCTGGTCCAACACCGCCCACTGCAAATGCTGTTCTTGGCAACTGTTGTGGTATGCTATAGTTGGTTGTATTATTTGTTCCTGTAATGAAACCCACGCCCAACTGTCCGTTGTTGTTTGATCCCCATACCCACACGTTACCGTTCTCGTCAATTGCCATGCAATGACGTCTGCTATCAGCAAATCCGCAACCACCGCTCATACTGATACGTTTGATACGCACATTGCTAAACGCATGTCCAGCAGTTAAAATAGTACCAGTAGAATAAGTAGTTCCAGTTGCAGTTGTGTTAGCATTGACACTAACTAAAGATCCGCCTACACGCACTGGATATGCTCTATTATTAGTAGATGCGTCTCCGTTTTCACCGCCTGTAGCACTGCCCCATGCAAATACTTCACCCGAATTCATTAATACTAGATTACCGTCATAACTTTTTTCCCACTGTATTACACGAGGTAAATTGTTATCTGGTGTTGAATGTACACCGTTTCCGCTATTACTAGCTGAACGCCAGTAATCATAGAATGGAAATGATAATGCAGTTAATGCAAAAGCACTAGCACCGCTAGTTGCTTGTCCGCCTTGTGGAACACCTACGCTTCCGTTAACATCTAATCCCCATGACATAGCTTGACCATTGTAAGCTACGTATCCAAAACTAGGACTATCTGTAGTATTTTTAGTTGAACCATTATAATAGTTAGGACTGTTATCAAATGCAATGCCCCTGTTAGGCTGTACTAGTACTTGATAATTGTTGTTACCATACACACCAAGATTATAACCGCCCTGTGTACTGCTTGGTGCAATTTGTGTACCCAACAATCCTCTACGTGTTACAGGAGTCCAATAAGCTGAATCTATAGGAGTGATAACTGGAGATGTTAAACTGGCAGTATGTGCTTGAATACAATAATATGCCTGTGTTACGGTTCTGCTTAAACTATAGTTACCAGCAATACTAGTCGGTACTGTTAACAAACTTGTAGGAGTAGCATAAACTACTGTGTCTCCTACGGAATAAGTTTGTCCGTTTGTCCATGTACCGTTGTTATTGAATAATTGTGTAAATGAAGTCCAGTATGCACTTCCTACTGCTGGAACTCCTGGTGCAACTGTTGTGTAAGTCAAATTGTTGGTAGGAGTAACTACTAACGAACTTAGTGTATAAACACCAGTTCCATTACCAGCGGCTGCCGCTGTAATGGTAGTAACGTTAGATGTGCTTGAAACTGTTCCTAAACTTCCGCTTTGCATGCTAAGTGTTGTAGTATTAGCATACGTCACTGTAGTAGAAGTACTAGTCAATACTACAAATGTTCCGTTGTAGCCTAATGGAGTAATACCTTGCACAACAATGGTAGAACCGCTAGCAAATGGAGTGCCTGTTGATTGAATTGGAAATGTTAGTGTAGCAACTGAACCAGTGCCAGTTGCATTGGTTACAACTAACGGTGTTGTAGAACCTGCTATTACCTGGCCTACTGCTAAAGATCCGTATGCAACAAAAGATGTGCCTGTAATCAGTGCAGATCCTGAACTTACTGATCCAAATGTATAAGCTGTAAATGTTATGTAAGTGCCTGCTATAGCATTGGCGTAACTTGTTGATAGAGTTAATGTTGTTGCAGAAAGTACGTTACCAACAAAATATGTAGTTGCTGTTAACCCGCCACCAGCGTTTCCACTTACAACAAATCTGTTACCAGTTTGCAACCCTGCTGTACTGGCTACTGTTACAGTAGTTCCAGCTGATGTAGAAATAATGCTAGTTCCAGTCGATAGTGTGATTGGATTTAGTGATGTTACTGTTAGGGTATAGTTAGTTTGACTACCTACAAACGATGCAGTTTGTGTTGGCTGTGTACATACCCATTGTTGTTGACGATATGTCACAATATCGTTTGCAACATAGGCAGTAGACGGATTGAAATCACCTCTCCAATCCAGTCTTAATTTTCCTAAATTTATTGTTTGTGCCATGCTATTATCCTAATTAGTATGTGAGTTGTAAGTTACCAGTCGCGTTATTTATTAACAAGTTTGTTCCACGAGACACCATTGCATAATCAACATACGATGATGCATCTACTAGAGATGCGGTACCTCCAGCATCATTAACCCATATCAAGTTGCCGTTTACATCCACTGCTAGTGAATGTACGTTTTCTCTAGTACCTTGATCCACATAGTCTTTATTAGCCAATACTGCATAAGACTGTGTTTGAATTTGAGCATTAGTGTAGTTGTAGTTAGTTAAACTATTAAATTGTACCGCTCCCACTCCGTCTGGTGCAAATACAATGTCTGAACCAGTGCCCGGTGAACTACTGATAATGTTATTTTGAATATAAACCTTACCAGCTGTCAACACGTTAACTTGTAAATTGTTACTACCAGAACCTAACTGGCTACTGATGTATGTTCTGATTGCTTTTTGTGTTGGTACTATGGCATCGCTGTTTGCACTTAGTGTTCCGTCTGTTGAGAACTGGCTTACAAATGCTCCAGTTGTACCCAACTGCAAACTGTTCAAACCTGCCAAATTAAACGCACTTACGTTCAATGTAGCTTGTCCAGTTGCTTGGTTAATCTTAAACAAATCACCAACGCTAAAGTTACCGTCTTGGTCAGTACTGGTGTAGAACACACGACCATTATTTTGTCCCAAGTGCTGATTAGCTGTAATATACGAAGCTGTGTTTACACTAGGATATGCTGTGCTGGCAAAGTTACCAGTACCAATAGCCAGATAATCATGTCCTGTCAAACGTATTTGACTGAATTTTTGGTATACTGTAGCAGTTGCGCCTTGTGTTAGTGGATTTGTAGTTGAAACTGATGAACCAACTGTTACATTACACTTACCAGTTCCTGCTGTATAGCTGTTAGTTGATACAACTAGGAACGGAGCTGCCTGACCGCTGATAATAATAATGCTTCCAACACGCGGTGCTTGACTGAATCCTAAGAAATTCAATACATTTCCAGTTTGTGCAATATTTGCATAACCTGTAGCATCTGATATACTTGTAGCTAGACCAACTTGGTTGAATACAATATATCCAGCTCCTCTGTTTGTATACGTTACACTACTAATTGCTCCACTTAGAATTTGTGGAGTAAATGTTGCACCAGAACCTTGTGGGTCTGTGACTGTAAATGTTGGAGTACCGGTATAACCAGCACCACCATTAAGAATATAAACACCTGCAAAAGTAAATGTACTTGGATCAATATTAGCTCTTACCACAGCTTGAGTGCTATATCCACCACCGACTATAGTAACTTCAGGAAGAATAGTATACTGACTAGAAGCATCTAGTGCTGTAACAATGCCAGCGCCAGTTACTAGTGTTTCCCATCCTTGCGCACCAGCAGTTGTTTGAACATACACTACTTTAGTGGTGCCGCTTGGAGTATCTACCAAATAGCTATTGGCAATAATACCTGTTTGCCCTGCACCTGTACCACTAACGATAGTGATACGCATGCCTTGATATTGATTATTTGCTGTTGCTTTGTCTGTTGCGGCTAGTGCAAACCACACACCGCTTGAACTTGTTCCGCCGTTACGTCCTGTACCAGCAACAAATTGATATCCAGAACCTGGACTTGTTACAACCACGTGGCTAAGTGCATTGCTAGTAATAACACCTGATACACTGGCATTGGTACCGTTTGTAGGAGCCGAGTCTAAACTGATTGTTGGATTTGTGTAGGCTTGTCCACAGTAGTTCCAATAGATAGCTAGAATTTGTCCATTACCTACTAGAATGTTTCCAATTTGTGCGCTGTTGGCCAAGTTGTTAACTGTACCTGGGTATCCAACATCGGTTGGATCTGTGTCGGCAGCAACATCACCATAAGTACCATAACTGTTATTACCGTTAGTAGCACGTAGTACACCACCTGACTGGCAAAGATAACCAATGTAAGCATAATAAGTGAACACGCTAACTGCTTCGCAACGGCCGCCATTAAGACACATGATACCGATACCGTCATCGATGACTTGTGTGAAATCGTTACATACCATAGAAATAGTACCAGTACGATTTTGATCTAATCCGTTAATATATAATCCTACTGCCTTGCTTCCAAATGTTGAACAATTTTGAATATAAGGACTCTTGCTAGTGATAGATCCGTTTGGATCTAGTGCGCAATAAGCACCACTGGCTGTTGCACTAGGCCATGTACCAACTGTCAAACGTTGAATACCTGATCCGCCTGTTGTATCGCCTGCAAGATATGGAGTACCTGTAAATTGACCTGTCAATCCGCCCATTGTCATATTACGAAGTACGCAGGCTTGATTTAGCAAGAACATTCTTGAACGGTTATTTGGAGTAACCCCATCTGAACTTAGACCAGCGGCTGGCTGTACAATGGTTGTACGCAATTCGTCGCCTACTAAACTAACGTATGCTGGCACTGTGATTGGCAATAGTTCGCTGTATGTACCTGTTTTGATAAAAATAGTAACTGGCGAAGTACTAGTTGCTACACTGGCAGCTTGAATACAAGCGTAACGAATAGTTGCAAAAGGTCTATCTATTGTGCGACCATAACTAGTTCCGTCTGATCCCGATGTGGCGCTAACATAAAAAATGTTGCTGATATATCCATACTCGCCCCAACGCGGTTGCATTGTGGTATCGCCCTGTGTACGAGCTTTTAATACATAACCGTCTAATACTGCACTACCTGATTGTGTACCGTTGGCCATGTGTAGGCCAGTAACTGTACCATCGCTATAGCGATAGGCCAAGTCACCAATTTCAGTTAGTGTTGCACCAACACCGCCTTGACCAATAATTTGCCAATAAACTGAATTAGGAGGAGATACGTTACTGCTGATACCAGTAGCCACGTATGTAGAACTAGTATTAAGAACTACGTCACCTGGATAGTAAATGCCTGCCACAGTACCTGTACTTGAAGTATATGTACCAGGTGTGCTTGATATTTGATATTGAACTTGTGTATTTGAACCTGTACCTGAAACTACGAATACACCGTTATATGATCCTGTTGTACTAGATACACCAGTAACTACAATGTTAGTTCCTACAGTAAATGGTGTGCTAGATTGTGTAGCAAATGTCAAAGTAACTGTGCTACCACTGCGAGTTGCATTGGTAACAGTTAGTGCTTTTGCATAAGCACCGCGATGGTTGAAACCTTTTACAATTAATGACCAGTAAGCAGAATTAACGCCAGTTCCTTGAACATATGGTTGTTGATTTGTACAATCTTGTACGCAAACATAAGTCCAGCCACCAAATGTAACTACATGACCTGTTTTATAAGCAGTTGCTAAATTCCAATCACCTTGTTGGCTGTAGCCTGTTGTAACCACACTCCAATATGATACTGCTGTACTAGGAGTTTGATTTACGTTAACTGATATTGCGTTGTAAACATAACCGCCATAAGTAACTTGGTCACCAATTGCGTATGTTGTTGAACTATTCCAAGTGTTAACGTACTCTAAGCCTTGAACAAAAATTGTCCAGTTAGATAAGTCTGAACTAAAAGCAGAACTAGAAAGATTAGCTGTAGTACAAATATAAATGTCAGCACCATACTTAACTAAATCGTTAATATAATATTGTGTGCTGGCAGTCCATGTATTACGGAATTTAACACCTGGGCTATATAGTACCCAGTTGCTGATGTCACTTAACCAAGTACTGGCACTGGTATGTGCAGTTGTACAATAGTAAACGTTTCCGTTAACTGTGACAAGATCACCAGGATTAAACCCTGTGCTAGCGGACCAACCACCTGTAACAAAATTTGTACCACCGGCCATTTTTTGCCAGTTAGCTTGATCTGTTGCAAATGATGAACTGCTGGTGTATGCGTTGATACACATGTAGCTAACGCCACCAACAATGACCACGTCATCTTTGTAGTATGGTGTACTAGCCTGCCATGGGCCTTTCCATACAAATTTGATCCTACCTAGTTTGAATTCTGCCATTTTTTATTCCTCGATGTCTTATTTATTCATACTTAATGAACTAAATTAGCTTATGCTATGGTCCCCATATCTATTGCGTACAATGTACCTTCTATGTCACTTACTGTGCTAAGATTGCTGGCGTTAATATTTTCTAAAGGATTGCCAGTACCAATTATAGTACCAAACGAATAGCCGTTAGCCAAAATATGTGCTACCGGATTGGCAGCCGCTGTGCTACCAGTTAACAATGTTTCTGCTAGAACTTGTGTAGTTACTCCAAACGCATAGTTATATGGAACATCAACTCTTACACTAAGTACTCCGTTGGCGTCAACATAATAATATAAATCGTCTGGGCTCCATTTATACTGTTCAAAGTTAAGTCCAGAATAGTTAGGCATATGAGTTGTGCCGTCTACTCCTTCAAAGAAATCCACACCTTGCTCAAGATTGTCATAAAATCCAGTGGTGTTTAAGGTAGTTAAGTCTTCTAGGCTAACTGGATCAGGATCTGAGTCTAGATTAATCTTGGTAACTTTTAAGAAACCATCAGCTGTTCTATTCATGCCATAGAAGTATCTAGCAGTCTGATTAAAGAACTCTTCTGGTGTTTGACCTAGATAAAAATTATTTGCCATATACTATCCTTAACTTATACTCACGTAACTGACAACAGCATCTATACTGTTATTGGCATTAGAATTGATTAATACTGCATTGTTGCCTGCAAGAATCAATTTTTCACTGTTGGTTATTAATTTCAAACTGCTTTGTGGTGCCATCATAATATTTTTAGCAATAAATGCTTGACTGATCACATTGCTAGTATTGTTTGTACCATCCCCGTTGGCACCATAGGTGAATAATTGAACACTGATCTGTACCATAGCGTTAGTAGTATTGGCTAAGTTTAAGCCAATAACTGTGTATGATCCAACGTTGTTGGTAGACAGCACAGCAACTGGTGTTATTCCTATATTTTGAGAGATACTGTTTAAGAATTGCGTTGCCATGTTTTATCCAAATATTAATGCCGCTGTGATGCTTAAATTTTGTACTTGTGTCAAAGTTAATCCACCACTGGTAGTTCCTGCAGGTTGCCATGCGGCTGTTGCTGTATTGTAGTTTTCTAAATATTGTAAATCTGTATTGTATCTAATCATACCAGCAGTTCCAACTGGACGCTGTAGAGTTGTTCCGCTAGGAATAACAACACCATTTGTACCTTGTAGCACTACATAGCCAGTACCTGATTCTGTAAACACAGTGTTAGAATTGGCCACTGTGTTTGTTATTGTGTTGTTATAAATTCTAAAATTACCTAGAAAAACACCACCAGCTCCGCTAGTTGTTAGATTAATATCTGTATCTGCACTAGCAGTTGTAATTGTGTTTCCGCTTAGAACCAAATTGCCCACATTTAATGTAGTAGCGTTCAAAGTAGGCAATGTTAATGCATTACTGATGTTTAGTGTGTTGGCATACAAACTATTCCACTGTAGTGCATTGCTACCTAAGTTATAAGTGTTAGTTGCGCTGGGAATAATATCACTGTTTACTTCACCAGTAAAAGTAATAGTGTCAGTTGTTTGATTACCTAGGCTGATATTACCATCAGCTGTAATGGTGCCAGTGGCATGCAAATTACCATTAATCAGTGTATTACTATTGATAATAGTAGTACCTGTACCTGTTGGGGTTATATTAATGTTGGTATTTGTACCAGTAGCACTGATTGTGCTTCCTGCAATGCTAAACTGACCAACTGTGATAGTTCCTTGGTAAACTACACCGTTACCATTATTTGGAACAAGATTGATTGTATTGCTTGTGCTGGCAATAGTGCTGCCAGATATAGTAAACGAAGCCAATTGGGCCTGTGTGTTTACTGTTAAATTTGTTGTTCTTGTAGTTCCGACTACTTGTAGGTCATTGGAAGGCGTTGTTGTATTAATGCCCACGCGGCTGTTTACAACATCTAGATAAAGTAAGTTCGTCTCAAAAGCTAAATTTACTCCGTTGCGAAGCAAATTATCTTTTAAGAGCGGACCCGAAATTCGACCAACAGCCATTTACGCTCCTTTGACCCCGTGTTTCACGGTTAACCACTTTTTCAGCTGGACGCTCTTAGCGGGTTTACCACTGTTTAATATCGTAGAACCTTTGGTCAAGCTCTACAGTAATAGTATTTAGCTGTTTGGACTTTTTAGCCTAGTATTAGGCTCCAAATTGTGGTCTGGTCGCTTTCTACACTAGAGCTGGCACTGACGCCTGCAAGATTTTGCCAGCTGGTTCCATTCCATATTTCATTGGTTTGGATGGTAGTATTATAACGAGTCATTCCAAGTTGAGGGCTTGCAGGTTGCTCTGCTGTAGAGCCTGCCGGTATTTCTATAGCACCGGTACCGCTGAATACAGTATAACCAATACCAGTGTTGATAATTTCTAAAGGAAGTGCTGTAACTTCTGCGGCTATGATAACAGAATTTTCTGCAACAATAATATAAGACCCAGATTCAGCAGTAAAGTAAGGACTGCTAAAACTTGGATTGTTGATCGTGTTGCCAGAAAATAATGCAGAACCATTGATTTTAACTTGCCCAATACCTAGGGTGGACAGATTCAAATCTGCTGTACCATCTCCTATCTTATTGCTCGATATGCTGATATTTCCAGCAGTCAATGCAGTTGTAGTAACAGTATTCGAAGTTAGTGCAGACGATAAGTTTGCATTTTTAAGCCATACATTATTCCACTCAAGTGCGCTGGAACCAAGATTATAGCTGGCGCTTTGAGTATAAGACGCACCTGGATTAGTGAATAAGCCAATGCTAGTTTGAGTTGTTAGTGCATTGCCCAGTTGATCGGTTATTGCTACAGTTACCGGTGTAATTGTAGTTGTTCCTGCTAAGGGAATAATGTCACTGGCTACTTCTGCTGGAATCGAAATCCTGTCGGTAACTGCATCGCCCAACTGAATATTTCCATCAAAGGTAATGTCACCGGTAGCATGGAGAGCACCATTTACTAGAGTATTTGAATTAATCTGAGTAATACCGCCAGTAGTTCCTTGTAGTATAGTTGAAACACTGTCTAAATAAAATATAGCGTTGTCATTTCTCAAACTAAAAGTCAGTACATCTGATCCAGAAGCTGTGACAGTAAATGAATATTTGGTATATTCCCAATAGCTAGATGCCGGTGAGCTGTAGGGTAAGCTGGGCCCAGTTCCAACAGGGCTTCCACCTGTTAATGCAACACCATTCCATAAAACTGAAAAATCTGCTTGTCCAGAATTTGTTGCTGGAACTACTGAAAGGATGTTATTTGCATCTTCAGTGGTCATTATTGAACTGCTATCTTCTGTAGTTAAAAACAGATTAATGGTGTTTTTTAGAGCAAAAGTTATTATATAGGTCTGACCAACAGCCGTTGCAAGTGTCTGCGATACTGTAGATTTTGTTATGTAAGAACTTGCAGATAATGCATAGTTGCCTGTAGCGGCATTTGTGCTATCTGCTATCGTAATAGTTGAAACAGATCCTAGTACAGTCCAGCCAGACAATGTTCCAGTTTCAAAATCTCCATTTGTTACATAATTTGGATTCTGAAACGGTGTAATGTTTATATTAGCATTGGCTGTGCCTGTTATGGTATTGGTTGCAAAATTTAAGTTGGCAGTATTAAGTCCGCCGTTAACAGCTATCGTTGGATTACTAGACTGATTAGGATATAGAGTAATCGGAAGATTATAAGTGTTAAAAATTTGATTGGTAGTTATTTGAAATCCAACACCCAGATCTGCTTCTGTATCTACAATAAGATTATCTGTTGTGGCAGAGCCGCCCATGTCAAGCGCACGAACTGGTGTGCTATTTTTAATACCAACAAATCCACTGTTAACACTTAGATACAGTAAATCAGTTTCAAAAGATAAATCGTGTCCGTTACGTAGTAAATTAGCTGACAACAAAGGTCCGCTGATTCTTCCAAACTCACGACCAGCTTGGCCAAAGGGGTTATTTTGCGGCAAGACTGCCGCAGGAGAGACTGCTTGTGGTAGACTTACGCTTTTTGCGCTTATCTTTGGAGATATTTTATGGGCCATAATTGACCTCTTATTGATCGAATCCGATCAAGACCGTAACAACTTTTCCTATTGGTACAGGAGTTGTAAATTGTAAGTAGTATTCACCAGTGGCTACAGTTCTAGTAGACTCTACTAGAGTTAGTCCGGTATTTGTGGCTATTGTTGCGTTTGTTGTTTTGTTAAGAGTAATACTAGTTAACGCATCTGTTACAGAATCTATAGTATAGCTAGATACCGTAGTAGCTGATTGTATACCAGTTCCTGATACTGTTGATCCTACTAGATTAATAGTTGGGAATGTTGCAGTTTTACTAGTAATATTACCAGGAAAAGTCATAGTTGTGTTAAATGTACTATTATAAGTTACAGAGTTGGTAGTACAAGAAACAACAGTATAATTGCCATTGTAGCCTTGAGGAATAAATCCAGTCACTACAATAATTGAACCTACTGCAAAAGGTGCGGCACTTTGAGTAGGAAATGTTAAAGTCACTAGTGAACCACTGCCGCTTGCACCAGTTGCTGTTAAACTGCTGTTCAAATAAAGCACGTTTGATCCGCTCGAAGTTGCTATACTGGTTGTAACAGTATAGGTTTCACTAGAAAATGTTGGATTTTGAACAACTGTATAGTTGATATTGTTTAACTGAATAACGTTTTCAACTACAACAATTAAATTTTGTCCGCCCCATGTACTGTTGCTGGATACTATACTAGGTGGGCGAGGGCTTAATGGTCCAAAGATTGTATTAACATCATCGCCAGCACCGAGATTTTGTTGTGTTATTCCAGTTGACTCTTTGAATCTCAAACTTCTCCAAGCATTGTTTTGATAAATTTCTACTTCGCCGCCTGTATCAACATCTGTATTGTAACGCATCATACCATTAATTGGACTGCTAGGACGTTGTGCGCTAGTTCCAGAAGGTAACACTACACTACCTAGATTGACTGGACTTAAAATCACATTCGTGTCAGTATAATCCACATACACACTGGTGTGATTAGCTGTTCTACGATTTAAGTTTTGTTGTTTTAAGTATCTCATTATACGGCCAAAGTGCTCACTGTCACTGTTAAAATATTTGCCACACTGGCTTTTGCCACTAGCAGATCATTGTTGCCTAATACTAATTTTTCTTGATCTAAACTTACAGTTTCTGTTGGCGGAATAGTAATAGCGTTAATAATCATATTATTAACACCAGCCGTTCCTTGAGATCCTCCTGCATTTGGTACTGCATATAAAGTAAATGTTGCAGACGTGCTTGAACTAGTATTACAAATCATTATAGTTGTAATGGCATTTCCCAGCACTGGAGAAACTGCTGTGCTAGTAAACACTGTAGTGTTTGTATTTGCTGTTGAAATTAAAGTCGATGTTAGTGCCATTGCTATTCCTTATAATAAAATACTTAGTGCTACAGCTCGACTTCTGCTGACTAATTCGTCTGGAGTTTGTGACGCATTGTTATTGTTAAAAAACAATCCTGTTTTTCCTGGTCCAGGAGTGGCTTTAGAATATAAATTAGTAGTACCTGCAACTATGCTTGGGTCTGCTCCTTGATCGTTTAATGTAAGAACACCGTTCAATTCTATTTTTCCAGTATTGGCTTGTAGAACTAAATTGTTGCTGTTACTTCCAGTATTACTAATGCTGTTTTGATATACAGTAATATTGCCCATGGTAAAACCACCGCTGGCCAATGTTGCCTGTGTAATACCGCCCAATTGAAAAACAATACTAGAAGCAAATGCCTGTACACTTGCAGTTGCATCAACTAGTGGTGTTACTGTAGGATACCATAATGCACTAACTGCAATAGTTCCTGCGGCATTTTGTACATACTGTTGTACATATTTTCTGTTAGGAATATCATTATCGTTAAGCACACGAGCTTCATAACTGCCGCCGTTGGCTATTCTAAGTACATAGGGATTATTTTGAAAATCAAAAACAAAGTTGCTGGTACTTGGAGTTACCAATGTAGCTAATTGTAATCCAGATGGAATTCCATCTGCGGTCTTAGCTGTAAACGTACCTGCTAGATTTGTGCTAGTGCTTGGATTGTAGTGACTGACATTTTCGTCGAATAAAAATGTTGCTGTGCTACGACTTCCTCGCCAAATAGATAATCCAGCTTGTCCATTAATTGGACTTGCTGTGGGAATACCATCACCGTTGTAAACATTATTAGGATCGTAATTGATCTGTATAAGATTGTCTTGTATAATTGCTGTAGTGCTTTCAATATTAGTTTGAGCACCCATTACATCAAGATTGCCCGTGATGGTCACTGTACCAGTAGTACCTGGATCGAGAATAATGTTCCCGCCAGACAATACTCTGATTCGATAATCACCACTGAGGTTTAAGACTCTTGACATTGTGTATCCTTAAGTAGGAGCCGAAGCCCCTATTGGTTATTAAGCGTTGTCGATCTTAACAGAAACGTTGGCTGTTGGTGCACCAAATGTCCAGTTAACTGTTGATCCATCTGTAAACTGTGTACCTGTATTACGAGTTACACGGCAACGACGATTAGTAATCTTAGTTACCCAATATGTACCACCAGCGGAATCAGTAGCGTTGATAGCCATTGTTCCACCAACTGTTGGGAAAGTGTTAACTAATTTAGCGTAGAATACACCGTCAGAACTTTCAACACGGAAACGTTGTGTGTTTTCTTGTTTGATAATGTCTGTATCTTGACGAACAACACCGCCTGTTGTAATTAATGACTGTGCTTGGATAGCGGCATAGTTACCAGTATAACCAGTTGTTACCTGTGCGGCAAATGTCATTGTTGCAACTGCGACACCTGAACCAAATGTGATTGCTGTGTTACCACTTACTACTGTAGTAATTGTCAAACTTGATGCTGAAGTTACCACTGCGGCACTACCACCTACTGAGCTACTTAGAACAATTTCAGTTGATCCGTTAACTGCAATAATGTAGTATGTACCAGCCGTCAAGCTACCGCCTGAACCAGTTGTAACAACCTTCATACCTGGAACTAATTGGTCTGTGGAACTTACTGTTTCTTTGTACAATACAATTGATAAACCAGTTACTGCACCTGCGGCACCACCTGATAGTGCTGTACCGTCAAGTTTTGTCAATGTTAAAGTACTTGTACCATTAGTAGCACTGACCAAATAACTGTTGCCAGATGCAAAGCCGCTGTCGATGAATGCTGTGTTGCCGCCTGGTGTGCCAGTAAACGAAACAACTTGACCAACATAGAATGTATTAGCAGATTGTGCTGTACCCAATGTGATTGAGTTGAAAGGTGTAGCACCAACTGTGATTGTACCATAAGTACCACTAGCAATAGTTGTTGCAGTTGTAGCACTAATACCAGGAGTTACTGGAACTGTGTTGATATAGCCGTTACCAGCATTAGAATATGACACACCATTAACACCAAATGTTGCTGGGGCGATTGTCAAACCAGAACCAAATGCGGCTGTAGTTGCTTGAGCGGCAGCTAGACCAGATGTAACACCTGACTGAGCGTATGTACCGCCCGATACTACTGCTACAGAAGCTACTGATGCATAAGTTGTACCAATTGTTAGTGTTAGAGTACCTGTTGGTGTACCACCAGCAATACTAATTGCGGCGCCACCGTAAGATGCACTTAGAGTCACTGTTGAACTTGATGTTACACTTGTTGTAATGTAATATGTTGAGCCAGCTGTTAGACCAGTTGAGCCAGTCAAACCAGCGTTAAATATAACGCTTGTTCCAGCCAAAGCTGTAATTGTACCACCAGATAATGTCATTACACCGCCCGATGTAATACTAGCAATGCTAAAACCACTGTAAGTTGTTAGTGTTGGAGTATATGTGCTTGTAACACCACCATACGTAACCGAAATGCTACCAGCTGTTGGGGCATAAGCTGTTGTTTGTGAACCAACTGCGTTAGTTGTACCAGTTAAAATAGTAAATGTTGGTGTACCAACTGCTGTTACAGCACCTTCGCCAGATAGTGCTGGCTTTGGAAATGTTGTTGTTAGAGCGGCAGCCTGCGATTGAGTATAAGAACCAGCTGTTGTAACGTTTGCGTTAAGAGCTTTTAGACCACCTAAGTCGTAGTCTGTTGGCAACAAGTTTGTGTTACCAAATGTGCCTGCGGCACCTGTATTACGTTTACCAATATATTTTTTATTTAAGGGACGTCCCATTTTGTTTTCTCCTGTAGAAAAACGGCGTTCTAGGCCGTACGCAGTTGGATTTCTGCATAAAACTCACCCCATGTGAGTCGTACATTGTATTTATGCGTAGGTGATTCTTAAGCCTGCTTGATGTATATAAGCAAAATCGCTATGAGGAAGTACTTGATTACTTCTAAAACTTAACACTACGCCAAACGTTGAATTGGTAATTTGATCTTCGGCTAGACCTAAAAAAGTAGGAATATTTGTAATTATTCTCACGTTTCCTATGTAAACATAACTAGGATCTTCACGTAGTCCAAAAGTCAATGTTGTAGTGGTATCAGTTGTAGTTACGTGAAATTCATGATATTGCCAAGTATTAAGTAATACATTATTTTCGTCCAATAAAACTTGATTGCCCTGTATGTTGGTCATTGTGACCTTGAGTTCTTCTGGAGCATTGAAATTATAACTGTAAAAACTAACAACTAAATTGTCTCCAAAATTACAACTGACTGTTTGGCTTATGAGTCCCAATTGACTCACTCGGCCTCCTCCAATTACATATTGTGCGCTGAGAGTTGGTACCCCTGACAACGCCGAAACAAGATCTATATTAATTCCGGCACTGATACCAAGAGTCCACCCGGTGAAATCTCCTGTACCAAAATCTCCGTTTGTTAATAATTCTGTTGGAGTAAATGTGGTTAAGGGTGCATCTAAACCCCATACATCTGAACCGCTTCCATATATATGATAATCACCAACTGGTTGTGGAAGGTCTATAGCATTACCGGTATAGATATCTGTTTGAGCTGGATTAACTGTGGATGCTTTGTTATTGCCTATTAGGGATCCACTATAGGTAAGTTGTATAATCAAATCTTCAATTCTAGCATTTCGTTGCATGTCCAGTATCAGCTCTATGCCTAAAATTTTCTTACCTGTACTGGGTATATTATAACCAGTACACCACAATTGGCTTGTGTTAGATAGATATTTTTCCATCCATATGCCTGATATAGTATATAATGGTTTGTTGCTTACCGCATAAACATTAGGTACTAATGCTGTTGGATTGAATTTCCAATCTATACTAGGTATGTTGGTTATTGCATTAAGTATATTAACATTGGCCAACTGCGTGGGATTGTAAACAATAGAAGTAGTCATATTATATTTACCCAAACAAAAAGGCATCCGAAGATGCCCTTTGTTTTATTACAATAATCGCTAGGATTATCAGATTAGCTGAACTTAACGTTAGCTGAAGTGATAGCTACTAGACCTAAATAGTCAGCGGCGTTACCTAGTGATGATGCTGTATTTGACAACTCAACATAACCATAACGTGTCATGAATGATACGACTGGTTCAAATGTTGATGGATCCAATACAACACCACTGCTCATCAATGGGATATATGGGCAATAGAAAGCAGGAGCATCGCTCTCGCTTGAGCCTTTGTATCCAATTAGAATTGGAGCATTGTCATATGCATAGCTGTTAACATAAATCTTCATAGCACCGTTCAATGTACCAACGAATTTTGTATTTGTTGGAGCTTCGAATGTACCTTCTGTTGTACGAGCAAAAGCTGAAGTAGTAGCAGATTGTAGAATTGTTAAAGCAAATGGGCTTACAACAGCGTAGTTACCAGCACCACGACGTGTACGTTGAGCGATCAAGTTGCTTACGCGATTGATCTGAACTGCCAATGCGGCATGCTCATCACCAACGAATGTTGCTGTACCAGATACTGCTGATTGATCATAAGTTTGTGTAGCTGTACCAGCTAGACTTGTTAATGATGCAATAATTTCTTGGTCGATTTCAGCTGTAATTTCTTGAGCCAAAGCAGCCATAACTTCTGCTTCAACGTCAATACCTTGTTGGGCTTGAGCGTCTTGAGCGGCTTCAAATGTC
>Ga0208257_1000008_pt1 | contig 112189 bp, 53 predicted proteins | sample CryBogCBH10Sep07_FD_184610 | JGI IMG/M metagenome (GOLD analysis project Ga0208257, IMG submission 184610) | Freshwater microbial communities from Crystal Bog, Wisconsin, USA - CBH10Sep07 (SPAdes) | ecosystem: Environmental > Aquatic > Freshwater > Lake | place: Crystal Bog, Wisconsin, USA... | reverse complement strand
CCGCCACCACCGCCTCCGACGATCAGAATATTAACCTTTCCAACTATTGATGGTGGGGCTATCCAGGTATCACTGGTGGTAAACTTCAAATTCTGTGTTACAGGAAAATAAGCGTGAGCTCCATAGAATTCTTTTAGGCTGATAGGTCTGCTCGAACAGTGCGGAGGTCCACAAGGTGTCCACGGATGAGGATATGTACTATAAATGTTAGCATCGCTACCGCCTACCCAATAGGCCCTTAGATTAGAATCAACTCCCTGGAATTCTGCCTGTATCTGTTTTAATGATATAGTTCCAGTGGTCTGTAGTGCAGGTCCCTTGTATAACGGAGTCAGTGTTCCGGGGGCTGTGAATACGTGTACAGTTTTTCCACCGTGACTGGTTGCATTACCCCCTGAAAATAAACCGGATCCAGAATAGGCCACTGCGACTATACCAGACCCTCCGGCAGAATCACTACCACCTCCGCCGCCGGTTCCATTGGTGCCTGCTGTTCCTGCAGGTCCACCCCCTCCAGATCCGCCAGACCCGGGATAGAATCCTCCATGGCCGTTCCATGTTCCTTTGCCGCCGCCGCCTCCACCTACTGTGAATACATAGCCGCTACAGCCTAGATTGACTGATACTCCGTCACCCCCAGCACCTCCATAGAACCCATTACCCCATCCACTGCCTGCACCTCCGGCTCCACCGCCGCCTCCACCAGCCCATACACAACCCCAACGTCCGTGTCCTGTACCTCCCGGATTACCTTGCCCGGCTGTACCGCAGCCTCCACTCCAACAATTAGATGCACCTTCATTACCTATCTGGGCCCATCCGCCGCCCCCACCAGAGGCTCCTGGATTGCCTGGATGAATCGTGCTGCCTCCATTGCCGCCGCCATTTGCTGTAAATCCGAAAACCGAACTAGATCCAGCGGCAGTACCTCCAGATGCTCCATTTCCTACTGAGATATTAAATGCCTGAGTGCTACAGATTGTCGTACAGCCATGGATAACTCCGCCAGCTCCACCACCCCCAGCACTGCCAGCTCCACCACCGCCTACTATGAGATAATAGACTTTCGTTGATACACCGGCCATAGATTATCCTATACGACGTTTTAATTCGTCTATCTGTGATTGTTGTTCTTTGATAGCTTCGACTAATAGACCTATTAGAGCATTGTAACCAATACCTAAAAATCCTGTAGATTCATTGACTGAGACTATTTCAGGAATCACAGTCTGTACTTCCTGTGCGATCAATCCCAGGCTAGCCTTGCCGCCTTTTTTGTAATTGAAACTCACACCACGTAAGGCTATAATTTTAGTCAGTGCATCGGTGATGGTCTCTATATTTTCTTTTATCTCACGATCAGACCCTGCTATCACGTCACCTGATAGAGTGAGAGTTTGAGTGAGATTGTTATAGGTCATTCCACTATCACCTGTTAACTCAGAGCCTGTACCTTGACCATAGGCTACCTGACCCTCTGTCAATCCTACAGCACTGTCCCATTCTGGAGATGTGCCATTTGATTTTAGATATTGGCCAGAGGTACCGATTGTTAAGAATGATGTAGCACCGCTGGCTGATTGATACGCTAAACTACCCCCAGCACCTCCTGAAAGATTTGAAGCGGTATTGACTGATAGAGTATTTCCATTCTTGAACCCTGTCTGGCCGACTCCTGTCTGTACTACAAACTGTCCAGCTGAACCTCCTGCAATATTAGTAGCTGTGTTTACTGATATAGACGTTGGCTGTAAGAATCCAGTTTGGTTGACTCCTATCTGATAAGGGAATGTACCAATAGGACCTATTAGATTACCAGCATAGGTAGCAGTAGCGACACTTAAACTCGTACCATCAACAAATCCAGTATGATTGGCGCTGGTTTGTATGACGAATTGACCTGCTGATCCACCTAGGATATTGTTAGTGTTATCGCTGTAACCAACACGAATTGATCCAGTGGTCTGGAAATAAGGAGATTGATTGCCGCCACTGACTAGTACACTTGAACCTGTTGATGCTGTAGAAACAAATCCAGTGGTCCCCGTTGATACCTGATATACCAATTGACCAGGAGCTCCGCCGTAGATGGTATCTGTCGAACCTGCTACCAGCAGTTCATAGTGTATAGATCCGCCCACATATAAATTACCGCCGATTCCAACACCGCCCGTGACAATCAATGCACCTGTCTGTGTAGACACTGACGGTGCTGATGAGTTTATCATGACACTGCCTTTGCCTAGTCTGGTATTCAACTGTATATTGCCATAACCGTAATCTGGGTTGCGATCGTTGAGCAATATTAGATCATTGTTTGACTTGTAGATCTGTATCTTGCCCTTGCTGGTTCCGTAGGTATCATCACTAGATGTCAGCACTATGCCATCAGTATTTTGGAAAAACACACGACCTGTGATAACCTGTCCCTGTCCAGGAATGTCACCACCGGCTATGTCATCTTTGATAAGGAATCTATTAGTTGGCACTCGTAATGTCAGTGCGCCTGGATATAGATTTAGAGCATCTGCTGAAAAAGCAGTTCCCCAGAATTTGCCCACAGTGGTCATGTTAGTACCAGTAAACAGCTGAGGATTGAAATTAGGTATTACAGGATTAGGATAAAAACTATCAGCTGAATCAATCGCTATTACTTCGCCTAATGATTTATGTTCTACTACATAGTGAGGATTTCCCAGACTATCGTATAGTTCTGTACTGAAGGATCCTGTAGCACCTGTACTGGTATTAGATACCTGTACCCATCCTTGATTATTAGTGCGTACACTCAGGATATAATTATTGTCTGATGTGTTGACCCAGATATCACCAGGTAATACATTAGTAGCTGTTGAAAGGCTAGGATCAGTTCTCTGTTGCCATACTCCGTTAGTTGGGGACCAACGTTGTCCTCCTGATACGGTATTGACTTTTAATTTGTTATTGGCATTGTCATACCAGAGCTGGCCCTGGATAGCATAGACTGGAGCAGTTGAGTTAGCGAAGTTTTCTAATAGATGTAGGAAATTTTCTGCTATCTTTTGTCCATAATTAGGATAACCACGACCTACTAGACTTAGATCAGTATCAGTGGTATTGATACCAGGCGGCATGTCTGGTACTGTAATAAATGTGCTTGTACTAGGATCAGAAAATTTTATCGTATATGACATTGTTACATTCCAGCGGTTAGGCTCTGTATTCTCACAGTATAATCAATCTGTATCATGCGATTTAGAGATTTCTGCACAGGATGGAAAATAACGTGAGTCAATAGATCTCCCATGTCTGCGCCATCGGGGCTATAGGCTTTGAGTCCTAGTTCGTCGAATACAAATTGTCCATCTGTGGTCGTCGCATTGTCATAGGCCTGTTGTCCATAAGGTTCACCAAAATCTAATAGACAGCTGATCAATACATCACTGTAAGGAGCACCGGCTATGTGACGCACCTGCATAAAATTACGAGCAGGATCTAGATCCGCAGGACTGGCGGCATCTACATTTTTATAATAGGTTTCGTTGTACAGACTAGCACCTGTTCCTATAACATTAGGAGTGAGATAAGTTATGATGCCTGTCTGATCGATACGTGTTCCGCCGTTGCCAAATACCATTTCTGATATGAATCCACGACCTTGATTGCTCACAGCATTAGCCAGAGCCTTGGAAAAATTCTCGTGATGTATGGCGTTGGGTTTATCTATATAGACTTCTTTGGTCTCGGGATCAAATATTTTTATATGTCCCCTTATGTTTACTCCGCCTAGTTCGTTTGGTTTATTCATTTTATCCTGTTCCATAGCAATATTTATACGGGTATTATAGCCCTAGTTTAGACTTGAGCAGTGCGATATCTGCGGCCATCTGATCGATAGTGGCCTGCTGTTCTTTTATAGCTTCTAGTAGCAATGGTGTTAGTTTTTCATATCGGATAGCTAGGTAACCATCGCCTTTGTCGTAAACCACTTCGGGCAATATCTCCCGGACGTCCTGCGCAATAAATCCTAGGTCATTTGGCAAAGCCGAAGCTGTAATCTTTGATAGATAATCCTTGGTCCAATCATAGGTAACACCTGTCAAGGCTTTTACGGTATCTAAGGCGTCCTGTATAGGTTTTATGTTTTCCTTCAATCTCCTATCACTACTGCCATAGTATGCTGTGATATTACCCACAGAGGAAATATCATTGTTAAACTGCCATAATCCTGTACTATCGATTTTTAATGCCGCCCACTCGACATTACCGGCCGTGTTGACTATCTGTAACCTAGCAAATCCAGTCGTAGCATTTCCATGAATTCTAACGGCACCAGTACTTCCAATATCAGGAGTAGCTACATTGATAATTCCGTTAACCGTTAAACCTGCAAAGGTTGGACTATCAGCTGTACCAACTGATTGACCGATGCTGATCGTTCCATTAGTATTATTATAACTAGTGCCTGTTCCTGCACTTAAACTAGTTAGAGTTATATATGATGATAAGCTAGGAGGAGTAAATGTAAACACTCCATTACCGTTATTATAACTTAGACTTCCACTTCCGCTGGCTGAGGCTGTTGCTACACTGAGCGAGCTGGATGTGATATAGTGAGCATCGTTGATAAAATTACTTACAGTATATGTAGGAGTAGTATAACTTATGACTCCTGTGCTAGAACTATAGCTCAAATTACCACTAACACTTATCGCACTTCTGGCAAGGTAATCATGATAATATTTGTTTGTTCCTTCTGAGAGATCTGTAGTAGTATGATTGCTTAAATCAGATATTTTACCAGTAATCGTATTAGCGGCTGTGAGTGTAGTACCGTCAAATGTTAAATTAGTGCTACCAACCAATTGCTTGTTAGAATCAGGATAAACTAACTGATAAGCGGTCAATCCAGAGTCTATAATATTGGTAGTTGTAAACGCACCAGTTATCCGTATTCCACCGCCGGCACTGATCGATCCGCCTATGTATACAGCGCCACCGATACCAACGCCTCCAGCTACGGTTAATGCACCAGTTAAGGTGCTAGACGCCACAGTCGAGCTGGTTAAGAAGATCTGACCTGTCTTGAATGTACCATAATTAGCACCATAGAATGTTCCAGTAGATGCTTCAGCTCCTGTATTATACCATTCTAGATACTTAGTGTCATTGGCCAGGACCAATGCCGCATTTTCATCTGCACCATTGAAATAATGGAATCGGAATCCTATATCTCTTCCATCGTCTACTGCCCAGTTTGAATAGACTCCGCTTGGTGGGGTATGAAGTTCTATAATGTTATCTGTATAATAAGAATTAGTACTTAAGATCGAAGTCGCTGTTCCGCTTACTGTTAGACTACCATTGATAGTCACATTACTTCTAATAGTTGTTTGACCACCAGTCTTTGCCATCTCGATCAAAGAAGCATTTCCAAAAGCACTAACTGTGGTTATGTTAGTGTCAAACAGTGTCAACGTTCCATTATTAGTACTGGCTAAGGTTGGATTTGTACCATTTATATTCAAGGTAGTACCTTTGAATGTCAATACGCCACTCGATGCACCCAGGGCTATTGTTGTGGCAGCGCCAAATGCGTTGACCGTGGTAGGAACCGTGTTCCATAAAGCCTGGGTATATCTTACACCTTCCACACTAGGGTTAGCTATAGTAGCTACAGAACCGTCAGCTTGGCTTCCCATATTGAGGCTAGTTGCGGCACCGGCAAAATTCATCGTAGTAGCCACAGTATTGAATAGGTTCTGCGTAGCGTTATATCCTACTACAGTTCCTGGATTTACTGTTAATGTTCCGCCAACTGTGGCGCCAATCGTCAGTGCTGTGGCCGCATTGGCAAAATATACCGTATTGGCTACTGTGTTCCATAGATATTGTATAGCCTGTGTACCTAATACAGTAGGATTACCTATCGTTGCCGTACCCGACTGCGCACCTAGATTCAATGTTGAAGCCGCGCCGGCAAAATTCATCGTAGTAGCTACAGTATTATATAAATTCTGTGTGGTATTAGACCCTACAACAGTACCAGGACGAGTTAGTATTGTAGCTCCGGTAGCATTACCCATATTGATCTGTGTGGCTGCTCCGGCAAAATTTACTGTACCAGCGTTGGTATCTACGAGATTAAATGTAGATTTGATAGTGGACAGAGTAGCACTAGAGGCCGCACCGCCATCTATTTCCCAATTACCAAATACTGTACCGTTTCCGTTAGGATCTAATTTGAGGTTAAACTGGAAGGTTCCACCTGTTCGGTCGGTAAAACTAGTTCCAGTACCGATCTGAAAATATCTATTATTGCTCTGTATGACCACAGGACCAGTAGCTCCTAACCCATTGCTATTGCCCATGGTGATATAACTAGGACCGTCACCGCCTGCGGGACCTGCGGCTAAACTTAACGAACCACTAGCAGAATTAGTTGCTGTATTTCTAATATTGATATCAGCTACACCATCAATTGCCCCTGCTGTTTGAATTCTACCAACGCTGTCAATTCGTAATCTCTCAGCTCCGCCTGTAGTCTGGAAGAATATGTATGTAGGGGCAGAAGTATCAGTAAATGTAGATTCTGCACCGATACCAAGACGAGCCTGTCCTACCCCTAAATTAGTTGTTGTTCCTCTTCCGGCTGCACTGACAAACCAAATATATCCAGCAGGGGTAGCACTAGGAGATTGTGCGGTGCCACCAGAGACTTTTACATTAACAGCATTTCCTCCGCTTCCAAAAGACTCCATCCAAAATCTATTATAGGCACTATTTGCACCTACAAGATATAGTGTTGTGTTTGCTTGATCTCCGGGAGGTACAAATGCTGTACTGGTTAAATTTTTTGAAACTGTTAATAGTGCTCCAGGACGAGGTGTATTAATACCAACATTGCCATTTTCAATTATGGTCAATCGCTGTGTCCACGAACTGGCCCCTGCTTGGGCAACAGGTGCATTGTCAAAGCTGAATACTCCTCCGGTTTCTGCTGGATTTATATCTCCTACTATTCTCGTACCAGCATATAGCACGTTGGTAGGAGAAGAAACTGTGGCCGCATAGCGTTGATTTTCCCAATAGAGTCTAGAATCATCTAGAGCATAGAGTTTAGAATAGCTCTTGGCTATAACATTAGAACTAGATATACGCAGTTTTCCTGAGACATCTAAAGACTCAGCAGGAGTGTCTGTAAGGATTCCGATGTTGCCATTAGCCGCCATTGTGAGTTTGTGTGCGCCAACCTGTGATAGATAAAAATTACTACCACCGGCACTATTAGTAGTATCGATGTCTAGGGTTAAATTTCCGCCCGAGACACCTAATTTATGTAATATGTTGCTGTTGCCTTCTTCGAAATATATCTGAGTATTTTCGCTGTCTTTTAGGTGCAGTGTTCCCAGAGTGGCTGTAGTACCTATACCAACCTGTCCCAATGCTGTGTTGAATACAATAGGGCGTGTCCTTGACACAATAGGAGTAGAAGTAGATCCTACGTTACTTACTCCCACAAAATATTCTATGGCCTGCAAGGGATCTATAGAATCTGGTAATGTGCTGGCATTGAGTATATTGTTAGGGCCTGCAGGACCAACTGTTCCTGCACTACCTGTATAGCCACGATCAACAGCATATCCAGAACTACCTGTGTATCCTAGAGATCCAATATAACCTTGGCTACCAGTGTATCCGGGAACGGTGCTAGGCAATCCACGACTACCTATATAACCTATGCTACCTGTATATCCTTGATTACCCCTTAACTGTCCTGCACCAGGAAACGGCAGGCGTTTTGCTACACTATTATCTATCGCTAGTAGATAAGTTCCATCCGTAGCTGAAGTTAGTATGGGTAATTTTGTTATATCTGCCATGTTTAATTGTCCTCTAATGGATCTCCGCTTGGTAATGTTAGGCTAAATCCTGATGAATCTGTTAGATCTGGATCACCACCATAGTAATATGCGTCTGGCAATTCTGCAGGTTTACTCTGTAGGAATTTGGCCTGAGTCGAAGTACTCTGCATGATACTTAATGTGTTACCGGGGTTCATAGGATCTTGATCATTCCATTCTGTTATGGCCACATAGTCTCTTTTTACTATATCTACCCTGACAGGTAGGTGTGATTCTAGGGCTTCTGGTATATTTAGCGTAAGTTTCTGGGTTATAGGATCAACTGTAAACTCTGGAGATAGATAGCTCAAACCTTGATATTCATATCCGAGGTAACTGTCTAATCTATTAGATCTGGTATAGACCCATACCTGATTGGTATCTGTCGTTATATATGCTGTGTTCAATACATCAGTAGGTGGCAGATCGATCACAGAAGCTACAGTAGCGGTAGTGGACGGTACAGCGGGACTATCATAGGCCTTGTTAGTGTCTTGATGGAAGATTCCTATTTTACGTAACTGTCTACCGCCATAATATACAGCTATTTGATCCTCTGCAGGTAACGGCATTGAACTGTCTACCGGCTGTGTCTGTAGTGTTATTCCGTCATTTCTAAAAATATACGGGACCGAGCTTCCTGGATCTCCTTGACCAATAAACCATGTCTGTACAACATACCCGTTACCATCAGACTGCGGCGGAATATCTATTTCTATGGTTCCGCTGTTTGTAGCATGTGGGACTAAATCTAAAGGTTTGAACGCACCTGTAGCGGTAGATATTGCAACGGTACCATAATTAACCTGACTATGCACTTCGATAAGATTATCATAAGGTGTAGCACTCTGTATAACAGCACCTGTTCCGCTAGATAGCTCTACTATCTTTGTGTCGTAATAGGTGGAGGTACTAATTGTGTTGATTACATAGGTATTCGTAGTGCCAATATTGATATAGGTCTGTCTTCTGATATTTTCTGCATAAGATATAGTCTGGCTGATACCTTGATCGATGACCTTGGTGTAGATTTGGCTATAATGTTTGGGAGCAGTTCCTAGAGTTCCTCTACGCAGTTGAGATAAAACGTTATTACTTACTCTATAATATTCTATACGTTCTCCGTCAATAATAACAACACCAGGGATACGTTTAGAAGGTATAGGAATGCTTAATATACTAGCGTCATAGACATGTATTTCTGTATCATATACATAGAGAGGTTGTGTTAAATAGGTGGTATTTTCTTTGCTCAATCGTTTGAATTGTGTGCGATTGAACATGTCAGTAAAGATCCTATAGCCCAATACCGGATCTTTTCTAGAAGATACTGTGGTGATTACTACTTCTCTTACCTGATCCCCAGTAAATTGATCTGCTAACTGCACGGTACGAAGATCGTCTAGTACTACAAAATCGATTCTACTGATCAGAGATTTTCCGTTTACGCTAACCCAAACATAATTGCTGTTGATCACAGGACGGCTGACTCGATATACTCCAGAAGTATTTCCTGCGAATATCTGTGTTTCCATCAGCAGATTATCTTGTTGAGTAAATGTAATAACATTGATCAAATATCCTGGATTAATCGTTGTCGCTGGAGTTTGTCCCGGATTGGTCGATAGGATTAGCTTATTACCGTTGACACGGAAATCATAGTTCAATGCATCATTTAATGAGTAAGTGATTATTGCTATAGTATCACCATAGATCAATACTCCCGGTATTACGTTAATAGTTGAACCAGTTAGGGTATAGTCGTAACCATAGGCTAACAGTTCTCCATTTTTATATACTGCTGTGTTTAAGTTTGTAAATGGATCTCTATATGTTCCAAAACTCGTCGGGATATCAAAGGAATTAGTGTATCCGGTATATTGATAATAGGCTATATCAGGAGGCATTAATCTCTTGATTCCTTGATCGTCAACGACTTCTACTATCATATTACCCTCAGCAGGACCAGAATTACCTGGAGGATAGGTCATCACAAACGTACTGGTTGAACCATCATAAAGGAATGTTTCCTTGTTGATTTCGTTAAATGTTTTGTAATCACTGTCAAAGAACCAAGCCTGTGCCAAATGAGAAGAATCCGGTGATACATTATATATGTCTACTGCGGCTCTACGATTTATCTGAGATCCATCCGGATCAACATAGTTCATCACATAGTAAGGTGTTGAAGTAGAAACTTCTCGAGATACTCCTACTCCATCTAAGGTTACATAAGCAGATTTCAATAGGCTGTCATAAGCTCCCAGACTTCGTAATTGTATTTGGCTTGTTCCCAGCATGCTGGCCTGACTGCTATAATCAATATAATTGTCACCTTCTACTAGAATAATAGTATAACCTACTACAGCGATATAAGGTTGAGGAGCTATAATTAATAAAGAGTTAGCCCAATCTATACTAAATTGATGTACAGAAGTCCAATCGGTTGAAGTACTATATTCAAATACAACATCGTCATACGTGTTCTTTAGATTTACCGTCACACTTATACTATTAACATTAGGTGGTAAAACATCTAGCCTGATCGTAGCAGTAGTGTTGGCACCCATGCTAAAATATGACGAGAACACTGTAGGAGATCCTGATACATCTTTGGTATATACGTTGATTCCTAGACTATCGGATGACTGGCCCGATATAAGTTCCTCGGGAGAAAATTCTGTTTTATCGGTATAGAATCCATCACCGTCAACAAATACATTATCAGAGTTAACTGTTCCACCTAATAGATATAATCCTGTGGCTGTATTTAGAGAGAAATCATCCGGTTGTATTCCTAGATAGGTCATCCAACTACTAGATTCAGAATTACTCCAAGAAGTAGCTGATGTAACTACATCTAAAATACTGAAGTTAGAGTCATTGCTCCAAAATTCTATAGAAGTGCCTGCTGGTATATCTCTCCTAGATTTTACTACAGAATTTATAGTTATAGTATTAGTCGATGTGTTAATATTTGTAACTATTACCGACGAAGTGGTAAACGGAGAAGTATCAAATCCTATTACATTAGCATATTGATATCGTTTAATAGTCGCCACATTAGACATCTGTATAGTGGTGATATTACCTACAGAGCTCGAAGTTGTTATAGATGTAACAACAGAATAATCAGATACCGCATCATTCCACGCAAAGGTGTCATATGCAGGATAAGGCTCAGTCCATGCACTGGTATGATCAAATTTAGCACCTTGTAGAGTGGTACCAGGATAGCTTATTCCAGAAGTAACTGTAGTGAAATCTGTCATAGATGTAAAATAGCCTATACGTTCTATAGCAGACATTAGTTCTACATTTTTCTTATATCTGATCACAACAATCTGATCACGTTTAGGAATATAATTTAAGAAAACCAGTTTACTGTATTTTTTATTATATCCATTATAGGTACTGGTATAATATTTTATCGTATAATCAGCTATCAATACCAGATCATTATCGAGTGTAACATCAATAATCTGCTTGTCTGCCTGTGCCACCCAAGACAGTACAAATTCAGTTTTGCTTCCGTCACAGTAAAATTCATCAACGACATCTATGTCGCCTATCTGATTGACCGAAGATATCCGATCAAATCTAATATCTAGGGTATTTCTCCTAATTTTTTCATTTACTAATTTTAGAGAAATCGTAGCAGTAGTACCTGTGGTACCACCAACTACAGTAGCAGTTGGTGTTTGCGTATATCCCGATCCCGGATTTACGACTTCTACCAGATATATTTTTCCTCCACCTATGTATGCTTGGGCTGTTGCAGTAGTACCTGTAGGTAGATCAGGACCGCTGATTACTATTGACGGTACTGTGGTGTATTTTGATCCGTGATTTAATATTATAACGTCGGCTACGCTGTAAGAATAATTGTCTTTCCAGGATTTCCAAGGATACACATTGGTTAGAGTGCTGTTGACATCCACAGTTTCAAATTGTCCATCTGTAGAATTGTAATAAGCAGGCAAATCAAAATCTGTGTTATAGGCCGAAGATACATCAACTGTTGACTGATTAGTGATAAAATTTCTGATCTGAGTATGATAAGGTTTAACCTCATTTATATAATCTTCGAAATAAGCACTGTTGGTTAATTTATATACAGGACGTTGATCTAGATTACCAGCATAATTAACCACATCGATAAATGTAGTCTTGAACGCCCAATCTAATAATTTTTGTTCATATAGAGCATATTTGACCGCTGTAAAGAAAAATAAATTCCAATTAACTCTTAGCTCATTGACAAATATATCATCTCTCAGAGCCGCTAGTATATATTCGAGCTCACTATCTGGTGCCTGATTATACAATGTTTTATCAAAATTATTATATTCGTCGAATCCTAATTGACTGTCTGGTACATCCCATAGATCATTGCTTAACTGTATGGTACCGTTTTGTTTCCATAATAGATCATACTTATTGCTAAAGGTGCCATATGTTCTTGTTGTAGGAGTCACTATTGCCGACCAACCATTACCTGCATTTTTTATCTTGATATATTGTCCAGGAACGGCCGAGACTAATGTATTAAGTTCATAGGTCGAATCTACCGTGTAATCGATTATCTTATATTGATTAAAATCTGAGCTAGCATAATCTACGTAATTCCAGTATAGGGCAGTATTATAGCTCTGTGTATGTACTCGAGCCCATCTGTTGTTATATGCATCCCAAGTGTGTTTAGACCAACGTCCACCGGCTTCGATGTCACTGCGAACTATAACTGTATATCCTCTCACAGTTAATTCTGGAGCCGCAAAATAACCACTTCCTCCGTCTACTATGGTAGTTGATACTATTTGTCCTAGGTAATCGATCTCAGTGGTAATCACTGCAGGAGTCGATCCGTTTCCAACTACTGTAACTGTAGGAGATACTAGATAACCAAATCCCGGATTAACGATGTTAACTGATACTAGTTTTCCGTCATATACGTTAGCAGTCAACTGAGCGATAGTAGCAACTGTAAATGACCTCACATCGATAGCATCTCTATCTGAAAGAGTCTCCACTATCTGATCCCATTGATGACTGAATACATCGGGCAGAGCTTCAGCACTGTCGAGATTCTTAAAACTATAATTTCCTGTTACGGGTACTCCGCTCAAGACGGTATTGGTAAAATCTAATAGATTTCGTAATGCTTGGAATCTATTTTTGAACATACTTTGTCTAGGACGTATACTAACACCGTAGGCCTGTCTAGGACCTAGTGAAGGATCAGGAACTAGATTTCCTAGTTTATCATGACCAATAAGACTGTCTAATAATTTCTTTTCTAAAAGACTGTTAGGCATGCTGGTCTGGCTGTTTTCTTGTAACAATAACCATTCAGTATGTCTAGGAACATTGTCTGGATTTAGATCCATGGCAATATTTAGATTAATCCTCGTTCCTACCGGAACGGCTCCTATATTGGCTATGGTGATAGCATCTGCACTTATCGGAGTCGCATACTGTAGACCATAGGCCACAGGATCTGCTATTATACTGGCCACTTGATAAGCACTGATGCGACGAGAAGCGTTTCCAGGAACAATAACTGTGTTTTTGACCCAATAGTAATAATAGTTACTTAGAGTATCTGTAATAGGATCATAAGTCTGTTTTACAGCCACAGATGAATCATCCGGATATTTAGGTTGTCCACTGATACCCTGTGTCAATCCTGTTATAGTATCAGACTGACTGCTCCATTGGCTGGGTAATAAATTGCTACCTACCCATTCATAGACATCGATGCTGGATCCGAAGAATGTTGATCCCCAGTTATTTTTCCTATGTTCTAGATCGCCCTGTTCATACCATTGATATTTTACTGTGCTTAGATCCCACCATAGATCTCCAACATGGTCGTCAGTCCAATTAGTTGAAGGATTAACTACAGTGCCTGTTGATCCCACAGCGTATACAGCAGGATCAAACAGAGATCTATATTTTATCTCTTGATCAGCCAGTCCAGATATGCGGCCTTTGGCAGGATCTATAGTTTCTAGATAGGTAACGACATTTTCATTATAGGTATCAATCAATACCAATCTCTGTATGGTACTGATATCAACTAGATCTTCCTGTGCTCTATAGGTTTCCCAACTAAATGCAGTTGTGCTGGTGCTGAAATATTGATAGAAGAAAGATCCAGTCGACTGATTATCAATCGCCGGAGCGCCTACAAATATAGTATTGTCTACAGCTATCTGTAGACTGTGGCCATGATCTATTCCTTCATAGGCATTGTGTGGAGGCAATTCTTCACTCAATACAAATCGGTTGTGTCGTCTATTATATACGTATACCGTTCCTGTACGTTGAACTTCTGTAAAGAAATCAGTTGTTCCGCTGTCATCTATCGTAGACACGGTGCTGACTATTTTCTTTCCTCCTATATTCCTAACCTGGTGTTCATCGAAGGTTGTATCGATATAGTCTGTACCCAATGCGGATATTACCAATATATCTAAAGACTCATTTATCACTATATTGTGACCAAATTTCATTTTAGAATTCAATAGCGGATTATCTAGAATCTGTATTGTGGCCGTGTTGAATAGTCCATTTTGATTTTGATAGATCGCCACCCGGCCATATGCTTGATTATTATCAGCATACCCATAATCATCAGGGGCGCTAACGATCAAATAACTTCCATCTGCACTAACTTCGACATGCGACCCAAACCCGCCTCCTGCTGAGAACGGCGACTGTATGACCTGACTAGTTGCTGTTCCATTGAAGATGTGAACTAGTCCTGTGCGGTCATTGTAACCAGGAGCACCTATGGCGATAACAGTGCCATCACTGGATCCGCTGATACTGTGTCCCCACTGCATACCGGGTGTAGAGGCCACTGTTGTTAGACTGTTGATATAATTTATAACTAGGGTGGTGGTAGAACCCGTGGTGTAACTTCCAACTTGGTAGGCATATACAGAACCCACAGATGTGGTATCTCCAGGAGCACTGACCAATAATAATTTAGAACTGGTGTTTAACTGGACATAGAGACCTGATCCAAAATGTTCTCGACTCTGTGGATAAGGGCTGATCAGAGTCAGCAGTCTAGTTTCTTCGTTGCTGACAGGATCTATACTGCTGATAGTGACTAGACCTTGTTCGACATAACTAGAAGCCGAAGCACCTACCGTGGTTCTAACTACCGCAGGATTCACTGCTCCGACCATAGTGGCCGTAGAGTAGGCATAACTGGTTTTAGGAGCACCAGCAAATATCAGTCCGCTGTTGGTTCCCGGATATTGATAGTCATCGTATGCTACCACAGACCCAAATCCAGTCGCAGTGGAAACTGTTTGATTATAGTAGGGCCTGTTTTCATCAGGATTTAGGAAATATCTAAACCTTGGTATAGGATTACCATTTACCTTGACATAGGCAGTTACCTTACCGTATCCAGCATAGTTTTTTATTGGATCAGGACAGTCTGGACTACCTACCATGAACAAATTATCATTTCCAATTCTACTGATGCTATAGCCTAACTGTTCATTATAACCTTTTATACCACTAGTAATGCCTGTAGGATAATAATTTTGTATCTTATTGTATACTGCCCAGCGGCCTGTGCCATCTTCTAGATCGCTGTCGACCCAGAATAGAGAACCTTGAGGTAATGATAACAGCTCAGAATCGTTAGGTAAGGTATCAAAGGTTTTGGCCCTTGCTGTAGAGAATTTGAATAACTGTCCAGCGCCAACTACTAGTGTAGTATCTATTGTCTGTACAGTAGATGCTATACTAAATTGATTGCTTGTCACTATAGACTTAACCATATACACACCGTTTAATTGGCTAGTATAGTTGACTAGAGAAACGATGTCACCTGCTGATAGCCTGTGAGGTTTATTAGTTGTAAAAATTATTTCTTGTCCATATAATCCAATTTCGGCATCGACAACACCAGATTGCGACAGGTTATATCGCAAGACGTCCCAATCTCCATTTTGCTTAAATCCTAACCAAGCGGTATCTCCTAGATTGATTGTGTCATTATTTGTTATTGCTAATAGACTGTTTTCATTATAGGCTGTATAAGTTACATCATCAGATCTCGTATAACCTGCTGTAGGCAGTATATAAGAATTAGTCTGATAGGTGCCGGTTGTGGTATAGAATGTCTGTGCTGGATCATAATTATCAGGTACGATGGCCCAATTGCCAGCTGTACTATAATAAATCAAACTGTTGCCAAGGGGTGCAGATTTCACATAATTAATGATCTGCGGATTCTCAAAGAACGTTCCTTCTACTAGAGTAGTTTCTAATTCTTTGTAGGTAGAAAAACTACCGTATTCACCTATACGTAATGCCCACTCTTCGTTATATTCTATAACTCCTTGGAAATTTTGTACAGCGGCCTTGGATAATTTTTGTACAGCATTACGAGTTCCTTTTTCACGGATGAATCCTTGATAGAACTTATACTGAGCGATAGGATCTGTAAAAATATTGTTTAGATAAACTCTAGGTGTGTAGCCTGTGAGATGTTGGGCCATTTTTTCCTGACCTGCATCAAAATTATCAATATCTAAACTATAGAAATCTTGGAATTGATTTATCTTATAATCAAAATTAGGTAATAGTCCGCCTTGAGGTTTTTTGTCTAATGCTATCCAATCAGTGATGTTGAAAATTTTCGATGATTCTAAATTTGTTTTAGCTGAGTAGTAGGTACCGTTATATTGGACTACCTGTGCAGATCGATACGCAGTATTGATCTGCCAATTGCTTATCTGTACATCATCGTAGACAAATCCGGGACTATATAAATCTCCTGTCCAATTTTTTGTACGGAATCCACTTACCTTCATACGCTGTTGTTGATAACCAGTTTCTATATCATAAATGACATCATTAAAAATTGTCTTGTTATTAAACACTAAACTGTGTTCTTTCTGTACTGAATTTAATCTGGCAAAATAAATTCCGTCTGTAGATGTTGTAGCAGAAATCGTACATACTCCTGCCTGCCTATTGACAAATAAATTATCTTTAGGGAAAGGTAAGCCATTGGCCAACAATAGGCTATATTCATAGAATGTGTCAAATAAATTATCTACAACACTTTGATTATAAGAATATTTTATCTGGTCAGCGAAAGGACTCATCGTGATAACATTATTGGCGGCCCAGTTCTGTGTGGTCCAATATAAAAATTCCTTACCAGAAAATTCCCAATTTATAACATCATTGATCTTGCTATTATATTCATCAAATATAAATCCTTGATCTTTTAACCAAGCACCATACCCCACGATGACATCATATACAGCCTGCGTAGAACTAAATTCCATACCGTAAGGTATTTCTTTTACTACACTGTCAAATCTATCAGCTATCTGAACCGAAGCTCCCCCTGTAGTAGGAAGATAAGGTAGTATTTGATAATAATCCAGATTGAAAGCAGATTCAGCCTGATGACTGATTTTGACTCTATAATAAGAACCACCATATGATACTATCTGTCCAGCTTGATAAAATACTCCTGCGGCACCAACGGCTGAGGTAGTTTCGATACTGGTCGATAGACTTCCGCCGGCAGCAGAACTATTGGTCCATACTACATAAGATTCACTCACACCTCCCACAGTGATAGTAGGAGTGCTAGATGTACGGATTGGAGTATAGACAGTAAAATAAGGAGACTGTGTGTCATAACCTTTGATTACGAAATTTCCATCTGCAGTTTTCTGTACTACCATACCAGATATACTGGCAGAGATAATAGGATTACTAACGTTCAATCTCAGAGTATAATCTTCAACAGGCAGGATGGCTCCAGGGCTGTTACTGTTTGGTTCATAGGCATCTATGGTAATCTGTAGTTTATCTTTACTGACGAATCCGCCCACTTTATAAAATAAATTAAAATCAGCATAGCTTAGGTCACTGCGCAGTTCCGCAATATAATTCTGTGTGCGCTGACCCCCTACTTCGCTGATCATCTGACTATATCCGCTGGTTAACTTAGAGTTTTCACCGTGTATGATTAGATCATTAAAATTAAAAAATGCGTTGTTCTTGTAGGCCCATTGACCGGCAATATTTTTATCCACTCGACTGAGATCATACATCAGTGCAGAGTAGGTCGCAGGTTTGGTCAGAGCCAATAGGCGTTGCACAGCAAATGGGTAATAACTGCTACGTCTCCACGCTGTTTCAACAGGTGCTTGGTCTCCGAACTGCCAATTTTGTCTTCGGTTATATATGGTTACATTTTGTATCAATACAGTTGGATCTATGAGATTGCCAACAATATCTACAGGAACCAACCCATTTTCTATGATTCCAGGTCTAGCATATATACTATAGGTTCCTGCACGAGTTCCTTGACGTATGATTCCTGCTTCAACATCCTGCCATAGGTTTTCATATTTTCCACCGTATTCGCTTATCCACCAATCGGGCTCTTCCGAAAATCCAAACATTTCCCAAGGATAGGTATGTGGGCGATCTGTATCATATAGATATTTGTATATGCTTCTCCAATATCCACCAACCTGTAGTCCCAGAGAAGGTATATAGCCTCCACGATAATTCCAAGTAAACGGGTCTGCTTCGTCAAATATAGTATTAGTAGTATAGTCAACTCCGTTGAGGCCAGACCATTTGATAAATCTCGATTCTAATATATCATCTACTTCAGCGAGACTGTATTGATTATTCCTAAAAGCACCAGGAATAACAGAATTGATATCGAATAGTTCTGCCCTATACTTAGATTTGATATTGTTATAGATACGTTTTTCAAATTCCAATAAAACATCATCTCGGAAATCATCAAAGGCTACTGTGATACTACCATCGTGTCCTTGTATGACTGTCCTTGGAACAACGTAGGTATTGTCTACATATTTCGTTGGATAAAAACTTGGATACAATCCCAACTTCGTCGGTGTTGGCGGAACGTAACAGCCAGAAGTATCTGGATATTCTACTATGGTTATAGTATCTCCATCATGCAATTGAGCGAGTACATTTAATACATAGTCGTTTTCTACAAATACATAATCCCGATGTAATACCAACTGTTCTCCATTTAGATATACTAATATAGAACGCAGGCCTAGTTCCGTGGTAGAAAAAGGACTACTAATGCTAAACTCAGTCGATCCAGATGCAGTATAGGTACGTACTGTTTTATCAGTACCATGTCCTATCATGTCTGATAGAAAATATGCGCTTTTAGGTGTTTTATCTTGATTAATCACAGACAAAATTTCATCTAGTAAAGCCACAGGATCCTGCTGATCTACCACCCTGTTCATCAGAGATATTATCTGACTCTTGAATTGATTATACTGATCTGCTACCTTGGTTATCGCATCAATAACACTGTGTTCTTTCTTTCCTATAAACATGTCAGCAAAGGCTATGGGGTTTTTATTAGATACTAATCTAGTTCCGTATTGGCCAACGTTAGCTAAATCTCTTAGGTTACTGACTCCAGGAAATATTCCTACAAATCCAGGATCTCTTTCAATCATGGTATGTACATGATCGCCGAGTTCTGAAAGGGTGAACTGTGAGATAGGCCCATTCAGTGGGTTATTTGTAAGACCCAAGGGTGGTTCATAATATCCACCGGCTGTGACTGTGGCGGTGGTATAAAATTTTAATAACACATTTGTACCTGCGGTTAATGTGTTGTCGAAGTTTATCTGATAGGTTCCGGAATTAACAGTAATAAAGCTAGAAGTATTTGGTAGTATCTGTGTGTTTAGATAGGCTTCATAATCAAAAGCCGCAGGAGTTTTGATTGCCGACACCGCAATAGAATTAGTAGCAGTGATTATGGTTTGAAACTGTAAAACAGGAATCTGATAATCTGCAGAATCAATCCACACATTAACATACTGCTCAGTATCCCTGTGTACAAATTTCAAATAGGTCTGGCTCGTAGGGATCACTGTAACGCTTTGAGATCCTGCCACTACAGAAATAGTATCTGTCATAAAATAATTTGAAAACAGATAGTCGCCCTGTTCTACAGCATTGCGATATTTTAGAGGAAATCCTAGATACGGATCACTGGTTCCGGTCCCTAGAGTATATCCGAATATCTTCGATCCTAGGAAATTACTAGGAAGATTGATTTTATCGCTATAGCTTATACCTTGATCAGTAAACAGATCAAACAGGGGTGCTTGATTTAGCGAAGTGTGCTGTTGAGACAGCTGCCAATTGACGCCGTTGTACCACCAATCAGTTCCGTTGTTTTCTACTCCAAGGTCGATAGTTACCTGAGATCCCACTGCTACTGTAGTTGACTCGACTAACTCTAATTGATAAGTTCCTGCTGTGACATTGACTTCGTAGATCATCTCGGGATTAGGAGAAGCATTGAATATTATCCTATTGCCCTTTTGTAACAATACTTGATCAATGTAGTAGCCAAAAGTACCATTGATCACTGTGGGGTCCGTGATAGTATTATCGATAAATTCAATATTAGGAATACCCACAGTTCCGTGATTGTATAATTTGAGATCTGCGGAGAATTCTATAATGGGACGTTGAGCTCTATATTCTGAAGGATATTCGACCAATCTACCCTGTGCCTCAGCAGTTATACGGATCACATCAGAATGCACCCATCGATTGTATCTACTCCAGGAATTAATATCTTGGCTGGCTCTATTGATGGTTACATATTCAGGGATTAACGGTAATTTTTCTGTAGCATCAAATTTATAATAATCAAAATGATACGAGCCAAATCTGTCCTTGAATAGACTTGCAATAGGTTCAGGGGTGACTAATGTGTCTACATCTATCAGTCGGATTCCTTGGGCTGTACCAACCCCCTCTACAAAAAAATCTCGTTGATAGTACTGTGTTCCTTCAAGTTCTGGATTTATAAATCTTAATCGTAATCCATTGGTAAAAGTCAATCCAGTAATGGCATTGGTATAGGTCTGTTGTCCCAATATATTTTTTACGATTGTGATCAAATCTTCGTCTACTAGAATTTCGTCTGGTCCTTCAACTAGCCAATAGTATTCTTGATAGTTGATTAATTTGTCCCAATCGATCCAAGGATTATAACTATAGAATTCACTGCGTAGTAGTCTATCTAGATTCTCAGTCTTTCCGCCTTTGACTGCTATTTCGTCAATTAAATCATCTAGAGCTATCACATCCTGTATTTCATAAACAGCATCGTTAACCACCAGTGCAGGAGTTAGTTGATAGTCTCTACGTAGAGGAAGACTTTCTGGTATGTAAACATCACTAGTAGAAACATAGTTAGGTGTATTTTTAGACCCTATAAATCCACTGATGCGTTCAAGCTGTGCTGGTCGAATCCATTGATCAAGAGTAGCGGATAAAAATTTAGAATTTTTATCAGTTCTTAGGTATTCAGGTAAAAAATTTATCGAACTTATTGTGCTGGTACTAGCGGCCATTTATTCAGCTTCCGTTGGTAATAATTGATTGTGTAGAATTTAGTTGACTGGCCGTAATCGCATTGATTACCTGTATATTGGCCGCTGTAGCTCCACTGATAAAAATCTCATTGCTCTGACAGGCTACTTCATATAAACTACCAAATCCATTATTTGAACTCAACGGGGTGATGATAAAATTAGTGATATCCGGTGTCATCAGGTTCATCACGTATGTGCTTAGTTCACTGAAATAAAAACTCTGACCAAAATCCCAATTTTCGAGAGCGAAGAAATTATTAATCGCATTCAATATCCTCGATGTAATATTGTTAGAACTAGCAGTGCTTGAAGGATTTTGTACAGCTTTGAATATGGCCTGTAGACTTAGCTCAGCAGTACTGCCAAATAAAACTCTATAACTAACCGGTTGATAGACGATCTGATCACTGATAGATTTAACTGGCTCTAATTGACCGCTGTAATTGCTTTCGAGACTGGCACTGGTCGGAAGACTTGGCTGTGTACCTACTCCAGAAATCAACCAATTCCTAAATGCTGTATCATATTCAGACGTTAATATATAGATATCTATGATGTTACTCTTGGCAGGATCTATCCTTACTTCTTCTCCGGTATTGTGAGTGTAATGGAATTTTAATCCAGATCTGCCAGGATAGGCTCTGTATCTGTATTCATAGGTCCAAGGATCTAAGGAATTGATCGCCGTAGGTGTATAACTCTTGACTACATCGTAGCCGGGGTCATAGAAATAAAATAGATCTCCATATTGTGCAGATATCAATTCATTATTGATAGCAAATGCGGCATCGTTAGGAGTGGCATAATTGCCGTTTACTGTGCCAGTATAGAGCTGATAAGTGACCCCATCACTGGCCAATTGGAAATAGATGTAGTTAGGTATAAAAGCTAGTCCGGCAGCATCATAGACAGCATTAGTATTGGTTCCAACTATGTCAACAAAGGCATCCGGATTGTCTATCTGTTTTGTTTGAACATTTTCATAAAAACTTACCTTGACACGCTTAGGTTCAATGTATCCATCTGGTTGTACGATAGAATCATCAATCTGCCAAATTAGGTCTTGACCTATACCCGAAGAACTGTTGTTAGGTTGTGCATTGATAGATAGTATATCAATCTGATCTTTGATAACCTTGTTATCAGTGAAATCATAATTCGTTTTGGTTTTATCTACATAAAAGGCTGTTTGTTTTTCGCTTTCAAATACATAGTCTATAAATCTATATCGGACCTTATAGGCATCACCTATCCAACTGAATGATATCAACCAGCTAGCATCTAGATTAAGATTTTCTAAATTTCTATGATGATCTAGACTGAAAGGACTAGACAGATCCAGATTGGTATCAGTGATGATAGCCCAGGTTCTAGAAACCGTATCAAACGTCAATCCAAAATTTCTTTGATTTAGACAGAGGCTCACTAACTGTGATTCAAAGGCATAGGTATAGTTGTTGACAAATACAGGTATGATCTGTGTGAGCAGGGCACCGTCGGGTACCACAGAACTCAATATCAAAGGTCCTTGCCCATTGTCGAGATTTCCTAACCCACCGTTAGAACCATCTCCCACAACTTGACTGATCGTGGTCCAGGTTCCATTGTCGAACTGTAACAGGGCACCCTGTATAGCATAGATTAGATTATTATTAGCGTATGATCCCAGAGATTGAGGAGCACCATTATTATTGGCGTCATACAGATAGCCTTGACTCTGTCCAGCAACACTGTTGCTCAAATGCCAGTGGAAATTAAAATCACTCATCAATGCACGAGGCCATTTATCTAGATAAAATGATCTCAGACCTGGATTTAATAATAGAGGTTCGATCCGCTTTTTAATGACAACGAATATATCATTTTTGCTAGTGAACGTAAATTGGAAGTTTTCTTCATGTTGCGATCTATATAGTATACCGTCTGAAGCAAAAATATTGGTTGAACTATATTTTCCTGTTATGTCGCTGAGATCAAAATACTTACTTAATCCGCTGGTTGTACGAGCCACGCTTTTTATCTTTAGTATATTAGTGCTGACTGTTAACGGAGTTATATTATAATCCTCGGCTGTGATCATACGATTCTGTGTATAATAGGCCTGAGGTGCATTAGTCTGTATGCTAGCATTGGTCTCGGCAGTAGCGGCATTACTGACAGTATATTGTAGAGCCAGTGTCAACGTTAATGTCTGAGCTTGACCAGATTTATTGTAGTAAGGAACTTTTAATGCTATGCCGCTCATCTGTGAAGGCGTGATAGAATAACTTAATCCGTTGCTAACGCGATAAAATAATTGGAATTGACCTTTAGGAAGATTGCCAAAACTACCGTCAGCGAAATTCAAATCGATCTGATCTTGATCTCTGGTGCGCACACTATAGATATTTCTTGTCTGTTGATTCAAATTGTTGTAGATTACATTGTTACCTGTAATATTAGGAACCTGAGACCATAGGGTCGAATAGTTACCATTAGCATCTAACTGCCATAACCAAACGTCTGTGTTGTTAATGTTAGAAGCATTAACTCCAACAATTTCATTAGGCACCGGAGTATCTATATTGAAGTTGACCGCATTCAACGATCCCTGTTTGAACAATAAAAAAAATCCTGTACCAGCACTACCTGATCCATTATTATCATTTTGATATAGGAAACTGAGAGAATTACCAGGAATTGGTGTTTGTTCGTATACATAGGTTTTTCCTAAAAATGTAGCGGGTATGATTTCAAACGCTGTACTAACTCCACTAACAGACTTAGAAAAGGCATAAGCAGGAACATCAGTGTTACTGCTATTAAATCGATATTCTTCTGTGAGAATACCACCGATGGTGTCCCTACCTCTAGGATTACCAAAAGCATATCCGCCACTCATGGCAGAATTCAATAACGTAATAAATTGACTGTACCAATTAGAGTTGGTAGCGTCATTCCACTGTATCTGTGTATTGGCTAGATTATTTCCATTACTGTCAAATACATTATCAGTAGTAGCAATACCTACAATTTTTAATAGTCCTGTAGCAGGTGTATTTCTTTTAGGTACATAGCTGACTAATTGTGCTAGTCTTAATATACTGTCACGGCGCTGTGCTGTTTCTAAGAAGTTTTCACGAGCATTGAGATCAATGCGGAAACTGAGATTTTGACCTAGATATGCAATTAACTCTACCAAAGCCATATATTCGCTAGAATCTATATAGTCATTAAAATCTTCTGGATAGGTCTGTTGTAGATAATTGATCATGCTACGGCGCAGTGTTTCAAAGTCATAGCTCTGAAAATCTGCGTTGCGGAAGGATTGGTATATCTTAACCCAATCTTCGGCCACTAGTAGTTTAGAATTGGTAGCTGGAATAGTCATAGTTTTCTTTTAGATAGCGTATTTATTAGCACATTAACCTGGTGTATAATTAACACTGGTCACCGGTGTTTGTGATACAGTAAGACCTATACTTTGATCAAAGGTCAATTTTAATTTAGACGATTGATTTAGATTTACCAACTGTAGAGTTAATTCTAATAGATATCCCTGTTCATATTCTGTAATATCTATCTGTAAGGGAGTTACTCGAGGATCGCTGGTACATATCGAGGTTATGTCTTCTGACAATACCTGTCGCACATCTTCAGTCAATGGCTCCATCAAGAGGTCCCATATGACACTACCGTAGGTGGGATTCATCAATCGCTCACCTCGACGAGTATTAAAATTATTGATTATATCCTGTTTGATGAGGTCAAAATCATAGAGACTAGAATTCTTATTGCTATTATCGACACTGCTGAATCCTTTATAGAAATGGTCAGTTTTGACCGCAACCTCGTTGATGGCATTGGGTATATTAAGTTCAATATTTTTATATGGCATGAGGTATTTATTTTCCTGTAGTTAGCGGTGTTCCTGAGCCAGTGGTCACCGGTATTCCAGTTCCGGATACCACTTGATTAGTTGTGTTAGCAGTCGGCACGACTAAATCAGGACCTACACCGGCATTGGCCAGACATTGGAGAGCCGCACGTTTTTGTATTAGAGCGGCTTCTGCTACCATAGCAGGAGTGATATAACCTTTTTTAGGACTAGGATCAAATGCTGGATTGCCTTTATAATAAGCGGCAGTGGCTGGGTCGCTAGCACTACACACTATCTGATCTGGGGCATAGAATCTAAAAGCAGGTAAGAACACGGTCATATAGATATTTCCTATAGTGGGGTTTGGACATTTTTTATTTGGCCATCCCCAATATTTGAAGAATTTTTCTACATAATCCATCTGGCCTACACGAGTCATGGCGGCTAATGCGCTGGTAGTTGTTCCCAGTGTCTGCGCGGCTGGACCACCAAACTGTATCAGGCCATAATATCCCTTACCATTAGGGTTAGCAGGATCCATACTGGCTGCTGATTCTAGATACATGATCCCTATCAGGTCCAGTGGATCAAATCCCAACCTACCACACACTTCTTTTATTTTAGTAAGGAATGGTTGATCAGTGGTCCATGAGAATGGAGTTCCTTGTACCGTGCCTCGATCACCGGCGGGGCCATTTCTCGCAGGATACGGAGTGTTGGCACTAGGCTGACCTTCAATCACAGAACCGTTGGCGGCTGTTTCTGTAGGGGTTATGGTGCTGTCAGTCCTTTCTAGACTAAACTGAGTTGGATTGATATTTTCGTGTTGATCCCATGGCTCATGGCTAGGGATTCTTTGCATTATAGAAACGATAGGATCCCCTTTGTAGAACGCACCGTTGCTCCATGCAGTTCCGCCAACACGCTGTGGATTTTTAAACAGCGACAATCCTAAAGGAGCCACCGGAGAATCAGCTGTTGATGGACTATCGGCTGCAGGTCCATTTAGATCAATACGACCTGCGGATGCTACCAGGCTAGCACCACTTACAGATAATTTGCCTTGAGCTCCTACGGTCACAGCGGCACCGGCTAGACTTAATTTTCCGCTAGCAGAAATTTTATTTTCTGCACCAGCTGACGAACTGATATTAGCGTTTGCAGCCATGATGATAGATCCAGTGACTCCTAGATTATAGTCCCCAGCTACACTAATTTTAACAGTATCAGTTATTATGTTTGAATTCTGTCCAATGTTGAGATTAAAATCTTTAGTTGCGGCGATATTGAAATTACGACCAGCTTCTAGATTGAAATCTCTATCGGCACGCAGATTAAAATCTCCTTTGGTATGTATGCTGACACTATCTTCAGCATAGACATCTATCTTGCCGGCGCTGGTTAGTTCTATCCAGGCAGTACCTTTGCTGTTGGCTATGTAGACTAAATCGCTTGAATTGTGTAAGAGTATCTGATGTCCTGTTCGAGTGCGGATCCTAACCAGTTCATTCTGACCCGACTGATCACCGTCATCCATGACAAATGTCGATCCCCCTAGTCTGCTGACTGGGAATACTTTATTACCATCAAATCCAATCTTACCTTTAGGTGCGCCATCAGACGTATCAACAGGTCCGGGGGTACTGATACCAAATACCTGGCTAGGTATTTCTCTACGAGCACTGCTAGAAGTGACTCCTCGAACTGTATCTAGTAGTAGACCTTGTTCTAGTAGTCTATCTGCAAACGGGTGTACAGGTTTGGGCCTCTTAGATATATTTTGATTGTTACCGTCATTGGTCTTTTTATTGAATTCTGCCACAGGAAGATATCTGGTACCATATTTTTGCTCTTGTGCTGTGGTCATGGCTACATTTTGGCTGGCAGCTATACCAGGCATCATATGATTCTGATACATGTCAGGTACGCACCCTATCCAGTAGCCAATACCTGCTCCTTCTGGAAAAATCACCATCACTGTAGTACCAACATCGGGCGGTACCATCCACATGCCATAACTCTTTTGTACATCGTTGAAGTCACCAGAGTTATTACCTTGGAATCTGGCACTGGTCACTCCGGCAAACGGACTCATATATCTAACAGTAAATGTAGTAGATTTAAGTGATATATCTGTAGTAGCTATTCTATTCAATAGAGCTACCTCAATAGTTCCCATGTAGGTCGAGTCGAGGTGATTCACCACCTCAGCTAGGTAAGGCCCCGGTCCTGGTCCACTTTCTACTCCAAAATAATCGCGTCCCATTTGCTATTCCTGTCTTATAAATTTTATCAAAGGACTGATCTTATTGTTTCTAGCAACGATAGCTGTGGCTTCTTTCTTAAGATTAGCTGACAATTCTGAAAGTCCAACTCCTCGGGCATCTGCTAGACCTTGTATACCACCCTTGGCCACTATCTGTTGTTCGTCGATACTTAATGAGCTTTCCGGATTATCTGCTACCGTTTTTGGTTGGCCTGGGGGTATATTACTAAAATCTTTTAGATTCCTAAAACTCAATCCATCTGATTGTAGTTGAGATAGGTTGATATTCGTCGGTACTGTATTCGACACTGCCTGTAGGTACGACTGGGCATTACCAACAGCCCCCCCTGTCAATCCAGATAATCGTAAATCGGGATTAGGAATATAATTTGGAAATAATCGATTTGCATTTCCCTGTATGTTGGCTATCGTTGAATCTATTTTAGAAGATACCTGAGAAGGATAAAAATTTATTATAGGAGACGGTGTTCCCCCCAGGATGGCATTGCCGTATATATTGGCCTGTGCGGTAAGTTTCCCCGCGCCGTCTGTCACAGCACCAAAGGCCTGTGTCAAAGGACCTTGACCAAGTCCTCCAGAGATATTGGCGTAATTGCTAGATGGACTAACCGCTCCTAATTTGAAAGCAGATATAGGAATGCCAGTACTAGGTACAGATTCCGTAGATTTATCTCTGGCATCATTTGTTGTCTCGCTAGCACTGTCTGCTGTCTCAGTGATTCCTCGATCAGTTTCTAATTGTTGTATGGTATTGGTAGTATCTTGCCCTGCTATCTTAAATAGTTCTAAATTCTGTTTAAATGTGCCATCCCTAAAAGTGCTGGTGATCTTTGTCACTCCGTAAGCACCATGGAAGGGACTGTTGTTTTTGGGATTATAGGTAATAAATCCATTAGAACCTATGTCTTGAGGATTTTGGAATCTTATGTCGATTATCAATTGACCATAGGTGTGATTGGCCTGTGTGGGTCCTACACCGCTGTTGGTACCATCGGTTTTAGATTGGTTGCCTATACCCCCCGTGACTAAGAAAAAAGGATCTCCCATGATATCTATTGTAGCCAAAATCATGCTGGCTTTTGGGTCCACAAGAGCACGATGCAGATTTTCAGCCATGGCCTGATAAGGATCTCCCTGTGCCTGGACGGCATTCCTGCCTGCAGGTCCACTGCTCTTAGGATCTTCTGCTGTAGTAGATACAGGAGCAGAATCTACGGCCAATCGTCTGTCTCTCGTGGCTTCGGTTTGCTGTTGACCAGTTTCTGTCGGATTGGTGACATTTTCAGGCTGTGCGGTATTTTTAGTTTTAGGAGAATCAGTCACGCCCGAGGCTTTGGGAATAGCCTCATAAAATAGATAATTGTATTCTAGTTTGAAATTTAGTATTTCTGTATTTTTTCCTGTATAGATATAATTGTAGGAACGGCAACTGATTTTTTGCAGATCTTGGAGACTCTGTTGTAGTTTAGCAAATCCAGGGAATTTACCACGATGTATCTTATAAGGACTGATCCTAAAAATATGTTTGCGCAGGGGTTTATTCCGTAGTTCATCCCGTTCCTTGATTTCTTCAGTTTCAGTTCCTATTAGAAAATAATCAACCATAGCGTTAGCATCAACGCTTTCTTTGCCACCGTTGCCATCCATGTCTTTTAACTTTGACCTTATATATTGGCTGTTGACTATTACTTCTGCTATGATGTTCCTAAAATCAGTGTTGAAGCTGAACTGTATCTGTGATTTTTTATCTGTTCCGGCACTGATCTGTATGCGGTTCTTAGCATTGACATCGGGATAATTTGGTTCGTTGGATGTTTGAGACTGTGGGTCTAGCATGGCATATTGCCTAGCATCATTAGAATTGTACAGTTCCGATTTGGCTATTTCATTATTGACATCATATTGGCCTATCAAAGTATTTGTATCTTTGACGCGGTTGCCCTTGCTATCAAAAGTATCAAACTTTACATCGATGAGATCATGTAGTTGTATCGCTTGGCTGGTTTCTTTTTTAGTCTGTTCTCTATTTACATCTAGCTGTTTGTTAAACGCTATGGCTAGATTTGACAGTATTTCACCGACCGTATCTCCCTCTACTGAAGTATTTCCTATCAGTTTTCCTGTGATTCCATGCACCTGTTCATTCCACGGATAGGCTTCACATTTATACACCGTGCCGTTTTCAGTGATAGACATATCCATGGCATTGAATCTGATAGTAAAATATCGATTTTCATTTAGCACCACGGGATTAGAAATACCCGGTGTATCTGGGTATCCTATCCATTCTACTAAGAGCACATATGGAGCTTCGATATAGGTAGTCCATCCTGCAGTCCATGCGGCAGCAGATAGAGCTTCTAGGAATCCATTGACACTATAAGGTTCTATGACCTCAAACGATAAACGAGTAGGCAAGGTAGCATTGGAGGCTTTTGTAAATGCTGCCATGCTTTCTACTTGGACATTTTCTATGAACATGTCAAATCGTCCTGCACTGTATTGATTAAAATCTGCTACCAACTTGGAATAGGAATTCAATTTTTCTATATTTTTTGTGGCCTTATCAGTTTCTTCCGGACTGACTTCGACGGCATTCAATAGATTGTTGTTGGCAGTAATCTGGCTCTTGATAGCATCGTTGCCATTGATTGCACCTTGTCCTTTTCCTCCAGATTTCAATATAACTCGATCTAACTTGTTGCCTTGATTATAGGTCTTAGGGTCGTTGAGTTGATCTTTGGTCAGACAGGCTAGGGTAAATCTGTAGGTATAGGATCTGTACTTAGATAGGACGTTGACTTCTTTAGAACCATATACCGTAGAGGACGATACAGCGGCAGTGGTATTAGTTGTACCGGGCGTTTTTCTTTCAACTGTGTCTCCTTTATCTCGAGACGTAGATCTAGCAGATACCTGTTGTTCAGCTAGAGAAGCGATCTGCGATTTTATAGCTTGACCAGCCACGCTGTTCTGGTCTACTTTGGCCAATGCTGATTGAAGAGCCTGTATGTTCGAAAGATAACTACTATTATCTGCCATCTAGATCCCCAATGCGGCTTGTAGACTGGGCAGACTTGGTAGGTAAATTTTTAATCCAGCGACCATATCGAAAACAGGATCCTGTATGATGTTTTTGTTCCGGACAGCAAATACCCACCATAGGTCTACATCTCCATAGGCATCATAGGCCAGTAGTTCGGGCCTATATTCGTATTTTTTATCTAATTGATATAGGAGATCATCTGTACTGGCAGGTATATCCCTAAATGAGATAACATCGAGATATCCGTTGTTTTGGGATGTTGAATAATAAGGACTGGTCTTTCCGTAGGTCGCTGCCATTATAGATATCCGTTCTTGTTAAGATTGCCAGCCAACCAATCCTTGATTGAAAATTGCTGTTGTTCGGCCCTACTGTACATAGGCATCATGGCCACTGTGATTGACGACAGTGTAGGAACCATAGTGTCATTCTTAAATGTAGTGTTTGTGCTAGACAGAGCAAAGTAGTCTACCTTGTCTGGCAAATCAGTACGGAAGCTAGTAATAGCCACTGGAACATTATTCAACATCCACTCTCCATAGGCAAACAGTCTACAAACAGGAGGTGGACTACCTGGAATAGCATCTAGGCCGGTGCTCATTTTAGTCAATGCTCTTAATAGGTGTACAGTTGATAGATATATTTCAGCGTCACTGTCGTTCTGTACACTGAATTGTCCTGTGACCGTGATCGTTCCTACACTGCTGTGTCTGTAAAAATTCTGTTGGAAGTTGCTGTGTGTGACCTGCATAGGACTATAATCGGCCTTGTGTTCTACATTGATCGTTGGGGTATAAGGGAATACAATGCCTTTTAGATTGGTTAGAACCTTAGGTGGGATAGAGCTAGTGCCTCCACTGGTATATGTTCCTGCGACATAGCTATCGGGAACCTGTATGCGTACTCTGTGATCACTTTTTAATTGAGATCCCGTACGATCATAGAAATTCACATTAGGCAACCTAGATGTGGATTTATCACCTCCTAAAAATCTCTGGAGTCCGGTTAATCCTGTTTTACCTACTAAGTCTAACAATGACATTTATTTTCCTCTGATATAGTATTTACCCGATAAATAAACTACTAGTTTTATTTACCCAGGTTGACAACTGTATTTTTTGTGCTACACTTAGTACATAAGGATAATAATAAAAAGATGACAGCTCTTCCAATTTCAACAAGAAAAGTAAAATACCTCAATAATAGAGACCTCCTAGCAGAAATACATCGTAGCAAATGCTCATATTCCAGTTTTACCAAAGCCGAATACAGCCAGCACGATATCATCCTGACTAGTCTTGATAAGGTCAATATCCGCACCATAGCAGATGCCAAGCGTGCCCGTGCCAAACGCATAGGTCTACAGGCATTCGCCCAGGCTCGTGCCAGCGGAGACAAAAAGATCAAATTGGCAGAATGTACTCCTGCTTACCAAACCATACCCAAGACAGACATCGTGATTCGCATCATGACCTTCGATCATATACCACTGGCACCGGGTCGCAAGAAAACTACCAAGACTCGTGCTGACAGTCATGACAAAGTCAACTTTCCCCCATTCCAACATTGGAAGTTCAATGCCGCAGATGAACTGATCTGTGTGGGTAAGAGCCACTGGCAAGGTGGGATGAAGACTGGCAAGTTCAGCAAGGATCACGGACGCATCACAGAAAATCTAGGCAAGATGTTTATCAAGCTCAGCGAAAGATATGCCCAGCGTAGCAACTGGCGTGGTTATACCTACATCGATGAGATGCGTGGACAGGCCATCCTACAATTAAGCCAAATTGGATTACAATTCGATGAAAGCAAATCTGAGAATCCATTTGCCTATTATACTGCGGCAGTGACTAATTCGTTCACTCGAATTCTAAATCTAGAGAAAAAGAATCAAAACATCCGAGATGACATGCTAGAAGAACACGGATTAACACCTAGCATGACACGTCAACACTCACAAGAGTATGCTGATGAGATCGCTCGACAGGCCACCTTATATAAAAATATGCGTATGCCAAAGAGCGAAGATGATCTTTCGGACGATGTTGAAGAAACATCAGCTTGACTTCCTCCAATCTAGCAGTTAAACTCGTTGTAAGGAGAATTATATATGCCCTTGTTTAAAAAGGTAGCAGTGTTTACGGACCTCCATGTTGGCCTTAAGTCCAACAGCTTGGTTCATCTAAAAGATTGTGAAGAATATGTAGACTGGTTTATCGACGAGGCTAAAAAAGCCAACTGCGAAACCTGTATTTTTATGGGTGATTGGTCGCACAATAGAAATAGCTTAAATCTATACACTCTTAATACATCGCTAAACCTATTAGAAAAACTAGGTGCTGCCTTTGAGCAGTTCTACTGGTTTCCCGGTAATCACGATCTATTCTATAAGGACAAGCGTGACATTCATTCCAGTGCCTTTGGTAGGCACATTCCGGGAGTCACTGTCGTAGATGGTATTACGACTCTTGATGATGTCACCTTGGTTCCTTGGTTGGTAGAAGATGAGTGGCGTACCATGGACAAGATCAAGAGCCGCTATGTGTTTGGTCATCTAGAATTACCCTTGTTCTTCATGAACGCTATGGTACAGATGCCCGATCACGGCGAATTACAGGCAGATGCTTTCAAAGGTCCTGAATATGTGTTCTCAGGTCATTTCCATAAGCGACAGAACAAGGGCAACATCTGGTACATAGGTAATGCCTTTCCGCACAACTTCGCCGACACCTGGGATGATGCTCGTGGCATGATGACGCTAGAGTGGGGCGGTACTCCAGAATTTATCGATTGGCCCAACTGTCCTAAATATCGAACGGTTAAATTATCAGAGCTGATAGATCGCAAAGATGACATCATGAAGAGCAAGATGTACATCAAGGTAAATCTTGACATAGATATCAGCTTTGAAGAAGCCAATTTTATCAAAGAAACCTTTATCACAGATTATGACATCCGTGAGATCAGTCTCATACAGGACAAGACCAACCTGGACGGAACCATAGATGACAATCCAGATGCCAAATTCGAATCAGTAGATCAGATAGTCATGGAACAGCTGGTGAATATAGACAGCGAACAGTTTGATCGCACCACCTTATTGGAGATATACAATGGGCTTTGAAAATATATCTAAACATACAAAATCTTCAATAACATTAGAAGTACTCAAACAACTTATACTCTTACACAATAATGATAATTAAATCAATAACTGCAAAAAACTTTCTTTCAATCGGAAATCAAACACAAGGAATTGATTTCTGCGAGAATGATCTCACACTGGTGTTAGGTGAAAATTTAGACCTCGGCGGCGGAGATAGTGGTTCAAGGAATGGAGTAGGAAAAACCGCATTGTTAAACGCTCTTAGCTATGCCCTATATGGGCAGGCCCTGACCAATATACGCAGAGAAAATTTAATCAACAAGACCAACGGCAAGGCCATGCTGGTCACTGTGGAGTTTGAAAAAGAAGGTGTATTCTATCGCATCGAACGCGGCCGCAAGCCCAACATACTGAAACTCTATGTCAACGATCAGGAAATGGTAGATCCAAATTCTGCTGAAGATGACGCACAGGGCGACAGCCGCGAAACACAGAAAGCCATCGAACAGATGTTGGGGCTTACTCATACCATGTTCAAGCATCTAGTAGCACTGAATACCTATACAGAACCTTTCTTGAGTATGAAGTCTACAGAACAGCGTGAAGTCATCGAGCAGTTGTTAGGCATCACCATGCTGAGTGAAAAGGCAGAAGCACTGAAGGTTCAGACCAAAGAGACCCGAGATGCCATCGCATTAGAAAATAACAAGATCGAATCCATCAAGGCTGCCAATGAAAACGTGCAGAAAAGCATAGACAGCTTGATCATCAAGAGTTCAGCCTGGGCCAACAAACAGGAAGCTGATATAGAAAGCATGGGCAAGGCCATAATGAAGTTGGAAAATGTCAATATCGAACAGGAGTTGACACTACACCAAGAATTAAAAACCTGGACAGAAAAAAACAATCAACTGACCGGTCTGAGAAAACAAAAGGCCACCCTAGAATCTGCACAGATACAGGCCGATAAGACCGTGAAAAAATACACAAGAGAAATAGAGCAGTTGCTAGATAAGACCTGCCCAGCCTGTGAGCAGGACCTACACGATCACAAACACGAAGAAATGACTTCGGCGGCTGAAAAAAATCTGTCTGACGCACTGGAATATCAAACGAAGATCAGCGATGAACTGTCAGCGACCAACAGGCTAATCGGCGATATTGGTGATCTAGCACATCGTCCTCAGACATTCTATGACACAGAAGCAGAAGCACTGGGTCATAAAAACAATCTAGACACGCTGGAAAAGAGCCTAACCGCTCGAATAGATGAACAGAATCCTTATGATGAACAAGTTGAAGAACTGAAAAAAACCGCTCTACAGGAGATATCTTGGGACACGGTTAACAGTTTGACCAGGTTGAAAGATCATCAGGAGTTCTTATATAAATTGTTAACCAACAAAGATTCATTCATCCGTAAAAAGATCATCGATCAGAACCTCTTGTACTTAAACAAGCGTCTCAGCTACTATATAAACAAGCTGGGATTGCCACATCAGGTCGTGTTCCAAAATGATCTCAATGTTGAGATCACACAGCTGGGGCAGGATCTAGACTTCGATAATCTGTCTAGAGGCGAGCGTAATCGCCTGATACTCAGCATGAGTTTCGCCTTCCGAGATGTATGGGAAGGGCTATATCAGAGCATAAACTTATTGTTTATAGACGAGTTAGTCGATGCGGGTATGGATTCTGCAGGTGTTGAATCAGCCTTGGCAGTATTGAAAAAGATGGCTCGAGAGAGAAACAAGAACATATACCTAATATCACACAAGGATGAACTGATAGGTCGTGTAAATAATGTTCTCCGTGTGATCAAGGAAAACGGATTTACTTCATACTCAAACAGTGCGGATTATGTCGAGGCCTAAACTAGAAGACTACAAACAAGAATATAGTCGATTGGTGAGCAAGATGGCAGAGCTCCACAATCGCAATAGAGATTTTGTCCTTACTCCTACTTCCATGGCTAGAACCGATATAAGGAAAATGATCAACGAATTGAGAGAAATCTCGAGGATGTTGAGATATAAGATCATCGGGGTGGTTAATGAGGAGAGGAGTATCCGTAGAGAGAACGCGGAGCGCAGGAAAATTGAACGGGCAGAGGAAGCATTAAGACCCAAAGTCATGGGTCGCCCCAGGAAATATCCTCCAAAACCTCCCAAGGGTACTAGACCCATGGGTAGGCCAAGGAAGTATCCTAAACCAGTTTTACCACCAGAGGAGGAAGACCAGGGATAAACACATGACTATGTCATGGTATTATCAAAATTCCCTAGTAGAAACGTTACCCGATGACTGTGTAGGCTTTGTCTACATGATCACAAATTTAACCAACAATAGAAAATACATAGGCAAAAAACTAGCAAAATTTAGTAAAACGACCTACAAGACTGTAAAGTTAAAGAACGGCACAAAGAAGAAAAAGAAAATCAGATCAAAGATCGACAGTGACTGGGGTACATATTATGGTAGTAGTCCCAATCTCACTGCTGACATTGCTCTACTAGGCACAGAAAAATTCAAGCGAGAAATATTGTATTATTGTGGAAGTAAAGCAGAGTGTTCATACGTAGAAGCTCGACTTCAGTTCGAACACCGAGTTTTAGAATCAGATGACTACTACAATAATATTATACAGATTCGTGTACATGGCTCACACATTCGAAAGAAACAGGCAATCATAGAGGAATAGCAAGCACCGGCCTACATCGGGTGCACCAAAACCTGGACCTAGGGTCGCAGGAATGGGAAATCTCTTCGCCTCTAAGAGTACTCGATCAGTATCCTTTACAGGACCACGATCCCTAACGCTGGGATTTGATCGTTTGAAAAGAGTGAAAATAGCTGAAAAGAGAGGAGAAAAACCTCACGACTGTGTGTATGATAGCAGATATGCCCAGTCCGCCGTTGAATGAAGACGGAGCTCGTGGTACCGGTCAACCGCCACTGTAATGCTCTACTGCTGTGTGACATGTTCGAACTCGGATAATGTAGACCTTTCGCCCGGTCTGGGCGAAGTGTGACTGAAGAATCTGGATAATGCGACATCATCTGCGATGAAATAAATGCTTCGAGCGAGAGCGAAGAAGAGAATGAGCTCTGCTCATTCCACTAAATAAGAACAAAGATAAGGAAATCCCTATGAGAATGAATGACGTGTTCAATGAAGATCAAACTGATGAAGGAATCCTCGGAGGTATAGTAGGTGCTGCCAAAGGTCTAATGAAGGGAGCTCCTGTAAGAGGTTTTCAAGCAGGCTATGCTCGAGGTCAAGGAGTAGATCAAACCAAAGCTCACGCTACTGCTCTATATAAGGATTTTTTTAATCAAGTAGGGCAATCGGGACAAAAAGCCACAGGTCGAGCTCTGATAGATTACCTTACTAAAAAACAATATCCAATTCGCCAGGCCAAGGCCGTAATAGATGCCGCTCCTGTCCCCTCGAGAAAAACTAAGCCTACTCCTACGGTCACTCCAACTCCTGCAGATATAGACTGGGATAGATTAGCTACAGGAACCAATGAAGACATACAAAATGTAGATGAAGCTAGGGGATATTACGATGTAGAATTAAGTGCCAATACCGCTTGGAAGGCCATATTGGCCGCTACTCAAGAAAATCTAAAATTAAAAGGTAGTACTGCTTTTGCAACTACAGCTTCTAAATCAGCAGGAGGTAATATTAGAAATGCTGGAGGTAATTTAGGAACTAATGCCGCCGCAGGTCTAACACCTGAAGCTGTTCTCAATTGGTTCGCATCACACCCCGCTGAGACTAGAAACAATATTTTAACAGCTTTGAATACCAAACACGAAGAACTAAATCAAAAGGCTGCTACAACCACTCCTACATCTGAAGGTTATAGTAGATTCCTAGGACGTGATCTCTAGAAGAATGGCAATCCGCTTTCTTTGGTAGTTTCGAGATTGCTTTTTATCAGCTTGCTGACCAATTCTCGTTCTTCATAGGTCATTAGGTGTGCTTCGTTATAACTCACTCCACCGCGCATAAACCAGACCACACGCAGTAGTTCTTCTTTTAGGGCTTTTGCATCCTTATCGTACTGTCTTACAAATTCCTCAATGCCAGAGTTATCTAGTTGCAAAAGCCTTAGACGAAAAAAGTTGAGGCATCGAATGTGATAGGTACTTCTACTGAATCACCCGTAAATCCTCGTTCACGCATTTCGTCGGTCACTGCTACAGTGATGGGTTTCAGTTGGTTCTGATCTCTCAACTTGTCTAGATGGCCCTGTATCTTATTGAAAACTTCCTTGTCTACGTTGTTGATAAATTCAGCGATATGATCGAGATTGGCCGTACTGCCTTGGGCAGTATCAATCTGGTAAACGCTCTTCTGCACAGTGCCCAATGTGACCTGTGTTAGTTTGGTAAAACTTTCTTTGAAGAGCCGCAGTTTGTCATCTTCACCTAGCTCTTCGCTGTTGACTATCTGCATGATCTTCTGAGTTTCAAAGGTCTGTACAGATGATTCACTGAATTCTCTGTAGACCAAGGGCTTGACAAACACAGTCATCTCTGGACTTATTACTACTGCCGGGTCCCAAGAGATCTGGCTGATCAGTTGATCTTTTACAGTTCTTAGATCCAGTTGATAGTCTAGTTCTAGATCATTTTCAAAGGTCACTGGAGTAGTCATGATCTCACCATAGGTAGCTATGCGTATAGCGATCAAGATCACATCTAGGTCCAAGGTACTGCAACCCCAGGCATCGATGACATTGGGCATACAATTCTGTATAACATCTACCACAGCCTGGCCGTTCATCAAGGCATCGGGTACCTTCAACAGCAGTTCATCTTGTGCCGTCATGGAATATACGGGATATTCACCGGTAGTGGATAGTTTGAGGCTACCCGGAGTCCAGTATTCACCACCGCTGGGCAGAGTGATATAGATCTTAGGTTGACGCATATAGGCAGTCAGCGGGTTAGGAGTCTGAATTTGATCCATTGTTTTTCCTCGATAAATAAGTTAAGATAATAATTTTCTACATATATTTATCTACGCAGATAACCCCGGAAAAACAATGGCAGATATTCAAGGCAGGATCGTAGGAACCATAGGAGATAATCCTGTTGATCTTAACACCAATGGCGCTACTGAAGCTACCTTAAAACTACTGCTAACCAGCACACTGTCGGCTAACAAGCAGAGTCTTGAAGAAATTAAAAAGCTGGCCAAACAGCTGGATCTTGATCTAGATAATTTCAAAGAGTTTGATGCAAATCTAGAAAAATCATCTGGCTTTCTAGAAAGAAACTCTGCCCTGTTAGACAGATTCGCTGTAGGTGTAAGATTATTGACTCCTGTGGTCACTTCGGTAGAACGTGCCCTAGATCATCTATCGTCTAATGCCGCGAGAGCCAGCGATCTATTTAAGGACTTTGGTAATTTACCAGTCATCGGTCAGCTGAGCCAAAGATATGGTAGATTGCTGGCCTTCCAAGAAGATAACATGAAGTCTTACCAGCAGTTGACTACTGCTGGAGTAAACTTCGCTGGCAATTTAGGAGACATAAGAAAAGCGGCAGGTGATGCTTATCTAACATTAGATCAGTTTAGTAAACTTTTATCGGAAAACAGAGAGACTCTTGCGATGTTTGGGACAGGTACTAATGACGGTGCTGTTCAATTTTCAAAACTAGCCGGAGCTATGCAACAAAGCAAAGTGGGGGAAAATCTACGGGCCTTGGGATATACTGCCGAGGATCTCGATGCAGGTATGATGACCCTGATAAAAAATCAAGGCATTCGAGCTCGTGGCGAATTGCAGACCAAGGAGCAACAAGATTTACTAATACAGCAGACTGCAGAATATCTAGAAAATCTACAAGGTGTTTCTAGATTGACGGGAGAAAGCAAAGAAGAGCAACAGAAAAAAATAGACGAGGTGGTTCAGGAAAATGCCTTCCAACTCCATATTGCTAAATTAAGAGCACAAGGTCGTGGTACTCAAGCAGATGCCGAAGTTCAAGCGGTTGAAGATGCAAGGGTAGCTGGTGTCGGTGTGATGAAAAATGTACAGGCAGCTTTTTTAGACACAGTTTCAAAAGACAAAGGAGCAGTTGCCCTGTATTCTGTAGCACCCGGTGTAATGAATACAGCCATGGATGCTGTTAAACTGGCAAAACAAGGTCTGTATAGTCAAACACAGAGTTTACAAACACAGACCGACTATGCACTCAATGCCGGCAAGGATCTAGCACAACTGCCGGAAGCCACGCTGTTAGCTATAAATTCTACGCAGGGGTTAGGTCAACACTTAAACGCAGTAGAAACATTGGCGGTAAAAACCTATGGCAAAACAGAAGAAGAAATAAAGAGCATCTTAAAAACTCCAGCAACTGCGGGAACACAGGCCGAACAGATGGCTAAAATACAAAGAGACATGTTTGAAGCGTCTCGTAAACTTAATCAAGCTACTCAGCAATTAGTTAATGATGAAATGGCATTCCTAGCTGATACCATACACAAGTTTGCCGGGACTATAGGAAGTCTTTCGGACAAGGTAAATGCCAGCAATGCAGGCGGAATCAACAGCATGATCAACACAGCATTAGGTATTGTTGGTATAGTCGGTGGCATATCGGGTTTCCTAAATATCAAGAAAGAACTGTCATTGATTAGCAACCTCAGCAAGGCCGGAGGTGTACCCGGCGGCGGCGGTGCCGTAGCAGAGTCCATAGCCAAAAAACCTGGATTCTTAATGACAGCTGAAGAAAAAATAGCAGAAAGATCTGCTAGGATGTCTGCAGAAAAGGCTACAATCAAGGCCACGGCCGCAGAAGGAGAAAGTGTGCTTTCCGGACTAACAAAAACAGCCAGCAAATTAGCCAAACCTCTCGCAGGCATTGGAACAGCACTGACAGTTGGACTAGCGGTGAGCGATTATGCTGATGTAGAAAAAGCCAGAAAACAGGGAAAGATTTCTGCAGAAGAAGCCAAAACCAAAGAAGGCGGAATCATCGGAGGAGCGGGAGGTGCTCTAGGAGGAGCCGCAGCAGGAGCCCTAGCAGGAGCCGCCATTGGTAGCGTGGTGCCTATTTTAGGAACAGCGATAGGAGCAGGAATAGGTGGTATTGTTGGCGGGTTCTTTGGAGAATCTGTAGGAAAAAAAGCAGGCGAAAGCCTAGCCACTACTGATACTATCAAGGCCGCTGCCGAAGAAGAGGCTCGCAAAAAGAAACAAGATGAAGAAAAAATCAAAGAAGCTAAAGTCAAGACTAGTGAAGAAAATCTCCTAGAGGGTGTCAATAGGTTAAATACTACTATGGATAAGATTCTCAATGTAATGAGAGAAACTGCTAATAATACCGAAAATGCGGCCAAAAAACTAGATGGTCGTAGCTGGTGGCAAGGAATATATTAAAATATGGCCTGGAAAAGATACTTCACTCCTGTAGCAACTAATGGACAGATGAGTCCAATCAGCGGAAGCATGGGCGGTGGTGCTCACGCTAGTCGTACTAATTACTCTAGCTACCTACCTGATGTTTATGCAGGTCACCCCAATCGTCTAGAGCGTTACGGGCAGTATGATACCATGGACAGTGACAGTGAAGTCAATGCGGCCTTGGATATCCTAGCTGAATTCTGCACACAGAATAATATGGAGAACGGTACACCGTTCCAGGTCTTCTTCAAAGAACAGGCTACTAATGCTGAAATCACTATCATTAAAAAATATCTACAGCAGTGGACCAAACAGAATAAATTTGACATTCGAATATTCAAGATAGTGCGTAACGCATTCAAATACGGCGATGTGTTCTTTGTACGTGACCCAGAAACACAGAGCTGGATGTATGTAGATCCAGCTAAGGTAGACAAGATCATCGTAAACGAATCAGAAGGTAAAAAACCTGAGCAGTATCACATCAGAGACTTCAATCCTAATCTAGAAACATTGGCCACTACAGCCATAAACCCCAGCAACATGCAGGGCGGCGGCAGTCAGTTCGGTGGCGGATATGGAACAGGACAGGGCGGTGCGGGCGGATCACGGGGCATGGTTGGTAGTTTTCCTACCACAGCCAACTCCAGCAGATTCAGTCAAAATCAAAATCAGTACGCCATAGATGCCCGACATGTAGTACACATCAGCCTATCAGAAGGCCTAGACAACAATTTTCCCTTTGGCAACAGTCTAATGGAAAGCATATTCAAGGTATTCAAACAGAAAGAACTGTTAGAAGACTCTATCATCATCTATCGTGTGCAACGTGCACCGGAACGCAGAGTTTTCTATATAGACACGGGCAATATGCCCTCACACCTAGCTATGAGTTTCGTAGAACGTGTGAAAAATGAAGTCAATCAGCGCCGTATCCCTAGCGTTACCGGCGGTAGCCAATCAGTAGTTGATGCCAGCTACAATCCGCTATCGATCAATGAGGATTACTTCTTCCCTCAGACAGCAGAAGGTAGAGGCAGTAAGGTAGAAATCCTACAGGGTGGACAGAACCTAGGAGAAATAGATGATCTTAAGTATTTTACTAATAAGCTGTTTCGTGCTCTACGTATTCCTAGCAGTTACTTGCCTACTGGCTCAGATGATGGTGGTAGTAATTTCAATGATGGAAGGGTTGGAACTGCCTATATACAAGAACTCAGATTTAACAAATACTGCGAAAGACTACAAAGCCTCATAAATGGCCCGTTCGATTCTGAGTTCAAGCTATACCTACATACTAAAGGTATCAATATTGACTCTAACATATTCGACCTTAAATTCAATCCGCCGCAGAATTTCGCATCATATCGCCAGGCAGAAATGGACACAGCTCGTGTCAACACCTTTGGCACTATGGTAGCTATACCCATGATGAGCAAGCGATTTGCCTTGAAACGATTCTTAGGATTAACCTCAGAAGAAATAGCAGAAAACGAAAAGCTATGGAAAGAAGAAAACATCGACGTTGACAATAAACTGTCAGCCAGTGCTGAACTTAGATCAGTGGGTATAACAGCCAACGGCATGGGAGGAGATCTATCCAGTCTCGGCGGCATGACCTCAGCTCCGCCTCCGGGAGAACCTGGCGCCGAAGCAGGCGGATTACCCGGAAGCATGCCAGAACCTGGCACTACATCACCTACACCTCCACCGGTATAATTGGTAAATACACTACTATGTTATTAAGAGAGTTCCTAAGTTTCGATCGTGAGCACCCAGATCCTGTTGAAGATGATCGCTATCTGAGCCAGCACGACACCAGCATACTGCGTAAAAAAGACCTACGTAAAACACGCCTTACGCTAGAGATGTTGAATAGTCTACGCAAGGCAGGCGATGCTCGTGAAAAAGAAAAAACAGAAGAACTAGGACTGATACGTACTATGTATGCTACTCCTCCAGCAGAAGGACAGCCTCCAGTATAGTATAGATGTCAAGTCTACTCTTAATAGGTGATTCGGGCACACTAGCCTTAAGAAATCTAGCTCCAGAGTTTGTCTATACGAGAGTTTCTACAGCACTAGACTACATAAAACTGGCAGGACAGCCTCATTCATCACTGACTAAATTCTTTAAGTATCACATACCTCATGTCCGATATGCAGTCATAAGTCTGGGCGGATTGGATATAAGGGCACATTGGTGGAAACACATACCCGAAAATACCGTATCTCCGGAAGCCTACATACAGAAACGTGTAGAAGACTTCTATCAGGCCCTGAAAACCACAGCAGATCTATATGGATTAGAAAAGATAGTCGTCTGGGGCACACCGCCCGCAGTACATGATGTTCAATTTGTTCCCCAGTATCCTTATTACGGCAGTGCGATAACCCGGAATATTATGAAACATATATTTTCTCGAGCCTTCATTGACTGTGTAGATCGGGATATCGGTGAGAATCGTATAGGGTATGCGAGTAGATTCTACGAATACATTAGTCCTAACTATCAATCAACACCCAATGTACCGCTAGGCGATGGAGTACACTACAGTCATACGGTCACAGACCTATTATGGGATACCATAAACCCTGTAGTTTTTGGTGATCTCAAGAACTATACGGGCTCCTTGTTTGATTCTATGCGAACAGATCAGTTTGAAATACAGACTGCGACCGTGGATAGAACGATCCTATATAATACCTGGGTACTGGCCGCGCATATCAAAAACCCGCATAGATATACAAGGAAAGTATCCTTATCGGGCGCAGATTACCATCTATTAAACAACACTGATACCAAAGACGCTGTGCCTAGATACACTGAATTATGCCTTGGCATTATGTAGTCAGTTAAAATATCTGCCTAGAAACTAAATATTTTTAACAAAAACTCAAAAAAATGATTTGATTTTTTGAGTAGATCAAACAAAAAGGCTCGTTTTAGGCCTGTTTCGCACAGGTATTGTCACATAACTGTAAATATAATACAGCCTTGCCGCTACCAATTAAGGAGAATTTTACAATGTCAACAAAGTTTGAACAACTACTAGACTATCTAGTTAATGAAGAAATGGACAAAGCCAATGAGCTTTTCCACGATATCGTGGTAGAAAAATCACGAAGCATCTACGAGAACCTTATCGCCGAAGAAGAAATGGCCGATGAAGAAATGGACGAGTCTATGGAAGACGAAGACAAAGAAATGGACGAGTCTATGGAAGAAGAAATGGACGAGTCTGAAGAAGAGCTAGAAGATGCTTATGAAATGGACGAGGAAGATGATGGCTTCCAGGGTGGCGACGAACATGATCCAACTGACGCACTAGGTATGGAAGTTGGTGCAGAGCACGGCGACGAAGAAGGCGACGAAGATTCTGCTATGATGGACATCAAAAATGCTATCGAAGAACTAGAAGCTGCCTTTGCAGAACTAGAGCAAGCACAAGGTTCAGAGCATGGCGACATGGATATGGATTCTGAGTTTGACGACGAAGAAGGCGAAGAAGACAACGAAAATGAAATGATAGGCATGCCAATGGAAAACCGTCGTATCACTCGTGAGTATCGTGAAAAGGTCGGCAACGATTGGGATAAAAACTCACAGAAGACACAGGGTCAATACCTAGGTGCTAATACAGGTGAGCAGTTTCCAGCACCAACAGAAGGTAAAAGCCCTATAAGTTCTGGTTCAGGTAAGCCAACTTCAGGTGCAAATGCTAAAAATCTAGCACAAGGCAGCGAAGAAGGTCAAAAGAACACAGGTACAAGCCCTAACAAAGTAACAAAAGGTATCAATCCAGAAAGCAGTGAGCAGTATACTAAAGGTGTTGAAAAGAACATCGCAGGTAGCTCAACAGCTAAGATGAAAGACGGTGCCGCATTAAACAAACAAGGTAGTGGTTATCCAAGCAACAACAAGGCTCCGAAGCCAGTTGGCAGCGGGACAGGTGAACTAGCAGGTCAGACATCTGTAAGCCATGATAAGCCTTTCTTGAAAAAGCTATAATTAGAGAACCCGGATGCAACTAAGCTACCTACGTGAACACCTAAGTTTCGATCAAGCTGGAGTCATACTCGAGAGTGACGACAAGGATGGAAAGAGCCTTTACCTAAAAGGTATCGCCATCCAAGGTGGGATCCGCAACGCGAATCAACGTGTCTACCCTGTAGACGAAATTGAACGTGCTGTGAAGACACTGAACGACCAGATACAGAATGGTTACTCAGTGCTAGGCGAAGTTGATCATCCAGATGACCTAAAAGTAAACTTGGATCGTGTGTCCCATATGATAACACAGATGTGGATGGAAGGTCCGAACGGTTATGGAAAGATGAAGATCCTTCCAACGCCAATGGGTAACTTAGTTCGTACTATGCTTGAAAGCGGAGTAAAACTTGGCGTAAGTTCTCGTGGTAGTGGCAATGTCAACGACATGAACGGCCATGTATCTGATTTTGAGATAATCACAGTGGACGTAGTTGCTCAACCCAGTGCACCTGGTGCGTATCCTACTCCTGTCTATGAGCATTTAATGAATGCCCGTGGCGGAGCAAGAGCGTTTAAGGTTGCACAAGAAGTAAAAGAAGATCCAAAGGCCCAGAAATACCTGAAAGAAGCAGTACTTCAGGTTATCAAAGGTCTAAAATAAGCCCGAGGAGAAATATATGTTGGACGCATTCAAACAGTTAGTAGAGTCAGGTGTAATGACAGAAGAAACAAAATCTGTTATCGAATCTGCCTTTGCTGAAAAGATTCAAGAGAATCGCGACCAAGTCACAGCTGAACTTCGCGAAGAATTTGCTCAGAAGTATAATCATGATAAACAGATCATGGTTGAGGCAATCGACAAGATGTTAAGCGACAGACTAGCCGCAGAAATCAGTGAACTGCACGAAGACAAAACTGCTCTAGCCGAGGCCAAAGCTCGTTATCACGAAAAGATGACCAGCGATGCCAAGGTACTAGAAGGTTTCGTTGTCAAGCAGTTACAAAAAGAGTTAGCAGAGTTCCAAGGAGATCGTCAAAAAGTCGCCGAGAACTTCGCCAAGCTAGAGGATTTTGTAGTACACAGTCTAGCCAAAGAAATCCGCGAGTTTGCCATTGATAAGCAGGATCTAGCCGAGACGAAAGTCAAGTTAGTCCGTGAAGCCAAGAGCAAGTTCGAAGATATCAAAAATCGCTTTGTAAAGCGTGCAAGCCAAGTCGTAGAAAACACGATCACTACCAAGTTAACATCTGAAATCCGTCAGTTGAAAGAAGATATTGACAGTGCTCGTACTAACGATTTTGGTCGCCGTATCTATGAAGCATTCGCCCAAGAGTATTCAAGTTCTTACCTAAACGAGAAATCTGAGACATCAAAACTGTTGAAGATCATCCAGAAGAAAGATCAAGAATTATCCGAAGCGAAACAGGTTGTAGCAGAAAAAGCACAATTAGTTGAATCCAAAGAACGCGAAATCCGTGTTACTCGAGATTTAATGGAGCGTAAAAATGCTATGGCAGAATTACTAGCACCGTTGGATGCTAGCAAGCGTGAAATCATGAAAGAGCTACTAGAGTCTGTACAGACCCCAAAGCTTTCTAGTGCTTTCGAGAAATACCTACCAGCAGTGATGGAAGGACAACCGACCCGTACAACTAAAGTTGCTCTAACAGAGTCAACAGCAGTAACAGGTAATCGCGAAGCCAAGCCAGAGGTAGGCTTAGACAATATTTTGGATATCCGCAAACTAGCGGGTCTGAAATAATTTATTCAAGGAGACATAAATGTCACAGTTATTAAATGAAAGATGGTCAGAGACCAAAGAAGCTCTGCTTGAAGGCCTACAGGGTAATCGCCGTGCTGCCATGGCAGTATGCTTAGAGAATACTCGTCGTAGCTTGACAGAGAGCGCAACAGCAGGTGCGACATCAGCTGGTAACGTAGCAACACTTAACCGTGTTATTCTTCCAGTGATCCGTCGTGTGATGCCTACAGTTATTGCAAACGAAATCATCGGCGTACAGCCAATGACAGGTCCAGTTGGACAGATCCACACTCTACGTGTACGTTATGCTGATAGTGGCGACAACGTCAACGCAGGTGATGAGGCACTAAGCCCATTCAAGATTGCGGCTGCTTACAGTGGTAACAATACAGATGCTTATCCTAAGGCTAATTCAACAGCGGCCCTAGAAGGCACACCTGGTAAGCGCATGAGCATCCAGATCTTGAAGAGCCCAGTAGAAGCTAAGAGCCGTAAACTAAGCGCACGCTGGACATTCGAGGCTGCACAAGATGCACAGGCACAACAGGGTATTGACATCGAAGCTGAAATCATGGCCGCACTAGCACAGGAAATCACAGCTGAGATCGATCAAGAGATCCTAGCAAGCCTACGTAGCTTGGCTTCAGTAGAAGAAACATATGACCAGTCATTAGTTTCTGGTACAGCAACATTCGTTGGTGACGAGCATGCCGCACTGGCTATCCAGATCAACCGTGTAAGCAACTTAATTGCTCAGCGTACACGTCGTGGTGCTGGTAACTGGGCTGTTGTTAGTAACCAAGCTCTAACAATTCTACAAAGTGCTACTACAAGCGCATTTGCTCGTACAACAGAAGGCACATTTGAAGCTCCTACAAACACTAAGTTTGTTGGTACATTGAATGGCGCTATGAGAATCTATGTTGACGCATACAAGAGTGATACAGATGACAACAACCAAGTCCTCATCGGTTACAAAGGTTCTAGCGAGGCAGATGCTGCCGCGTTCTATTGCCCTTATATTCCGTTAATGAGTTCTGGTGTTGTACTTGATCCGGCTACTTTTGAACCAGTAGTTGGTTTCTTAACTCGCTATGGTTACGTCGAATTGAGCAACACGGCCAGTTCGCTTGGGAATGCCGCAGATTATTTGGGAAAAGTGGGAATAACTTCCGCAAACGTTTCATTCAAGTAATCCAAAGCAATACAGCAACAAACAAAAAGCACCTTCGGGTGCTTTTTTGTTGGCCAGATTATCTATGTAATGCGTCAGACTACGCTAAATAAACATATGAAACATTTTATATATAAGACAACTCACAAGAACGGCAAGTACTATATTGGTAGACACAGCACTGATAATATAGATGACGGATATATAGGTTCTGGAAAATGGCCTAGGTCTATTAAAGATAAATCCTCACTTACTAGAGAAATACTGGAATATGCCGACGATGCAGACTCATTAAAGATTTTAGAGAAAAATTATCTTATCGAACACTATGGTAAGCCCGATTGTATGAACAGAACACCGGATCCTATTGGATTCGATACAGATAATAATCCCATGAAGCGTCCGGAGGTTGCTAAAAAACTCAGCGGTGATAATCATTGGTCTCATAAAGATCCAGAAAAATATAGAGAGAAGTTTTCCGGTGATGCTCATTGGATGAATAAAAATCCAGAAGCAAAGAAACAGTTTGTTGAAAATAATCCCAATCTTGATGGCAGAAATTCTAGATTAGCTACCGCTAGAGGTCGCAACATATTCCAAACCAACAATCCTAGTAAATGGCGCAGTGAGCAAGGTATACATCATTGGCAGAATGGCAACGCACCTAATGCCAACGGTGCCCTCAACAAGAAACTGGTAGCAGAAGGTCGACATAACTTCCAAGGACCTGATCTCAACAACCGCCGTATCGCCGAAGGCACACACAACTTCGTGGGATCAGACAGCAATGCCAAACGACTAGCAGAAGGACGTCACCCTAGCCAGATGAAGAAGACCTGCGAGCACTGTGGTAAAGAATCCAGTATAGGTATGTATAAACGCTGGCACGGAACAAATTGTAAAGGAAAACAATAATGAACTCAAGACAATATGAAAAAATGATGCAAGAAGCACTCTATACGACTCTAACTCAATCTGGCATTGGGCCTGACGACTATGCCAGAGTCAGTTTAAGTGCAGATCGTACTGAATATCTACTTACTATGAAAGACGGATCAATTCGAGTAGTTGCTAGCGGGTTTGAATATTTCCAAGATTAACCGCTAAATAGTCATGTTCGCTCTTAAAGAGAGTTTATGCGGAAACCCGCCGCGTAGGCCTAGAACGCTAACCAAAGGAGAAACAAAATGGGACGTCCATTAAACAAAAAGTATTTCGGTAACTTCAATATCGGAACCAACGGCTATACACCAGCACCGGGTGGCAACACAGGTGGTGATGATGGCATCGGCGGCGAAGGCATCGCCAATATCGCAATTTCAACAGCTGGTAACTATATCAATCGTCTACCAACTATCGCAACATTCGGCGCACCCGCAATTCCCGGTGGTGTGCAGGCTGCGGGAGTTGTTCACTCTCTAGCCCAGAGCGCCAGTCCAGCCGCAGACGGTATCAACTACTGGGTTGGTGACATAATCACTGATGCCAATGGTTCTACTTGGCGAGTAACAGAATTAGAAGTATACACCGCTTCATTAGACCCAGCACACCAAGGTACTGCTTACGGTGGCAACGATACAATTCCCTATGCTAATGGTATCAATATCAATCTAGACGGTGTCAACGGCAGCGGTGTACCAAGTGGTGCCTACAACTTCACAGAAGGTGGCGCAAGTCGTGGTTCATGGACCACAACAGGCGCGCCTCCGGCAGCCACAGGTGCTCAAAGCCCTTCAGGACTAGGCGGACACGGCGCACAGTGGAACCTAGTATGGCGTATCAAAACATTGGTGAAACCTCCAGGTACTCCAGTTGACTATGCCTATGGTACAACATACTTATATGGTGCATCTAACGTAACAACAGGTGGACATGGAACAGGCGCCGCATTGAACGTTGGTTTCTCTCCAGATCACCTGGATGTGACACAGAAGGGTTCGGGCTATATCGGCACTGAAACCATCGTGTTTACATCAACATCGGGTGGTGGTGAAGTAACAGCCTCTGGTACCTTGGTATTAACCACAGATTCGGGTGGTCGTGGTGCAGGTACTAACCTCAACGTTGCTAGCAATCAGGACAATGCCATAATCATCCATGCCAATACCACAGGTGCAGGCACGAAGATCGGTGACATCCAGAAGCAGACAGGTTCACATCGTTACAAGACACGCACAGCTGATGGAGTAGCTGTCTGCAAGTTGGTAGCTAGCGATTCTCCTGCAGTCAAGCAGGCCTATATCACTGCTACAGATCAAAGCGGCGCTCACTATTGGGTAACCAAACTTACTTCTCGCAGAGCTGTAATATGGCCTAAAGGTGATGGTACTCCGCAGTATCCATTGATCAACGGCACAGAGCCACAACGCATTGGTTGGACATTTGGAGATGCAGTTGCTCCAGGTAATCCAAATCATCAGTTGGGTCTGGTTAAGATCGAAAACGCCTAATAGCTATTGGCGTTGTTGAAAAGGATCCTCAGGGGTCCTTTTCTTTTAGGTAAATACTGGTATGACCCCATGGACACCCCCATCATCTATTTTACAATATGCAGAACCCGGAGCTGATTCAGTACATATCGCGTGGCGATCACCCGAATCGTTCCCTACTCGAAGCCAACGAGATCTATCACATATAGCACGCAGTCCCAAACTAGACGACACAGATCGCACCTGGTATCTGCATCTTACAGATTTCCGTTTCGTTGGATTACCCGAAGTGCTCACAGGAATAGCTGTCCGTGTTGCGGCCAATCGTCGAGGTAGGATCACAGACGAAACTCTACAGCTATGTCTAGCTGGAGAACCTATAGGAAAAAATCGTGCAGACATGGACCTCAGTCCGGTCAAGATCTATGGCGGAGAAACTGATCTATGGTCAACACAGCTCGCAGTGGGGGATCTACAAGACCCTACATTTGGAGTCCTGTTGCGTTTCCAGAGCCATCCACATTGGCCTCACAAGGATAGTGCTATACTGGACGTGGTGGAACTGCAAATCTATTAAACCGATAAATACTCTAAAGGATTCAATATGACCCAACGCATTACCGGAACCAAGAATATTACACCCAACGGTGATCAGACCATATCGGCACCCGGCGGTAATATAAATCTGATCACTACGGCCAGTGGTCAAGTAACAGGTAACAGCGTGGCCAATGTTGGGAATCCCAATAATGTCCCCTATGATCCAAATAATATATTTGGAAACACAGCTGAAAGACAGACAGGCGCGGCCTATTTTGCCGGCGGTGTAGGTATTGAGCAAGACCTAAACGTAGGTGGATTTATCTACGGTCGTGTGGCCGTGTCCAACACATCCATGGCTATGACAGTCACAGCTACCAATGTGGATGCCTATTTCTATCCTCTCTTCATAGATAATCTCGGTGCCAATGGTGGTATGATCTATGGAGACAACACTTCGGACTATGCCTCCGGTGGACTGCGCTACGATCCATACACAGGTAAACTCCTGTTGGATCAGATCAGTGTGGCCAGCACAGCTTCATCTACCAGCCCAACCACAGGTGCTTTTACAGTCACAGGTGGAGCAGGTATATTGGGTGATGTATGGATAGGTGGCAATGAGTACGTGGACAACCTCTATACCAAGTTCATACGTAGCCAACAAGGTCCAGTGAGCATACAGCCCGCGTCTGGGCTAACAGAAATAGTAGGCGACATACGTGTGCGTGGTGTTAATCCTATAGGAACAGCACCAGAAGTGACCAACGTCTTATACGTCACAGTAGACGGAGACGATACCAACGATGGTCGTGCGCAGGATGCCAGCCGTGCCTGCCGTACCATAGGCGGTGCTCTAAAATCACCTTATTATCAACCAGGCACACAGATACAGGTATCAGCCGGACACTATTTAGAAAATAATCCTCTACTGTTAAAACCCTATACCAGTGTCAAAGGCAGTGACATACGTACCACATTCATCGAACCCATAAACAAGACACAGGATCTATTCCACTTACAGAGTGGTTGCTATCTAAACTACATGACCTTCCTCAATGGTCGCAGTGGACTATTACCTGGAAACTATGCTCCAGGCTACAACAGAGGAGCCTATGCCACAGCATTTCCTCCACAGTCAGGTGCGGATCGCATAGATCTATTCCACAGCCCCTATGTACAGAATGTTACTAATCAGAGTGGTCCTTGGTTGGTAGACGGAACCATGTTCGTTCCAGACCAGACAGTGCAGGTACCTGCTGCCATAGGAGTAGGAACCTGGGATGTGAACACAACCAGCATAGTGATCTCGGTCACTACCGGAACTGTATCATTAGGACAGAGCATCAACGCCGGACAGCACAATCAAGGTTTCTTCAATGCTCGCACGCTCCTGTTGGCCAACAAGCCATTCCTACAGGCACAGGTTGTGGCCTATGTCAACGCAACTTTTCCTGGATTCGACTATAATCAACAGCTATGCTATAGAGACACAGGCATACTGATAGAAAACATGGCCTATGACATGGCCTTTGGTGGAAATGAAAAAAGCATAGAAAGCGGACGGGCCTACTATCGCGGAGTGACCAGCGTGATAGCTGGACAAGAAGCGCAGACTGTAGCAGCCATCAATTATCTCAGCACACTGAGCCAGAAAATCGTAACTAACTCTGTGTGTACAGTTCTAGCACCTCCTGCCAGCATACCCGCAGCCTCACAGGTTATCAACACTGTGTTAACTGATGGTTCGATCAGCACGGCCAGTGTGCGTAAACTATTTGACATAACCACAGGAATCATACTGCATGGTCCTGATTCTGCTCCTAGTCTCTATAACAGTGCTGGACCAGATTCAGCATTTGTCAGTGCCGAAATACTCATGCAGGCCAATAGAAGCTTCATACAGGAAAATGTGGTCAACTATATCAACTACAATCTCTGTGTGCCTCCAAAAGCTCTGCCCTACAATCAGATCAAGTGCCGTAGAGATACTAGAATCATCATCGACAGCGTGGCCAGCGACCTGTTATTTTCTACCAGTAGTCAGAGTACGTTTGCAGGACTACAGTATTACAGCCAAAACACCTATACAGGTTCTATACCAGCTGAGATAACAGCTACCATAGCTGCCATCTCTTATCTAAAAGATCTCAGCCTGAAGGTAGTACAGAACATCACCACATCCACAGATGCATTGGTAGGCATCTCTAGATATACCAGCGGCGTACAAACCACTGCCAGCAATCATGCTACGTCAGCCGAAGTATCGATCATTGGTACAGAATTTGATCTCATATTGAGCATACTGCGAGGCAACACCGCAGGACTAACAGACATGGTCATACCCAACGGCTCTGCCAGCGACCTTCCGAGTGTGAGAAACACAGTCAATTTACTGTTGGCCAACACAGGATATTTGGCCTTAGAAGTAGTAGCCAGTGTATTATCTGATTTTCCTAGCCTGTCATTTGACGCGTCTAAGTGCGCTCGAGATGTTGGTTACATAGTAGAAAGTGTGGCATTTGATCTACTCTACGGAGGAAATAGACAGGCCATACAGAGCGGTCTCAGCTATTATGCTAACACCAACAATGACACAGTAATTCCCAACGAAATACCGGCCACAGTAGACGCATTTACCTTCATAGGATCAGTGGCTCGTGCTCTGATACAGGGAAATGATTACCAACCTCTACAACGATCAATTAAACCAGTTCTTGGATTACCGGTAGGAGCAGGCGGTGATGCCGACATGGTGGCAAGCTATCTGGGTATAATAACCAACATCATTGGCAATGGTCCCGGAGTAGCTGGACCTTTGAGTCCTATGCCTATCACACCTAGTTCGTCGGCATCTACAGTTAACGCTTGGAATATACTCAAAGCCAATCGAGAGTTTATAGCGGCTGAGGTTATCGCTCATCTAGATCAGACCTATAATCCAGGATCGTTTAATTACGATCAAGACAAGTGCTATCGAGACACAGGACTGATCATAGATGCAGTCAGCCAAGACATACTGCTAGGCGGAAATCAAAAGAGTCTAGAAGCAGGCAACAGTTATTGGAATGCCGGTTACAACTATATAGCAGGTCAGGAATCGACCACTACACAGGCCCTAAACTACGCTAGAGACATAGCTCTGCAGATCATTGCTAACACACCTGTAACACCAGTCACTGGCACAGTGGCCACACAGGTAATAAATCCATTCTTTGATGGCGGCAATGCCTACATGCCTCAAGAAGCTATACAGCGTAATTTCAAGATCATCACAGACATTATCAGCAACGGACCTGAACAGGCACCTCCTCCGTATGCAGGTGGTGGATTATTCAGCCTCACAGGCCTAAATGGCAGTGATGTAAAAATAGCGCCTACCGTCACAGCTATCAACACCAACACAGACGGAACCATAACCGTGGGACTCAGCACGGCCACTGTGGGATTTGGTACCAATGCCACACTGTATTTTGGCAACATTTACGTTTTTCCTCTTCAGGATGGTCAGGTAGAAGATCTCAGCTATCAGTATACAGGATCAAGAAATACATGGAATCAACGCAAGGTAGACAAGTTTGGCAGTATGGGTGGCAGCCTAGTAGATGGCGCTGTGATCTCAGATAGATCACCTATACAGTCATTCGTCTATGACGCTTATACACAGGTCAATCAAGGCGGTTACGGTGTGCATATTACCAATAACGGCTATGCACAGTTGGTTTCTGTGTTTACTATTTTCTGTTCAGTTGGTGTACAGTGCGATAATGGCGGCAAGGCCAGCATCGTAAACAGTAATGCCAACTTTGGAGATCTCTGTCTAGTAGCCAAGGGCTATGGACCTAGAGATTTCAGTGGTACGGTTTTCAATCCCGTCAATCGTGCTTATCCTTTCAATGCGGAACTAGACCCTTATTACCCTAATGGTTATTTTCCGGGGTCCGGTGGGTTGGTAGAAGTATTCGTACCAGACACCAGCAATCGTCCGCACATTGGTCAGGTCATGGAGATCATTCCTCCAGAGACCTATGTTAACAATCAAGGATTTAATGGTTTCTTAAATGCACAGCCCAGCACCAGCACACTGACCACAGGTACTATAGAATTGGTCAATATAGATACCACAGATGTATACATAGGCAACACAGTCTACATCCGAGATCAGTTTGGCAGTGAAAAAGATGCCAACGGAATATATTATATTCCTCCAGGAACCACAGTCAGTGATGTAAATTACAACAGTATCAGTCTCACACAGGCTCTGACCAGCGGTGGTGGCGATCCAACTAACAACACATATTTTACTCTATATTTCTGCGGACATGCCTATTACACAGTACAGACCAGCAGTGTAGCCGTCCAGCCATACGCTCCTGGACAGAATATACTCAGCGCCAATACTAATCCACAGTATCAAGGTCCCAGTATAAATCAGATTTCAGCACACATAGTCAGCATCGAATATTTGAAAACAGCGGTGGATGCTGTGATCGCTAATACTGCACCCGTAGGAGGTTGGTTGACATCGGGTCAGTTTATTAATCTTAATGTAACTGGTGGGTCTGGAGCACAGAGTTTTATCGATCTACGGTTTAATTACATGACCAGCATAATAGGAGCCGCTAATCTAGCAGCCGCACAGTCTGTGGTACCTAGCGGATTGATAACCACATCGGGAACTATACCTAGTGGAGCTGGATCAGCCGTAACTCTAATAAAAGCCAATATAGATTTCTTGGCCAACGAAATCGTCGCCTATGTCAATCAGAACTATGCTAGCATATTGGCAGGAAGCATGTCTGACAGCCAAACTGCTAAATGTGCCCGAGATGTTAAGTTGATACTACAGCAGTTACTCTATGATTTAGAATCGGGTGGTAATTATAATTCTGTCTATAGCGGACTCAGCTATTGGAGCCGTCCTGGAACTTATCATGTGGTAGAACTGGGCGAAGCTGTGACAGACACCAGCCTATTTCCAGATGGTAGCACGGTTAATTTCTATGAGCGCAGTTATATCTCAGCTAGCGGATATGTGTTTGAATATGTAGGCGCTGGCAGTAACTACGGGGCATTACCACAGAGAGGAATAGCAGATCCTATACAGGGTCATGAAACTATCTCGTTAAATAGTGGTAAGGTGTTCTTCACATCAACTGACCAAAACGGTGATTTCCGTATTGGTACTGGTCTGGTTATCAGCCAGGCTACAGGAGTATTGAGTGGAAGGACATTTGTACAGAGTTTATATGCCAACATGACACCGTTCATATTGGCTATCGAATAATAAGGAAAAGATATGGCACAGTTACCATTAAATAAATTTTTAACTAAAACTGCGGTATTGACTACAAATACCACAGCCACAGTTTATACAGCACCGATCGGAACTACGGCCATCGTCTTAATGGCACAGATTTCTAATCTAGCTACAGATACACACTATGTCAGTTTCAGCCACTATAGAAACAGACCTATCCTAGCAGATGCACAGGGCAATGGAGGTCAACCGGGAAATACCTACAGTCCATTAGTGGTAAATTATGCTATCCCAAGTAGCGATGCAGGTACTCCTCTATCTGGCAAATTAGTCGTAGAAGAATTAGATAAGATCGTGGCCTATGCAGATCAAGAACACAATCTACAGTTGGTCATGAGTATTTTACAAACTGCTAATCAATGATAGGATAAAATAATGCCAGGTTTATTAAGCGGGTCGTTACTGAGATCAGGTGGAAGTGGGCAGTTTATCAAACTGAAAGATGCCCAACCACAACTGCCGCCCACACCTACAACCAGTACAGGTTATACAGTTGTAACAGACGGTAATCTAGTCACTACCTATAGAAGCAGTCTAGGTAATCTAGAAATGAATTCTGGTACCATATATTCCTCCACACCTGATCAGTCTATCAAATTGCTAGGTACAGGTACAGGCACGGTATTAGTCTTAGGCGGCGCACTCAGCACCAGCACAAATACAGGAGCTCTACAGGTTATAGGCGGTATCGCTACCACGCAGGATATTTTTGTCAATGGGCTAACCATCGGACAAGGATACCAGGGCATCAACAATCTAGTGATTCGTGGAGTGGCACACGGTATCCCCGATGATGCTAATACAGGTCAAGAAAGTATCGCCATAGGATACAGCGTATTAGGTGGAATTGGATCATCTAACAATTCCATAGGTATAGGATATCTGGCACTTAATTCTGGAACACTTCTAACCAACGAAATAGCCATAGGGCAAGGTGCACTAGAGAATCTAGGCAATCTAAATACTTGGCCTGTGGGAAATATCATTGATATATCTAGGGCATCTCCTGCTGTGGTCACGGTGGCTAATCATGGTCTCAGCACAGGAACTGTGATAAACATATTGGGACTAACACAAGGACCAGTGAGCCTAAACAATACAGATTTTTGGATAAACAGGCTAGGTCCAAATACTTTTTCTATTTTTTCAGATAATATATTAGGTACTCCTGTTGACTCAAGAAGTCTGCCTATATACGTAAACAGCGGAACAGTGGGACGAGTACTGTACTACGATGAAAACACTGCCTTTGGATCGTTTGCAGGACAGAATCTATTGGATGGTCGTCAGAATCTCCTGTTAGGACCACGTGCTGGACAGTATCTAACCACAGGTAGCTATAATGTCTTAATAGGACATGATGCAGCCTATAACCTTCTAAACGGTAGCGGCAACATCATCATCAATGGTGATTATTATCAAAACGGCCTAGACAATCAGACCAGTATAGGTGCCAGTTACTACTATGACGGTATCAATCATATCACGCTCAATGGCAACGCCACAGTGGGACTGGGCCTACAGAGTTATGGAACTAACACAGGTGCGTTAGTGGTCAACGGTGGTCAGGGTATCAGCAAAGACCTCTGGGTGGGAGGAGTCATCCATGGCAATATCTCTGGAGATAGCCTATTAAGTTCACTTTCTGGCATCAGCGTTTTATCCAGCACAGCCACACAGGCAGACAACATCTTGGTGCACGATACCACATCTACCATGACCTACTATGCGGCATTGGTAGAAACCAAAGGCGGAACATACAGTCCTGTAGATGCAGACGTAGGAGTCTATTACAGTGCTACTAACACAAGTTTTACAGCTCCAATATTTAGGACCATAGGCGGCGTAGCTAGTACCAGTACAACCACAGGCGATGTTATTGTACGGGGAGGTGTAGGAGTTGCAGGCAGTGTTTATAGTGCCGATGGTAATCCTACACTAAATGGTCTCCTATATACTCCTAGAGTCTTAGTAGGCGACTACACAGTATTAAACGGAATCACTCCAAATCCTGGAGATTTCTGGATAGATATTCTTAGTCAAGCAGAATATCAATATATCAACGACGGTGGTCAGAGTTACTGGCTGCAGATAGCTATTTTATAGAGAGAACGACATGGCACTAGGATTTCCAACTAACCCCTACGTAGGCGAAACATATTCATTTGGTACTAAAATCTATATATGGAATGGTCACGGTTGGGCTATCAGCCAAGGAAACAGCGGAACCACAGTGGGCAATTTTACAGCTACACAGGCCGCTTCTATCACCACTACTACCAACAGTACCAGCACCAATTCTGGTGCATTGACCGTGACAGGCGGAGTAGGTGTTGGCGGAAATACTAACATTGGTGGCAGCCTGAATGTAGGCAGTTCTACAGCCACAGTAGGAGGTGCACAGATCATCACTACAGGCACTATTGGTCAGATCATACAGGCCGGTACAGATACCGCTATCATCACTGGTACCAACAGTGTAATCGTATCAAATACTTCAACACTACAGTCTATCACTGGTCGTGGGGGCAGTACCACCAATCCTATCAGTTTCCTAAATACCAGTACCAGTTCTGTAACAGTCGCAGGAGGATTCGTTGCACAGGGTGGTATCAGCCTAACCAATACAGCCTCTAGCACTTCGACTACTACAGGAGCATTAGTAGTCTCAGGCGGAGTTGGCATAAGCGGAGATACCAATATTGGTGGAACCGTAACAGCACAGCAGTTAAAAATCGCTGACGCTATACTAGATTCTACGTTGGTTTTGGTAAATACAACAGCAACAACTGTTATCGATACGTACCTGATTACACAGTACAGAAGTTCTAAATATCTGGTACAGATCGAAGAAGTTGGAATAGGAGCATTAGCAAAATTCCAGGTTATCGAAATTCTATTATTATTAGATAATTCCGGAACAGTATACGCTACAGAATATGGAACGCTGACATCTAACGGCATAATGGGAGATTTTTCAGCAGGACTGGACATCGTAGATAATACTGTAAAATTGTATTTTACTCCATACGAAGCGACTAACAAAGAAATAGTGGTGTTGAGAACAGCACTAGCGATGTAATATAGCAGTAGCAGTAAAAAACACTAACAGGTAACTTGGAGAATACAACGTGGCACTAACATCGATAACACAGGATTTCGTAGTAGCATCTGGACTGGTCGTACAAGGTACGAACCTTGCAACTACTAGTTCATCAGCCGCAGGGACGCTGAGCGTTCGTGGCGGAGCGGCATTTGCACAAAACGTTGTTATTGGCAGTACTGCTAGCATTTGGGGTCCAGGCATATTACACAGTACGTTATTTGTACAAGGTAATACTGGTATCCAAGGTGCATTAAATTCAACAGGTACTTTCAGTGTTAACAACAACCTATTCACAGTAAACGGCGCTACCGGCAATCTATATTCTCAAGGTAATGCCGGAATACAGGGCACTCTTAATTCAACCGGTACCCTAAGTGTCAACAACAATCTATTCACTGTAGATGGTGCTACGGGTAATATATATTCTCAAGGTAATGCCGGAATACAGGGCACTCTTAATTCAACCGGTACCCTAAGTGTCAACAACAATCTATTCACTGTAGATGGTGCTACTGGTAATGTATATTCTGCAGGTAATGCTGGTATACAAGGAACACTCCACTCAACTGGCACATTAAGCGTTAACAACAACTTATTCACAGTAGATGGTGCTACTGGTAATGTAGCGACACAGGGTACTTTAGCAGTCGTAGGTGCAAGCACACTGACTGGAGCTCTATATGTTGGCGCAGGAACTACTCTAAATTCAACACTGAATGTAGCAGGTGTAACAACTCTAACAGATACAACAGCGGCTGATTCCTTATCAGGAGCGGCTTCATTAAAACTATCGGGCGGCGAGTACATCAGCAAGAATTTAGTTGTGATGGGAGCAGGATCCAGCACAGGTACTTTGACCGCAAACGCATTATATGTAGCAGGCGGCGTTGGTATTAATAACGGCCTACGGGTACAGGGAACAGCAGTATTCCAAAATGATGTATTCTTCAATGGTCAGACTACTTATGTTTATAGTACAAACACAGTATATACAGACAACCTAATCGAGCTACACTCTACTAGTACTGGTGTTAGTGGGGTCTGGACATTTGATGACCAGAAAGACATAGGACTACGCTTCCATTATTATCAAAATGGTATAGGTGACCTCAACGCCGCATTCGTATTAGCGGCCGATACCCACGAGTTTGAATTTTATAGAAACGGTACAGAGACCAATGGTTCGTTTGTAAGTCATGATTATGCCGGCATCAAGGCAGCTTCATTAAATCTAGTAGGTGGCACAAGTGCTAGTAATACAGGCAGTGGTGATTTAGTTGTCGCAGGCGGAGTAGGCATCGCTGGAGAACTATGGGTTGGAAATACCATCCACGGTACTGTTACACAGGCCAACAATCTAAATGGTGGCGCACAAGGTTACATTCCAATCCAGTCAGCTAATGGTGTAACAGCATTTATTCCAGCTGGAACTGCTGACAGTCAGGTGTTAACATGGTCGGGTACAACAGCTACTTGGGTTTCAGCAGGTTCTCAGTCAGTTAATTTTGCTAACTATTCAGGTACAGCTACTAACATAGCAGGCGGAGTACGGTATGATATTCCTTATCAATCTGCTACCAGCACAACAACATTCAGTTCAAATTTACAGTTTGACGGAACTACCCTAACAGTCACTGGTATCAAAGATACAGCATTAACAACAAATGGCGGTGTAGTTTACAATTCAGACGGTATGGGCACCCTAGCTGATAGCTCAGGATTGACCTATGATGGTTCAGGCACGCTAACAGTTGGAACTGAACTTAATATCAGTGGTAGTGGCGGTAGTATCACTATGACCGGCGGTGATATCACCGGTGCCAACAACATCACAGGCAGCGGAACAGTACAAGGTGGATATGTCGATCCTACTAATTTAACAAGTGGTCGTGTTACATTTCACAACGGATCTTGGCTAGTAGATGACGCTAATCTACTATATGATTCTGGTACAGGCACGCTGTCAGTTGGTGCAACCGACGGCAATGGCAGTCTATATGTTGGTTACAATATTACAGTTGATACCAGCGGTTCAGTTACATTAAACTATGCCACGCAAAATGCTATCGCCTATATCGATGGTAGCAACAATCTAGTAAGCAACTCAAATTTAGCCTATGATGGTACTAATGTAACACTAGGCGGCAGTGGTTATGTCAGTGCACCAGTATTCGAAGCTACATCAACAGCACCTACACTAACAACTTCTACAGGCGGTGCTGTATCTGTTGCTGGCGGTGTTGGGATTGCCAAAGATCTATATGTTGGAACTACTGGTACAGTTGCTGGCAATTTAACAGTACAGAGCGATCTATATGTTGACGGTACACTGTATGTCAAAGGTACGAGCCTAACAGGCATCGATAAAATTACTGGATCAACTGGTACATTCGTTGACATAGTATCAACTGGTACAGCCTATCTAGCTACAGTAACAGCTACTAATACACTATATGTTGGATCAACTGCCACATTTAACAGTGATGTTTATGTAGATGGTACACTGTATGTACAAGGTCATAGCCTAACTGGTGTAGATAAGATCACTGGAAGTACTGGTACATTCCAAGATATCGTATCAACCGGTACAGCCTATCTGGCTACAGTAACAGCTACTAACACACTGTATGTTGGTGCTACATCAAAATTTAATCAGACTGCTACATTCAACAGTGATGTATTCGTCGATGGTACATTGTATGTACAAGGTAATAGTCTAACTGGTGTTGATAAGATAACTGGAAGCACTGGTACTTTCTTAGACATCGTATCAACAGGTACAGCCTATTTACAAAATGTATCTATAAATGGTACTACTACTGCAACAGGTCACATCTATGTTACTAACACAGATGATGGTACATTCCCAGGCAAATCAGTACAAGATGCTAGCATTGGAACACAAGGAAGCATCAGTGCTGCCAAGAACATCAAAGCTGGCGGAGTTATTAGTGCTGGTGATTTTGGTGGAACTGGTAGCTATGACAGTGCTATCAGTAATCTAAACGGCAATAGTCCTGGCACTGGTGATTCTGGTTCGATAGATGGTTTCTACTTACTCAATAACATGCAGGCTGCTAGAACCGTCAAGGTCGCTAGCCAAGCATCTGCGGTCGTTATAGATACTTGGGATAAAACACTCTATACCAGCGCCAAATATCTAGTACAAATATATACCAGCGGTGGTATACATATCGAAGAAATCATGTTGGTACAAGATCAGACTAATATCTATATCAGCGAATATGGTATAATCTACACTACAGGATCTGCACTAGGTACATTTGATAGTGACTTTAGTGGAAGTAATATAGAATTGAAATTCACTCCGGCTGCTTCTCTAACAGGAACCATCCAGATAGTACGCCAAAGCATATTAACATCAGCCGAAAGCTACTGTTAATACAACTAGATGATAAACAGGGCCTTCGGGCCCTGTTTTCTTTTATATATTACAGTTCTGCTAAATAGTACTAACATCGTTAAGTGGAAAGGGAAGCTGGCGAGAATGTCGTTAAATTCAGTTGACTTTTTAGTCAAAAATGGCCTCGTGGTTTCTACCACGGCTACAATACTATCAACTAGCAACGCTTCTTCTACCACGACCGGCGCCTTGACTGTAGCAGGTGGTGCAGGCATTGGCAAAGATCTATATGTTGGTGGCAATCTTAGCTTGTCCGGAATTAAAATTGGAGCATCTGAGGCATTTCCTGTAGAAATCAACTATGATGCGATATCTACCGGCAGTATTACCTTTGCAGACGGATCTGTACAGTCTACTCGAGCTCCGGTTGCTTGGACCAATTCTAGATTTGTAGCGGTAGCTAACTATCTTAATATAGACCCAGGAATAGTATTCGCTCCCACAGTACAAGGCGGATATGTAGAAACAGGAGACACTTATTTTGACGATGGTAGTTTTGGTGGTACTCCAAACCACATTTATATGATGCTTGATCAAGGAAATGGACTAGTGCAATTTTTTGATATAACCCCGGTAAGCCTAGGATAAACCATGGCAATTTATTATTATCCTCACCCTAGTTCGACCCCTAGTACCACCTTAAAACAATACAGTACCAGCACTGGTGATATCGTAGTCAGCAGTGTCAGCGGGTTAACCAAACTTACTAAAACACTAAGTTTGGTATGGAGTAACTATGCCCCGTCTGCATCAGATCACGGTTTAACTAATCCCTACATTCCAGGCACCAGCACACAACCGCCGACTGTTCCTGGACTAACTACTACGGTACTAGTGCCTAGCCAGACAGTTACACAGGGGCAGGCCGCGAATTTTACTCCTGTCAGCATCTATGGTGGATCAGCAGTAGCTACCAGCTATAATACATCTGGAACATTCGTTGGTTATAACGTAACTATAAGTCCTAGCCTGCCGGCAGGATTGAGTTTTACATCAACATTTACCACACTAAAACAATTAAACTCAGTAGATAGCAACTACTATCTATATAACTCTGCTAACATAGTAGTCAGTGGAACTACCTCGGCCGCAAGTCCTTCACAGGCTTATACAGTGAGTTTCACTGATGCCAGCGGATTAACTGCTAATGCTAGCTTTAGTCTAGCGGTATTGAGCAATCAGAGTCCTTTGACTCTGACCAATTTACTCACTACCAATCAGGTATTAACACAAGGAGTATCAATCGGTGACCTAGCCACAGTGAGCTCGGCTGGCGGTAGTGGTAGCATAACCTACAGCATCAGCCCATCATTGCCTACTAGTCTAGCATTTAGCACTAGCACAGGACACATCAGCGGAACCCCTACAGTAAGTGCTAGCCTGACAGCCTATACTGTAACAGCACAGGATCAGAGCAGTCCCGTACAGACAGCCACAGCATCATTTAATCTATTAGTACAGGCCAATGTACCTACAGCAACGCTGGCTATTCCCAATAAGACATTAACGCAAGGTGTTAGTTTTACTTCATTTATACCGGTAACAGGAGCAGGAGGTACAGCACCTTTACGCTATACGATAACGCCTAGTTTACCTAGTGGACTGACATTTACCACTAGTACTGGAGCCATTAGCGGAGTGCCTTCTAGTTCATTAGCGGCTACTAATTTTACCATCGCTGTAGTTGACAGTCTAAATCAGTCAGCCAGCCAGACATTTAATCTAACGATCAACAATCTTACTCCGTTGACCGCTATACAAACACAGCCTAGTTATAATCTCTATAGGGCCACAGCGGTAACAGCATTTACTCCTGTACGAGCCAATGGCGGATACGGAACGATCAGCTACGCTATCAATCCTAGCCTTCCCGCTGGATTAAGCTACAGCTCCAGCAATGGTTCAGTAACCGGCACACCTACCACTACCAGCTCTACAGCTACCTATACAGTAAGTCTAGCTGATCAAGGAGGTCAAACAGCCACCGGAACCTTTGCTCTAAGCGTCAGCAGTGTTCCGATCTCAGTAGCTACACAGGTTCCTAGCACACTGCTATATCGCAATGTTACATTCAGCACATTCATTCCAGTAACAGCCAGTGGTGGTTATACTCCTTATGCCTATACTGTAACTCCTAGTTTACCATCTGGATTGGCATTCAGTACCAGCAGCGGTTATATATCGGGTGTCGCTACAACCAGCAGTCCTGCTACTAGCTATGTAGTAGCTGTTACAGATTCTGCTAGTCAAGTAGGAACTAGTTCTTTTAGCCTTACTGTACTGAATCCTACAGCTATTAGCCTTACTAAGTCAGTTAGCAATCTAACACTGACACAGGGTGTAGCAGCCACACCATTTACACCTGTATCTGCTACAGGCGGATATGGTACACTAACTTATAGTATAGCTCCTACACTGCCTGCGGGATTGACATTTGATACTACTTCTGGACAGATCAGTGGAACTCCTACTGCCTATCTAGTCAATGCTACTACATTTACCATCACGGTAAATGATCAAGCAGGCCAAACTGCCAGCAACAGTTTTAATCTTACAGTACTAACACCGGCATTTTCAGTTTCAGTAGCTGTGCCTTCAACCAACATGACTCGCGGAGTCAGTGCTACTGGCTTCCAACCAGTCACAGCCGCCGGAGGAGCGACACCTTACAACTACAGTGTTTACCCTGCACTGGCCACAGGATTAGTATTCAATACAGCCACAGGATTTGTGTCTGGCACACCAACAGTGGCCAACACATCTAATTACGCAGTCACCATCACTGATACAGTTGGTCATGCAGGCACAGGAACGTTCTCGATCAGCATTGCTAATCCTACAGCACTGACACTGACTACAGTAGTGACTGCTACCACATTGACTAGATCGGTGGCTGTAACACCGTTTACACCTGTACAGGCTTCTGGCGGATACGGCAGTATTACCTTAAGCGTCAATCCTAGTTTATCCGCTGGATTGGCTTTTTCATCTCAAGGACAGATAACAGGAACACCAACACAGGCCAGTTCACAGACAGCATATCAAGTAGTTGGAGTAGACAGCATTGGACAGATCAGTTCTAGTTCATTTTATCTAACAGTTTCTAGTCCGGCACTGACATCGACTAGCGTAATCAGTGTGGCTACACTGACAGAATATGTAGCAGTAACACCGTTTACTCCAGTTACCTATGTAGGTGGAACAGCACCGGTAGTTTATTCTATAACACCAGGTTTGGTCACAGGACTCAGTCTAAATTCTAGCACAGGTGTTATATCTGGAACTCCAACAGCCACAGTAGGACCAACAGCCTACACTATTACTATCACTGATGCTGTCAGTTCTACAACTAGCCAGACACTGAATCTACAGGTCATACCACCGGCTGCATTGGTAGCTACTACTGTTAACGGATCAATCACTGCGTATGCTGGACTATATCTTTCACCTGTGGCTCCAGTCACAGGATCAGGCGGCTACGGCGCTTACAGTTACAGTGTACTGCCTGGATTGCCTTCAGGACTGATATTAAATTCAACTAATGGACAAATCAACGGAGCACCTAGTACTACTAGTACCACTGCTACCTATACTATAACCATAACTGATCCTATCAGTCAGACTACCAGCAGTAATTTTAGCCTAGCGGTAGCACCACAGGCGGTAGTAGCCACAGTCTCAGTTCCTTCGACTACACTGGTAGTATATCAATTAGCCAATCCTTTTACACCAGTCACAGGATCGGGAGGATATGGCAGTCTAAGCTATAGCCTAAGCACCAGTTTACCTGCAGGGTTGAGTTTCAATTCAGGTACAGGACAGATCACAGGTACTCCTACTGCGACCAGCGGAACTAGTTCTTATATAGTAACTATCACAGACGGCATAAATCAATCGTCGACTGGTTCGTTTAACCTCAGCGTATTCCAAACTGCGCCTTCCGCACTCAGCGTAACTGTTGGCAATCAGAACGTCAGTCTACCACAAAATCAAGCGGCTAATTTTAGTCCTGTACAGGTACTAGGCGGAGTCAGTCCATACAGCTACTCTATCACTCCTGCACTGCCTGCGGGATTGAGTCTAAATTCCAGCACAGGTGTTGTCAGTGGTACACCGTCTGTGGTCAGTTCAGCTACTTCTTTTAATATTACAGTAACCGACAGCCAACCACAGAGTGTTACTAAATCTTTCAGTATCGCTGTAACCGCAGGTGGAACCAGTGCTACTGGTAATCAAACACAGATCAACAACAATGCTGGCAGTACCAGCACTACTACAGGTGCTCTGATAGTATCGGGTGGTGTAGGTATTGGCGGCAACCTAAATGTGGGCGGATCGCTGATCATCAGTGGATCTTCGACCAGCACTAATCTAGACATTACATCTACAGAAAATAGTACCAGTACTACTACAGGTGCCCTGATCGTGGCCGGTGGTGTTGGTATTGGAAAAAATCTAGTCGTAGGTGGTGATCTAACTGTACTAGGCTCACTAGCGATCACTACCAGCAGTATCAGCAGTTATGCGGCTACTAGTGTATCGGGCGGAGTTGACATCAGTGTCAATACTACTACAGGCGCTGTGATAGTCAACAATACCAGCACATTACAGACTGTTACAGCCCGTGGACATACTACAACCAACGCTATCAATATCACCAATGCCACCGGTTCAGCCGGTACAAATAGCGGTGCGTTGACCGTAGCAGGTGGAGTTGGCATCGGCGAAGATCTATATGTAGGTGGTGTAATCTATGGCACCATCGGTGGTGCTAATGTTTCCAGCACAGTTAATTCAGCTACCAATGCACAGAATATCACCATCAACAATTCCATACCTGCCCAGACCTATTATGTAACACTAGCAGAACAGAAGGACGGCAATTACTCAGCACTAGACGCAGATAGCAATCTAACTTACGACAGCAGTCTACAGGTATTGACCGTAGGCGGAGTCGCAATTACCAATCAGACCAGCAGTACCAATACCTATACCGGAGCACTCACAGTGGCAGGTGGAGTTGGCATCGGTGGAGATTTGTTCGTCGGTGGTGAACTGTTTGTCAACAAGGCCAATATCATCACTACTTCTAGTGGTGTTTCATTTATACAGGCTAGTTTACAAGCAGGCCCTGGTATCAGTCTAACCACTGCCACAGACTATACTCGTATCAATAATACCGGTGTGCTCTACATCAGTGCTGGTACAGATATTTCAGTCAATACCAACACTGGTAATGTTACTATCAGCGATGTCAGCACACTACAGAGTGTGACATCTAGAGGCAGTTCAACTAATCAGTTGATTACTATAACAAATGGCACGAATTCAATAAACTCCACCACAGGTGCTCTACAGGTAACCGGCGGTGTTGGCATAGGCGGCAACTTGAATGTTGGTGGCGCTATGCAGGTCTGGGGCCCAGTGACATTCAGCAGTCCTGTAACATTCAGCGGTACAGCTACCTACTCATTAAGTTCCAATACCTATTACACAGACAACATCCTAGAAGTACACGTTCCTCCTGGTGGTGTATACGGTTCTTGGCCTTCTGATGATGGCAAAGATGTAGGACTGCGTTTCCACTACTACAATAGAACACTGGGTTCTGACAGCAACGCGGCATTGGTATTAGCTGATGACAGCCAATATCTAGAATGGTATAATACCGGCGCAGAAAGCTCAACAGGCACATTCTATGGAGCAGGCTACGGCACATTCAAAACTGGTAACATCATATTAGCCAGCACAGCATCTAGCTCAGATGTCAACTCCGGAGCATTGACAGTAGCTGGTGGTGTTGGAGTAGGTGGCGCAGTATATATCAACACAACATCATATATAGCTGGCGCCATAATCGTTACAACAGCTACTATAGCTCAATGGGCCTATCTGGGTCCTCAAGGATATACTGGTAGTATTGGATTTACCGGCAGTCGGGGCTATACAGGTAGTCAAGGCTACACCGGTAGTCTAGGCTATACCGGTAGTATTGGATTTACTGGTAGCCAGGGCTATTCAGGAAGTCAGGGCTATACTGGTAGTATTGGATTTACTGGTAGCCAAGGCTATGATGGTAGTCAGGGATACACAGGTAGTCAAGGATACACCGGCAGCCAAGGGGTCATAGGTTATATAGGTAGTCAAGGTGTTATCGGTTACGATGGTAGCCAAGGATACACAGGCAGCACCGGATATACTGGTAGTCAAGGATACACAGGCAGCCTCGGTTATACAGGCAGCACTGGATACACAGGTAGTATCGGATATGTAGGTTCAACAGGATATACAGGTAGTGAGGGATATACTGGTAGCCAAGGATATACTGGTAGTATCGGGTTCACTGGATCAACTGGTTATACTGGTAGCCAAGGTGATATTGGTTATACTGGTTCACAAGGCGACATTGGTTATACCGGATCACAAGGCGATATTGGATATACAGGTAGTCAAGGATATTATGGAAGCCAAGGCTATACAGGTAGTCTAGGTTATACAGGATCAACTGGTTATACAGGTAGCCAGGGCTATGCGGGCAGTCAAGGATACACAGGTAGTCAAGGTTATACAGGATCACAAGGCTATACCGGTAGTTTAGGCTATGTAGGAAGCCAAGGCTACGATGGCAGCCAAGGCTATACCGGTAGTCGAGGCTATACAGGTAGTATTGGATTTACTGGTAGTCAAGGCTACACAGGTAGTCTGGGATACACAGGAAGCCAAGGTTATATAGGTAGTCAAGGTGACATTGGTTATACCGGATCACAAGGCGACACAGGATACGTAGGTAGTCAGGGCTATGTAGGTAGCCAAGGCTACGATGGCTCACAGGGCTACACAGGTAGTACAGGTTATACAGGTAGCCAAGGCTATACAGGAAGCCTCGGTTATACAGGTAGTCAAGGTTACGCAGGAAGTCAAGGGTATACAGGTAGCCAGGGCTACGCAGGTAGTCAGGGTTACACAGGCAGTACGGGATTCACAGGTAGCCTAGGTTACACTGGATCATTAGGCTATGTGGGTAGTCAAGGCTACACAGGCAGTTTAGGTTATACAGGAAGCCAAGGTTATACAGGCAGTACAGGATTCACAGGTAGTCTAGGTTACACTGGATCATTAGGATACACAGGAAGCGAAGGTTATACAGGTAGCCAAGGTTACACCGGATCACAGGGATACACAGGTAGCCAAGGATATGATGGATCACAGGGCTATACTGGGAGTATTGGCTATACTGGTAGTACTGGTAGTTTTACAGGTACTACAGATCTACAGATCATCACAACTAATCCTACGCAATCTACAGGTACAAATTCAGGAGCCCTACAGGTCACAGGTGGTGCAGGCATAGGCGGAGATCTCTATGTTGGTGGTAAAATTGTCGCCCAAGAATTAGACATACAGTACACTACCGTAACTACAACTTTAATAACAACTCCAGATGTATTCACGATCACTAACACCACGACCAGCATATCTACAGGTACAGGCGCATTGGTAGTCGCTGGCGGTGTTGGCATCGGTAGCAACCTCTGGGTCCAGGGCGCTATCTATCTCAATGGAAACAGCATCGGCTACGGTTACACAGGTAGCTTAGGCTATACCGGTAGCATCGGATACACAGGATCAACTGGTTATATAGGTAGCCAAGGATATACAGGTAGTCTGGGCTATATAGGTAGTACTGGATTTACAGGTAGCGTTGGTTACACAGGCAGCATTGGTTACACTGGATCAGGTGGTTATACAGGATCAGGTGGTTATACTGGTAGCCAGGGATATGGCGGAAGTCAAGGTTACGCAGGTAGCCAAGGTGATATCGGTTATACTGGATCACAAGGTGACCTCGGATATACGGGTAGTCAAGGTTATGCGGGCAGTCAAGGATATACTGGTTCACAGGGCTATGCAGGTAGCCAAGGATACAATGGTTCACAGGGATATACCGGCAGTCTGGGCTATGCAGGTAGTCAAGGATACGCAGGTAGCCAGGGTTATACAGGTAGTACCGGCTATACCGGCAGCACTGGTTATAATGGATCACAGGGATATACCGGTAGTGTGGGACTTACAGGTAGTACCGGTAATCAAGGGCCATTAGGTTATACAGGTAGTACTGGCTATACCGGCAGTACTGGTTATATAGGTAGTACCGGATACACAGGTAGCCAAGGGTATGATGGAAGTCAAGGCTACACTGGTAGTCAAGGTTATACAGGATCAACTGGATATTGGGGTAGTATAGGTTACACCGGTAGTCAAGGTTACTATGGTAGTATTGGTTATGTAGGTAGCCAGGGTTATTCAGGATCACAGGGATATACCGGTAGTGTGGGACTTACAGGTAGTACCGGTAATCAAGGGCCATTAGGTTATACAGGTAGTACTGGTTATTGGGGAAGTGTTGGTTACACTGGTAGTGTTGGCTACGTTGGAAGTCAAGGCTCATTTACTGGAACTACAGCTTTCCAAATCATTACTACAAATACAAGTTCTAGTACCAGCACAACTACAGGTGCGCTGATCGTCACTGGCGGTGCTGGTATAGGCAAAGATCTATGGGTTGGTGGTAATATTAATGTCGCTGGTTCAATTAATTTAACAGCCAGTTCAAGTTTTACTGATTTTACTGCTACCACAGGTACATTCCAGACTGTTATAATAACTAGCTCTACCAATACCACTTCGACCACAACTGGCGCATTAACAGTAGCAGGCGGTATTGGAGTAGGTGGTGGCATCTTTGCAGGCGGTGTAATAACTGCTACAAGCCTATCAGTATCAGGAGCAGGCGGAGATATCACTGGTGTTGTTAACATTATTGGTATTGGTACATTTACAGCTGGATCGTTTACTGCTACATCTGTAACACCGTCGACATCAACTACAACAGGCGCATTAGTAGTAGCAGGCGGGGTAGGTGTTGGTGGTGCTATGTATATCAACACTACATCTTATATTGCCGGTGCACAGATTGTTACTACCGCTACATTATCTGCTCTTGGGGGCATTGGTTACACAGGTAGTATTGGTTATACTGGCAGCGCGGGATATACCGGCAGCGCGGGATATACCGGCAGCACTGGTTACACAGGTAGCGTTGGGTATACAGGTTCTACAGGTACGCAAGGTGTTATAGGGTATACAGGATCAATTGGTTATGTAGGATCTCAAGGTGCATCGGGTTCATTTACTGGTACTACAACTAGCACAGTATTCATTAATAATACCACAAGCTCAACATCAACTACAACGGGTGCTTTGGTTGTAGCAGGAGGAGTCGGTATTGGTGGCGCAGTATATATCAACACAACATCTTATATCGCTGGGGCACAGATCGTAACCACTGCTACCATAGCTAACTTTGCGGTCACATCAGCTACTTTCTCTCAATATTCAACTACAGCTACTAGTGTCTTAATATCAACTTCTAGCTCAGCTACTAACTATTTCTTGACATTTGTGTCAACAACCACTGGTACACTGAGCATAATCAATGATGCGGGTACCAATTTAGTTTACAATCCAGGTGTCGGCGTATTCAGCATCAATAATACCACAAGCTCAACTTCAACTACTACAGGTGCATTGACTGTAGCAGGTGGCGTTGGTGTAGGTGGTAGTGTCTATATCGGCAATACATCATATATCAACGGTGCACAGATAATCACCACGGCCACCATAGGCAACTATGCTGCCGCGGGTGGATCAGCTTCTATAACGATTAGTGATACAGCTCCAAGTAACCCAACCAACGGTGCTCTATGGTGGGACAGCCAGGTTGGTACATTGGCGATTTATTACACAGGAACCTGGGTAGATGCTGTAACACAGAACATATTCAATGGTGGTACGATAACTGCTCCATTGATAGTATCTAATACTACTAGTTCTATATCTACCAATACAGGCGCGGTACAGATCGCCGGCGGTCTCGGAGTAGCAGGTAATATCTATGCCGGCGGCCAGATCTATGCTGGTGGTATACAGGTTGATGTAGGATCTACATTTACCAATTTAACTATCAGTGGAACAGCGACCAGTACCTCAACAACTACTGGTGCACTGACTGTAGCAGGCGGTGTTGGAATAGGTGGTAATTTAGTAGTTGGCGGAACTATAACCGCTAATCAGTTAAACATCGTCTATACTACGATCACCCAGACACAGATAACCAGCCCAGACATATTCACTATAACCAATACCACACTAGCCACAAGTACCAGCTCGGCAGCACTGACTGTGGCAGGTGGCGTTGGGCTAGGTGGAAATCTAATCGTTGGTTCAACAGCTTCAAGTACTAGCACTACAACAGGTGCGGTGGTCATCGCTGGCGGGCTAGGCGTTGCAGGCACTATCAATGCAGGTGGTCTGTTTGTCAATGGATCACTGGTCAGCAGTGTTACCGTAAGTGATACAGCACCTAGCGGTGCCGCACAAGGTCAATTCTGGTGGGACAGTCAAGTTGGTACATTGGCGATATACTATAACGGTGCCTGGGTTGATGCAGTAACACAGAACATATTCAACGGCGGTACTATATCTAGCGCTCTAAACATCTCTAACTCAACTTCAGCTACAAGTACCGCAACAGGTGCTTTAATAGTGGGCGGTGGAGTTGGTGTCGGTGGTGCAGTATACATCGCTAACACTTCATATATCAACGGTGCACAGATCATCACCACAGCTACCATAGCTCTATATGGCGGAGTTGGTTACACTGGTAGCATTGGTTATACTGGAAGTATTGGTTATACTGGATCTACAGGTACACAGGGATCTATAGGTTACACCGGTAGTATTGGTTACACAGGATCTGCAGGTACGCAGGGATCTATAGGTTATACTGGTTCAATCGGTTACACAGGTAGCACTGGTACACAGGGATCGATAGGTTATACTGGATCAACAGGTACACAGGGTGTTATAGGTTATACTGGATCAGCTGGAGTCAGTACCACATCTAGTTATGCTACTACAGCTACTACATCTAGCTATGCTACAACAGCCAGCAATATACTATTATCTACAGTCAGCAGTAATCAATCATATTATATCACATTCGTATCTACCACCACAGGCACTATCAATGTGGTCAGTGATGCGGGATCTAAACTAACTTACAATCCTAGCACAGGTGTATTGACCAATGCTGGAACTGCCACCACAACTTCGACTCTAACAGGGGCTTTAGTAGTCACCGGTGGAGTAGGTATAGGTGGAAATCTAGCCATAGGTGGCGGCATATATGCTGGTGGATCAACAGGAACCAACGGACAATATCTACAGTCAACAGGCGCAGGTATACAATGGGTTTCATTGAGCAGTTCATTTACTGGTGGAGCAGTGGCCAATGCCACACAGTTTAACAATACTACTTCTAGCACTTCAACAACCACAGGTGCGGTGACCATCGCAGGTGGACTAGGTGTACAGGGTAATATCAATTTTGGTGGTAATCTATATCAGAATGGTGTGTTGTTTACTGGTGGAGGTGGTGGCAGTGCTTCGATCACAGTCAGCGATACTCCTCCAACAACAACGACCAACGGTGCTCTATGGTGGGATAGTCAAGTTGGTAATCTAGCTATCTATTATTCTGCAGCCGGTGCTTGGGTTGATGCTGTTTCACAATATCAATTTAATGGCGGTATAGTCACAGGTGTTACACAGTTTACCAATACTGCGTCAACAACCTCAACCACAACAGGCGCTCTAGTAGTCACCGGTGGGGTAGGTATAGGCGGCGGATTAATTGTAGGTGGTAATGTAACTGCGACCAACTTCTATATCTCAGGTGGTATACAGGTAGATGCTGGTTCTACACTGACCAATTTATTGTTAAACAGCACAGCTAGTACCACAAGCACAACAACAGGTGCTCTGGTAGTCACCGGTGGTGTTGGTATAGGTGGTGGATTGGTAGTAGGCGGTAATGTAACCGCAACTAATTTCTATATCACCGGTGGTATACAGGTAGATTCTGGCTCAACGCTGACCAATTTGATATTAAACAGCACAGCCAGCACCACTAGTACAACTACTGGTGCTCTAGTAGTCGCGGGCGGAGTAGGTATAGGTGGTAATTTAGTAGTTGGCGGATCTATAACCGCCCAACAGTTAAACATAGTCTATACAACAATCACTCAGACGCAGATAACCAGCCCAGACATATTCACTATAACTAATGCTACATCTGCTACCAGTACCATAACAGGCGCACTAGTAGTTGCCGGTGGCGTTGGAATCGGCGGAGCTCTATATGTAAATGGAGAAGTCAATGTAAGCACAGCCACATCAACCGGTACCAATACCGGAGCTTTGGTGATCGCGGGTGGACTAGGCGTAGGTGGAAACATATATGCTGGCGGTCTTATCTATGCCAATGGTGCACTGGTCAGTAATGTTATTATTTCAGACACTCCTCCTCCTAATCCTACAGCTGGTCAATTCTGGTGGGATAGCCAGGTAGGTAATCTAGCCATATGGTATGTGAGTGGTGGCTCAGGTCAGTGGGTTGATGCTGTATCACAGACTTTGTTTAATGGCGGTGTCGTAGCCAACGCTATGACCATACAGGCAACAACCAGTGCTACCTCTACACTAACAGGCGCTTTGATCGTCGGCGGTGGGGTTGGTATCAGTGGTGCTATATATGCGGCTAATACTTCTTACATAGCTGGCGCACAGGTCATCACTACAGCCACTATAGCCAACTATGCGGCAGGTGGTGTTATCACAGGTACTACTGCTACTTTTGTTATATCTAATACAACTTCTAGTACCTCTACTACTACAGGTGCCTTGCAGGTCACAGGTGGAGCTGGCATCGGCGGCTCTGTTTATATCGCCAACACATCATATATAGCTGGTGCGCAGATCATCACCACTGCTACCATATTCAACTATGCAGTAGCCACAGCTACATTCGCTACTTTTGCCAGCACAGCTAGCAGTTTGATTGTAAACACGAGCAGTGCCAGCGCACAATATTACATAACATTCCTCAACACTACGAGTGGTACTACCAGTGTCATCACAGATGCTGGTAGTAGTCTAACTTATAATCCTGCACTAGGACAGTTGGTTAGTCCGGTCCATTTGGTAACATCAAGCACGGTCAGCATAGGTACACAGAGTGGTGCACTGGTAGTAACAGGCGGTGCAGGTATCGGTGGTAGCTTGTATGCCGGCAACATCTATTCTAATGGTAGCCAATTGGTACCGGGCGCTATACAGGAATTTACTGCTACGCAAGGACAGAGCATATTCACTGTGACGGGCGGCTACACAGTAGGAAGCATAATAGCCAGTGCCAACGGTATCACCCTAGGCAGTTCAGATTACACAGCTTCAAATGGTACCACTATCGTGCTGAATTCCGCTCGTAATGCAGGAGATGTTGTACGAGTATTCTATGGAATGTTTGCTCCTGCTACCAATGTAAATGCCCAGAAGGCATTCAGCGTCGCGATGAGTGTGGTATTCGGAGCATAACAGATAAGTATGAGTAAGATAAGGAAAAGACATGGCCAAGCAACAGATTAGACAATATGTGTTCACCCCCGGTGCTGCCGGTGTAGGAACTATAGAATTCCCTGGAAAATGGGATCTAAATCAGATTACCATCATCACCAACGTCACACGTAACCAAATACTTTATAATTTTGCTGATAATACCTATGTCAACACCACGGTAACGTTCAATCGTGGTAATACCGTCAACTTCCCTACTGTATCCATGATGGAAGATGGCACAACCACAGTAAATTTTGGAATCAGTACCCTGGGGCAATCTGCCACAGACAATATACAGATCTTTATAGAACGCATGGAAACCTGGACTCGACCATGGCCCATGGGCACAGACGCCTTCGAACGCACTCGTGTAGCACAACCTAGCTCCATGATTGACTCGGACTTCGAATACGGTATGCAGCCAACTAAATGGCAGACCATAAGCCTAGTTCGTGGCACTCCATCTGTTTATGAACTTCCTGGCTCAGATCAGACTCTGTCCAGCATGACCACAGATGCATCAAACGCTCAAGGGGTCAGTGTAGAAAGTCTTATCACTGTGCAGACGGTGAACAATCATCTGCTCGCAGTGGGACAGCCTATTACCGTGCAGAACCTAGACAATACAGTACCTGGTTATTCACGTGCCCAGGGTATTTTCGTGGTAAATTCTGTAACCAATGCCACTACCTTCAACTACTATGCCAAGGCATCAGTGGGCACCACCAGCAGTCAGCAGATCAGCACACCATCTACAGTGGTCCGCAAAGGTGGTTTCTATACCAACGCTCAGCAGACACCTACCTATGCTATAACAGGAGGTGGCGCCACCAGCACAGCTTCTGTGACCTTGACCTTTGCTACAAATCATGGATTTGTTCCTGGTGACAGCATATTCAGCATAGTCAACTCAGATAATGGCTCTAATAATCACATATTGGTACAGGGACCTTTCCTGATCACTTCAATACCTAGCCCGACCACCTTGTCATTCCTCGCTCGTAACGTAGGCACTATAACAGGTACTCCGACAGGTGTGATCTATGCTCGCCCAGATTCATTTTTCCAGCACAGACCTCTGGACGGTGGTGTTATGTTGGGTGCAGGTGGTCCTAACTATGGATCTCATGCTATCCGCCAGAGTAAAAAATATATTCGTTATCAGTCTGGTAAGGCGGTAAACTACAACACAGGTGCTCAATTCGCTCCTAGCTATAATCTACAGCTGGTCACAGCGACTAACGTCACTACAGGCAGCTCTATCTACATAACCACAGACGACATCGATCATGGACTACAGGCCGGTAGTGTGATCCAGCTTAACGGTATTAGTGGTGCCACAGGCTATGCAGGCACCTATACAGTGGCCAGCGTGGTCAGCGAGCGACAGATCATAGTAACAGCTACACAGGTCTTAAGTACTACTACCCCAGGGTTGACTGATCCCAGCACACTAAACCATGTCAACTGGACTGGTGCTACTGTGCGTGCAGGAACTTATGATGATCAGAATGGCATGTTCTGGCAGTATGATGGTCAGTATATGGCCATAGGACGCCGTGCCAGCACTTTCCAGATCGCAGGATTAGCCACGTTGACTCCTGGTAGCAATCTAATAACTGGGGTTAACACACGTTTTGACACGCAGTTGACTGCCGGAGATCGCATAGTAGCACGCGGTATGACACACGTGGTTACAGCAATATCTAGTTCAACCTGGATATATGTGACACCTCCATATCGTGGTTCTACTACTACCAATAGTGCTAAACTGACCAAGACTATAGATTTTATCGTTCCACAGTTCTTATGGAACATGGATCGCTGTGATGGCTCAAACGGACCATTTAATCCCAGCGGATATCAACTGTTACAGTACAAGATGCAGATGATTGGATTGCAGTGGACCTGGTATGGTGCTGGATTTATCGATTGGATGCTACGCGGACCACAGGGCAACTATATCACTGTGCATCGTATGAAGAATTCAAACATCAACTACGAAGCTTATCAGCGTTCAGGAAACATGCCTGTTCGCTATGAAGTGCAAAACGAAGGATTCCATGCTCCACTAGCAGTAGCAATGGGAACCACAGACACAGTGATGACCCTGACAGATGTCACCTATTTCGCATCATCAGGTACTGTCTACGTAGACAATGAGATAATCAACTATACTGGTAAAACTTTAACTAGTAATCAGCCTACGATCGATTACCTAGGTCGTCCTACATTCCCAGGAACGCTCACAGGATTGACACGTGCTGGCACATTGAGCTATTTCTATGCAGGTGCGCCGAGGGTTCTAACAGCAGGATCAACCGCTACTCATTCTACTGGAACTGGAGTAATATCAATCGGTGTTACGGCGACTCCGAGTCTTAGCCACTGGGGATCAGCTTTTATGACAGACGGCGGATTTAACGATGACGTGGGCTATATCTTCAACTATCAGGCCATCAATGTCAACATCTCTACAGTTAAGACCACAGCTTTTGCCATCCGTCTGGCACCTAGCGTCAGTAACGCTATCTCAGGTGACCTGGGTATTCGTGATCTGGTAAATCGTGCGCAGATGAAACTACAGGCCTTGGAGATCACAGCAGGTGGCAGCTCAAACGTCAACACTGCTCTGGTGATCGAAGGTGTTATCAATCCCTCAAACTTCCCCTCAACCGTGACTAACATCACCTGGTACAATCTACAGGGAACCATCGCCGCAGGTAATCCGCTGGGATCAGGTCAGCCTAGTTTCGCACAGGTAGCCCCGACTGGCAATATCAAGTTTGACAGTACCGCTACATATACTACTACAGCTGCCAACAACATCAGTTCAGGTACATTTGTGATACCTGTGGCCTCAACCGCCAGTATACAGGCAGGTGATGCTGTGACTATACCAGGAGTCACTGCCCAAGGTAACAGCTACTTCGCTGGAAATTCTATCGTGACCAGCATAGGAGCAGGCACCATCACACTGAATAATGCTACTATTTCTAGCATATCAAACGGTGCCACACTGACCTTCTATCGTAACACCTGGGCACAGCCTGGTGAGACCATATTCTCATTCATATCATCACCCAGCAACAAAGACTCACTAGATCTGACACCGTTGAAAGAAATGACCAACACGCCATTAGGTGGTAGAGGAACGTATCCCAATGGTCCAGATACTCTGTTTATCAATGTCTACCTCACACAGGGAACACCGATCAATACACAGTTGGTCCTGCGTTGGGCGGAGCCTCAGGCCTAACTAGCGGAGGATAGGCCACTATGTCAATACAATTCCCCGCAAATCCAGTAAACGGCCAGCTGTTCGAAATCGGTTCCAGTGTCTATGCTTATAACTCTACAAAACAGCGTTGGATAGCCACAGGATCTAGTCCTACTATCAACACAACTACAAGTTTGGTCATTGGTGCACTAGCTAATCAACCCACTGTCTCAACAGGATTCCTACAGTTACCTCAAGGTACCACGGCTCAGAGACCTTCAGTTACAGTGATCACAGGTACAGGAGGCACATTCTATACAACTGCAACTGGCCTATTCAGCGGAACCTCAGTAGTACACATATTTACAGCCACAGGTACCAGTTACTTTACAGCCAGTTCTGCTGTTACTGTGGCCTATCTGGTAGTAGCCGGAGGTGGTGGGGGCGGTTATGATAGTGGTGGGGGTGGAGGAGCCGGTGGTATGCTCACTGGAACAGTATCTTTATCTGCAGGAGTCACTTACACAGTAACAGTAGGTGCAGGTGGAAGTGGATCATCAAGTTATCCAACCAATGGAGTGCCTGCACAGACTGGATCGAATAGCACCATAATAGGAACTGCTGTGAATATAGTGGCCTTTGGTGGGGGTGGTGTTTCTAATAGTGCAGGGGTTGGAGCAGGCGGTTCAGGAGGTGGCAGTGCAAATCAACCTGGCAGCCCTCCTGGCGGTACCGGAGTTCCTGGACAAGGTTTTCCTGGCGGTACTGGTTTTGGTCGATGTTCTGCTCCTGCGAGATACACCGGTGGCGGCGGCGGTGGTGCAGGCGGTGCAGGCGGTAATGCCAACCCTGGCTGTAATAATGCGGCAGGCGCTGGAGGTCCCGGACTGGCCAGTAGCATAATTGGGCTATCACAATACTATGCAGGCGGTGGAGGTGGCGGTAACGGTAGTAGCGGCCCGGCGGGAGCAGGAGGACAAGGCGGAGGCGGTGCAGGTGGTGGAACTCCTGGAGGAGCAGGAACAGCAGGCACTCCAAACACCGGTGGAGGTGGTGGTGCTGGAGGTGGTGGTGCTAGTAAAGGAAACGGGGCTGCAGGTGGTCCTGGTATAGTAGTGATTTCTTACTCATTATCAGCAACTATTCCCACAGGATCAACACGTTTTAACACCACACTGAATCAGATAGAAGTCTATACGGGCTCTGCCTGGATAAAATTAGGCGGCTCAGGTTATCCAGCCAGCCTATTATTAGTAGGTGGCGGTGGGGGTGGATCGCCCTCCAGCGGCGGTGGAGCAGGTGGACTAGTAATCACTCAGGCCAATCTAACCACAGGCACACAATACACAATTACAGTAGGCTCAGGTGGTGCGGTTAATACGCCGGGCACTACTACAACATTTGTCAATAGTTCTACAGGCATCGCGGCCTATTCAGCCGGGGGTGGCCAGGCAGGTCAACCTGGTGCAGTAGGTGGATTGAGTGGTATCGCCTACTCTCCTACACAAACACTAGGCTATGGTTATCCAGGATCACCTGCAGGCGGCGGAGCAGGATCACGCGAACCAGGACATGGCGCCTGCGGTGGATCAGGTCGTGCTTTTGTTGATGGCCAGATATATGCCGCTGGTGCTCCCAGTACCGGTGCCGTTGTTACTGCGGCCTCTGGGGGAACTCCTACCACTACAGGATCAGGACTATTTCCAGGAACCAGCTATGTGCATACCTATACCACTTCTGGATTTTTTACTACTACCAGCGCACTGTCGGTAGTGGCTTATATGCTGGTAGCTGGTGGTGGAGCAGGTGGAGTCAATTGGGGAGCTGGTGGTGGAGCAGGTGGATTCGTGACAGGTACATTTGCGGCTCTGGCAGGCACTACCTATACCATAACCGTAGGTGCTGGAGGCACTCCTGGCAGCAGATTTGCCGCTAGTAATCCAGGAGGAAATTCATCGATCAGTGGTGCGGGTATTGCCACTATTACAGCCTGCGGTGGTGGAGGTGGTGGTTCATATGGTGGCGGCTATACAGGAGGTTCAGGCAGCGGAGATCAATTGGCAGTAGGATCACCTGGTTTTGGTGTGGCTGGACCCCAAGGATATCCTGGAGGAACTGGAGGAGGCACACAGCCTGGCGTATTTGCCGGCGGTGGTGGAGCTGGTGGTAGCGGATTCAACGGAACCGGTCCAGGATCTGTAGTAGGACCAGCTATAGGTGGTCCAGGAAGAGCCTACAGCATTTCTGGTTCGTCAGTAACCTATGCCGGTGGTGGAGGTGGTGGTGGAGGTGGTCCGGGAGTATCTCCAAGAACCATACCTGGCGGAGCAGGTGGTGGAGGATCGGGTAAGGTAACGATAGATACCAATCCCTGCGGAAGTCCACTAGGAGCAGGCACTCCCGGTACTCCAAACACCGGTGGCGGTGGTGGAGGTGGCAGTACCAACTGCGGAAACGGTGGATCTGGTGGCCCTGGAATAGTCATCTTAAGTTATTCTTTATCAGGCACTGCCAATGCTTCAACCAGCACAGGTAACGGTGGCGGCGGTGGTGGTGGAGGTGGCGGATCGGGCATAGTAAAAATAGCCTATCCTGGTACTCAACAGATTGGATCTGGAGGTACAACATCTACTAGTGGTGGATATTTCTATCATAGTTTTACGAGCCCAGGTACTTATATTGGTTAAATACTGGGTTGCTAACACATTTCAAAGGAGAACATAACAACATGAGTCATTACGCAAGAGTAGAAAACGGAACTGTGACACAGGTTATAGTAGCAGAACAAGATTTTATCAACACTGGTGCTGTTGGAGATCCCGCTTCATGGATCCAGACCAGCTATAACACACGTGGCGGAGTCCACTATGGTGCCGATGGGGAGCCAGACGGTGGTCTAGCACTGCGTGGTAACTATGCAGGTATTGGCTATACCTACGATAGTGCAAATGATGTGTTTTATCCACCCGCACCGTTTCCCAGCTGGACCATATCAGCTGAGTCAAACTGGTCCTGGACAGCACCTGTAGCACAACCTGATCCTGTAGAAGGAAGCTATTGGTCATGGGACGAGCCTACAACTTCATGGGTAAGTAAACCAAATCCACAATAACAGTCGATGAGCATACAGTTTCCCTCATACATAACAACTTCTACACTGGTGGCGGACAGCACCATCACCAGTGTGGTTCTACAGTTACACGGTGACGGGATAGCCGCATCAACCAACTCAAACTTCGTTGATGCATCAACAAATACCTTTGTCATCACTCGTGTGGGGACACCTACACAGGGAAGTGTAAATCCATTTGGTCCTTATTGGAGCTATTACTTCGGTGGTCAGGGAAGTTATATTACTTCAAACTCGAATCCTATCGCTACTACACAGGGTACATTTACTGTCGAAACCTGGATCTATATGACTGTGTATCCAGCAGGTACTGCGGCGGCAACTTCTGGGGCTCTAGTAGGGGATATAACACCTACAGCAGGTACACTGAATTGGGCTTTTGGTATGGTTACAGGTGGGCAGGTTGGATTTATTTGGTATGACGGGGCATCTAAAACTGCCGTTGGAAATACTGTAATGAGTCTCAATACCTGGTATCATATCGCTGTTTCCGTAAATGCCAATGCTATCTCTATGTATGTCAACGGAGTCCAACAGACGCTAACTGGAACTACTACACTAACCAATAGATCCAGCAATAACAACAGTCTATCTATCAATTCCTGGTCAAATAATGGATGGTATTTTTCAGGATACGTCAGTAATCTGCGCATCACGGTTAGTACAGCCTTATACTCGTCAACATTTACACCTCCTACCCAGCCTCTTACCACTGCTACTTCCACACAGCTTTTGCTGGCAGCCACAAATCGTTTCCAAGACATAAGTACGGTTTCTAATACTATCACAGTAGCTGGCTCCACAGCTACTGTACAGCGTTTCTCACCATTTTCAACCTCTACCGTCTATGCTACATCAACAGCTACCTTCTTGGGATCTAGTTATTTTCCTGCTACATATACCTATCTATCTGCTCCTTCGGCCAGTTGGCCTATCAACAGCACCACATGGACCGCAGAAGGTTGGTTCTATACCAACAGCTCATCGGGCAATGTGGGACTGTTCGTTTATGGTGATCTATTGGTAAACTGGTACGATGGTACCAACTTAAATTTCCAATACCGTACTAGTACTGCCGGCGGAACCTGGATCAGCCTACTGGCCCCTTATACATTTAGAGCAGGCGTGTGGTATCATATCGCCATGGTAATGAATGTCACCACACTATCTGCCTATGTCAACGGCTCCATAACCACCTCCAGTTCGGTGGCTTCTGCTTTGGGTCTATGGGGGGGTACTGGTGTCCAGGCAGTCTGGATTGGCGTTACAGATGTATATCCCTATGGTTCTCCAGACTATTCTCTTAACGGCTATGTCAGCAATTTCAAGATATCCAATACCGCGCTCTATACAGGGACATCTTTTACGGTACCTTCGAATCCATTATCTGCTACCTCTAGCACACTGCTATTGACCTGTCAATATTCAAACTCTGTGGCAGACGCATCTACCAATACCTATGCTGTTACCACCGTAGGATCCACAGCCACTGTGTCTCTCCGCACACCATTCGCCCGCAACGATCAATCAACCGCGGCCACAGTCTACAGCGGATCTGTGAGTTTCATCACAGGTGGAGACTATCTAAGTTGGAGTCAACCGGCCATAGGCACGATCTTTACCTACGAATTCTGGGCCTATCCCACTGCAACCGGTAATAACACGTATTATTATGGCGTCAGTGGTAACGGTTTCCTAATAGGTTATAATTCGACTACCTTTTCTGCGGCAGCTACCAGTGGTAGTTGGGCCATCGCTGGATCAGCTAACCCTCAACTAAACGCTTGGAATCACATAGCTTTGGTACGCACAGGCACAGGTGCTGGACAATTCGTCTTGTATCTCAATGGGGTCTCTGTGGGATCGGCTACTAATGCTACCTCTTATGTGGCACAGACCGGTTATTTCGGTGGATTGGCAGGAAGTACTCAACCTGGTTATATTTCCAATCCACGATTGACCAACGGGCTGGCACTGTATACCAGCACTTTCACACCACCCACAGCACCGCTGACAACCAGCACTGCTACTGTCTTACTCATACCCGGCATCAACGCTGGCATCATAGACACCACCATGCAGAACAATTTAGTCACCACCCCCGGTGCGCAGATCAACACCACCGCTACCACAGTCAAGTACGGCTCTGGTTCGATGGGGTTCAATGGCTCTGGTTATGCGAGCATGACCTCTTCGACAAATTTAACATTAGGATCTGGAGATTTTACTATAGAAGCCTGGGTCTACACTACTATAGCTAACCAAATCTTTGGGTCGGGAATCGTCGGCACTTACGATGGGGTTTCTAATGGTGGCTGGAGTATAACTATAAACAGGAGTACTGGAGGACCTTATGGTATCGTATTCATACACGCTAACACTATCCAGCAGTCTTATACAACCTATCTGAGTACAGGCACTTGGTACCATATCGCTGTGACCAGAGCCAGCGGAACATTAAGGACTTTCTTAAACGGAACACAGGTTGCGACAGGTACATACGCTACTGCTGACGCAGTATTAGCTACCTGTTACATAGGTATCCAAGGAGGAGTAGCAGGTACTGGTCATTACGGGTATATTGATGATCTTAGAATGACAAAAGGTGTTGCACGCTACGTCAACACCTTTACTCCACCTACCCAGGCCAACTACGATTCGGCTACAATAAGCACTACCACCTTTACTACCAGTTTCACCACAGCCAACAACGTCTATAGTGTTACTTCTGCTACTACACTATCAAGAGGTGGCAATCTAATCTATACTACGGCCACTGGAGTCTTTGGATCCAGCGCAGTACATGTATTCACAGCCACAGGCACTAGCTACTTTACAGCATCAAACACCATCACTGTGGCCTTTCTAGTTGTAGGTGGTGGTGGTGGAGGTGGCAGTGGTACGGGTGGTATAGGTACTGTGGTCAGTGGAGGAGGTGCAGGAGGTGTGGTTACAGGAACCACTTTGATGTCTGCTGGTACGACTTATACTATCACTGTAGGTAGTGGCGGAGGTGTATCTCCAGCTACACTAGGTACTCCTGGAACCACCAGCAGTATAGTAGCACCGGATGGTACTAATATCAAAGGACTAGGAGGTGGTGGCGGCGCTGGCCCTACAGGTAACGGACTTCCCGGAGGATCTGGCGGTGCAGGAGCTGGCGGTACAGGAACACCAACAGCAGTCGGAGGAACTGCTCTTCAGACTACAACTAATCAAACTGTAATTTCTGGAACCTATAATAATTACGGGTTTCCGGGAGGTGCTTCAGTTCCTAGTAACTGCGGTACAGGTGGATCGGGTGGGGGTGGGGCAGGAGCCAAAGGTACTAACGGAGCCAATAATTTCGTCGGTGTTGGAGGAGTTGGCATACAGTACAATATCGTTGGCACATCGACTTATTATGCAGGAGGAGGAGGAGGTGCAGGTAATAATACCACAGGAGCCGCAGGAGGACTAGGTGGTGGGGGTGCAGGTAGTATAGCTCCGGGAGTACCTACCAGTCTCGGTATTCCCGGAACAGCAGGAACTGGCGGTGGCGGTGGAGGTGGAAATACACAGGTCACTCCGGGGCTAGGCGGTACAGGTGGGCCTGGTATAGTGGTTATCAGTTATGCCTACACGGGCACCGTGACTACAATAACCTCAACAGGCACCGTCCAAACCTACAACTATGTCAACGGACGTTGGACTCTGCGACCATTCAATACCGGCACATTGGATATATCATATGGGGCGTTTGCCAATCAAGCCAATACTGCGACCACGGCTCTGGCTGTGAGTGCAGGCTGTACTGGTCAGCGCAGTCTGCCTACCCAGACCGGTGCGGTGCGTTTCAATTCGGCACTGAACGTGGTAGAAACTTATAATACTACCTACAATACCTGGACCAGTCTCACAGCAGGTATACCTTACACTATAGAGTATTTGGCAGTGGCTGCAGGAGGTGGGGCGTCAGCTACAGCAGGTGGCGGAGCTGGTGGAGTCCTGGCTGGATTCGCTTCCGTGACCACAGGTAACGTATACACTGTGGCGGTAGGACAAGGTGGTTCTGGAGCTGGTGGGGTTAGTTATATAATCAACAATGCCAATTCCACAGCACAGGTAACAGGTCAACAGGCTCAGGGCGGAGACAGTATATACTCTACATCAACTGGCATATTCTCTGGTACCAGCTATGTACACATATTCACCAGCACAGGAACAAGTTATTTTACAGCATCAAATGCCATCACCGTGGCCTATTTGGTAGTAGCAGGTGGTGGCGGTGGGGGTCGATATGGAGGTGGAGGGGGAGCCGGCGGATTAGTCACTGGAACATTTACGGCTACTGTCGGTACCGTATATACTGTACAAGTAGGATCGGGCGGAGCAGGATGGCCTGGATGTAGCCAATCTGGTGGGAATGCTGGTTCGGGAAGATTTTCCAGTATTTCTTCAGGAACCACAGTCATCTCTACAGCTACAGGTGGAGGCGGTGCTGGAACATATGGAAATCCTTCAGGTAGTCCTGGATTACCTGGTGGATCTGGGGGCGGTGGTGGAGCTAGTAATACTGGGGGACCAACCACTGGAGGCAATGGTGTTCCAGGGCAGGGAAATCCAGGAAGCGGATCTGTGGCTCCTGTTAATACCAATCCAGCCGGTGGTGGAGGCGGTGCTGGAGGGGCTGGGGGACCGGGAGGCCAAGGAGGATCAGGATCCACTAGCACCATTTCGGGATTGGCGACAATATACGCCGGTGGTGGTAGCGGTTATCAGGTAAGCGCACCACTTGCAGGTGGATCTGGAGGAGGCGGAACTGGAATTGGCGTAGCAGGAGGTGCGACACCAACTGCTATCGACGGAGTACGAAATACCGGTGGCGGTGGCGGTGGTGGAAAAGATAATACAGTATGCGGAGTTCTTCGAGCTGGAAATGGTGGTCCTGGCATCGTAATCCTTAGCTATGCTTATACCAGCACGTTCTATACCGTAAATTCAGGTTCAGCCATAGCCTTCGCCTTTGGTGGATTTGCTGGTACAGCAACAGGTGGTGCCAGTGGTGCAGGCATAGTGGGACAGGGTTTCACGGCTGGTTCTACTCTAGGTGCAGGTGCTTATTCAGCCGCCGGTACTGGTATCTACTCACAGGTCACTGGTGCACAGATAACCTATGGTGCTGGCGGTGCTGCCACAGGTTCTTCCCCAGGTGGTACCAATACTGGTAACGGTGGATCAGCTCCAGGTGGCACAGGTGCCCCGGGTGTGGTCTACATACGCTACACCGGCGGTCAACGTGGCACAGGTGGAACTGTATCTACAGTTGGTACCTATACTCTGCACACATTTATTTCGACAGGAACATATACATCATGAGTATAACATTTCCAACCAACAGTGGTCTTTACGGAACTTTAGCAAGCGGCGGTAACTTAATTTACACCACATCAACTGGTATATTTGGAGCCAGCGTAGTCCATGTGTTTACTGCTACGGGCACTAGCTACTTTACGGCTACGGCGGCTATCGCTACTGCAGCCTATCTAGTGGTAGCTGGTGGCGGAGGGGGTGGATGTAACTGGGGTGGCGGTGGTGGAGCTGGTGGACTATTGACAGGAACTTTTGTTGCTTCTTCAGGAACTACTTATGTTATTACTGTTGGGGCAGGAGGCGCCCCAAAAACCAGCGGAACCAATTCTAGTATTACTGGTACAGCAGTTAGTGTGATAGCCATAGGTGGCGGGCTTGGTAATGGTGGTCCTACGGCAGGAGGTGCAGGAGGTCCTGGTGGATCAGGAGGTGGTTCTGGAACGTTTGCAGGAGGTGCTGGCGGAAGTGGAACACCCGGACAAGGTAACCCGGCAGCTCCAGGGACAGGTGGTGGCGGTGGTGGAGGAGCTGGATCCAGCGCAACTTCATATGCTGGAGGTATAGGCCTCCAGAGTGCTATTTCTGGAACTGCTAATTACTACGCAGGTGGAGGTGGCGGTTGGAACCCAGCCAGCACACCGACCTGTGCAAAGGCTCCAGGTGGCCTTGGTGGTGGTGGACAGGCTTCATTCAATCCAAAAACTCCGGGATTAGGTACTCCCGGAACTCCAAACACAGGTGGAGGTGGAGGAGGAGGGTCAATCTGTTTTGGTGTAGGCGGTAGCGGTGGTCCCGGAATAGTGGTGTTGAGCTATAATGCTATTCGACCATTGTATTCTGGTTTTACATTCAGTACCAGCACCTATCTAGGCACAGAAACATGGACCTACAGCACAGCCACACAGCGTTGGTTCAGCACGCAAGAACCCTCACAGCAGTATACTCTGACGCCCAGCCTGATAGAAGATCAGGCCACTACTAGTACAGGCTATATAGATTTCCCCTATGGAACCACAGCCCAGAGACCACAGGGTCCGACACCCGGTTATATGCGTTTCAACACTGACCTGGGCTTAATGGAATACTGGAATACCGCCGGAACGTGGGTGCAGATACCCGCCCAGAACACCTAATCCACTGGCGTTATCTCGCCTGTTAAATCAGCATAAATAATGGGAAAGGGCAAAGATGATCAATTTTCCATCACCAGCATTTGACGGTCAACTAGTAGTAGTAGGTTCAACTACCTATCGCTATTCTACCAGCCGAGGTCGTTGGTTGGTAAACTACGTGGTTCCCGGAACTGGCACTGTGATCACAGCGGCTACATTCAGCTGCCAACCTACTACAAGTGTGGGTTATTTTGGCCTACCTGTGGGTACGACAATTCAGAGACCGGTTTTATCAAATACAGGTACAGGCGGAGCATATTATACTACAAGCACTGGTCTATTTTCTGGAACAAGTGTAGTTCATATATTCACAGCCACTGGTACTAGTTATTTTACAGCCACGGTGGCTATATCCACAGTGAGCTATCTAATAGTAGCGGGTGGTGGTAGTGGTGGCAGCAATAATCAACCAGACGGTCGTGCTGGTGGAGGTGGAGCTGGTGGCTTAGTCACAGGAACATTTACTGCTAGTGCAGGCGCTACCTATACAATCACAGTGGGTGCGGGTGGTTCTCAAACCAGCGGAACTAGCCCAGGGAATAATGGAGGTTTCAGCTCGATTGCATCAGGAACCACAGTTATTACAACTGCCACAGGAGGTGGAGGTGGTGGTGGTTGGTCTGCACCTGGTGTTCCTGGGGGAAGTGGTGGTGGAGGTGGAGCCGCTCCAGTAGGAGGAACTTATCCTGGTGGTACAGGCGTTCCTGGCCAAGGTAATTCGGGTGGTGCTGGTACTACAGACAGCTCAACATTCCGTGATGGCGGTTCGGGAGGAGGTGCAGGAGCTCCTGGAGTAACCGGCGGCAGTGCATCAACACAGTTAAACGGTGGTGCGGGATTACCCAGCTCAATAACAGGAACAGCACAATTTTATGCCAGCGGTGGCGGTGCTAGCGGGTCAGGCAGTCAGCCTACAGCTACTCCAGGTGGCGGTGGATCTGCTACGGGAGGAACCCCAATTAACGGAACACCAGGAACAGGAGGCGGTGGAGGTGGCACCGGTGGTGGGGGTACTATTATCGGTGGAGCAGGTGGCTCTGGTATCGTAGTTTTGAGCTACGCATTTGTTAACACTGCTGTAATCCCCAACGGTAGTCTACGCTACAACACCACCACAGGCTTACCAGAAGTCTACAAGGCTTCGAGCGGAACTTGGGTTAGTATAGTGTCAACCGGCGGCTACACTGTGAACTATCTAGCTGTTGGAGGAGGAGGCGGCGGATCGACTGGTACAGGTGGCGCAGGTGGACTGATCTCTGCGTCAGCAGTGGTCTACACCGGAACACAATACGCCGTCACAGTAGGCTCAGGTGGGGTTGGTAGTTTAACTACTAGTCCGGGATCTACAGGATCAGTAACTATCATAGCGGGCAAAGGACTAGGAGTTATCGCACAGGGTGGCGGTGCTGGTGCTAGTGCAGGACAGTTGGGCGGAAGTGGCGCCAGCGTTGGAGGAATTGGTTATTATGCAACAGGTGGCACATACTACACCACCAGCACTGGTTTGTTCTCTGGCACTTCGGCTGTACACCTATTTACAAATGCCAGTACTACTACCACAGCAACATATTTTTTTAGAGCTTTAACTAATATTTCAACAGTATCTTATTTGGTAGTAGGTGGAGGCGGCAGTGGGGGTGGAGGTATTGGCGGTGCTGGTGGTGCAGGCGGTATGACCACAGGCTCATTTACTGCCACAGCCGGAGTTACCTATACCATAACTGTGGGAGCAGGTGGATCTACAGTGGGAGGTTGTAGCCACGGAAACAACGGATCAAGTTCAACTATTACCGCTACAGCATTTACTTCGATAATTGGTTATGGCGGTGGAGGTGGCGGTGGATCACCTGGTCCTGGAAATGGTTTTGGTAATCCAGGCGGCAGCGGTGGTGGTAGCAATGGAGGAGCCGCAGTTGGTACCGGTGTACCTGGACAGGGAAATTCAGGTGGAACATCAGGTGGTAGTGCTAACTATGGATCAGGTGGTGGGGGTGGTGCATATTCTGCAGGTGGAGGCGGAACACCATCTACAGCAGGTACTGCAGGTGCAGGAACCAGTTCTATCATCACAGGCGTCTTGACCTACTATGCTGGAGGTGGCGGAGGTGCTGTGGGTCAACCAGGACCTACTAGTTCTGCTCCTGGCGGATTAGGTGGCGGAGGTGCTGGCGGTAGTAGGATAGGACCGTGTACGGCCGGTGTTCCAGGTACTCCTGGTACAGGAGGTGGTGGTGGTGGACAGAATAATCCTCTAGGATCGGGTGCAGGCGGTCCTGGTATAGTTGTTTTATCCTATTCGATACCACAATCATTTGCAATCTGCGCTTCAACTTATATTTTTGGCCAAGGTCACATCACACAGACTCTATATGGTGGAGGATCAGGATCAGAAGGTCAACCAGGATCGGGTGGCACTGGCACAGTATGGCTGGCATCTACCACAACTATCTATGCCGCAGGTGGCTATCCATCAACAGGCACAGTAGCTTCAGGCAACGGTGGCACATTCAACTCAGCAGGTGGACCAGGCATCGCTATCATAGGCTATCCAGGTACTACACAGCGAGGCACTGGTGGTACTACTTCAACATTCAATAATCAGTTCTTCCATACATTCACAGCACCAGGGACCTACACAGCATGAGTATCCAATTTCCTTTATACATCAGTACCAGCACAACTTCAACAGTGGCTGATTCTACCATCACTAACGTGGTACTTCAACTACACGGGGATGGCATAGCCGCTAGCACTAACAGTAACTTTGTTGATGCGTCAACAAATACCTTCGTGATAACACGAGTAGGCACGCCTACACAGGGATCAGTAAATCCATTTGGGTCAAACTGGAGTTATTATTTCGGCGGCAATGGAAACTATCTATACACTCCGTCTAATGCAACTTTCAATCCGGGTGCCACAGGTGCGTGGACCATAGAACTTTGGGTATTGCCTGTCAACACCACAGTAGGGAATATATTGTGTTTTGGAAATGGTAGTGCTTATGGTAACGCTATCGATTTCTATTGGACTGGTAGCAGTTTCACATTTAGTCAAAGCAACGGTGGTTCGGCTCCTGTAAACCTTACTACCAGCACAACCTACTCTGTTGGTACATGGTATCATCTAGCTGTGTCGAAGAATGCCAGCAATTTAATAAACTTTTATATCAATGGTCAATCTGTAGCCACCCAGACCTATTCAAGTAGCCTTGCGGCGTCTACGGTAGCGGTGCTGAATGGCGCATATGATAATAATGGTCTTGGTAACAACGGTGGAACTTTTTACATATCCAACGTGAGATGGACGCCTGGGGTAGCTGTTTATACAGCCAACTTCACACCTAGCACCACTCCGCTCTCCACACTGACCAACACTACTTTTTTAACAGCGGCTACCAATCGTTTCCAAGACATATCAACAAACACCTTTGCATTGACAGCGGCAGGCTCACCATCAGTCCAGCGTTTCTCACCATTCACTACTTCCACCGTCTATGCTACATCAACAGCCACCTTCCAGGGATCAACATATTTTGATGGATCAACGAGTTATCTAACAACTCCCACCGGATTAACCACTGCCATGGGCGGAGGCTGGGCCAACAACATCATCACTCTAGAAGCCTGGGTATATCCTACTGCCTACAATTCGGCCAACAGTTATTATGAAGCTGTGATGGGATACTATCAGGCCGTATCCGGCAATGGACGTTGGTCTTGGGGCTATGTAGGCGGAGCCACTACCACAGCTACCATGTATTTTGGTTATACCACATCGGCTGGAGCAGGCAATACTCTGAATTCCACAGCCACGGCAGCTGTGTTAAACAGCTGGTCGCATATTGCATTGGTAGTAAATGCTGTCAACAGCGCCAGCACAACAGTTTCCATGTTTGCCAATGGCAGTCTACTCAATACCTTCACAGGTCAGAATTTCACAACGCAAGGCACCTACTATTCCGCTCCTTGGATCGGTTGGGACAACAATCAATATGCTAATCGACACACTGGTTATCTATCCAATGTTCGAGTCACTACAGGTGCGGCACTCTACACAGGCTCATACACCGTACCTGTGATTACACTGTCTACAGGCACGCAGACTAGCCTACTGGCCCTGACCAACAGCCAGACTATCACAGACATATCTACCTACACCTGGGCACTCACACAGAATGGCACGGTCTCAGCGACTCTGAGCACACCGTTTGCCCGCAACGATACATCAACCGCGGCTACCCTCTATGGTGGAAGCATCTATCTCAATGGTACCACAGATTATTTGACTGTAACATCTTCGACAAATTTAGCCTTAGGGTCTGGAGATTTTACTATAGAAACCTGGGTCTACACTACTATAGCCAATCAAACCTATGGGTCAGGAATCGTTGGCACCTACGATGGAGGATCTAACGGGGGTTGGAGCCTTACTATAAACAGAAGCTCTGGGGGGCCTTATGGTATTGCATTCATACACAACAACACTATACAGCAGTCTTATGGAACTTATCTAACTGCAAATACTTGGTATCATATCGCAGTTACTAGAGCTAGTGGAACATTAAGGACTTTTGTAAATGGAATACAGGTTGCGACAGGAACCTATGCTACTAATGACACAGTATTATCTAAGTGTTACATAGGAGCACAAGGTGCTGGTCAATATCATAGTGGTTATATTAGTAATCTCCGCATGGTCAAAGGTCAGGCACTCTACACAGGCACCTTTACAGTTACCACGGTGGCACTAACCACATCCAGCCAAGGTGCTACTGGCACAGTTTTGTTGCTACAGGGAACTAATGCGGGCATCATAGACACCACCATGCAGAACACGCTTGTCACTTATCCTGGTGCGCAGATCAACACCACTGCTACTACTGTGAAATATGGATCTGGTAGTATGTATTTCAATGGTAGCGGATATCTATATCAATCAACTTCTCCTCTACTACAGATGTCGGGAGATTTTACATTAGAATTTTGGGCCTATCCGACCAATGTTTCTGCCACTCAGACTGTTATAGAGATAGGTCGACCAGCATCTGGCTCAACACCAGGATTCCAGATCGATATCATCAGCGGAGTAGTTTATGCCTATTATGGAGCAACAATAGCTTCGAGTATAACAGGATCTTCTGTGTCCAATAATACTTGGTATCATCTAGCACTAACCAGAGCTAGCAGTAATTTAAGATTATTTGTCAATGGAGTACAGGCTGGTTCTACAGCTACTGACAGCACTAGCTATAGTCAGGCATATTTATGGATTGGAGCTAACCCAGGGGGCTCTAGTTATTTTACCGGATATATAGATGATATTAGAGTAACCAAAGGTGTAGCACGCTATACAGCTACCTTCACTCCACCTACGGCTGCTTTTCCAGATGTGGCAGTAATCACAGGTACTACAACCACCTATACCACTTCATTCACCACATCGGGGCAGGTGGTCCAGACTCTGCAGATCGGTTATCCACAACAGCAGGGTGGAAATAGTGTCTATACAACGTCAACTGGCCTATTTTCTGGTACCAGCTATGTACACATATTCACAGCCACGGGAACCAGTTATTTTACTGCTACTAGTGCTATTGCCTCAGTGGCCTATCTCATAGTAGCTGGGGGCGGATCTGGAGGTAATTTTGCAGGAGGAGGAGGAGGTGCCGGTGGCATGATAACAGGAACATTCTCTGCCACTGCTGGTGCTACATATACTATCACTGTAGGAGCAGGCGGAGCAGGAGTTGGGCCCACCGGCAATGCCGCGGTACAAGGTAAGACTGGAACTAATTCAAGTATTACAGGAACAGGAATTTCATTGATAGCCTGTGGTGGTGGTGCTGGTGGTGGTAATCCTGTATCTGGGGGTGCTGGCGGTTCTGGGGGTGGAGGTGGTGTTGGCGGAACAGTAGGCGGCTCGGGCGTTTCCGGACAGGGAAATTCAGGTGGCGGTAACCCTGTTCCAGGTGGATGTACTACTACTGGTGGAGGTGGAGGCGGAGGCGCAGGCGCGGCAGGGGCGTCGGGAACTCCGGGAAGAGTAGGAGGAGCCGGTGGAAATGGACTACAGAGTGCTATCACTGGAAATTTACAATACTATGCTGGAGGAGGCGGCGGAGCTACCCGATGTGTTGTAGGATCTGCGCTTGGCGGATTGGGCGGTGGTGGCCCCGGGGCAAAATGTAGTGCCACAGGGGTTCCAGCCACTCCAGGAACAGGAGGCGGTGGTGGTGGAACTTGGAATCAAACTCCATTAACTGGGGCTGGTGGTCCTGGTATTGTGGTCCTATCCTATGCTGCCAGCACTGTGACCACTGTGCTCTACTCAGCTACCTCAGTGACCTATACCTACAACACTGTGAGCTCACGCTGGGTGGTACACACTCCGCCCGCCAGCACAGCTACCAATATTATAACACCCCTTATAGCCAGCTGTCAGGCCAATGCTGCCACGGGATTCTTCGCAGTCAGCTCAGGCACCACAGCCCAGAGACCTACTACGAATTCCACTTACTATCTAGCAGGATCCGGGGGTAATTTAGTATATACTACAGTGTTGGGAGCGTTTCCGGGATCTACAGCCGTAGTACACATATTCACCGCCACAGGTACTAGTTATTTCACAGCCACTGCCAATGTCGCGGCCGCATATCTAGCAGTAGGTGGTGGAGGAGCTGGATGTTCTGGAACTACTAACTGTTCTACATACGGAGGTGGTGGTGCTGGAGGAGTCGTCATATCAGGTAGCTTTACCATAACATCTGGTACGACCTATTCTATTACAGTAGGTAGTGGTGGTATATCTGCGGCCAGGGGATCGACAGGTACTTCAGGAGGTTACAGTTCAATAACTGCAGGATCTACGGTTATCACTACCGCATCAGGAGGATCAGTAGCCAGTACTCCTGCGGGTTCAGGTGGTAGCAACAGTTCTTATTCTGGAGGTGCCGCAGGGCCTGGAGCAAGTGCAGGTGGTGGTGCTGGTGCAGGTGGAGCAGGTGGTCCTGGAGCTACTGGACTGGGAGGTACAGGGGCATTCAATATAATATCAGGATCTCCTACATATTATGGTGGTGGCGGAGCAGGAGCTCTCACAGGCCTAGGAGGCCTTGGTGGCGGAGGTAACATTGCTACTCCCGGAACTGCTGGTCTAGGTGGCGGAGGTGGTGGCAGTGGCGGTATCGCAGGAGGTAGCTTATTGTTCACAGGAACCAGTGCTGCCTATGTTGGATTCAGCTATGGTCTCACTGGTCCGCTCTACTGGGGCAATAATCAAAACTTTACCATGGAGTTCTGGACCTATCCATTTAGCCTTGGAGCCAACAGTGTTTTCGTGAATGTAGGGACTTACAAAGAAGCCTACGGTAGTGAAACTGTTATGTATATCACATCATCTACTGGAGCAATCTATATCAGTGGAGGCAGTGGCACCTGTGCCGCAGGATATACATCTACTTTTCCAGCGCCTATACAGGTCAACACCTGGACACACGTGGCTATCGTGCGCAACAACAACAACCTAACCAGCTATGTCAACGGTGTGGCTGGTTCCACAGTCAGTGCTCCCGGAGCCGCACAGCCCAACAGCAACAGATACTGCCTCGCTGGTCCTAACGGTTTTTGGTTCGGTATCAACAGTACCAACTGGACTGCCTTTAGTCCTACCACGCTCAACGGTAGGATGACCAACATCAGATACGTAGTGGGCAGTGCGGTCTATACAGGGCCATTTACGCCACCAACTACTCCATTGACTCCTATAGTCAACACGGCTCTGCTGATGAAAGTAGCCAGTTCGTCTACCTACGTGACCGATTCTAGCACTCTGTCTAATGCTATGACCTATATTGGTGTCACCTACACAGCCACGACCACATTGGTTCCTCCTAATGCCGGCGGTGGTGGTTCTGGTATAGTGGCCATATCTTACCTCAGCAGTCCTAGTTTTTCTTCTAGTGTGACTACATTTACCACAGCAGGTACAGTTACCGCTCTGGTTTCTACAGGAACAGGTGGTAGATTCTATACCACATCAACCGGCCTGTTTGCTGGCACTTCGGTAGTACACGTGTTCACAGCTACGGGTACCAGTTACTTTACAGCTAGTTCTGCTATATCCTCAGTGGCCTATCTCATAGTAGCAGGTGGTGGAGGTGGTGGTGGATCTGTAGGACTAGGAGCAGGAGGCGGAGGTGCTGGAGGATTCGTAACAGGAACATTTACTGCTACAGCAGGTGCTACTTATACTATCTCAGTAGGATCAGGTGGTGGTGGTGGAGTAGGTACTGCTTTCAGCACAGGTACTAACGGTAGCTTTAGTTCAATAACATCAGGAACACAGATTATCTCAACAGCCACAGGAGGTGGTGGTGGAGGCGGTGGTATTGGTACTGCAGGAGGCGGATCAGGCCTTCCTGGAGGATCTGGAGGTGGTTCTGGTACAGGAGGACCTGCTGGTCAACCAGGTGCGACTGGCATACCAAGACAGGGTAATGCTGGTGGTGGTGGTTCTGGAAGTGCTCCACCTGGATTTGGTGGTGGCGGTGGTGGAGGTGCTGGATCTACAGGTACTACTGGTACTTCTTCAGCAGGACCGGGAGGTGCTGGATCTACTAGTACTATTACCGGATTGGCTGTGATCTATGCCGGTGGTGGTGGCGGAAGTACCACTAATGGTAATCCGGCCGCGGGAACAGGAGGTCCTGGTGGAGGTGGAAGCGGCACCGGTAATACCACAACAGGCGGTAATGGTACTACGAATACCGGTGGTGGTGGTGGAGCTGGAGGAGCAGGAAGTAGTACCTGTCGTTCATCTGGTGGTGCGGGTGGTCCCGGCATCGTGGTGTTGAGCTATGCCTATCCTACCGTGACCAGCCTGTTGCCCATAGGTGCTCTACGCTATAACAACGACACCAACATCATGGAAATCACCAACAGTTCAGGAACTTCATGGGTCGGCGTCACGGGTAGTTCTACCTATCCTGTGGAATACCTCATAGTGGGTGGAGGTGGAGGTGGTGGACAGACTATCGGTGGTGGTGGTGGAGCTGGTGGAGTACTGTCAGGGGGAACCTTTGTTTCTCCCGGAGCGTCATATACCATTACCGTAGGATCTGGTGGAGCAGGTGCTATAGGAAATCCTGCTTATTCTACAGGTGGCGGATCTACCGGTTCAAATTCATCTATAGTAGGAACCGGAGTTAGTATCGTAGCTACAGGCGGAGGTGCAGGTGGCAATACCGACGGCTCTAGTAATGGAGCTACTCCAGGAGGTTCGGGTGGCGGGCTAGGAACAAGTTGGCCTGGCACCACAGCCTGCGTAAGCGGTGTTTTAGGTCAAGGCTATCCCGGAGGAACCACAGCAGCCAATGGTAATAATGGCGCTGGAGGTGGCGGAGCCGGAGGTGCTGGATCTCCAGCGGTCAGTGGTACACCTGCTTCAGGTGGATCAGGAATTGTCAACACTATCAATGGCACCACTACTTATTATGCCGGTGGTGGCGGAGGTGGAGCAAGATATCCAGGATATGGCAACGGCGGGGTCGGTGGTGCTGGTGGAGGTGGTGCTGGTGGAGCTAGTGGTCCTGGAACCAATGGTACTGCCTACACCGGAGGGGGTGGTGGAGGGGGTGGTTTCAACAACGGACCGGGCACTTCCTATGGTGGTGGCACAGGTGGTTCGGGCATTGTTATACTACGCTATCCAGGCAGTCAGCGTGCTTCTGGCGGAAATGCGATAAGTACTATCACAGTGTCAGGAAGTAATTTCACAGTACACACATTCACTGCCACAGGAGCCTTCATAGCATGAGTATTCAATTTCCTCTATACATCGGTACTACCATTAACAGTGGTGATGTCTATTACAACGAAGATGCTCTGTTATTACACGCCGATGGAGTCACCGGTGCTACCAACAACTACATCGTAGATGCGTCAACTAACACCTTTGCTATCACTCGGGTGGGAACTCCCGCCCAGGGAAGTGTAAATCCCTTTGGCACCAACTGGTCAGCCTACTTCAATGGCTCTGTCACAGCCACAGTCTATGTCAGCACGGTAACTACCAGCTCATTCGCTTTTGGATCTAATAATTTTACCATAGAAGCTTGGATCAATGGTGCCAACACGGTGAGCAACTATCCTTTGATCATAGGCAACTATGCCACTACATTCACTACCAATGCCTGGGGGCTCTTCTTTAACCGCATAGACAACGGCGGCAGCTTCGTCTTCAATGCCTTCAATGGATCACTGTTCGCAGGATCAAACAGCCCCTATGTTGTCAACGGGTGGAATCACGTGGCCGTGGTCCGCAACGGCAATTTCATCAACATCTTCGTCAATGGCACCCAGACCAGTAGCAATGCCTATGCGGTGAGCCTGGACGGTGGCGCCGCTGCCAGACTCTATATAGGTGATGCTGGTGGTACAGATGCCACAACTAGATACAACGGCTATATCTCAAATCTACGTGTAGTCAATGGTTCTGCTGTCTATACTGGAACATTTACTCCCAGTGTGGTACCACTCTCTACTGTTACTAACACTGTTTTACTGACTTTGGCCAGTAACTACGTGAGAGATTTATCAACACTGAATTTTGCTACTACAGCAAGTTCTGGAGTCAGCATACAGAGATTCAATCCTTTTGGTAATACTCAGACCTATGCTATCAGTAGTGCTACGGTCTGGGGAAGCACCTATTTTGGAGGTAGTGGCAATTATATGACCACAAATTCAACTCCTATCTCTACCACACAGAGTACATTCACTATCGAAGCATGGATCTACATGACTGCAACTCCAGTAGGATCAGACAGAGGAGCTGTCGTGGGAGATATGCAGGCTAATGCAGGTTCTAACATTTGGAGTTTTGGTCCAAACGCTTCAGGACAGTTGACATTCTATTGGTATACCGGATCGTTAAACACCGCTTACGGCAATACAATATTAAATCTCAACACATGGTACCATATTGCAGTTTCAATAAATGCCGCCGCCATCTCTATGTATGTAAATGGAGTCCAGCAGACACTCACTGGCACCACTACTCTGACGAATAGATTGGGCAGTAACAACAGCCTAGCTATAGGACAATATAGTAATACCCCCGCCGCTCTATTCACCGGGTATATCAGCAATTTGCGCATAGTAAACAGCACAGCAGTCTACTCCGCCACGTTCACTCCTAGCCCAGTTCCACTCGCTCCGGTTACTAATACAGTATTACTGACCAGCCAATACTCAAACAGTCTAGCAGATGTGTCCACAGCATCATACGTCATCTCAGCCACAGGCGCGGTACCAAGTCTACGCTCACCATTCGCCAGGGTAGACACGTCAACCGCGGCTACCTTATACAGTGGCTCATATTATTTTAATGGTAGTACGGATTATCTAAATACTGCGAGTCCAAATCTATCAGGAAACTGGACTGTGGAAATGTGGGTCTACTGGACTCTTGGAGGCACACAGACTACTATGCTTAATTTCAATAATGGTTCTTATGTTGGAATCAATTTTTGGAAAAATACATCTAATCAGTTAGTAATTGATGATGGAAGCAATGCCCAAAGTGCATTTACTACGGTTATACCTGCAATAAACGCCTGGAATCACATAGCCGTTGTTAGAATTGGAACAACGACCTATTGTTATGTAAATGGGGTATTAGCAGGATCGAATAATTTTACGCCAGGGACTATAACAGCAGTAACAATAGGTCGATATAATACCAACGCCTACTATTTTCCAGGATATATCAGCAATCTACGTGTTGTCAACGGACAGGCGCTTTATACCGCTGCCTTTACTCCGCCAACGGCTCCGTTGACAACTAGCAGTCAGAATGCCACTGGCACTCAGCTGTTACTACAGGGAACCAACGCTGGCATCTATGATTCCACTATGGAGAACAACGTCATCACCACCGCTACAGCACAGTTATCAACTGCTCAGTATGAATTCGGTGGTGGCAGTATCTTATTAAACGGAACCACGGACTACCTACTGACACCATTCGCTCCTAGATTTGTATTTCCTGGAAATTTTACCATCGAAGCCTGGTTCAATGCCACAGCCCTACCTGCCACAAACAGTCAAAAATGGTTGATCAGTTCCTACAATGCCGGAGGTAATTCGAGGAGTTTTGCCTTGGTCCTTGGTAATACATCAGGAACGGCTAATCTGGGATTCTTTTTCAATCCAGACGGTACTTCCGGCAGTAACATCAACCTAACTGTTCCTACTGGTACCATCAACACCGGCACCTGGTATCACGTGGCAGCATCAAGATCAGCAGGTACAATACAGTTATTCTTGAATGGCGTGTCGATAGGATCTACTGCGACCAGCATAACCAACTACAACAATGCTTCTGGATTTGTAGCTGTGGGATCAGACTATCCTGGACTCACAGCGGCCTATTTCTTTCAGGGCTATATAGACGACATCCGCATAACCAACGGAATCGCACGCTATACAGCTACCTTTACTCCACCCGCCCAGGCCTTCCAAGACATACAGCCGGTCTCCTCTAATATCGTAAGTCCAACATTTACCACAGCCACCAATATTGGTACTGTGACCTGGGCCTACAACACAGCCACAACACGCTGGGGTGGCCTACAAGAGCCAACCAGTCCTACTAATCTAACACCCATGAGTATAGAAGATCAGGCCAATACAGCCACAGGCTATTTTAGTCTGCCACAGGGAACCACAGCTCAGAGACCTGTAAATCCACAGGCTGGCTACATGCGCTACAATACCACCCTAGATTCAGTGGAATATTACAATTTCGTAACAGGGTGGACCACGATTCCCTAAACCTATGACTGCTATAAATACACTACTAGAGACACTATCCGGGGCTAAATCTTGACAATAGCAAATAATCTGTCGTTCCTAATGAATTCTGCGGGTGCCCTGACCACGGGAACCGTCAACGCTTCGTCGTCGCCCATCACATTCAGCGCAATCAACAGCCTGAAAGTTTCAATAGACTCTAACGGTTATCTGCTGATCAATACGGCTACCAGCGGTGGATCTTATTTCCTACAGGTACAGGGATCTACCTACATAGCTAATACGCTGACAGTAGCAGGAGTTACCAACCTAGGTGCCGTGGGCAATGTCATTATTACAGGCGGTACCAGTGGACAGTATTTAAGTACAAACGGCGCTGGTGGATTGAGCTGGGCCACAGTGACCGGCGGGGGTGGCGGAGCCAGTGTAACTATTTCAGATTCGGCACCAATCAGTTCTTCAGCAGGTAATCTATGGTGGGATTCATCAGTAGGTAACCTAGCCATCTATTATGTTGATGCGGCTGGTGGACAGTGGGTTGATGCTGTATCATCATATGTGTTTCCTTCAACTGTTAATAACCTAAACATAAGCACAGCTACGCAGAGCGTATCAACTACTACAGGTGCTCTGGTAGTCACAGGTGGTGCGGGCATAGGCGGAAACCTATACGTAGGCGGTGGAGCGGCCAGCACATCAACTACCACAGGTGCTCTGGTAGTCACAGGTGGTGTGGGTATTGGCGGAAACTTAAACGTTGCTGGAACAATTACCAGTAATCAGCTGACAGTTCAGTACACCACGATTACCAACGTAACGATCATAACGACCGATGTATTTACATTAACCAATACCACCACAGTGGTTTCTACCACGACAGGTGCTCTAGTAGTCGCAGGTGGAGTGGGCATAGGTGGCGGTCTATTTGTTGGCGGTGCTATCACTGCTACCAGTCTAACCTTGCTGAGCGGAGAAACAGAACAAGGAAACGTTTCGATACTGTCTACTACTAGTAGCAATTCAACCACTACTGGTGCTCTCACAGTCACAGGTGGAGTGGGCATAGGTGGTAATCTAAACCTAGGTGGTAGCTTAAACATAGGCACAACACTGTTGGTTAATGGAGTCACACTAAATCCTGTGACCATATCAGATTCAGCACCAGCAACACCAGCCGCTGGCCAACTATGGTGGGACAGCAACATAGGTAACCTGGCTATCTACTATGTAGACACATTAGGCGGTCAGTGGGTTGATGCAGTATCATCATACGTATTCCCCAGCTCAGTTAATAATCTAAGCGTTACTACATCTACTCAATCAGCATCAACTACCACAGGTGCTCTGGTAGTTGCAGGTGGGGTTGGTATAGGTGGAGCGTTATATATCAACACAACATCATTTATTGCCAATTCACAAATTATTACCACAGCTACCATTGGATCCTATGCGGCCAGTAATACAGGAACAACTGGTACTTTTTTAATCTCAAATCTTACCACCGCTACCTACAACATAGCCAATACTTCAACAGGAGTCACAACAGGCACTGGCGCATTGACAGTGCAGGGCGGTGTATTCATTAGTAACACTGCTAGTGCGGCTATACAGTTATCAGCAACCACTGCCAGCAATACCGTCACAGCGGCACTTATTGTAGCGGGAGGCGCTTATATAGGTGGATCTATAGTCTACAACGGCCTAATAGCTACCAATGCTACTGCTACAACCATAGCCAGTGCGGCTACTATAGCGCCGGTCACGCAGATACTCTATGTTTCTGGTACTACGCAGATTACCACAATCACTGCTCCTAAACCTATATCGGTCACAGGTGGTCAGATCACTTTAATTCCTACCGGTCTTTGGACTACAGCAGCCACTGGCAACATAGCACTGGCGTCAACCGCAGTGGTTAGCAAGGCCTTGATCATGACCTACGATGCTGGTACTGCTAAATGGTATCCTAGTTATTAAAATCCACCAGCTGTCCCCAGCATAAATAGTCATAACAACACACAAAGAACCTACCATGGCCTTTTATACCAACGGACAACAAAATATAGACAATCAGGGCGTAGTAGATCTACCACTGTATAACTCACAAGCACTGCCAGGATCCGCTGTAGCTGGATATCTAATCTACATATCAGATCAAAAAGCCCTAGCGGTCAATACCGGAGATAGCAATAAACTATGGAAGACCTTCGCGACTCTGCCCAACGATTACAAAAATGAAGTAATCCTAGCACAGGGGGTAGTAGGCGGTGGATACAACAGCTCGGTACCAGGCGGATGGAACTACATGAGCAGGACCCTGTTTACATCAGATGCTACCATACAGCTACAGACCACATTGCCATTCGGGCTGTCATATGGTGGGCAACATAGTACCTGGCAGTATGCCTATTTCCATAGTGGCAGTGCCACAGGTGCTGCCAAGCAGGATTGGGCCACATTTACAGTGGCATCTATTGCAACCAGGACTACTATTGGCGGAGGCATAGGAGCTAGCCTAAATCCTGGGACCAAAGGTCAAAATACAGTAGGAGTGCTTACACAGTCTACCGACAGCATATCATTAAATTTCAGCACAGACACCTGGACCAATTTCAACTATAATCCTCCGGTAGCACTGCAATATGGCAGTTTCAACGATGTCTACGGTTACGGTATGAGTTTTACCGCAGGTAATGTTTACAAATTAAATTGGAGCAATAGGACCTGGTCAGCTACCAGTTCTGGAGTGGCCAATGGCAGCTATAATAATGGGGCAACACTAAAATCATTAAACAGTAAATGGAACAAGTGGTATCAGGGCGGAGTTGGTGCTACAGTTGATGTCTACAGTACAATCACTGACACATTCACATCAAATCCTCACAGTCCTCCGGGCTCATTCCAAGAACAAGGCACCATGATGGGGCAAGATTGGGGTTACTGGGTTGGCTATCTAGGAGGATTTACTGGCACTGGCTATAAGACTATCTATTCTCTCGACACTACCATAGCCTCTAGCAGGACAGCCCTGCAGTATTCTGGTAGCTCGTCTTCAGGCACATCAGGTCCACTATAGGAAAAACATGGCATTTTACATAGGCAATCCACCCCAGGCAGTGATAGACAATCAAGGTGATTTCGAAATCGCTGTCTACTCAACACGGGCTAATTTACCCAGCTCCAGCGTGCAGGGCTATATGGCCTATGTACAGGATCAGGAAGAGCTGGTCATTAATACAGGCAATACAGTATATCCCAATACTGCTAACACACAACCGTCGCCTGCTACTGTGTCAGGATCGCCAGATACAGGAGTGACCTGGTACAAACTCTTAGAACCATCTACTACCACACAGCAGAGCGGTCGACTAGATCAAGGAACCATGCAGGGCGGCTATAACGCAGTGGTACAATGGAATACCATACATCAGCTTCTGTTTAGCACAGATACTGCTACCTTAAGACCAGAAACCACACCCTGGGCCAGCAGATATTCTACCGCCATGAGCAGTAAATTTTTCGCCTATTATCACGCAGGAGCCACAGGACCAACCCCAAGTAATGACACGGGTCAAGAAGGAGAAACCTGCCGCCAGAGCTGGTCTACTTTCAGTGTTTCTCTGATAGCCAGCACTCGAGCCAACATGCTAGGAAGTCAGCAGGTTACCTTATATTCTACCAGCAATCTAAACAACAACTACGGTATAATGCAGTATGGTGGGGACAGTGCCTACTTCATATTCGCCACAGATACTACCACCACTTCAGACTACTGGTATAATAACGGGTCAGGACCATATTCCAGCACACAGTTCAATGACCCTAACGGTGGTAATAACTATGGTCTATCGGCCAATGGTCCGGTATATGGTTATGTAAACTGGGTCAATGTCAGCAAGTTTAATTGGTCGAGCAAGACTTGGAACACCACCGGTGCTGGAGAAGCACCCACAGCACGCGGCGGCTACAGAGGAGGACACAGCACTCCCTATAACAAGTTCTACTATGGCTTTTATGCTAATATAGATATCTATAATACCACAGTTGACCTATGGAATGTGTCAGGTGGAACGCAGTGTCCCTTGTTCACAGACGACTCTAGATTCAGTGATGCTCCTGGTAACGCTCGCAGTGTTTTTGTAGAAGCTACCACGGTACCTGGTCAGGATTGGGGCTATGTCTACAGCATGTTTGATTATCAGTCAGGATATCAGACTCCTCCTGCTTATACATCTAACGGTCCATACACTAACCTCAGTCAAAAGATGTTCTATGCCACTGATACAGAAGTATGGAGCCCGGGAAGTGATCTAGGCTATAGTGCCAGTTATGGCGGAGTCATCAGCGGAAATTCCGCCAGCGGTTGCAGTGGACCCAGCAGTTAGGAGAAACCATGGGCTATTACCTCCGCAACCAAAACATAATAGACAACTACAGGAATCTAGCTCCTGGTAAGATAACCAACCGAGCCAGCCTTCCTACCGGAAGCCAAGGCTATCTGGCCTATCTGTCAGATCAAAACGATCTAGTAGTGGGTGGCCTGAGTGAAAGCCAGGCTCCAGACTCAAATATAAGCTGGTACAAATTCGTCTTAGCGCCTATGGACTACAAAAATGAAGTCTTGTTAGCACAGGGTGTTCTAGGAGGTGGTGGCGCGAGTGGTGTTGATAGGAATACCATGCAACAGGTCATACACCTCACAGACGTGCTGGTCAAATTAACACAGACTCTGCCATTTACCACGGCCTACGGTGGAGCCCACAGCTCAAAACTAGTGGCCTATTATCATCAGGGTCGAGATGCCCTAGGCACGGCCTACAACGGATATGGTGTCTACATGCACGACTGGGCCACATATACCGGTGTTAGTTCTATACCCAACAGACCAAACTGCCAGGGTGCTAGTATCAATACCCTGCAACCAGGACCAGTCACGCAGAACACATTCGGGGTAGTTCTCAAAGATTCAGCCAGCTGTTATCTAACATTCTCTAGCAATACCTGGACCGCAGGAGGATACGACGCCCCCAACGGTACTGGGACTGGCGGTACGGCAACATTCACACAAAATTATGGTTATAATTTCCAAGGACCCTACGGTAGTAATCTCTATCGATTAAACTGGAGCAATAGAACTTGGTCAGATACCGGCCAAAATTCGCATTTCATTGGAGGGGCAGGAGATTCGAGGATATTGAATTCAAAATGGGGTAAATTTTATATCACGGCCGAATATGTAAACGCATACTTCGAATCATCAAATACTTTCGCGTCTGTTGCAAGTACACCTGTAAATAATTACAATACGTCAGGTTTCCAAGAACAGAGCACCATGATGGGGCAAGATTGGGGATACTGGCTAGGTTTCAGCGATATCAATTCTGGTGCCAATTACTTTAAGAACACCTACTATCAACACTATGCCACAGATACCATGGTGCGTATGAGCTATACAGATATTTCATATCCAACAGTAGCCGGAAGTGTCACACAGGGACCTTAAATCTACTAATTAGTTATATGAAATATGATATAGCTATCGTCGGTGGAGGTACCAGTGGTTGGTTAGCCGCCGCTTATCTGAGTTTTCACAATCCTCAAAAAACCATCTGCCTCGTAGAAAGTCCTAACATACCTACCATAGGTGTTGGTGAAGGAACCTTTCCGACCACCATGTGGTTGCTGAACTCAATAGGCATCCCGCCCTACAAACTGTTAGCAGAGGCTAACGGTGGAGTCAAGCTGGGGATAGAATATAAGGAATTCAGCGACAAGACATTCTGGCTCAGTACAGCAGGTCCAGAAGAATGGGAAGTCTGGGGCACGGACATGATGAAACACGTGGCCTGTTCTGGAAAAACACCTCATGTAGTAGATGACACTGTGGTAGCCTGCCATTTCGTGGCCAGCGATCTAGCCAAACTGCTAGAGAATCATGCGGTCAGTCTAGGTGTAAAACACCTATCAGCAGAGGTGACAGATTCTATTGTAGAAGATAATCACTGTAAACACATAACACTAGATACAGGAGAACAGATCACGGCTGATTGGTTCCTAGACTGTACGGGATTCGCTCGAGTATTGATCAAACAGACCGATACGAATTTTACCAGTTATGACAGTGAACTGCTGGTAGACAGTGCAGTAGTCGGTCCTACACAGTACCGTGACAAAGAAACAGAATTCTACAGCTACAGCCAAATCACAGCTCGCACAGCCGGATGGCAGTTCCGCATACCAACCTGGACTAGGATAGGTAATGGCTATGTCTACAGCAGTAGATTCCAGACACCAGAGTCGGCAGAAGCAGAATTACGATCAGTAGTAGCAGTAGACAAGGTACGACATCTCAAAATGACCTTAGGTTATTACGATGATCTCATAGTGGGCAACATAGTGGCCACGGGACTCAGTGGTGGATTCATAGAACCCATGGAGGCCACTGCCATACATCTCACAGAAAGGACCATCATAGCCTTTAATGATGTACTAAAAGGCACAGATACAGCAGAGTCAGCTAACGAATATCTACGCAACAAGATACGCTATATAAAAACACTGATCCTGGCGCACTATGCCTTCAGCAAAAGACAAGAGCCATTCTGGCTAGCGGCACAACAAGCAGCCTACAACAGTGATGAAATACAGGAATTTTTCAAGGGCTTAAAAAACGGTAAATTTCCTACTCCCCAAGATACCCTAGATATAGCCTATCCCTATACACAGTGGAACGAATTACTGAAAGGATTTTTTCAGCCCCACTACTATCCCACTATAAATAAACGAGCCAAGGAACAGATATACCTAAACACCTATCTAGCTCCTACCCATTACGAACACATACAACAGTTAAGGAATAAAAATGACCAAAAAAATCTACACAGCCACTGATATCATGGAGAATGTTGAAAAGGGAATGAGTGATTTCCAGATCAAAAACTTCGTGGTAAACGCTCAGTTGACTCCTTTGAAGCAACTACAGCAGGCCGCCATGGAAGCACAGGTACGTGAAGACAATTTTAAGAGATCAGAACACGAGATCAAAAAGGTAGAATTGAAAATCCGTGTGCTAGAATTGGCCAAAGCCAAATCAGAAGATGAACTAGAACAGGCGCAGATTGACCTCGATCTACACTTGGCTAGAGAAAAGGTAATCAATGTAAAAAAAGAGCTGGTACGTATCACAAGAGAGCTCAAGAGTTTCCAAGATGTTATAGATTTTTTCAATGAAAACTACGACATCGAAAAGATGATCGAGATGAAAGATACGCTGGACATAGACTACTGGGTCAAGAGATTGAGCAAGCAGGCGGCCATGGACATCATCTCCACAGGACGCATTGGAAGTGGCAATCTCAGTGCCATGTTAGATATGCCTGAAGAAATATTCCAGATATGTGTAAAAGAAACCTACGCACTGACCAACAGATTAGCCAAGGTGATTCCTATGCCAGGACTACCGCCTCCATCTGCAGACAGCGAAGAACCACTGCTAAAATTTGATAAGGACACCCCAAATGCTATTACTGAATAATCGAATAACCAATACAGGCACTATGCCTAGTGGAAAAGCCACAGTATTGAGCGTGGGCTACACTCTCATAGATACCACAGGAACCTGGTATACTACTGCTAATCTTAGTGTTGGAATACTTAACGAAGTTACAGATCCCACACTATGCGAGCAGTTAAAATTACTAATAAACACTATCCATACTGACGGAACGGTGAGACTGTATGGAAGTGGTGTAAATTGGTTAGGAACTCCGATCACAGGTGATGATCTGGCCAACTTCCTGGTGGCTGCGAAATACGTGGCCAAATTAAACGCCGCGGCGGCCTATGATAAACAATTTGCTACACTGTCTTTGACTGAATCTCAGCTAGAACAGAGCACCTGGAGTCAACAGTTAGCAGAAGCCCACGCAGTCAAAGCTGATCCTAATGCGACTACTCCATTATTGTCAGCGTTGGCAGCCGTTAGGAACGTCACTGTGTCTGATTATGCGCAGAATGTCCTAGACGCGGCTTCTGCCTACGCCCAGGCACAGACACAGTTAGTCTCAGACCTCAAGTCAGCTTACCAAAACATCGACAATGCCACGACAGCGCAGGCTCTCAAGGACACCGGATGGCTGAACAACTAAAAGAGTATCAGCTGTTTACCAGTCCTATATGGACCTATGAAAATTCTATAGACACTGTCACCCTGGACCTGTTGATCAAATTTGCCCGTGATACAGTAGACCAATATCCCATGGAACGACCTATCAGCAAACGCAATGGTCGCAACAGTCTCTGGGTCAATACTCCAAATCCCGCATTAATGGAGCTCCTGCAGATGTCTATACAGAACATCAAATCTGCCTATCAGCCATCTGTAGCACTAAAATTAAAAAATTATTGGGTCAACATCAATCCTCCAGGCGCTTACAATGTTCGACACAATCATCCCAACACCGTCCTGGCCTGTACACTGTATCTGCAGACACCCATAAATGGTGGTGATTTTGTCGTCTATAATCCCAATCCAGCGGCTACCTTTGCCGCCTATAGTGAAAAACGTGATCACTACAACTTCAGTGAATTCCGCATCACTCCCACTCCCGGCATGTTCATAGCCGTACCTGGTTGGTTAGATCACTCAGTGGACATCAACACCTCGGCAACTGATCGCATATCGATCTCGATGAATCTCACAGCCGGTTGACTGATCTTTTTCCTTAGTGTATAATCAAAATATCGTTATAACGATATTGAAAAAGGAGAAACAAATGGAATTAATTCCAAAACTTATAGATGGCCTAGACTATCTATGGATGGTTTTCTTCATAATGATCAGTGCTGGACTAGCCAAAGAATACAATCTTTTCGCCCCAGCCTACTCTTATGTAAAAAATACCTTCCGCAGTAATAAGTTTGTTGTAGTCATTCTCAGCGCCATTGGTGGTATTTTACCCATAGAAGGCCGTGTCACGGTATCTGCAGGACTATTAGATACGGTCGCACCAAAATGTGGGCATGGTCGTGAGAAAATGGGCATCGTAGACTATCTAAGCACACATCATTACTATATGTGGAGTCCCTTAGAAAAAACTGTGATACTGCCTATCGCGGCATTTGGTTTGACCTATGCCACATTCTTTGGTATGATCGCACCATTGTTGGTAGTGAGCTTGGCTTTTATCAGCTGGTATATCTGGTATCAGGTCAAAGAAGAAGAAATCGCAATCTCTCCCGGTAATTTCAAAATGAGTGCTGTACTGAGAAATGTGTTGCCTATGTTCATCGCACTAGGAGTATACATCTGGGGTGGTGGTGAAAACCATGTGTTTGCTATTTTTGGTTTGCTAACTCTGTACTATGTACTGATCACACAGCAATGGAGTCCTAAAAAGCTGTTAGGTTATGTTAATTGGAGTGTGCTGGTCTGGGTAGGAATAGTGATTATACTAGGTAATTATTTCAAATCACATAACTCAGATTTTATCGATTTTATCAAAGATACCGCGTTTGATCCTCATACCTTGATCGGCATGGCCTTGATCAGCGTGACAGGGTTCGTAGTCAGCTTTTTAATGGGATCTAGTGGAAAGTTTATCGCTATCGCCGTGCTCATGGCACAGGTATTTGGCGTAGAATATTTCCTTTGGTTTTTTGCCATCGACTATGCTGGATATCTACTCAGCCCTACACACAAGTGTGTCATGGTTGGTAATAGATATTTCGGAACACCGTATAAAACCTACTACATCGCATTGGGTACCTGGGCTCTGTTGTTATTGACCACTGGTGCAGTCTTTACATTTCTAATCTAGCAGATCTAGTAGTAGTTCTAATTTAGCCTTGACGACTCTGTTGTTGAGGCTATTTTTTACGCCCTGATGCAGGGGTTTGGGCCAAGCATTAAAAGCACACCAAGCATAACTGCTGTGTTCACTGTTAAGTGTGGGGATGAACTCTCGGTCGACTATCAGCACGTAGGTATTGTATTGGAAGTTTTCGTCACTGCTGGTAAACAATTCTAAAGGTACGATCTTTTCTATCGAAGGAACAGCACCTATCTCTTCGGCTATCTCTCGGTTGAGAATGTCTATGGGAGTAGTATCACCGGGCTCTTTCTTGCCACCTACCAGGCCCCAGGTGCCAGCGGTCTTGC